>ENA-UPSB01000011-UPSB01000011.1-bioreactor-metagenome-genome-assembly--contig:-NODE-11-length-383695-cov-369.760317_pt1 | contig 383695 bp, 312 predicted proteins | sample MGYA00238182_ERZ773286 | MGnify/ENA primary metagenome ERZ773286 (study PRJEB29026, sample SAMN07631240) | bioreactor metagenome | isolation source: Switchgrass digestor | place: USA: Dartmouth...
ATTTTTTTGCTCTATCCGTTGGCCACCCCAACATTTAGTATAGAACCACAAAAAAAAGGACGAGAGATGATAAGCCTCTCGTCCTTTTTTCTGTATATCACAATACCGAACATACAGATATTTATGAAAAATATGTGTTCGGATTTCGTGACTGTTGGCGGAGAGGGTGGGATTCGAACCCACGTGGCGTTGCCGCCAAACTGATTTCGAGTCAGCCCCGTTATGACCACTTCGATACCTCTCCATATTAAATTCTAAGCACGATCGCTGTTTGCTCATCATAAATAACATGTTGCCCTAGCGGTCGCGCACATAAAATTATTACATAAAGCGAGGTTCTTGTCAAGTGATAATATTGCTTTTTGTGTTAAATGATTGTTGTTGGTTATGATTTTGTTATCAGCGTTTTTAAGCTTGTGTGATTTTAATGTATTAACACTACGGTGAATATCACGCACAATTGCCGGAAAACACTATAAATACTATTTTGAATAGCTTATATATGAAAATTCCGGAACAATAAATGTAGAAATATATACTTTATATGAGATAAAAAAGGCTACCATAAGGCAGCCATACTATTAATCTATATTGAAATGATGAGCGCTATTGTATTGATCGCTAACTCGTTGTGCCTATATTATATTCCCTCAGACTGACCATTAATCATAACGGGTGTTTCTGTTGGTTGCGACCTATTTATCTTTCCATACCAAGATAAATACAAGATGATGACGAAATAACCGATAAAAGGCATTATTAAGCTGATTATACTTTCGGCATATGAATATATAGTTACTAAATTTGATGATACATTAGATCTATAATCTAAATATCCGATGTGAAATCTAAGAAACGCATACGGTATTATAGATAATAATAGGTAGATATAAGAAAGAATATTTAAAGAACGATAACATATGTAGGTCTTTATAATTTTCATTATGATGGTTATCATAATCACTTCGAGTACATATAGGATATTGCAGAGATAATATGTGTTCAGCGATGCAATGTAGATAATGAATAATATAATTAAAAATAGTATGTATATAACTGTATTCAGAACATCATCATTAATAATATTCTTAAAGAGGATTTTTATAATTATCAGTATTGGAATTAAGGAAATTAAAAGATAAATACCCTCAAAAATATTGAATAAAAATGCCTGATCACTGATTCTTTCTTGTACAGTTTTATATATTAATCCATGCAATATATTAAATACTATCGAGTATGCGGTCATAAATATAAAAAATATTTTTAAACGCTTTAATTCCATATGTTTTTTAGTTTAGCACCTATATGTAATATTACTTTTATTATCTATATTGTAACGCAGGGGCATTGCTAATTGTTAATAAAATATGGCTTATTTGTTAACACTGTGTCGGCTGTATAAATAATTAATAAGAAGCTGTTTTTATAAATAACGTCAAGCTGCTGATGTCACCACCGGTGTATAATTGCCCCATAGCGCCGGAGAAGAATTTACCCACATCAAACCAACGGTCTATCATAAAAGTGAAAGAAGCTTTTATGGGAGATGACCGTATGATAAGGAGTGGGCTTTCTACTATGACAGGGTGAAAATAGCGTGCTAAAAACTAAAAAATTATGCAACAGAAATACCGGTAAAGCTACTGCATTATTCGCACAATCATAAACATAAGGGTGAAAGCTTTAGACTGAAAGGCAGATAAAAAAACAGCGGCAGGATTTTATCACCGGCTAATATTTCAGTAAAAGATGATCTTGAAAATGCTTGACCGGCAATTTATGCCGGCGTTTGTTCACCCGCGTTTGGGTCAATTTCTAACCGACGATTTTGGGACAAAAGTATCCCCGCATTGATACAAATGCAGTCATCGGGTGTAATTTTTATATTTTAGCAAGAGGCTTACTTACGAAATCTACTTCATGAGTTAATATAAAACAAGGGATAGTCCATGCTTTGTTAGTTTGTATTTCGTTGTTTTAATAGTTCATGCATTATATACTGTATGAGTATATTTTTACCATATCATTTGTTTTTTGCTATGTCCTTAATATACAAGCTATATGAATTAAAGCACGGTCTCCTGCCCCGACACCGTATAAAAAGGGATTTCCTCGATAAACAATGAGGGAATCCCTTTTTTATGTATAAATAAGTAAACGATGTTATGATCTTGTGGCACCGTAATTTTTATTTAGCAAAACGCCTTTGCGCTATGATAAAGCCGAGAGCAATTATAAAAGCTGTGGCAGGGAAGATTACAGCAAAGGTCATCGGGGACGTCGGATTCATTTGTGATGAGCGCAGCAGAAGCTTGATTCCCGACAAAAGTGCTGTGTAATCAATCCGGTGCAGTATAGCGACACCCATATATACAAGCGCATATGGGACAAATACCATAATCGATATGATAAAGACCGACAGCGTCAGGTTTTTCGTTAAATATGAAATTCCTGAACAAATGATAGCAAGAAGTATAAAGCCAAATGTGCGCAGCGCATATGTTAATGCGAAAAACTCGCCGATTGTTATGTCACTGTTTATGCTGCGAAAAGACTCAAGCGACATAATCGGTGCTTTTAGTATTTCATCAAAGCGTTCTACTTTCACGGCGCCAAGAATGAAATCAAACGAGAAGAATAAAACGCACAAAATAGCAGTTATGATGACAGTTGCTAACAATTTCGCGCGATAAACAGAAAGCCTGCCGCGTTTCATCGTCCGTATGATTGACGCCGTATGGCCTTCCGAACTTTTTCCCTGATATTCTACTACATACGTTCGTGTGAAAATTATAATAACGGCAAGCACGAAGAACACATCAAAATCCGTTGTTAACATTCGGGAGATTCTGTCTTCTGCGAAAAACCATCCTCGGACTCCTGTCTCCTTCTCAAGTGAGTTTAAATAAATAAGTTTTTCGTTTGCAATATCAAGCATAGACGCTGTTTGGCTTATTGTTAAGTAGTCATCAAGGGCTCTATAGTATTCTTGCTGAGATATTTCCCCAGACAAATACTTATCAGATACATTATAATAGTACTCTTCAATTGAATCACATCGTAACTTTTCTTCATATATATATTGACGCTTTTCTTCTGTCAGCTCACCGAATATAGAATTAACAAACTCGGTATATGCTCGCTCGGTTTGCGATATAATTCGGTTGTAAATATTATAATGATTATAAAAAGAAGCTCCCAAGAGCAATATGACGATGATAATTATATTTAGCGACAAAAGCTTATGCGTTTCCCATATAATCAGTGATGAGCAAAGCGGTGTGCGAATTCTTTTTGATTTTTTTGTGGCGTGCGCGATTGTATTATTGCTTGATAAAGTTGTTTTAGCAAAATCACTGTGTTTTGTTATGCGCTGAACAAATGCTTTTATTTTATTGAGTCCTATTTCACTTGTTGATAGAGTGCCTCTGTGATAACGAGATATAATAAGCGTTCCGATGAAAAAAGCAGCGAATATAATACCGTATAGCACAAGGATAAACGGTATGATATTAAAACATTTTTTGAAAAAGACAATAACGTTGTAAGTCGCAAGAATATCATCTGATGATGCGACATTCATCATGTTAACATGCAACCATCCGGAGCTTGTGAGAAAATAGTATGAGATTAAGCTCCATCCGAGCACGCATACCCCGGCTATATATGTGATTGCATGGCTGTATGTAAGCGCGGATATAGCAGCAAGTGCGCATGCGAGCGTCGCTGCGGCGACACATCGCATTGCTAAAGTTAAAAGAGCGTACTGCCACATTGTGAGCGCGTACGGGCATTGCCAATAATAACCGATCTGCTGTATTAAATCGTTTGGATCTGAAAAACCATATAAAAAATAGCATGTGAGAAACGTAACTACGGTAAAAGCTATGACAACAAATATTGAAAAAAGAAATAAAGATATTATTTTAGCCACCGCAGTTATAACGACACCATGCTTAGATGATCGCAATACGGGTAAGAACCCGCACGTTTTTTCATTTATAAATACTATCCCGGCTGATAGGATTATGTAAGCGAATATAAATATTGAAATTCTATCAAATGTAAAAAAAGTCCCCCATCCGTATGTGTATTTGACAGGAAGCGATATATTATCTGCTAACTTCTTATACTGTTTATATAACATTTGCTGATATTCATATACTGGCGCTTCTTTTGCTCCCTGTATCTCATATAAGCGCATTGTATTTTCAGCACGCGAGAGGACATTGTTTATAAACTCAGGGTATCGTGATGTGTTTTCAGTTTTTCTGCTTCTTAGATTTTCAAGTAAAAAGCTGTCGGGAACTGCTTTACCGTTTGGATATTTATACCCAAGCGAATCGACGTATTCCGGCACATACTCAAGCTGGCTTTCATCAACCTCAATCCCGTTTTTTTTCATTTGAAGCGCTATTATATAATTGTTATACGCATTATAGTGCTCTAACGCCGCATCATAAGGCTGTGGGTTTTTATTATAATCATCGAAAAACTGTTTCAATACGTCCCGCTCGGCTCTATACTTATCAATATCATCATAATAATTGATTGTTGCATAAAAAAGTAAAGAGCATAAAATCAGCATTATAGCGAGAAGTATCCAGAGATACTTAAGCCCGGTGAGCTTTTTTATTTCATATAAAGTCAGCCTTAATGTCATTTTATCGTAAGTCTCCCGCCGTCTGACATTAATATTGTCTCATATTTACCTGTGTCGAAGTAATACACGTTTAGTACGCTATATATGTAAGGCTCATTTTCGCCAAGTGTCTCGATATCATCAAAATGTAATCCTTCAAAAATTATATATTTGTCGTTAAACGCATATATATAATCAAATTCAGCGCCGCAGTCTTTGATGAAAACGGAGGATGTATCTGTTTTTGTATCGTACTTATACAGAGTGCTACCGGTTTTAGTGTATACCGGTAATCTCCCAACTGTTGTGTTCAATTCACCGTAATTTTTGTAGTCCCAGAGAGTATAGTATAAATCACCATTGTATGGGTAAAAATTATGGACACCCTCTGCGATTAATTTTGCTCCTTCTTCAATATTATCAAGGTCAAGGCGGTATACATCACATATGGCTGTATCACCAAGATTTATGTTTCGCATAGCTTCACGGCAGTTACTCTCAAAATAAAGGTAGTTACCATCAATCATCGCAAGCGGAGTATTAATATATTTGCGTAAAAAACCTGTTTTACAATCGTATAATTCCTCATACTTTTTCAACTTGAGGTCGCAACGTAGTAAAATACCTTTATAATTGTTAAAATAAAGATATTTATCATAAATACCGATAACACTGGCGGACAGGTCATAGTCAAGCTGACGGATTTCACCTGTTTTAACATTAATGGAGACTATGCGCCCCATATCTTCTCCATCAACTGCTGTGCAATATATAACACCGTTGTAATAAAATCTGTTCATTGTACCGCGATAAGGTAATTCGTCTGTGACGACTCGTCCGTTATTTGTACTCATGTCAAATTCTTTAATTACCGATAGGTTTGCTTTTGGATTTTTAATACTTTCACCATCTTTATATGTAGTGACTTCATTGCGGCCAAACATATACATAAGCGGCAATGTTCTTTCTTCAGGATCGACTATTAGAAGATTTTTAAAAAAATATGAGCTATAACAAAATGCAGGACATCTGTCATTATTGTGTTGGCAGAGGGGATTAGCACATGCATTGTTGTACTTATGGCTTGTATCAAAAACATTTAAATATACAATGGAGTCATCTATTATCGTATAAAAATAGTCACCGCTATTCACTGTTGAGCTGTATAAAACTCCGTCTTTCGGAATCTCACCGTCGCCTGTGCCTTTATCGGTACAGGAAACTGATGTGAGAAAAATCAAAACAAGCGCTACTGTCATTGTTATAATTTTTAGGTAATCCGGCTTATTCATAAGTTTCCCCTTTCATTTGTAATGCCACAGTATGAGCGGGCATTGAGCATTATGCAATATAAAAATTTACATATGCACCACTTTACTTATATTGATTTAAGTTAATAGTTATAATCTCTGATTATGGTCAGCTTATTATCTTTAAAGTTATATCTCATCAATGAAAAACATCTGTTACCTTTGTATTCATATCCAGAATTATACCCGGCGTAATAAATTCCCTCGAAGGTGATGTATTCATCGGTTATTTCAAAGATATTATCTATATCGCCGCCGCAGTCACGCAGGAAGACATCAGTTTTACCGGTCTTTGGATTATACCTGTGCAGATTACCACCGTTTACAGTTTCGATGTATACACTTCCCCGTGGTGTAACGTGATAGCCAAAAAATTTATAATCAAAGGCTGTGTAGTAAAGCATGTCGTTGTATACGTAGAATTTTAAAACCTCATCATCAATGAGTGTCGGTGTCAGATTATCTGAAGTTAAATCAATTGTGTATAGTTTAAACACCTGACAATGATATGTACTGCTGACTATACCGTCTGTAACAGTTTCATCAGTATAAGTCCGTTTATCCCGGCTGTAGTATAATCTGCCGTCTGATACATAGAAATACTGATATTCATATACTTTAACATTATTAGACATATTGCTGTTTTCTTCGCCGACATTTGCAATGATTTCTGCATCAGACAAGTCAAGATTGCAGCGGTAAATATTGCCCATTACATCAAGAAGGTAAACCTTTCCTTCCCACACACCTCCGACAGTAGTGTCGCAGTCATTTTCAAACATCTTGTATTCTCCTGTTGCGACATTTACACAGCATGCGGTTTTTCTATATATCTTTCGCGTGATTTTTAATTCCTCATCTTCTTCAAGATAATATGTCGTGCATGTTCCATAGAGAATACCGTTATAATAAATAGCGTTATTCATGTCATCAAACGGTAAACGTGAGGCTACAGTGCGTCGTGCGCCGGTTTGGGTATTAAATTCAATTATTGCATGTTTTTCGTTATTCAGGTTTTTAATATCAAAGGGAATAATAACAGATACACCGCCGTATGATAATATTTGATGCATTTCGCCTATAAAATATAAAAGTGGGCCGCCTGACTCCGGGAATATCGTTATTATAGACTGTGGGTAATTTTCTAAAGGAATGCGAGCGGGGCACATTATATTATCATGGGGGCAGCCTTCTACGTTACAGAATACGGTGACGTCATTTTCATCATATATGTTATAGTACGAGGCATAATAATTTTCTTTTTTGTCTCTGTATTTATTACCGTAATCGTAATCACCAAAAAAATGTGTAAAATTTGTGCCTCGACTGCTGCGGTAAACGACGTTATCGTTTAATATAAATGCATCATCAGTAGTTACATCGTACATTGAGCGGAGTTTCGCGCGAACCTCTTTTTTTTCCTCATCAGTCAATATTATAGGGGCTTCGGTTTCAGTTTCTGTTTCCGTGTCTTTTGTACCGCTATTTTCACATGAAACGATTGTAAGAGAGCATAAGAGGAGGGTTACCATAAAACATAACAGTATCAGCGTCTTTTTCATGATGCATTCTCCTTTATGATAAAAATGGCGTATCCGTATCGGATACGCACCGTTTTTGGTTATTATAATATAAACCGGCAGTCGGTGTAGTATCAGATACATATGAAAACATATCGCATAAATCCAGATCTTGCCTTATATAAATGATATCACGGTTAATTTTGTGTTTCAAGTGATTTATTACATAATTTTACACGTTGTTGTTTGTTGTTTATGCCCATATTTTTGATTTCGGATTATTCTTCCGGCATAAAATCCCCCACGGCATCAGCACTGTGGAGGATTTTTTGCTTTTGCATCAGTAGCATTGCTCAAATTTGCTTTTTCATAAATTACGCTTGACAATTAGAGTTATGATATGACAGAATATAACTGTAGATGCTTGTTTTTACCTTTGCTGTTATCCGATGATATACCATTGTTTTAAATTTTCATCTTCTCCGGCATTATCGGCAACGATGTGCTGTTACTATTATTATTGCGGCAGCCATATGTCGCGCTGAAAGGATGTGGGTTAGATGAAAAACATTAAGCTTAACATCAACGGCGTATCAAAGTCATACGGTAAAACAAAAGCCCTAATAAAATTCACCGCGTCATTTGAACCGGGGATTTACGCGCTCCTCGGCCCGAACGGCAGCGGTAAAACAACGCTGATGAACATCATCACTGACAACCTGAAAGCCGACGAGGGAACAATCACATTCACGGACGAGAATGGCACGGAAGAAAATACACTTAAAATGGGCGTTCGTTTCCGTGAAAAGCTTGGTTTTATGCCGCAATACCCGGGGCTTTACCCGAATTTCACAGTCGAGCGGTTGCTTTCATATATGGCGGCACTCAAGGGCCTTGATAAAAAGAAAGCGCGTGATGATATCGAGCAGATCCTTGAAGCTGTTGAGCTTTCCGATATACCAAGACGCAGGATAGGTGCACTTTCCGGCGGTATGAAGCAGCGTCTTTCACTTGCACAAGCTGTGCTCGGTGACCCTGAAATATTGATACTTGATGAGCCGACCGCAGGTCTTGACCCGAAGCAGAGAATAGCTATCCGTAACTATATTGCAAAAATTGCTTTCAATAAAATCATCATTATTGCAACCCACGTTGTTTCGGATGTCGAATACATAGCGCGTGATGTTATAATGCTTAAAAAAGGCGTTATTGTGGATAACGCCCCGCCACATGAGCTTACGAAAAAGATTGAAGGAAAGGTTTGGCGCGTCAATTGCACCGAAGCGGAGGTGCCATCAATGCAGGAGAAATTCCGCGTAACAAACATCGCAAAAGATGAGGATACCGGGAATGTCGTCCTCCGCGTTCTCTCCGATGATAAGCCATCGGAATCATGTGAGAATGTCCCGCCAAGCCTTGAGGATTATTACCTCTACGTCTTTGGAGACATCGCAAGTGTGTGATTTACTCAATAGTATAAAAAAGCTCTCGGATGAGTCCGGGAGCTTTATCAATACGTAATCACAATTGCTGTGGGGATGACAAGTTGAATAGAACTGCCGCGCGGTGGTAAAACACATGAGGGAGAAAGAACAGTTGTAAAAGGTAAGAAAATTATAGCGGCAACTAACCGGGTTAAAAAATATAAGCCAGTTGATAGCACAAAGAATAAATCGGGATTTTGTAAATAATATAGTGTTTAATAATCAAGAAGCGCTATCTCCTTTGTATGTGGAGATAGCGCATTTTTGTTTTGTGGCTTAGTTGTTAGAATTAATTGCAAAGGCGGTGTAGTTGCTGAGTGTTAAGTTCCAGACGCCCGGATTGCTGCCGGCTTCGTTATATATATATTTACCGTTTGCATCTTTGGCTTTAATCTCAATGCAGTTGAGGCTGCCGTCCGTGATGAGGTCGGAGTTGTTTATGGTAAGCGATGCAATACCGTCTGTGACAGTAACATCAATGATTTTTGTTCCGTTTATCTGGAAGGCAATGGTCTTTATCTTATTATCTTTGACAGTTGCTGTTACAGTGGTCGTCGTATCACCAATGCTGACGTCGGAGACGGTAAGACGATTTGATGTTTTGTAATATCCAAGGGATTTTATAAATGTGTCTAATGATTCGAACTGCTCATCAAGCCACATGATGCGTGTCATAAGGAAGTCGCGCATACTTTCCATGGCGTCGTCGAACTCCTGACCCTTATAGGAACGGTAAGTGGATTTCCACCTTTCATCATTAGCAAGCGCTGCCATGCGGATATATGATTCGTACGTGTCAATAATGCCGCCATTCTTTATCATGTCCATAATGACAGTGCCGCGTATTTCTTTATATAACTCATAAGCGTTTACAAGGAAGTACGGGTCACGAATGAGCATGCGGTTCCACTGTACTTTCTGGTAATATTGCTCCCTTGTGAACTCGTCTATTGTCGTATGCCATGCTGTGGGGTAATTTGTGTTGATGTTATACATGTTTATATTGCCCCAAGCCCAGTCAAAGTCCCACTGAGGTCCAATCTTCGCAAGTCCGTCAACATCTTTATAGTAGAAAAAGCTGTTCTTCATGCTGTCCCAGTTCATGGCGAACTCACAGAAGATGAAGTTTTGCACAAGTGAATCGAAGTCGAAGAGCTGAGAATAGTGGTATCCGTCGTGCTCATTGTCCTTGTAATCGACTTTATAGTATGTGTAGCCCCAGATGTCTTTAGCGTCTGTTTTTGGCAGGTTGCCGCCCCAACCTCCCCAGCCGCCCCAGCCACCCCAGCCGCCCCAATCGGGCATGCCGGTGGCCTGATAATGAACGTCGCTGTTGCGGAAGAAGAAATCGTCGCTGTGAAGAGCGTATTCAAATGTCTGCACATACTTGACGGCATTTTTATATAGGGAAGTTTTCTTAAGAGAATTTACACCGGCTTGCGTTTCGGGCTCAGGATCGCTGAAGTAAAGCGGTTGCAGGTAAGCTGTCGGCATTGTAGCAAGATTAGGAGAGTTTTTACTGTAGAAATCCATTTCAATTAAATATCCGCCAGTCGTATCAGGCAGATCTATGCCAAGATCGGAGAATAAATATGTCTCACCGGCATATGAAAACTTGCCGCTGTCAATCCATGAGTAATCACCTAAAAGTTTATCTTCAATCTTTGTATATGTTGCGTCAAACTCATCTTTAGTTATGTCACCTGCGGTAAGGAGCTTTCTCGTAACAGCCTTTGCTGCTTCTTCGGCGGCTTCTTCCCAGTCAAAAACGTCTATGCGCGCATCATCAACGCGTATCTGCTCGCAAAGCTGATATACACCATAGTATTCGCCGTTATAGATAAGAACGACGTTTTCACTACGCATGTAGTATTCAGTGCCGATGGCGCCGGAAAAGTCATAGAGGAGCTTGTTGCGCATAAGAGTGTGGTCTATGGCGTTGGCAAGGAGCACCCAGTGACGGCTCAAGCCACCTCCCATATCAAGCAGGTTTTCCTTTGATTCAAGCTTCAATTTGAAAGGGCGTTTTTCAAGCGAAGCTGTCGAGTTGCCGCGTACTTTTAGCTCACATGCTCCTTCATAAAGTCCTTTGTTTATATATGAATTGCCCTGCATGCGAAGGTAAGCGCTTGAATATTTATCTTTAGTGATTGCTTTATACCTTGTGTCAGAGGTGAAATACATGACGGGCAGATTACTGAAGTATATTGATAAATCCTCGTATCCGTCAACAGAAACGGTTATCATCGACTCGATGTCGTACTCTGTCGGCGTATATGTTCCCGTTGTGTTTGAGAATGTCTTAGTATCACCTGATATCATTGAGGTGATAGTCCAGTTGTATGTTACGCCTTCCTTGTAATTTGCGCATTTTAACTCGACCCCTGCTTTGACAAATCTGTTGAGAAAGCATATGCCATCACCGGCCTCTGAAGGATCAATTGTGCCGTCAGACGTTGTTGATTCAGGAACGTAAATATATTCTTCGGTTGTTTCTCCGTCCGATGTTTTATCATCATCTTTATTGCAACCGGTAAGTGAAGCAAAGGTGAAGATAAATGTCAGTAGTAATGTGGTTACTGATAAGCACGTGGCAATTATATGATTTCGCATAATCAACTCCGAAATAAGTATTGTATAACATGAACATAAAGTAATATAAATAATAACACGAATTTATGATTAATTCAACCAATATAAATATAAGATTATGCAAATATTACAAAACATTAAGGGGAGGGGTGGCAAATATGCCACTCCTCCCCTTTTGATATTGTAAATAGGTCACGCAGCGGTTAAAGATGCGTTTTCTGCAAGGAAAGTATAAACCTTCTCAAAAAGAAGTTGTTTGCGAATAGCTTCTTCGCCATAACGTGATATTGCGTCCTCGGCAGACTCCATCTCATTTTCTTTTGCTATGCGCTCGGCGCCTGCCTTATATTCAGCCTCGGTGAGTTCAATACCCTCAAGCTCACATATCAAGTGAAAAATCATATTTCTGCGGACGATATTTTCGCTTTGCTCACGAAGAAGTTTGTAAAACTCGTCCGGTGACATTTCATGATAATATTCGATGAACTCATCAAGTGTCATGTCACCGTTCTCAGCGTATATTTTATAAAGCGAGATAACTTTCCGGTCTTCTGCCTCTACAAGCGCTTCAGGGTATGAGATTACAGTGCTGTTTTCATAGACATATTTAAAAATTTCTGCGCCAAGCGATTGAGTTGCACGGTAAAGAGCTTCCTCCTCAAGCTTTGCACGTATGGCGGCGCGGCATTCGTCTGCCGTTTTATATTCGCTGCGCTGGGCGCAGATTTCATCGGTAAGCTCAGGGTAAGCAATGCGCTCCGCTGAGTTTACAGTAATTTTGTAGACAACAGAAACACCGCGCAGCTTTTCATTGGCCTCATAATCGCGAGGGAATGTGCAGTAAACGTCAAATGTCTCCCCAACAGTGTGTCCGACAATGCCTTCCTCAAAGCCTTCAACAAACTCACCCGTGCCAAGCTTTAAGTTATAGCCTTTCTTTAGGCTATATGTACCGCCCTCAAATTGCTCGCCATCTTCAAAGCCATCAAAATTGCCGTTGATGTAGCCATAGTAATTAATATTTACTTTATCGCCGGGGAGGATGACGGTACCGGGTTCAAGGTCGATTTCATAACTCAGGTCTGAGAGAATAGTTGAATTAATATATGCAGTTACGTCATCTTCCGATATTTCGTCTAAATCAAGCTTACCCGGCACGCCTATATAGTCGCAGAGTTTTATATAATCACTTAAGTTGTAGTCGGAATATGAAGTTGATGGCCCGTCTGTTTCTTTCTCGGTATCTGTTTCGGTTTCTGTTTCAGTTTGTGTGTCAGTTGAAGTTGAATCTTTATTATCGCTGTCGTTCTTACATGAAGTAAGCGTAAAAAGGCTTAAGATAAGAGATAGTGACAGCATAAAAAAAAGAAAATACCGAAGTATCGATGTTGTGTTGTGGTTATGGGGCGCTTTGTGTAGTTTTTTCATGAATGTTGCTCCAGATGATTTTTTGCCATGAGACTATTACATAATATTATAATAGAAAGAAAGCTTCCGCGTCAATCTGTTTCTATATAGCATTTATTATAGTTATAACATAATTATCGCATAAAATAAAAACGCCTTTTCGGGCGTTTTTATTTTGAATTTTTTATGTATTTACTTGTTAAATTAAGCTGCCGGTTTTGTACCCCAGATCTCAATTTCTGCTATATTGCCGAAACCATCTGCCGGGCCGACATAACGGACATAGTAGTAAGTTGTTGAGTCATTAATATCAATGAACTGGAAGTTGTCGGTGCCAGGTTGAGTATCGATTGTGGCAAGATCAACCCATGTTTCACCATCGGTTGATGCCTGGAATATACCACCAACTGCACGTCCTGTCTGATCTTTGCGAGGGAACCAGCGAATCTGTGTTAAGACAACGCCGCTATCAATCTTTGCACCAACGTATGCAGTTTCAAATGTACCGTCGCCGGGAATACCGACATTCATTTCCTCTGTGTTTTCGAACTCAAGCTTCTCATCGGAATCATAGAATGTGTCGACATTCTGGTCAAATGCCTTCGGAGCTACATTATTAACGTTGTTGCTCCATGTGCCCTTACCGTCATGGATGACGTTTGCTTCGTCAATAGCGAAGTATATGGACTTATCATCCGGTGCACCCCAGCCAAAATCTGCAATAGATGCGGGGATGACGTCACCTTCATATGGATACTCATTTGGCTCTGGTGTAGTTTCAGCCTCGGTTTCGGTTTCAGTTTCAGTTTCGGTGTTGGAGGGTTCGCCGCTTTCTGATGCGTTTCCGGAGGTTGTATCAGTTCCTGATGTGTCTTCTCCGTCTTTGTCATCTCCACAAGCAGCTAATGAAAATGTTGATAAGACAAAAAGTGCACAGAGTATTAGGGCAATAAACTTTCTCATTTTCATTTTTGTGGAACTCCTTGTTGAATTAATTATTATGCTGCTTTACCGCTTTCGTTTAATATTTATTCACTATTAAACGTCTGCAAAGCAGCCATTATCTTGATTATACCATACGGTATTCAATAAATCAACAGTTAAAAGAAATAATGTAAAAAATTCATTCATTTGATTATTAATTATACAAATTTTAATAATACTGACTAAAATCAACGCCGCGTTCCTGTAAATGTGGGATTTATTATCCTATCTAAACGATATTCGAAATAATCTTTATCAATTTTTGAAGCAAGGGTGTTGATTATTGGTCTATTTAAGTTTGTTTTCATCATATAGTCAATGCCTTGCATTAATAGCTTCCGTCCGGGTACCTCAGCCCAGTTTATACGTATTGATTCGCCTTTTTGTGTGAAGTAAATTTTTATTCGCCGCTCACAGGGCATCTCAAGGCACGGTATGCGGAGTTTTAGTACCGGCTCACCGTCTTCGTTTTCACGAAGTTCACCTTCGCAAGCAAGCAGGTATATTTCACCGTTGAGATCATATTCAAAAAACTCAGCGCGCCCGAAACCAACCGGTATCGGTATAGGTTCACCGTTGTGTTCAAATATGACCGTGAATTCATCAGATGTTTCGTCGTACTCAAACCTTACACCTTGTATGCCGTTGTCGTAGTTGTTTTGTATCATCTGGCATGATAGCGGGATAATACCGACGTTATCACCACGGAAATCATATGATACGCCGTTGAGCTGGCGGCAGAAAAGCGGCACATTTGGTGAAGTATGCGCTGTTTTTTGGGATAAATGAGCAGTTTTATTCTTAAATGAGCTTGTTATGCGTGAAAAAATGCCGTTTTTTGTCGTTTGATGGTGCGTCTGAGGTTCGTTTTTTTTGTTTATAGGATATTCGCCAAGAGATTTTAAATAATTATTGAGCTTTGTGTATGCGTCGTTGTCGGGGGGCAGTTGTTTGTCGGAAAATTCAGCCCGAACGAGCATATCATTGATAATATCGGTCATGCGGCATGTCTGAAAAAAGGAATCTACGGCTGCTGTTGTGACGAGAACGGAGTCAAGATCGGGTAAGATAATAATGTTTTGTCCGAAAAGCCCGTTGCAGACAAATGAGCCCGGGCGGGGGCCTATCCAAACGTGGCGTCCGTATCCGTAACGACTCATTGATACAGGTGTATCAAACGTCTTTTTTGATATATAGTCTATCCAGCTTGCCGGGACAAGGGTTTTACCTTCCCATACCCCGCGGTTCAGAAATAATAGACCGATTTTTGCCATGTCCTCGGGAAGCATATAAAGTCCCCATCCGGCCTTTGTCAGACCGGTAGGGCTCTTCTCCCAGTGGAATGTTGTAATACCCATAGGAGCAAATATGTTTTGCTGTACATAGTCGGAAAGGGTCATGCCGGTTATGCGGGTGACAATAGCGCCAAGCACATATGTGTTCATACTGTTGTATGAAAATGCGGTACCCGGCTCCATTTTTACGGCAGATTCAAAGAAGCCGCGAAGCCAGTCCTCATCCGTTACACTACCGGCCTCGGCAAATGAAACACCGCTTGACATTGAAAGGAGATTGTCAACTGTTATGCTTTTATATTTAGAAAAAGGAAGAAGCGTGCGCGCTTCTGTAATATAGTCGTAAACAGGTGCGGAAATGTCGATTTTGCCGGATTCGACAAGTATGCCGACGGCAAGCGCAGTTATGCTCTTACACATGGAGTGTGAAGCGTGCCAAATGTTTGCGCTGTATGGGTGAAAGCTTGCCTCAGCGATGACTGCCCCGTGCCGAAGGAACATAACGGTGTGAAGCACCCCTTCGGAATCTTTTTCAAGGGTACTATATAAATTATAAAGCCATTCGGACGGAACTCCGGCTTCCTCAGGTGTCATACGCGGTAGGGGAGAAGTATATTTTATGTCGGCAGGGAACGGAATCTTCTGCGGCCCTGGTTTCACATATTGAGTTTTGCCTGGCTTTAAGTTAAATATAGTAAAGAGTATATCAAGCGCCCTTTTCTGTTGAAGCAGTTCCATACGTCCCCATTACCTTTCAAAGGATATTGAGCTTCTGTATTTCTTTCTTTGTGACACCTTTATAACGGTCGGTAACTTATATGATAAAAAATAATGTGAGAACGATTATATTATAACATTTTTAGTAAATAAAAAAAACTGCTCTCGTATACTCAATCATACGAGAGCAGTTTTTTGAATAAAAATATAAACGTAGCGATATAGCGATGCGGGAATAACGCATTTATATTTTTTCAAATTCGCTTTTGAGCTTGTTGAAACATTCACGGCAAATAAGTTTACCGTTGAAGTTTACCGTCTCATCGGCACTGCCGCAGAACATGCAAGCAGGCTCATATTTACGAAGAATGATTTTATCATCGTCAACGTAGATCTCAAGAGCGTCCTTTGTTTTAATATTCATGACGTTTCTTGTCTCTATCGGTAATACGATTCTTCCAAGTTCATCAATCTTCCGTACAATTCCGGTAGCTTTCATCTTCATCCCTCCTCCTCTATTTGTCAATCTAATATACACATCGATGTAATAAAATTACATAATATGTGTGGTTTCTCACCGTTTGACAGTTTATCACTATAAATCAACAATGTCAATATTAATGTGAGAATTTATAAAATTATTTACATATGCTTCATATTGTAAACAATAGATGAAAATGATACAAAGGTAAAAAAAATCTATGCTCGGCAAGTGTTTTTCTGTGATATGTATTATATCAGTTATTTTCGCCATAGTTACAAAAAATATTAGTAGTTTGTCGAACGCTGTCGTAGATGGGGCGTCGAGAGCTGTCGAACTCTCGTTGTCGCTCCTTGGCGTTATGTGTCTGTGGAGCGGACTTATGGAGCTGCTTCGCAGTGCCGGTGTCGTGAAAAAAATTGCACAAATATTAAGACCGATTCTGCGGCTTGCATTTCCTCACGCCTTCAAAACTGGCATTGGCGCCGAGGAAATTACGATGAATATTAGTGCTAATATGCTTGGCATAGGAAACGCTGCAACACCTTTAGCAATAGCGGCTATGAAAGCAATGCGGGAAGGGCAAATCGAGGATGCAAATGTAGTTAATAGAGAAAGTGTGGAAGATGTTGATTTAGATGTTGCAACCGACGACATGATAACGCTTGCTGTGCTGAATTCGTCGTCACTTGATCTTTTGCCGACAACAATAATAGCGCTGCGGCGAGCGGCAGGATCGGCCGATCCGTATTCAATTATAGTACCGGTATGGATATGCTCGGCGGCGGGAAGTGTACTCGCCGTTTTGCTATGCCGGTTTTTTGCCGTCTTGTTCAGGCAGAAAAAAAGGCGGCATGATAGTGGGGGGAGACATGGTTATACCCGCCGTGTTGACAGTGTAAAATCAAACGGCGGGCTTAGTGAAAATATGAACAAAACACGGGCGGGTGCGCCATGAGCGGGATATCGGCATCGGTTATACCGATAATCATGTTCTCCGTCGCGCTCATTATACTTTCGTCCAACAAGCCGCATTTTGACGCTTTTCTCGTCGGAGCGGCGGAGGGAGCAAAAACGTGCGCGAAGTTGCTTCCGTCGTTGTGTGCGCTTCTTGTTGCAATTGAGATGCTGTTTGCATCAGGGGCAATCGATGTTATTGAAGAATATCTATCGGATTTTACAGAGGTTGTCGGAATCCCATCCGGCATGCTGCCGCTCATACTAACACGTCCGGTATCGGGTGCTGCATCAGCGGCAACATTCTCCGAGCTTTTGAAAGAATACGGAGCAGACAGTTACACCGGGCTGTGTGCATCAATTCTGATGGGCAGCTCCGATACAGTAATATACATACTGTCCGTTTATTTTTCAGCGGCCGGTGTCAAGCGGACACGATATGCTTTTGCCGCCGCTTTTATCGTTATGCTGTTTTCCGTATTTTTCTCAGCTTTTCTTTGCAGGTTATTTTTCGGTTTTGCCTAATTCTTAGGATGCTGCTGGTTGCCATCAGTTGGCGGGAATCCGCGACGCTCTGCGTGCTCACGGTTGCGGCGTTCTTCTTCCTCACGGCGCAGACGCTCTCTCTCTGCAACTTCGGCAAGATACTTACGCCGCGCTTCGTTTTCTTCCTCGCTCCTCTTGCGCTTTTCAGCGACAAGAGCATCAAGTTCTTCAAATGTTGCGTCATCCTTCATGGCAGCTTCAAACTGAGCTTCGTCCATGACCTCGTTCTGTATGAGGTAGCTGGCTATGAAGTGGAGACGGTCGATTTTTTCTTCAAGTATGCTGCGCGCTGTATTGTAAGCGTTTTCAATAATCTTTTTAATTTCCTCGTCGATTTTGAACGCAGTTTCTTCAGAATAATTGCGTATTGATGAGAAGTCGCGTCCGAGGAATATTTCGTCGCCTGAATGTTCTGAACCGTAAACAATCGGTCCGAGCGTGTCGCTCATACCATATTTTGTTACCATGTTGCGGGCGATTGCTGTTGCGCGCTGAATGTCGTTGGACGCTCCAGTTGAAATATCGCCAAGTATGAGCTGTTCCGCTGCTCGTCCGCCGAGAAGCGTGACGATTTCGTTTTGCATATCAAGCTTAGACATATACGAGCGATCTTCCCGAGGCAGCGACAGTGTATAACCGCCTGCGCGTCCGCTCGGGATAATTGAGATCTGATGAACTGGATCTTCGCTCTTTATTATCTTTGTCACGATAGCGTGGCCTGCTTCGTGATAAGCTACGAGCTTCTTTTCGCGCTCGCTTATAACTTTTGAACGCTTCGCCGGACCGACGATGACCTTAATCATAGCTTCTTCAAGGTCGGACATGCCGATTAAAGACTTGCCTTTTCGTGCGGCAAGAAGGGCAGCTTCGTTGAGGAGGTTTTCAAGGTCGGCGCCTGTGAAGCCAACTGTTGATTTTGCAATAACTTTAAAGTCAACGTCTGCTTCAAAGGGCTTGCCGCGACCGTGAACCTTTAATATTTCCTCGCGCCCCTTAATATCGGGGGCGTTGACTGTTATCTGGCGGTCAAAGCGTCCGGGACGCAGAAGAGCAGGGTCAAGGATGTCAGGGCGGTTTGTAGCCGCCATGACAATGACACCTTCGTTCTTCGAGAATCCGTCCATCTCAACGAGCAGCTGGTTAAGCGTCTGCTCGCGCTCATCGTGACCGCCGCCAAGGCCGGCACCTCTATGGCGGCCGACGGCGTCAATTTCATCTATAAATATAATGCTTGCGGGATTTTTCTTTGCTGTTTCAAAGAGATCGCGAACACGTGATGCGCCGACGCCGACGTACATCTCAACAAAGTCGGAGCCGGATATTGAGTAAAACGGCACGCCGGCTTCGCCTGCGACAGCTCTTGCAAGAAGCGTTTTACCTGTGCCGGGAGGGCCAACAAGCAGTATGCCGCGCGGTATGCGGGCACCAAGCTTCATGAAGTGGCCGGGGTCGCGAAGGAACTCGACGACTTCACGCAGTTCTTCTTTTTCCTCATCCGCACCCGCGACATCGCGGAAAGTGACTCTGTTTTTGTTTATATCGGCCATTTTAGCACGTGAACGACCGAAGCTTGAGAGCTTGCTGCCTCGTCCGCCTGATGCTTGGTTTATCATATAAACCCACATCACAATAAAGAGGACGATTACTATGAGATACGGCAGGAAGCTGACCCACCATGGCAATTCGGTAGGTGCTGCGTATTCGTAATATTCAATGATTCCGGAGTCATACTGCTCAAGAATAAGATCGTTTAAATCTGCATAGAAGATCGAAATGTCGCGTAACTTGTACTCGACATAGGCAGACCCTTCGCTGCCATCTGTCAATGTTACGCGTATCTCCATCTTCAGGACATTATTCCCGTCGATTTCAAATTTCCGGACTTTTTCTTCCTTAAAATATGATATTACATCGCTGTATGTTATATCGTCGCCAGACATGCTCTTAAAAAGCGACGCAGTAGCGATAATTATAACGGCAATCAGTACAATATAAAACAGTATGACCTTTATGTTGTTCTTCATAACTCACAACCCGTACACGCGGCATAAGAGTGGTGTACGTGTTTCTCCAATAAAATTATTATTGTCAGTTCTTATATAGCTCATCGCGCAAGACACCGACATACGGCAGCGCGCGATACTTTTCATTATAGTCAAGTCCGTATCCAACAACGAACTTATCAGGGATTTCAAAGCCGCAGAAGTCGGGTGTAAAATCAACCTCCCGGCGGCTTGGTTTGTCAAGCAGGGTGCAGGTGTGTACGCTTGCTGCTCCCTTGAGCTTGAGATAATTTGTGAGGTAAGAAAGCGTGCGTCCGCTGTCTATTATATCCTCAATTATCAGTATATCACATTTATTAAAATCTTGCCGGCGAATATCAAGCATTATTGTTACAGTACCGCTTGATACGGTGCCCGAATGGTAAGAGGACACCTTCATAAAGTCGATTTCAACCGGCGATTTTATCTTTTTCATAAGATCGCTCAAAAATACGACGGAGCCTTTTAAAATACCAAGCAATATAAGGTTGTTCGGGGAATTGGCATAATATTCGTCGATTTGTGCTGCGATCTCCGTTACGCGTTTTTGTATCTCCTCGCCGGAGATAAGGATTTCTGCAATGTCGCTCTCCGGCGATGTTTTATGAAATGCTGTTTTTTCATCTATTGTCATAATAGCATGACCGCGTTAAAATTGCGCGCCTTTCTAAAAATGTATAAGTGTTTATGTTAATATGTTATTGTGTTTAAAAATTATCGGCTTTATAAGAAGCATTTTCAATCAATTTCCTCGCCCCCAAAAGCATAGTAGATATGAATAGCTTCTTTTTCGTCCGATGCACAAACACCGTCGCGGATTGCGACAGTAGGAATTAAAATAATTCCCTCGTCATCGCAAAACACAGGCAGAAGACCTCTTTTGTCAAGCGGGATTTTTTTCTCACAATATAGCTTTTTTGTGAGTTTTGTCATGCCGTTGACGGTTATTGTATCGCCGGCCTGCCTGCTGCGAATAAAAATATTCCCTTTTATTTTATCAACAGCAATTTTTTCGTGTATAAATATTTTGTAAACATTTCTGGATTTCTCTTCGTACTCTGGGACGGGTGACTGGGCAAGGGTGACAGTCGCGTTTATCTCAGGTATCTTGTTGACACCGTATTTTAAATCGCAGTGAAACTCCGGCTGGCTGCAGTATTTTTCGAAATGTTCTTCTTCATCCATGAAAATGAAGCTGTCGCCGTGGACAGCGGCACAAATACGCTGCGGGAGGGAAACCTGGGCGTGGCATGCTGAACCCGTTATCATGTGCAGAACTGAGTAAATGTGGTTGAAATCAAGCGGGGAATAATCACGCTTCTCTTTTTGTATTAATGATGCGTAATTATCGTACATATATCTTATCAGGCGGGTCTGAATTGCAGGATCCTGCTCAGCTATCAGCGAGCGGCTGCATGATGTTGATATTTCATGCTCCTGCATAAATTTGAGTGCCTGACGCTGTATATATACGTCGTCATTGCGCAAAATTGTGCTCAGCCGTGAAAGCGCTACCTCAGGTGCAGGATTTATGCGCGTAAGGCGCGGGACAATCTCGTTTCTTATATAATTGCGGGTATAATCGATGTCGTTGTTAGTAGTGTCGTTAATATATGATATGTCGTTTGCTATACAGTAGCCGATTATCTCGCTTTTTGTGCAGTAAATTAAAGGACGGATTACCCTCTCGCCCCGCACAGGAGGTATTCCTGTAAGCCCGCGCGTTCCTGTGCCGCGAAGCATATTAAATATGATAGTTTCCATATTGTCGTCTGCGTGATGGGCAAGCGCAATATGGCGGAGATTTTCGTTTGTGTCAATTATACTTCTGAAAATGCGGTAACGGGCAAAGCGTGCAGCGTCCTCAATTCCACGACCGGTTTCCTTTGCAAGAGCCGGCACATCAACACGCTCGACAAAAAGCGGTATGCCGAGTAATTTGCATGTCCGGCGGCAAAATTCTTCATCCCTGTCAGCTTCTTCGCCCCGTATGCAGTGGTTAACGTGAACAGCCGCGATGTATATGCCGTGTTCTTGCGCGTATTTTTGCATATAAAACAAAAGAGCGCTCGAGTCGGCACCGCCGGAATACCCGACGAGAACACCGTTGAGTTTATTTTCCATGCCGAAATCCGAAATGGCCCTCTCAATCTTTTGTTCGACCATTCGGATTATATTTATTTTATCCATCTATTTAAACCTTATATTAATTGTGGCATAGTATACCATACTATTATATCATCCAAATCCAAACACATCAATTCTTTTTTTATATATATTCTTCAAAATCATCTACAATAATAATCAATTTTGAAATTTTTATTATGACATATTGCACGTCATTGACACACCTTTAGCGTATATATAAAATGAAGCTATGTAATACATAATAAAACGAAAATGCAAAAATATAAAAAAACGGGGCTTTTTGACGACATGACAAACGTTTTATCTGTCGCTGCTATGCGTGCCGCGGAGGAAAACTACGCACGAAGGCACGGCGGGAGCACGTGCGACCTTATGGGCGCGGCAGGCGAGGGCATATATAATGCTGTAAATGACGCAACTCCGTCCGTTTTTAGCCGTGAAAAGAGAGTAGCCATCGTTTGCGGCAAGGGCAACAATGGCGGTGACGGTTATGCGCTTGCGCTGCAGCTTCACAAAAGGGGCATTGACACAGAACTATTTTTGCTTGAATATAAGTTTACATCTGACAGCGGTTATTATTTTAACCTTTGCAAGGAACTCGGTATACAATATAGGATAATTGACGGGGATGTCGACTTCCGTGATTTTGACACGATTGTAGACTGCATATTTGGTGTCGGACTTCGCGGGGCACCGGATGAAAGCGTGGCAGATATAATACGTGCAATCAATGAAAGTGGGAAATATGTTATAAGCGCGGATATAAACAGCGGCATTTGTGGCGACAGTGGTATTGTTGAAACTGTTGCCGTCAAGTCAAATGTTACTGTTGCAATAGGTTACCCGAAACCGGGGCACTTTTTAGGCTCCGCACGTGACTATATAGGAAAACTTGTCGTCGCTGATATAGGATTGCAGCCCGTCGAAAAACCCTATAAACTATTTGAAGCGTCAGATGCCGCGGCTGTTTTTCCGCGCCGCCCTCATAATTCGCACAAGGGCACATGGGGAACGGCTGCAATAATAGGCGGCTCGGTAAAATATTCAGGAGCCGCAAAACTTGCAAATCTTGCGGCATCGTCTCTTGCTTCACTAAAATCAGGCTGCGGCATTGCGCGCCTTGTTGTGCCGACATCAATTAGTCATGCTGTTATGCCGTATTTGCTCGAAAGCACACTGTTTCCCGTTCTCGATAAAGACGGCAAGATTATATTTGACGAGCACGCTATCTCGGAAGCTATATCCGGCACGAAGTCAGTTGCCATCGGGATGGGTCTCGGCGACAATTACGAAGAAAATTATAAGATACTTGAATATATCTTAACACACCACAGCGGTTTTATTATAATAGACGCTGACGCTTTAAACGCTTTGGCGAAACACGGTGCAGGCATACTTGAAAAAGCATGTGGCAGCGTGATATTGACGCCGCACCCGGCTGAGTTTTCGCGTCTTTGCGGCATGTCTGTTCCCGATATTCTCCGTGACCCTGTGAAAGTTGCTGTTGACTTTGCTGCAAAGCATAAAGTTACAGTCTTGCTGAAAGGTACTGCAACAGTTGTCGCGTCTTATACGGGTGATGTATATATCGTCGACAGGGGCTGCCCCGGTATGGCAACGGCGGGAAGCGGCGATGTGCTCGCCGGTATAATGGCGGGGGTGTGTGCGCAAAGCAGCCCTCTTTTCAGAGATGAAAACTTTCCAGCTCCGGCGTACATTGCAGCAGCATCGGCATATATAGCCGGCGTGGCGGGCGAGCTTGCCGAGGCTGATACAAACCCGGTGTCGATGACAGCATCGGATACAGTTTCGCACATCGGAAAGGCTGTCAGCCGTGTGCTTTCACTATAGTATTGTAAGTGTGGAAAGAAATTCAAGCGATTATGCCACGAATAGTGAAATGAAATATTGTTTTATATCAAGCTAAATGTGAGGTCAATATTTGGCACAATTAAGACATAATTTGAAAAAAACACGTCTCCCCCGTTCCTTTTTTGGTTCGATTATGATATATTTTTCATAACTATTATTGTAATAGTACATTAATTAATACTTGTATATTTACAGCTGCATTTATTGTTATGCAAAGGATTTATGCACATCAATAATTGCGTAGTCTTTTATTGCATAACGTAAAAATATGAGGATAAAGGGTATGAGGTATGGATTCATTTGAAAAGCAGGCAAGAGAACTTGTATCAAAAATGACGCTTGCTGAGCGTTGTTCACAGCTTCTTCATAACGCACCGGCAATTGAAAGGCTTGGTGTGCCGGCATACAACTGGTGGAATGAAGCCCTGCACGGTGTTGCACGTTCCGGAGTTGCAACCGTTTTCCCACAGTCAATAGCAATGGCAGCATCGTTTGATGATGCGCTCCTTTACCGCGTGGCGCAGGCTATTTCAGATGAAGCACGCGCAAAGTACAACGAATACAAAAGGTTCGGCTCCACTCAGATTTACCAGGGGCTTACATTCTGGTCGCCGAATATCAATATTTTCCGCGATCCGCGCTGGGGACGCGGACACGAAACGTACGGTGAGGACCCTTATCTGACAGGCCGTATGGGAGCGGCGTTCGTTCGTGGTTTGCAGGGCGACCCCAAGGCAAAATACAAAAAACTTGACGCAACGCTGAAACATTACGCTGTACACAGCGGCCCTGAATCACAACGTCACAGCTTTGATGCAGTCGTATCGAAACAGGACCTTTACGAAACATACCTTCCTGCTTTTAAATATTGTATTGAAAAGGCATCTCCATCTGCTGTTATGGGTGCTTATAACCGCACAAATGGAGAGCCGTGCTGCGCATCTCCGACACTTATCGGCGAAATATTATATAAGCAGTTTAAATTTAAAGGATATTTCCTGTCTGACTGCGGAGCTATAAACGACATTCACGAAAACCACCACGTTACAAATACACAAGCCGAGAGTGCTGCTCTCGCTATCAATAACGGATGTGTGTTAAACTGCGGTTCGGCTTATGGCGCACTGATGGCGGCATATGAAGCCGGCCTTGTAAGTGAAGAAACTATAACAGAAGCTGCCGTAAAGCTGTTCACAGCTCGTTTCCGCCTCGGCATGTTCGCGCCGGAGGGGGATTGCGAGTACGATAAAATCCCCTACGATGTTGTCGACTGCAAAAAGCACAGAAAACTCAATGCTAAAATGGCCCGCGAGTCGATTGTGCTTCTTAAAAATAACGGTATCCTTCCGCTTGAGAACAAAAAGGATCTGAAAATTGCCGTTATCGGCCCGAACGCAAAGGAAGTGTCCGTTTTACTCGGCAACTATAACGGCACGCCGTATGAGTTTACAACAATTTTTGAAGGCATTAAGAATCAGGCGAAGGGCAAAGTCTATTATGCTGCGGGCAGCCGTCATATGCGCGGTGACATGGGCGATTGGGATGAGCATCTGCTTCGCGACGCGCTGCTTGCCGCCGACAGAAGCGATGTTGTTATCATGTGCATGGGCTTAACTCCGAATTATGAGGGTGAAGAAGGCTCATTTGGCAACGGCGGCGATAAGAGAGACATTGAGCTTCCGGCAGCACAGCAGAATCTGTTCAGAGAAGTTTTAGCGCGCGGCAAGCCTATTATATTTGTAAACGTCAGCGGAAGCGCTATGAACCTGACAGAGCAGGACGAAAAATGTGACGCCGTTATCCAGCTTTTCTACTGCGGCTCCGACGGCGGAAATGCCCTTGCTGATGTCATATTCGGGCGCGTTAACCCGTCCGGGCGTTTGCCTGTCACATTCTACAGATCGACAGAGGATCTGCCGCCATTCGAGGATTACTCGATGGACAACAGAACATATAAGTTCTTCCGCGGAAAACCGCTTTACCCGTTCGGCTACGGACTTTCATACACGACGTTTAAATATTCTAACCTGACGGTAAAGCCGAAAAAGCATGGTGCTGACTTTACGATTGATGTGACAAATACCGGCAGCCGTGTGGGCGATGAAGTTGTACTGCTTTATAACCACAAACGAAATGCCGATGTCCGCGTGCCGATAAAGAAGCTCATCGCTTTCAAGCGAGTTTCATTAAAGCCGGGCGAGACAAAGACAGTTCAGCTGAAAACAGAAAAAGACGCTTTCTATCATGTAAACGAGGATGGCAAGTGGATATTTACGGAAGGCGAGTTTGACGTGATGTGCGGCGACATAGCCGAAGTTATATATGTGAAGTAATTCAGCATTAATAAATTTCTTCAAATACAAATAGCAGAGCGGGTGGTTAAAAATCACCCGCTTCTGCGTTTTAAGTATAAAAAATACCCGAAAAAAGTTAACGCCCTGATTTAAACCGAAAGGTTAAATCAAGGCGTTTTATATGTTAGAGTATTACAGTTTTATGGCGCAGATGAATATATCTTATTTTTTTGTCTGTCCGTAATATGCATTCGGACCGTGTTTGCGGTCAAAATGCTTGCGGAGAAGCTCCTCCTGCATCGGGGTGCCGCCGGCAGCAAGATTGAGCTGTAAAAGCTCCGTATGAAGCGCCATCATGGCGACCTGCTCAAGTACGACAGCAGCCTCAACGCTGCTTACTGCATCCTTGCCCCATGTAAACGGCGCGTGTGAGTGTACAAGAACAGCGTGCATCCTGTCGGGGTCAATGTCACGGAATGTTTCAACGATGACACGGCCTGTGTTCAGCTCATAGTCGCTGGCAATTTCCTCAGGCGTCATTTTACGTGTGCAGGGGATTGTGCCGTCGAAATAATCAGCATGCGTCGTTCCGTACGGGAGAATAGGACGTCCGGCCTGTGCAAAGCATGTAGCCCATTTTGAATGTGTATGTGTTATACCGCCGATGTTCGGGAAGCGGCGGTAAAGTTCCGCGTGTGTCGGCGTGTCGGAGGAAGGCTTGAGCGAACCCTCGACGACGTTTCCGTTAAGGTCGACGACGGGCAAATCGGAAGGCTTTAAATCGGAATATTCGACGCCCGACGGTTTGATTACAAAAAGTCCGCTTTCGCGGTCAATGCCGCTTACATTGCCCCATGTGAAAATAATAAGGTTATGTTCGACGAGCATCATGTTGGCGCGATAAACTTGTTCCTTCAGTTTCTCAAGCATTTATATCATTCCTCCATAATAATTGTAAAGTAAAAGTTATATACATATATCGTTGCTATTCTACCACCGGCGTTTTATTGTGTCAACGTCTTTGATATGTCACCGTGCGTTTTGTGCAAATATCTACATATTTATATTTATATAATAGGTGGAAGGTGTGATGAGTAAATATATGGCATTATATTGAAAACGACATTTGTTGAATATATAATGAATACAGCATATTTTATATGATGACGGAGGTGCCAGGTGAATCGGGAAGCAGTAGAAAGGATATTTTCAAATATTCCGGCGCTTGATACAAAGCGGTTGATTCTCCGTCGGATGCTTCGTTCCGATGCCGCCGATATGTACGAGTACGCTTGTCTGCCCGAGGTGACGCGATACTTAACATGGCGGCCTCATCCGGATTACAGATATACGTGCCGGTATCTTGAATATCTTGACAAAAAGTATAATGAAGGCACGTTTTATGACTGGGCAATAGTTTATAAAGAAAACTTAAAGATGATAGGAACCTGCGGTTTCACCCGCATTGATTTTGAAAACAACTGGGCTGAAGCCGGATATGTATTAAACCCGAACTATTGGGGGATGGGGATAGCGGCAGAGGCGCTATCCCGCGTCATCAAGTTCGGTTTTTTGACGTTGAACCTGCACCGCATAGAATCACGGTATATGATTGGAAATGACCGCAGCCGTCGCGTCATGGAAAAATGCAATATGACATACGAGGGCACATTTCGGGATGCCATGTATATTTTCGGCGAATATAAAACAATTGGCGTTTATTCTATATTAAGCAGCGATTATATAAATTCGTATTTTATATAGAATTGGGGTAAACGGTCTATTAACCGCCCGACAGGTACATCTCCGAGAGCGTGACAAATGAAAAACCGCGCTTTTGAAGCTCCGGTATCAGAATGTCAAGCGCTTCAACAGTGTGGCAGTCACCAGATAAATAATCATGCATCAGTATGATGTCTCCTCCGCGCACACAGCGTAGCACACCATCGACGATGTTATCGGCTGAGCGGTGCTGCCAGTCTTTTGTATCTATTGTCCACAGCGCTATTAAAATATCATTGTTTTTCGCCGCGGACTGGACGTTTTTATCGAATATACCTCCAGGCGGACGTAAAAAACGTGTCTTATACTCTGCAAGAGAATTGATAACGTCGTCGGTTCCTTGAATTTGATTCATTACATAATCAAACGTGTGTCCGCTTAGGTGTGAATGTGACATTGTATGGTTGCCGATTTCATGTCCTGCGTTGAGGATACGCAAAAAAACGTCGGGGTAGTACCCGACGTTTTTGCCTATGACAAAAAAAGTCGCGCGAACATTGTATTTTTTTAAAATTTCAAGGATTTTATCTGTATAATACGGGTGCGGGCCGTCGTCGAAAGTCAGCGCAATCGATTCTCCATGACCCCAAAAAACGGTGCCGCTCTGCCAAATATCATCGGCATCTGTCGAATTGTATTTATCGGACTCGTTTGCAGAACAGAGGACAAGTGGCGTTATCAGAATTAAAAATAAGCATGTAAATATGATAAAAACTGTTCTCATCACGGCGCAGTATCATCCCTTAAAATAGTTTTTATCGGCTTGCCTAACATTTTATTTATAATTATTTAGTGCCTGTCAGCTCATCAAGCGTGCCAAAGCGATAACCTTCTTTTCTCCAGTTGTCTATAAGCGTTCCCAGAATGTCTGCATTTGTCTTTGATGTCGGATGAAGCAGAATAATAGCACCATTATGCGTGTTGTCCATGATTAATTTGATAGCTTGTGACGGATCAGGTTGATTATTGTTGTCCCAGTCCGCATATGCAAGGCTCCAGAATATCGTTTTGTAGCCAAGCTCTTTTGCAAACTTCATATTGCGTTCGGTGAAACGTCCTTCCGGAGGACGGTAATATTTCGCCATCTCTTCATTAGTTAAATCACGGTATAAGTCAGAGAGTGCTTTAAGATCCGCTTCAAATTCTTTTATGTCGCCGACAGTGCTCATGTCGTTATGCTTCGCCGTATGGTTGGCTACAATATGGCCTTCGTCACGCATACGGAGGACAAGGTCGGGGTTGCGTTTTATCACATTTTCAAGTATGAAAAAAGCTCCGGGAACGCCTTTTTCCTTGAGCGTGTCAAGTATACGGGCGACATTTCCGTTTTCATAGCCTGCATCGAAGGTAAGGTATATTACTTTGTCCGGATCATCCTTGCTTGCGTGTTTGCGGTCAACATAATAGCCATCGTATTTTTCGATGAAAGCCATGTTCGGGTCAAGAGTTGGCTGATCATGAGTTTTGTTTCGCTTGACATACCAGTTATACGGGCGCATGTCGTCATATGCTGCCGAGGTATGAAGTGATGGGGTTGATGTGGGCGCAAAAACTATGGCCAAAAGAAGCCCCGCCACCAAAAAAGCAAGTATATTAAAATAACGTCTGTCAAACATGGTTTTACTATTATTCCTTTTTATCTTATATAGTGTATAGCCGCAGATGTGCGGCATTTTTATATCTTCTTAAACTATATTTTCCGTACCAAAGTAGAAATTAAACTCTGAAATATCTGAAAAACACTGAAGTTATTAACCGCTAAGGCATAAATTACATAATAAAATATTAATAATTGGTTTTGTCTTATAAGAAACAAAAAAAGAAGTCAAACCTGTTTTTTAAAGTTTGACTTCTTTTCTATAGAAAATCATTTTTATTTATTTTATCATTTCAGCGACAACTTTGTGGGCGTATGACAGGGCATCGGTGACTTTTGATATGTCACTTCCGCCGGCTGTTGCGCTGTCCGGACGTCCGCCGCCGCGTCCGCCTGTTATAGCGCTGACAGCACCTGCAATTTTTCCGGCGTGAGCGCCGGCTTTTACGGCGTCTGCACCGCATGTTGTGACAAAGTTAAGTTTACCGTCATGCACTATGGCAAAAACAGCAACAACAGACGGGAGCTTGTCGCGCAGAGTGTCACACATCGTGCGGGCGGCAGCAACATCAATGCCGTCGATGCGCTCAGTTATAAGTTTTACAGAACCGACATTAGCCGCAGAGCGGATAAGCTCATCAGCCTTGGCGGCGGCAATTTTAGCATTAAGCGATTCAAGCTCGCGGCGAGCCGAGCGCAGCTCCTCGGTTATGGCGGCGGCACGTTTTGCGATATCGGCGAGATTTGCCGCTTTAAGTTCGCGCGCTGTTTCGGCGATAAGAGCGTCGCGCTCGTCTAATAGTGAAAGGACGTTTTTACCTGTCACAGCTTCAATGCGTCTGACACCGGCAGCAACGGAGCCTTCATATACAATCTTGAAAAGGCCTATTTTCGCGGTATTTGATACGTGTGTACCGCCGCAAAGTTCGCTTGAGACATCACCCATGCTGACAACGCGGACTAAATCGCCGTATTTTTCATCGAACAGGGCAATAGCGCCGCTTGCTTTTGCCGTGTTCATGTCAGTGATATCTGTTTTTACATCGTAACCGGCTAAAATCCACTCGTTTACGAGCGCTTCAACCTTTGTAATTTCATCGGAGGTAAGCGCTGCATAATGCGAAAAGTCGAAGCGGGCGCGATGCTCGTCGACATATGAGCCGCTCTGTGTGACATGAGAGCCGACTATCGAGCGGAGAGCCGCCTGCAGCAGGTGTACGCTTGAATGGTTGCGGCGTATAGCATTGCGGCGGGCGCTGTCAATCTCGGCAGTTACAGTATCGCCGACAGCAATTTTTCCATCCGTCAGGCGGCAGAAGTGCAGGTGGACGCCATGCTGCTTTTTCGTGTCAACAACATCACAGAAAAAACCATCAGAGTATATGCGCCCTGTATCGCCGACCTGACCGCCGCTCTCACCGTAAAACGGAGTGCGGTCTAAAACAAGTATAAACTCGCCTTCGGATACAGAATCAACCGAAATACCGTCGGCAATGATTGAAATAACTTTTGACGTTGATTTATCTTCCTCGTAACCTGTGAAAACAGTTTCAGGGAGCGAGCTGACGAGCAGCTTTGATGAGTCATCCCAGCCTTTGCCAAGCTTGCGGTTTTCACGCGCACGCGTTTTCTGTTCTGTCATGAGCGCTGTGAAACCGTCTTCATCGACTGAAAGCCCTGCTTCGGCTGCTATCTCGCGCGTCAGGTCAAGCGGGAAGCCGAATGTGTCATAGAGCTTAAAGACGTCAGATGCTAAAAGTGTATTTTCACCGGAAGCTTTAGCCTTTTCAATAAGGCCGGAGAGCATTCCGAGCCCTGCGTCGATTGTCTCGTTGAAGCGATCCTCCTCAATGGAGATAATCTTTTTGATATAATCACTTTTTTCTATGAGTTCGGGATATGCAACCTTGTTTTGGTCGACAACGACATCGCACAGACGAGGTAAGAACGAACCGTTTATGCCGAGAAGCCTGCCGTGACGTGCAGCACGGCGAAGCACACGGCGAAGGATATAGCCGCGTCCTTCGTTTGAGGGAAGAACGCCGTCGCAAATGAGGAATGTAGCTGTTCTTATGTGGTCTGTAATGACGCGGATTGATACGTCGTTTTTATAAACTTCGCCATATTTAACGCCTGCTATCTCACAGACGGTGTCGAGAATTTTTCTGATTGTGTCGACTTCAAACAAGTTGTCGACGCCCTGTATAACGCAGGCGAGACGTTCAAGACCCATTCCTGTGTCAATGTTTTTCTGTTTCAGCTCCGTGTAGTTGCCGTGACCGTCGTTGTTGAACTGCGTGAATACGTTGTTCCATATCTCGATATAGCGGTCGCAGTCGCAGCCGGGCGCGCAGTCTGGTTTTCCGCAGCCGTATTTTTCGCCACGGTCAAAGTATATTTCAGAACACGGCCCGCACGGCCCGCCTGAGAGATCCCAGAAGTTATCTTCACGTCCGAGACGTATAATGCGTTCGGTGGGAACACCGACAACTTCATGCCAAATACTGAAAGCTTCCTCGTCTTTCTCATAAACAGAGGGGTAAAGAAGCTCCTCCGGAATCTCAAGAACTTGCGTGAGGTATTCCCATGCCCACGGAATCGCTTCTTTCTTAAAATAATCGCCGAAGCTGAAGTTTCCGAGCATTTCAAAGAATGTGCCGTGACGCGCTGTTTTCCCGACGTTATCGATATCGAGCGTGCGGACGCATTTCTGGCACGTTGTAATTCTGCGGCGCGGCGGTGTTTCCTCGCCGGTGAAATATTTCTTCATCGGTGCCATGCCGGCATTTATTAAAAGAAGGGATTTATCATTTATCGGGACGAGCGGGAAGCTGGGAAGGCGCAGATGCCCCTTGCTCTCGAAAAATTTTAAGTAGCTTTCCCTCAGCTCGTTAAGCGACGTCCACTGCATATATTGTCTGTCCTCCGTTTTAATTAAAAGAAAGCCGCACGTACTGTTTATATACGGCGGCATTAATTTTTATATCTTTAATATTTAAAGCCGTAATAATGATTATATCAACGACCCCTGTACCTGTCAATATTTTGCCATTGAAAGGGAACTATTTTACGCAAATTTACTCAGATTTTTCTCCACTTTTTATTATTGTGACGCTGAAAATGCCGGTGTTTTAATCACGCAGTATGTCGCCAACGCCGTTCATTACATATTTAGGTTGGTAGGAGAAGTTTTTAATCATCTCGCGGTCTGTGACGCCGGAGAGGACGAGCACAGTGTCAAGTTCGCTTTCAATGCCGGCAACAATATCGGTATCCATTCTGTCACCGATTATTACAGCATCAGCCGGATCGCATCCAAGCGTTCTTATAGCGTGACGCATTATCAGCGGATTAGGTTTGCCGATGTAGTAAGCCTGTTTTCCCGTTGTTAGCTCTATCGGTGCTATGAGAGCGCGGCAGGCAGGGATTATGCCGTTTTCGGAGGGGCCTGTCAGGTCGGAGTTTGTGCCGATAAGCTTTGCTCCGCGCTGAACGAGTTTGACGGCCTTTTCGATTTTCTCATAAGAAAGCGAGCGGGTCTCGCCGAATACAACATAGTCCGGGTCTATGTCGTTCATTGAAAAGCCGGCGTCGTATAAAGCGTTGACAAGTCCTGGTTCGCCGACAACATAAACACTGCCGCCGGGGCATTGGCTTGCAAGAAATGATGCTGTTGCAAGAGCGCTTGTATAAAAATGTTCCTCGCCGACGTCAAGCCCCATTCGGGCAAGCTTCTGCGCAAGCTCGCGCGGGGAGCGTTCGCTGCTGTTTGTCAAAAACAGATACTTTTTATTATTTTCAGCGAGCCACCGAACAAATTCGGGAACATCGGGTAAGATTTTATTGCCGTGGTATATAACACCGTCCATGTCGCAAATGAAAGCGGCCTTCGCTCGAAGTTCTGCATATTTACTTGACATTTGTATAACCTCAACTAATTACATTTAATATATGATAAAGCTCACTTGTATGCTGTTTTGTGGTTTTCTTGTTTATATTATCGTGCATTTCAGTACAGATTTGACGCCAATAACGTGTGAAAAACGGAGATTAAAAGAGTTTGCACGGGGATAAATTAAAAATTCACGGAAATTCTCGATTTTAATGTTGACAGTGTATAAAGCGCATGCTATAATATCACTTGCGTTGCCTGAGGGCGGACTATTATGCCCACATGGCAAGAAAAATTACACATAATCAAAGCGTTAAACGCTTAAAAATGGCGAGCAATAACGATTTATAACGATTAAGAGTAAAAAATGCTCTTAATCACGCATATTTGCAGAAAATATACGTTATTCTATCCATATATTATATCACGGAGGAGATCATATGTCCACTTACATGGCGAAAAAAGAGACGGTTGAGCGCAAGTGGTACGTTATCGACGCGGCCGGAAAGCCGCTCGGTAGAACTGCCGCCGCCGCCGCTACTATACTTCGCGGCAAGCACCGCCCCGAGTTTACACCCCACGTTGACTGTGGCGAGTTCGTCATCATAATAAACGCGAAAGATGCCGTCCTCACCGGCAGAAAGCTCACACAGAAATACTACCGCCATCATTCCGGTTATATCGGCGGTCTCAAGGAAGTCCAGTACAAGACGCTGATGGCTACACGTCCTGAGCTTGCTATGCAGCTTGCCGTCAAAGGCATGCTTCCCAAGAACAAGATCGGTGACAAAGCGATTACACGTCTTAAAGTCTACGCTGGCCCAGAGCACAAGCAGCAGGCACAGAAGCCAGAACCTATCGAAATATAAGTGGGAGGACGGATAAATGTATACAAGCGCTAAACCTTATTTCTACGGTACCGGCAGAAGAAAGAAATCTGTTGCCAGAGTCCGCATAGTTCCGGGTTCAGGAAATGTAACAATTAACGGCCGCGATATAGATGATTATTTCGGCCTTGATACACTTAAATATATCGTAAATCAGCCCTTCGCCGTAACAGATACGGAAGGCAAGTTTGATGTTATTGCTAACGTCCGCGGTGGTGGTTTCTCCGGACAGGCCGGTGCTATTCGTCATGGTATAGCCCGCGCTCTCTGCACAGCAGACGAGAGCTTCCGCACACCTTTAAAGAAGGCCGGATTCCTTACGCGTGACCCTCGTATGGTCGAGCGCAAAAAGTACGGTCTCAAGAAGGCCCGCCGCGCAAGCCAGTTCTCAAAGAGATAAGTACAGTTTATCAAAGAAAAGCCTGTATACATGCGTTTTCGCTTGTATACAGGCATTTTTTATGAAATTTGTAGTTTTAATATAAACCTGCTAATCAAAAAAGGACGCTGTCAAAAAGCGTCCATTTTAATATATTTGTCTATAGCCCTATTTGATCTACAGCATATGTCGCTTCTTCTGTAGTAAATCCATCAAATTCTAATTGTTCTATCAACCTTTTTCTTGAGAAGGACATAACTTTTAAGTATTCTTCCGCTTTCTTTACAGCTTGCTCTTTCCAATCTACATTTACTTGTCCCACTGCATATGTTGCTTCTTCGTTGCTAAAGCCATCAAACTCCAGTTGTTCTATTAAACCGCTTTTAGAAAAAGCCATAACATTCAAATATTCTTTTGCTTTTTTCACAGCTTGTTCTTTCCAGTCAACATCTATTTGATTTACAGCATATGTAGCATCTTCATTACTAAAGCCTTCAAATTCTAATTGCTTTATTAATCCCTCTTTAGAAAATGCCATAACGCTCAAATATTCTTTCGCTTTCTTTACTGCCTGCTCCTTCCAATCTGCATTCACTTGTTCTGCTGCATATGTGGCTTCTTCATTGCTGAAACCATCAAACTCTAGTTGTTCTATTAAACCGCTTTTTGAAAATGCCATAACGTCTAAATAATCTTTTGCTTTTTTCACAGCTTGTTCTTTCCAGTCAACATCTATTTGATTTACAGCATATGTAGCATCTTCATTACTAAAGCCTTCAAATTCTAATTGCTTTATTAATCCCTCTTTAGAAAATGCCATAACGCTCAAATATTCTTTTGCTTTTCTTACTGCGTTTTTCTGCGATAAGGTTTCGTTCGTTGCCTCTTCTTTGTCTACAATCGTTGATTCTGTTGGTTCCTCTACCCTTTCAGTTTTTTCTGCATTTTTAGGCTCTTCAACTTCTTCTGCTACCTCATCTGTCTCGGCAGTATTTTCAACATTGTTTTCTATCTGTTCAGATACGTTACCACTAGCAACTTCTTCTTTATCATCATTGCCCCCCTGACTAGCAATCGCAACTATGAATACAATTAAGATAGTCCAAAACCACCACTTTTTATAAAGTGTTTTTTTCTGTTTGTCCGACATTTTGTTTCCCCATTTTTTGAAATATTTTTGTTTTATCATAGCATACACAGGAAAGATTTTCAAAGCCCGGCGGGGAAAACCGGGCTGAAGAGGAAAGTATACAATTCTATACTACTATACTACCATATAAATCCGTTTAAAAAGTACCGAACTTTTGTACAATATTGCAAATTTTTATTAATCTCTCTTTGGCTATGTTATACAATCTAGTTAATTCTAATATCCATTTAATCCAACTCATTATAGTTTGAGCACGCCTATAAAATGTTTTCTCGGATTCTATTTTAATATAAATTACCCCGTCGCAAAGCGGTAACCACCGCAGGCAAATGTTACATAATGCCCGTGCCTTTTTTCAGCGTGCATGTCGCCCACACGATAAAAGAATAAAGCGCCACCTGTCGGGTCATAACCATCGGCGGCAAGCCGCGCTGCAGCAATCGATGCCTGACTCGGGGTAGTATTGCCGCTATATCCGAGGGAGCGCACAACATCAAGAGCTGTGCTCGGGAACAGGGCATTTTCAAGCCGGTTGACAGCAACAGCTCCAAGCGCTGTGCGGCAGGCGTATCCCCCTTCATCTGCATAATATTCGATGTAAGACGCAATTATATATATATCATTATCGGATAATTCAACCCGTGCCACGACAGGGCTTGCAGAGTAAATAGCTGCTGCTATAAGAATCGGGCAGCAAAGAGATACAAAATACTTTTTCATGTTGTTATTATCTCCAGAATTGCTCGCATAATGCAGCCAAAAATTTCTTTTGGCACCTACAATGTCCACCTGAGTGTCTATAATGTTGACATACACTTTATATTATGTTATATTGTGAAGCATAGGAGCCGGTTTTAGCGCGCATTTTTTTATTTTACGCGCGTTTATGCGCCGCGCTCTTTCACTTTGAAGATGAAATTAATAAAATTAAAATTATTATTTGCTTTACTGGCGGGGAGGTTTTAGAGGGTGGTTATTCCCGTAAAAATTAAAATATACTCCGAGTTTCACACAGTGAACCCGGAGCGCACCGACACCGCACAGTACCTCGCACTGATTTTCGCAGGACTTTCCGGGAATAACGGGGCCTCTCGTGCAGATATGAAAAATGCAGAGGAGTCCGTTAATGATATTATTAGTGATATGTTCGAGGATGACTCGGAAAAGCTTGACATATTTACTGAAGGTACGCTAACTTACTCTGACGGGCGGATTTCCGTTTCGTATAATGAGACGGAACTGACTGGCATGGAGGGCACCACAACGACTATTACATTTATGACGGACGAGCCCGGTATTATTACTATGCTCCGCACGGGCAGCGTATATACAGCCCTCACGCTTGAGGAGGGACACCGCCATATATGCGTATACAAAGCACAAGGAGTGCCTTTTGAGCTGTATACTAACGCTAAGCGTATCCGCAACAGCGTAACGGAGGACGGCGGTACGCTTGAGCTCATATACACTGTCGAAACATCAGGTGCCGACACGCAGTTTAATCATTTAAAAGTTGAAATAACGCCGCTTTCTCACCCGACAAGTGAAGGGGGGCAGACAATTTGCCACTGATAACAGAGGCTCAGTTTAAATCCGCTGTGCGTGAGCGACGTCAGGGTGTTTTTGTGCTGGCTGGTGAAGAGGATTATCTTGTCACCCATTACCGCGGTGCGATGAGAGAAGCATTTGGCGGGAAAGAGTCGCTTGCTTATGTAAGCGTCGCGTACTCAGGGCCGGACGATGCATCAGCCGTATTCGACGCTGTTTCAGCCCCGTCAATGCTCGGTGATGAAGACAAGCTCGTTGAGGTTATGGTGACAGAACCCGGTATTATTACCGGTGCAACGGTGGAAGAATTCATAAAAGTGCTCAAAGAAGCCGGCATGTATTCCGGATGTTCGATGCTTGTTGCGCTGAGGGCGGATGTTTTTGACTGCGGCTCACCGCCGCGCCGTCCGTCGGCTGCTTTTACAAAGATATCCGGCGCTGAGGGCATATCTTTTCTTTACCTTCCAAGACAGGGGGGTGCTGCGCTGCGCAAATGGATTGTGCGCCGCTACGCCAGTCATGGTGTTGCGTGTGCGGACGATGTCGCGCAATATATGATGGATGTGTGCGGCAATTTTATGACAACGCTTGCGCGTGAGATTGACAAAGCGTCGTATTACGCCATAAGCCATGACATGGTAAACATTGATCGCAACATAATAGACCTTGTGTGCTGTCCGTATACGGAGCCTGATGCATTTGGCCTTTCAAATGCTATCCTTGCCGGACGCACAAGCGACGCTCTTGACGCACTTCGCGCTGAAATCACGCGCCGTACGGAGCCGCTTATGCTGCTTGCCGGTATTACGCGCGTTTTTGTTGATCTTTTAGCTGTCCGCGCGCTGCTTGACGAAGGCTCATCTCCGCGCGAAATTGCTTCGCGGTTAAAAATGAATGAGTATAAAGCCTCATTATATGCCAAAAGCGCTGCCACACGCAGCCGTACTTCAATTGAGAACGCCTTAATTCAGTGTGCAAAAGCTGATATGCTAATTAAACTCTCGACTGTCCCGCCGTACACAGCAATAGAGCGCCTTATATGCTCAGCCGGCGCGAGGGTACGCTCATGAGGGAATATTGTAAAGCAAAAACGGCCAAAGAATCCGGTGCCGTTGATGCAGCAGAGCAAAACATAGCACCGATGGTGCTTGACCGTCCCGTTGTCGTTGAGGGGAAATATGATAAAATCAAGCTTTCGTCAATAATAAGCTCGACTGTCATCACAACAGAGGGCTTTGCCATATTCAACAGCCGCGAAAAGCTTGCGCTTATACGGCGGCTGGCGGAAAAAAACGGCATTATTGTTTTAACAGACAGCGACGGCGCCGGGGGTGTCATAAGAAGCCACATTACATCAGCCTTGCCGCGCGATAAAGTTACGCATTTATACATTCCCCGAATCAAGGGCAAGGAACGGCGTAAAACGTCGCCATCTAAGGAGGGAATGCTTGGCGTCGAGGGGATAGAAGCGGATAAACTGCGCAAGCTTCTCGCACCTTTCGCAGTCGGCACCGCACAGCCTGCGAAAGCGGGGAAAAAGCCGGTGACAAAGGCTGATTTTTACGCTGACGGGCTCTCGGGCGTGGGTGGCGCCGCTGAGATGCGTGACGCACTTGCCGCGCGTTTTTCACTACCGCCCGGAATGACGCCGAACGCTCTTTTATGTGCTATCAACGTCATTGCTACGCGCGATGAGTATGCGGCGGCCGTCGCGGCAATTAAGTCCGAGAAAAAAGAAAATGTCAAAAGTGAAAATCAAATTTAGAATAAGACAGCGATGCTTTAAAGCAATGCTTTAATATATATTCGGGGGCATATTTGAAAGATTTTTTTTGTAAATACAGAGAAATAATTACCTATTTATTTTTTGGCGTGCTGACGACAGCCATCGGCTGGGCTGTATATTTTGCAATGCTCTGGGGCGGGAAAGCGCTTTTTCACATTCCCGCATCGGTCACATCAGGCGCTAAGTATATGGCTGTTTATACGGCAGCGCAGGTCGTACAATGGTGCGCAGCCGTTATGTTTGCTTTTTACACGAACAGACGCTGGGTTTTTACTGATGCCGACAGGACTGTGCCTGTAAAAAAACAGCTTCCCGCTTTTGCCGCAGGCAGGCTTTTTACGTTTTTCCTTGATTATGCTATAACATATGGCGGCGCTCTTTTTTTAACAGCTATCGCACCGTCTTACTCCGATGTATATATTGCTGCCGCAGGGCGCTCGTTTAATATAAATGAAGCGGCGGCAAAGGTGGTTGCTGCCATCGTTGTTATCATATGCAACTATATTTTCAGCAAGCTGTTCGTTTTCAAACGAAAACCGGTCGGCGAGGGGAGTGAAAATAAAACATAATATGAGTTTTGCCTATTTCACCGTAGTTTTCGGCATCCTTATAGCAAAAGCCGCCGGTTTTGTTCGCGATATCATTTTTGCAGGGGCGTTCGGGACAACTGTTGAGTCTGATATTTACTTTCAGATATACGGCGTCGTAAACCTTGTTTTTACGTGTCTCGGCATTGCGCTCTCGACGCTCGTTATAAAAAACCTTAATAAAGAGGAAAACGCCACAGAAGAAAAAAAGCGCGCTTATGTCTCAGCCTTTCTGCAAAAGACGGCGCTGTGGCTTCTTATTGTGACGGCTGTCCTTTACGCCGGCGCGCGGCTTTTGGTAGACATTCTTTTGCCGAACATTGACGAGCAGCACGTAGGGCTTGCTGTGCGCCTGACATACCTGATGCTGCCGTCACTTTTCTGTGTTGTTATCGCCTACATTATATCGGGCGTTCTTCAGAACAATCGCGTCTTTTTCATCCCGTCGATTGTAAGCCTGCCGTATAATGCTCTCATTATATCGACGCTGCTTGTGCCAGATGTTTCAATAACAACCGTTGCCGCCGCGACGACAATCGGCTGGTTTTTACACATTGTATTTCAGCTACCCTCTTTTTATAAAAAGGGATATAGATTTTTCCTCACAGCATCATCTTCGGGTGAAACATCGGGCGAAAAAGCTGTAACAAAGACATTAAAAGAAACAGGTAAATCCCGCTTTGGCGCCGTGCCCCGTGAAATTGCCTTCATTTTCATATCAAACCTCATGTTTCAGCTTTGCTTTATCATCGACAAGGTGTTTGTAAGCGGAGATGAGGGCATGATAGCGACGGTAAACTACGCGTCAAATCTTTTTGTCACAATATCGAGTGTTTTTGTCGTCGCAATGTCAAATGTAGTCTTTCCTGCAATATCGAAAAACTACGAGGAAGGGCAGATTGACTACGTCCGGCGCCTGCTTCGGTATATAATTACATTTATGTTTGTAATTTTTGTGCCGTATCTGCTTGTAGTGTCGCTCTTCGGTCGCCAGATAATAGCTCTTCTTTACGAACGCGGCAGTTTTACCTCTGATTCCACGAGTGCGACAGCAACAGCCTTTGCTATATATAGCTTCGGGATTCTCGGATATGTGGCACAGGAGCTATTCAATAAAATTTTATACTTGGCTTCTCGGTATCGCATAACCGTTACAGCGACGATAAGCGTCGCGGTAGCGAAAGTAGCACTTGATGCAGTACTTGTCCCGAGGTTCGGCGCGATGGCGGCCGCAGTGACAACGACATTTCTTTTAACTATATATGCCATCGTTGTCGCCACAACGATGTGCCGTGTCGTCGGTGCTTATCTCAACCATACGCTGGCTAAAAACATCATGAAGGTTATAGCTGGGGCTGCGGCAGCATTAGTCGTTTATCTTGGTTTTTATTTTACCACCCCCGGAATTCTCACGTCCCGCGTGATGTTTGTTGTGCCGCTGCTTGTGTGTGGGGTGGTATACATTATAGTGCTGTTCGCTCTTGGCCTTTTGCGTTCTCTTTTCAGCGATATTAAAACCGTGCGTCAAAAAACGGACGGCGGGGAGGATTCTGTAATATGAAAAAAAACATCCAGCTTGCTGCCATGCTATCGGCCGCTGTCATTTTAATATGCGCGTTAATTCCTACATTCGTATTGCGCGTTAAAAACGAAGTAGGCAACAAAAATGTTATACTGTCGCTTCAGTATAACGACATTTACAATAAAGTAAGTACCGAATTCCTTAAGGCGATGCTCGATGAGTATCTTGACGCCGGTATTAATATGGTATCCGTCGCGGAAGAAACTATGAACTCGCTTGTCTGGAGAGGCGATATCGTTGGTTTAAAATATCACGATATACGCCACAAATACGACAGCGAAACTGTTAATTTAGAAGCGGCGCTTGATGATGTCCCGAACATCAGCTATGACTCGTATGTTTTCATGGCAAAGCGCAAGAAAATGGTTGAATTTCTCGACTTTTGGCTGCCGCTGCGTTATACGTCTGATGATTATGCCCGCGTTGATGAAATTGACGGAATTGTCATGTACGTTTTCTTCGACGGCACCGTAAAAATGTCGGATATTATAGTCGGTTATAATTTAGACGCTATTGAAAAGCTTTATAATGCCGGTTTCAATATTGCTCTTACGCTGAAAATTAATTCATACAAAAATACTCTCTATTTAGATGAAACAAATAAAATTATAAAAGAATATGGTATCCGCTATCTCAATGTAAGCGGTCCCACTGACGCAAAGAAAAACAAATATTCAGAAGACAATTATAAGACCCTTTCATATATATTAGAAGAAAACAACATGACCCTTGTGGTGAATGAAAACCCGGATCAGCTGTCAAACCAAAAGGTTATTGGTTATGATGATATTTTCTATGCAGGACGTCATAGCGTAATGCGAAATTATGAAACATATGATGCATCCGGTATAGACTCGACAAATTATATGTTCCGGTATTATCAGTGCCTTAACTCTGTCATAGACCGCAACATGCGTTTTGTGACGATAACGCAAATAACAAAGGCAAACACTTCATACGATGAGCTTGCGAGGTATACGTTCAACGCGGCAACGCTACTGAGAAAAAAACTCACATCGATTGGTTATTCTGTTAACGGCAGCGACGCTGTTACATTTGACTACGACGTAAACCGCGAGTTTGTATGTGCTGTTGCCGCCGCTGCGACGGCTCTTGTCGGTATGTCGCTTTTGATGATGCTTTTTGATATAAAATGGCGCTGGTATTTTGCGCTGTCGTTTGTACTTTCCATACTTTCATTCGTTGGCACATTTAAAATACCGTATTCGCTTCTTCTCCTTTACCCGACGGCACTTGCCGTTATAATGCCATGCTTTGTCATGACTGTATTTCTTATTTTCGTCCGCAAATACCGCGACAGCCTGCCAGAGTTTCCGTTTACCATTGCATCCGTCGGTATTTTGCTCATTTTACTGTGCGCTGTCGGTTTTGTGATGTCAGCACTTTTATCCGGCATTAATTATTATTTCAATAATGATATTTTCCGCGGCATAAAGGTTTCGCTTTTCGCCCCGATAATATTTACAGTTATTGCCTTCTATATTCTTTTCGTGCACAAGAAAAAACACACAGTCCGAGACATTCATTCTGTGCTTACGGCGAAAATTGAGGTGTACTGGCTTTTAATAATGGCAGTTCTTGCACTTGCCGCTTACATTTATATTGTCCGCAGCGGAAACGTCAACAAAATCAGCGCTCTTGAAACGTATATACGCAGAACGGTGACTGAACTTTTCCACCAGCGCCCGCGCACGAAAGAGTATATCATAGCGTACCCGTGCCTTGTGTTATTCCTTTATTACATGAAGCACACAAATCTTCGTGTAGTCCAGTGGGTAATGGCAGCAGGCGCTTCAATTCTGGCAGCTTCGATAACGAACACCTTCTGTCACGTTTTCACCGATATATCAACAATGTATATGCGAGTGATAAACGGGCTAATACTTGGAATACTGACAGGTGCTATCGTATATATTATCAACTTAATTGTCGTCAGAATAGCAAAACGGCTCATTATTTTATATAAGAAGGAAGCGTGACGTCCGCATGTCCGATATAGTTATATCCGGTTATCTCGGTTACAAAAACAGCGGCGATGAAGCGCTTCTATGGGTACTTTTAAAATCAATCCGTGAAAATTTTCCCGATAAAAGTATAACAGTGCTTTCTGCAAAGCCCGCTGAAACAGCGTCGCACTACGGCGTGCGAGCAATTGGGCGCTTTAATGCGCCGGCAATACTGCTTGAATTTATGCGTTCCGACACCCTTATATTCGGTGGAGGAAGCCTTCTTCAGGATTTGACAAGCCGCCGGTCTTTATATTACTACCTTTGGATTTTAAATACCGCAGACAGATGCGGTATGAAAACAATAATGTATGCAAACGGTATAGGCCCGCTTTTGCGTGAAAGCAGCCGGCGCATGACGGCAAAAGCTATCCGCCACGTCGACGCACTGACGCTTCGCGACGAGAAGTCGCTTCTTCTGTTGCGTGAGATTGGGGCAGCGCGCCCCGATGCAATCGTTACAGCCGACCCTGCTTTTCTTCTCACGAAATATACAGCGCCAAAGACCGGTCGCTCGCCGTATTCGTTTGGTGTTAAGCCGGGTGAGCCTTATGTTGTTGTATCAATCAGAACTCAGCGGGGGATATCAAGCCGTCTTGAGCATGAGCTTCCCTTTATGTGTGATTACATCTTTGAAAGATATGGTCTCAAAACGCTTTTCGTTCCCATGCAGTATGATAAGGACATATCGATAATACGACGCGTTGCTTCACGCATGAAGCACTCTGCTGCAATCTGGGACTGTCCTTTTACGGCGGGTGATGTTGCATCTGTTCTCGGCGGTGCGGTTTTTACAATCTCCATGCGCCTTCATATGTTGATATACGCAGCGACACTTGGAGTTCCGTCCGTTGCTATATCATGTGACACAAAAATTGACGCTTTGATGGATGAAGCCGGACAACCTTTTGTAATACCGGCTGGGGAGTTTACCCTTGATGCTGCGACGCCGGTTTTAGACAGGCTTATGTCATATAGAGACGAATATTCACAGGCTCTTTTGCATTTTTCATCCGTCATGGCGCACCGTGCCGAGATGAACACAGCCGCTCTCGGAAGAATTCTCGGATGAATGTAATCAGCGCTAAAAACGCAAGATATTATTAGGTATTTTAAATATACTCTTAAAATATCTGTTTAAACCGCGGCTATACAATTATTTTTAAAACGCGCCGCGGTGTATGTTTGTGGAGTCATAACGTGGAAATGAAACATAAAGCCATAATTTTTGATCTTGACGGCACGCTTCTTGATACGTTGCCGGACATTTATAAATCCGTCAACATTGCGCTTGGCAGCATAGGTTATCCTCTCGTTGATTATGATATAGTGAAGGGTGGCATAAACCGCGGTTCACGACATCTTATAAAAAGCGTTGTTCCGCAAAGCGTTCAGTCAGACGAAGCAGCTATTGACAATACATTACAGGCATATACACAGGCTTATGCAGAGCATTATAATGACAGCACAAAGCCATATGCCGGCATATATGATGTGCTTTGCCGGTTGAAGGAACATGGCTTTCGTCTTGCCGTTATATCAAACAAACCTCACCGGTTCGTTTGTGAGCTGATAAAGGCGCATTTTGGCAGCATTTTCGATGTTGTGATAGGTCAGGGCGAGTTTCCTGCAAAGCCTGACCCGCAGGCTCCCATAGCAGCAGCGGAGAGAATGGGGGTGCTGCCGCAAGATACGTTTATAGTCGGTGATTCCGATGTTGATATGGCAACGGCTGGGGCGGCTGGGATGACGTCGATCGGTGTGTGCTGGGGCTACCGAAGCGAGGGGGAGCTTATATCTGCCGGGGCTGATTATATAGCCAAAAGCGCACAGGAGCTATATAATATTGTGACCGGAGCATTTTGATAAGTGTGGCGTCAGTTAATTTTTTACAAAAAACTGCCTCGCTTGATGTTAATTTAATGCTAACGGCAATTACATTTATTTTTTATTTATAGTATAAAATTTTATTTTATAATAAAATTCGATTGTATTGACAAAATAAAATGCGTGCATTATAATAGTAAATGCTGCTTTGAGCGGGGGTGTTTTTCGTGAAGCTTGATGTTTCTTCTTTACTGACCGGAAGAACTAAAAAGCTTGATTTCTCATACGAAATCAACTTAAATTCCCGTGACAGTGACGATAACAATAATACTAAAGGTGACAGCGTTGATATGTGCGAGAGCACAAATTTCGCTGAACTACCGGCGGGCGTCACTGTGACCTCTCCCGTGCGTGTAAATGTAACAGTCACCGATTTAGGCGTCTGTTTCAATGTAAACGCATATGCAGAGCTTGATTATAAAGCATATTGCGACCGCTGTGCTGAGGAAGTGCATGGTACGCATTCAGCTACGATTGAAAGGATTGTCGTCGCTGACAAGCTCAGCTTGAAAGACGATGACGATTCCGACTCAGAAGACTCAGATGATGATTATACGCGCATTGAACTTACAGATACATTTATCGATGTCGACGCTGATATCATCGAAGAGTTGGCACTTATGTTTCCGACGTCTATCCTGTGCCGCGAAGATTGTGCCGGGATTTGCCCGGGTTGCGGTGTGAACCTCAACGAACAGCCGTGCCGCTGTGTCGAAGAGAAAGAGCTTGATCCGCGCCTTGCGGTTCTGGCGAAGCTTCTCAAACCGGATAGCGATAAGTGATAAGTAAAAAGTAAAAGTAAAGCAGTAAAACAATCAATTTATTCTTCAATCAAGCGCACGACGGCACGTGCGTATTCCAAAGGAGGTGCAACTTCATGGCAGTACCGAAGAGAAAGGTTTCGGGTGCACGTAGAGACAAAAGACGCGCAAACAACTTTAAGCTTGTGGCTCCGAACATGGTAAAATGCCCGAATTGCGGTGAATATAACCTTGATCATCGCGTGTGCAAATCGTGCGGCCATTACGACGGCAAGGAAGTCGTAGCGATCGACGAAGGCAAGGATAAAAAGAAAAAGGACTAAGCTATAATAATTTAGCTTTAGTTTAGCATCTCACACATCAACTCTCGCAAATGCAGCGAAAAATTAGTGTCAAAAAGCATTTGCCGCCGGATAAATAGCGAAGAAAAGAGAAGAGTTGAGCGGAGCGGAGCACAGCAGCATAGGTGCAAGGCAATACTGCACAGTGAAGCTGCAAGCAAGCTTGTGTGATTCCGGCAATTTAAAATACGTATCATTAAACAATCGCCACGGCGGTTGTTTTTTGTTTTGGCGAATTCGCGCAGGATAAAAAAGGATAATAGCACTATAAAAAAGCGCTCACTATGTTGCATCAACAGCATAGTGAACGCATTTGGATTTTTAATTATATTATAAAATCGGGGCACCGCTCCAGAAAGTCGGCAGGGCATTGTAGATATACTGATCTACATATTCGTGGCTGTGAACTCCATCCGGATGTACACGGAAACAGATATTGCCACCGGGGTTTTCATCAGTTATGAATTTGAATGACGGGGCATGAATTTTCATCGCTTTTATTTGACTGTCCATTGGCTCAAAAGCAATATCTTTTTCACCAGTCAGCGCATAAATGAAAAAGTCGTCAGGGCTGTGTCCGGATTTTAAAACTGCATTTTCAAGATATTCTGCCGTTTCCTTCGGATGAGTTTTGCCACTCTTTTCTCCCATGACCCAGCAGTCACCGCTCATCGGCATGAAATAGCGGAACTCATCAAGACAATAGATAAATGTATACCACGTTGCAAGCGATCCCATCGAAAAACCGCCGAAAGCCCGGTAATCTCTTGAAGCTATAAGCCCTTCTTTATCCGTCGTCTTTGCATATGTACTGAATTTGCCTTCTACGGCGGGTATCAGGTCGTTTACAATCTCGTAGTGGAAATTCTTAATATAATCAAACGTAGCCTGTATGCTTCTGTCGCAGGGTTTCAGCGGATAATATGTTGGCGCAACGACAATCAAAGGCTCAACGTCGCCGTTTGCTATCATGTTATCGAGGTAGTTTTTAAAGAGAGTGCTGCTTCCGTCTGTGTGGAAGTAAAACTCCATAACGCCGCCGCCACCGTGAAGCATGTAGAAAACAGGGTACTTTTTGCTCTCATCATACCCATACGGCAGGTAGACGAGAGCATACTTTTCAAGCGTTTCATTTTTCTCGTCATAAGTCTTTGTCACATAGTCCACGCGGACAACAGTTCCGCCTTTTTCATTTTCTTTTTTGTAAGACTGAGGGATTTCTTTCAGCATGTTCATCAGTAAGATCCTCTCTAATAAAATTTTTTAACCGGAAGCACGTTTCCGGGGATAAGTCTTGTTTATGATAGGTAACAAATTAAGGTTTACTTGCAGCGGTGATAGTAAAAAAACCGCCTTGTTTTTCGTGTGCTGTGTAGCTTAATACTGCGTATATAACTATATTATATTGCCAATAATTATAAAGTCAACCCAATATTGATAGGTGCTGCTGTGGTGATAATTATTAATGCCCTGATTTAATATTACCGCTGTGTAAACGGCGTAGAAAATAAAAAAACTGACATCGCTTGTGAATCGATGTCAGTTTTCTTACTTGCATCAAAATATATTCGCTTGTAAAATTACTTAATCTCAACTTCTGCGCCAGCGGCTTCAAGCTGAGTCTTAAGGTTGTTGGCTTCGTCCTTAGAAACGCCTTCCTTGAGGGTCTTCGGAGCGCCTTCAACAAGCTCCTTAGCTTCCTTAAGGCCGAGACCTGTGAGTTCGCGAACGACCTTGATAACGTTGAGCTTGGATGCGCCAAAGCTCTTGAGGATGACGTCAAATTCAGTCTTTTCCTCAGCAGCGGGAGCAGCAGCGCCGCCGGCAGCAACACCAGCAACAGCAACAGGAGCAGCAGATACGCCGAACTCTTCCTCGATTGCCTTGACAAGCTCATTTATCTCAAGAAGCGTAAGAGACTTAATCTCATTTACAATGTTTGTGATTTTTTCAGATGCCATTTTTATATTCCTCCTAATATTATTTGTTTCGGGTGACCTTGCTGTATTACTCAGCAGCGGCCTCAGCTACGGGAGCTTCGCTGCCTTCTGAGCCGTTTTTATCTATAATTGCCTGAAGAGCACGAGCAAAGCTGCTAATGGGCGATTGCAAGCTGCCTAACAAGCGAGCGAGCAATGTTTCCTTCGATGGAATGTCGGCGAGCTTTACGACGGTTGCCGCATCAATGACGGCGCCATCAAGGAAGCCGGCGCGAATTTCAAATGTTTCGATTTTATCAGCGTATTCCTTGAGTATCTTTGCGGGTGCAACGGGATCGTTATAGCTGATAGCGATCGCGTTCATGCCGTTCATATACTCATCCATTGCGCTGTAGCCGACAATGTCGCACGCTCTCTTCGTGAGGCTGTTCTTCATAACGACGTATTCGACGCCTGCAGCGCGCAGTTTCTTGCGCATTTCGGTATCGTCACTGACCGTTATGCCCTGGTACTTCACGAGAACGCCAGACTGTGCTTTGCGCAATTTATCAGCAAGATCAGCAACGATTTGCTGCTTGCTCTCAAGAACCTTTTTACTGGGCATTATTCTACCTCCTGTCTCGATATTCCGGATATACCGCGTAGTTAATTTAGGATGATCCGGGGTTACGGAAGCTTAGGAGCCGTGATGAAAAATATGTGGCAAAAAAAAACTTCCGCGGCTTGTGCTCCGAGGAAGATGATATACATACGTGACGACCGTGGCGCACATGCGCCGCTGTCGACGACTATATAAATTCACCTCGGCAGGGGAGCTTTCGCTTTTACTGTAACCTGCTGTCTTCGGATCAACGGTAAGTATAATATCATATATATTTGATGTTGTCAATACTTTTTTCTTTAAATACTTAGTTTTTTTACCTGTTGTGTTGTTTTTGAAAATAAAAAATTTTTGTAAATAGTATAAACTTAACCTGTTTTATTAATACAGGGTTTAATTTCGCTGTTATAATCATTGTATCATACAGATAATATCCCCACAATTCGGCAAAAAAAGTGGGTCAGAATACCTCAAATATTATAATGGGAGTTTTTATAGATGCTAAGGCTAAAAAACATACGAAAAGATTACATTGCCGGGGACACTGTCGTACACGCCCTGCGTGGTGTATCAATTGAATTTCGGAAAAATGAATTTGTTGCCGTGCTCGGTCCGTCGGGCTGCGGCAAAACGACGCTTCTGAATATTATCGGAGGGCTTGACAGATATACGGACGGCGACCTGTCTGTTTCCGGCCGTTCAACGAAAAACTTCAGCGATTCTGACTGGGACGCATATCGAAACCACAGAATCGGCTTTGTATTCCAGACATATAACCTTATTCCGCATCAGAATGTGCTTTCAAACGTCGAGCTTGCCCTTACGCTGTCCGGTGTTCCGAAGGCTGAACGGCGTCGACGCGCAATTGAAGCGCTTGAGCGTGTCGGGCTTGGCGATCAGCTCAAGAAAAAGCCGAACCAGCTGTCAGGCGGTCAAATGCAGCGCGTAGCTATCGCCCGTGCCCTCGTCAACAATCCGGAAATAATACTTGCCGACGAACCGACAGGCGCTCTTGACACTGAAAACAGCATAGCGCTGATGGAAGTTTTAAAGGAAATATCAAAAGACCGCCTAATAATTATGGTAACGCATAACCCGCAGCTTGCGGAGCAATATGCGTCGAGAATCGTCAGGCTGCTTGACGGGGAAATAATTGACGATACAGACCCCTATGTGTCGGAGGAAGCACCGGCAGAGCCGGCTGTTAAAAAAGCGCGCGGGCGCTCCCGTGCCGACAAAAAACCGTCGATGTCGTTTTATACGGCGCTTTCGCTTTCCATCAACAACCTGATGACGAAAAAGGCGCGTACGTTCATGACGTCTTTTGCGGGCAGCATTGGCATAATCGGCATAGCGCTCATACTTGCGCTTTCAAACGGAATTCAGCTTTATATAAACCGCGTGCAAGAGGATACGCTTTCAACATATCCGATAACCCTTGAAGCTGAAACTATTGATTTAACAAGCCTTCTCAAGACGCTGAGCGAGAAATCCGGTGGTAAGACTAAAACGGATGAGGAGCTTGGCAATTATGTGTACGTCAACAATGTCATGTATGACCTGATGAACACGGTCAACAAGACGGCAACGACGAAAAACAACCTGTCCGCGTTTAAAAAATACATTGAAACACCCGATGAAAACGGGAAACTTCCCCTTGATGGCAGTGCAAGCTCAATCAGGTACGAGTACGGAACAGATCTTAATATATATGTCACCGACAAAAACGGCGATATCATCAAAACGGACACTATTTCGATGATTCAGAACATGATGTCGTCAGCCGTTGGCGGTGATTCATCCGGTCTTGGCGATTTTATGAAAATGACAACATCGTCAGGGTCAATGTCAATGTACTCAAGCTTAAAGGTCTGGGAGGAGATGATTCCCCCTGCGAAAGACGAAGATACGGATTTGCTTGTCGGGGGTATTCTCACGGAGCAGTATGACTTGCTTTACGGTGATTGGCCGAAGTCCTACGATGAAGTTGTCCTTATCGTCGATTCTAACAACCAGGTAAACGACCTTGTCCTTTATTCACTTGGCCTTCTCACAGCTAAAGAGATGTATGATTCGTTTATCGCCATTCAGTCAGGTGAGGAAGTATCTCTTGATATCGGACCGTTTACTTTTGAGGAGCTTTGCGATATAACATTCCGTCTTGTGCTGTCGGCAGATTATTATGTTTACGATGATGCGACCGGAACATACGCAAACCTTGCCGACACAGAACTCGGTTTGTCGACGCTTTATAAAAACGGGCTTGAGATAAAGATATCGGGTATCGTCCGCCCCAACCCGGATGCCGTTGCAACAGCAATCGGAGGTGGAATAGGCTATACGACAGCTCTTACCAACTACATTGCAGAAGAGACAGCAACCCGTGATGTCGTCAAGCGTCAGCTTGCAGACAAAGAAACAGATATTTTAACGGGGCTCCCGTTCCCGGATGAGGATGCTGCCGAGCTGACTGACGCTGAAAAGGCAGCGGTTGTGCGCGAATACTTCAAGGGGCTCTCGGCCGCTGAAAAAGCTACTGCTTATACTGAAATAATGGCGGTGCCGTCGGAAGAATATGTTACAGCTACGGTTGAAGAATACATGTCTCATATGACACGTGAGACAATTGAGCAGATGGTAGCCGAACAATATCCTCAGTATACATCCGCAATATCCGAAATGGATGATGAAACGCTTTATGAATATGTAAGAAAAGCTGTTGCTGAGCGTGTAAGGGAGCAGTATTCACAGTCGATCCGTGAGACACTTGGCTCAATGACGACAGATCAGCTTGCCGCTATGCTTGATGCAGCCGAGCTGACGGATGAGCAGTATGCTTATTATTATGACGAGCTGATGCCGAGCGGGTATTCCGAATCGACGTACGAAGACAACCTAAAACTGCTCGGATATATTGATAAAAATAATCCGTCTGTCATTTATATATACGCATCAAGCTTTAGAAATAAGGATGTTATCGCAGACGTAATTGAGAAGTATAACAACAGCGTCCCCGAAGAAGATAAAATTTCGTATACGGATTATGTGAAAATACTCATGTCGTCGATAACGAAAATAATCAATGCTATAACGTACGTCCTTGTTGCGTTTGTAGCGATATCGCTTGTCGTTTCGTCGATAATGATTGGAATAATCACGTATATATCGGTTCTCGAGCGCACAAAAGAGATTGGTATTTTACGTTCGATCGGCGCATCAAAACGCGATATATCGCGTGTCTTCAACGCTGAGACGCTTATTGTCGGGTTTGGTGCCGGAATATTCGGTATCGCGGCAACTCTCCTTTTGATGATACCGATTAATATAATCGTCAGATCGCTAACAGGCATTGCAAATCTGCAAGCCGTCCTGCCGCCGGCAGGTGCCATCATACTTGTCATAATAAGCATGGTACTGACGCTCGTCGCCGGTCTCATACCGTCACGGATAGCGGCAAAGAAGGATCCTGTGGAAGCGCTTCGTACGGAATAATGTGATGTTTCACAACCTCTTTCAAGGTTTTCTGTTAGACTAATTATTAAATTTTAAAATCAAAATACATCCGGTAAATCATATTTTGCTTGAGTACCGGATGTATTTTTTTGTTTTATTTCATGTATTGCAATTAATCGTTTGATGGACACTGTTTATATGTATTCAGCTACACCCGGTGTCCGTCAAACCGGGCGGCATCACTTGCATTTTCTCTTACTCATAGTCTGAAGTGATTAAAACTGAACTATAACTGTTGATAAAACAGAAAAACACAAACACCGGAAAGACATCAACAGTTTTATATACAGTGAATGTAAATCGGCATTTAAACAAAAAAATGAAGCTGGCCGGCAAATTACAGCTTTGATTTTTCATAATTATATGGAATGCTTGTCCCTACCAGTACATCTTCAATTTTCTCAATTATCAGCCAATCATCCATATTGGATTGTTTTTCAAAAGGCAGGGGCGGTTCAATGCTCTCAACACCGGTAAACTCAACAAGGCAGATGCACTTCTTGTGCCATCTCTCCTTCTGCTTTTCCGTCAGCGCCAGTTTACTCTCATTTTCAGAAAGCACTTTATTTATTTCTTCTTCCGATAGTTTTACATAGTTTTGTACGGATGTGAAGGTTGCTTTAGCGGATACCGCCATTGATCCTTTCTCCATAAAATAGAGAGTTTCCCCTTCAAATACGCGGCTGTGAGGAATCTTTCTGCCGGACGCACCCCGGATTATCATTGTTTTTTTACCTGATAAAATTTTATCAAGAATCCGTTCTCCCTTTTTGCCTGTGTTATCGCAATAAACAACGTGAACCATGTTTTTTTACTCCATATATTATTTTTTATTTTCTGATATAACTGTTTTTCTGTTTCGGTTTTTACCGTTAACTTTTTCGTGGTAGTGTTTGCCTAAATCATTTTAATATTTATGGCTCATAACAAATTATTCTTCTAACATATTCTTACATACGGAGGTAATTTCCGACATACCATCTCATTCCCACAGGAAAAGAACATCATCTCCCCCATTCGGTTTTGCACAGTCTTTATAAAATTCTGTCCTCAGCTACCGGAATTGTCAGTTTCCAAAACCTTACGTAATAAACTTCTCCCTCCACAGCTTCAAAAACTCCAAATCTTTTAAAAAAATCATCAGAAAGCCGTCTTTGATTTTTACCTTGTGATAAAAAGGAAACTCTTGATTAATCTGCTCTATTCCCTCTATATTGTCGCATTCTTCAAACAAAGAACTTTCTCATTTAAAAGCTTCGCTTTTGTGATTATTATAATTACAATGGCATAACAATTATAACAATTGTTGAGTATATTAGCAACGCACATCATGTAATACTACACCATTATGATATTTTGTACCGGCTGCCACAACAACATCACAGATGCGAAAGTTGCTTATAAAAAACTTTGACTTTGACGATGGCTGATTGTAAAGCGCCTTTATGTATCGGTAAGCAAAAAGACGTTGATATATTTGCTGTTAAGTATAAGTCTGGCGTACAGCTGACATGGCGAGATAAGGTTTAATATAAACGAAACACCCTGCGAAAATATAACGCAGAGTGTTTCTGGTAAAATAACTTCTGTCAGACGGGGGCAGTATTTGGATTTCTTCAACCTGATTTAATATATTTTTTTGAATAAGCTATACTTTTTTATCAAATGGCGAGCAAAATGAACTTTCATTTCTTCTTCTGTGCCACTCATTCCAGAATGCAAGATAGCCAGCTCGTTCATACTCATCTTTCGGTAATACTTTTGGCGAACAGGAATTATAAAATTCTTCTACCTTATCGGCAAAATCATAAACAACTTTTTTATAATCTTCGATGGCAACAGTTTCTTTTGTCCCGTCATCAAGCTCAAGGATAACGTTGTCGCCATCATGCATAACTGACCAATCTATACCGTCATTGCAACCTAGCTTGAGTTTATTGAATTGATGTCAATGGTTTTTCGGCAATTTTAAGGGAGTATGTCCAGAGTTTTATCTATAAGGAAAATATATAGGTGGCTCCCCATATAAGAGATAGTGTCAGGTGGAAGATGAATACATATAACGGTCCGGAATGCGGATATAAGCGCGGATGTGCTCATCACGCGGTCGCTCCATCACCATAGCGGTATTAGTATTGCCTGCATTTCCTTCCGCAGTGATGAGCCTGTCCGGCTCTACAGAGAGAATTATTCCTATATGATCGTGTTCTTTCCCACTGAAAACATAATCAAACAATACGATGTCGCCGATATCCGGCGTAAATGATGTATCACTTCGCGGGTGATATTCAAGCTTTGGATTTGTTTGTGCAAACACTTCCCAGCTACCGCATCCGGCAAGCGAACCTGTATTATCACATTCTCTCGGTCTATATGGTATTTCAAATCCGGTTAAAAGACAGCAGTAGTAAACAAATGCAGCGCACCACCCTTTATCTGCAGATTCAACATTCCATTTTCGTCGGAAGGGTGCGACGACAGGGTGTAGGTTTGTGTCTTGTCCATCGAGATATCCGTGCAGAGGGATTTTTGTCTGTTCAAGAGCGATATTGGCAAGTCTTGCCCGCGTGCATAATGCTTCGTTGCGCCTTGCGACTGTCCGGTAAACAGCATAAACGACTTCGTCGGAAACACCGTGATTATCCTTCATATTCTTTTCATGAACAGTCTGATATTTCATTCCCGCTTTTTGCATGACCTTGCCGGAAGCAGGGTTATCGCTTGAATGAGAAGCGTAAATTTGCTGCATTCCCACATCGTCAAAGAAAAAATCGATAACTGCCCGCACAGCTTCCGTCATCAGTCCCTGATTCCACCATGCTTTTCCCAGCTCATAAGCAAGTTCCACGGACTCTTCTTTATCATCCGGATGCATGCCGAACATCCTGCCTATCGGCTTTCTTATGCTTTTTAACTCAATAGCCCAACAGTATCGGTTTGGCCTTTGATATGCGTCAAACCACTCTTTTGTGAACATTCCGGCGTTATTGACAACGTCTTCAACACATCTCATGGGCTTGTAGCGCGTGAACTTCCAGACATCCGGGTCAGACCAACAGTTGTAATACATAAAAGGAAGATCATCCGGACGGAATTTCCGAAGCAGAAGGCGCCCTGTCTCAATCTGAACTGTGCCTTTGTGTTCCATATGTTCTCCTCAGATTAATTGCTTTGACATCCATACTTACAATCAAGTTGGAGTATTGTAAACTCGAGGGCTCAGCCCTTATTTTGTAAGCCTCTATATCAAAATATTTGACTCGGAACTTAAGACCATAAATAAGAAAACATCCCGTTCGGAGCACTTAGTTGCTCAATTTTTGTATCAGCATTTGTTTTATTCTACCCATACCTTATTTTTTACCGGTATTCCGTGACCGAAATAAATGGTGCGTTCTCCAAGCCCGGTAATTTTCCTCGCACTGTCAAGCATGGCTTTTTCATCGTTATATAACATGGAGACGGTCGGATAAAACATGTTCATCAGCGCATCGCCTACTATCAAATCTTTCTCACCAACATCAATACCAATTGAGCCTTTAGTATGTCCCGGATACCCTATTATTTTTACAGAAATGCCATATTCGGTTAAATCATCCCCATCATCCAGAAAAACTGATGGAGTAAATGCTCTCATTTTTCTTTGTGCGAACTCTTTTATGGTAGCAGATAATATAATTTTTCCTAAAAAGCTGCTGGCTGACAGAGGTTGATTTTTGACAGAATCAAGCAGGTTCACATCATCTTTGTGCATGGCAACAGGAACCCCCAGCTTTTCTGATAGCTCGGAAGCATTTTCTACGTGGTCGTAATGCCCATGAGTCAGAAGGATCAGTTTTATCTTATAAGGATTGCAGGCTGCAATTACAGTTTTAAGGTGTTTCTTCCTCCCTGTGTCTACTAAGATGGCCGAATCACCTTCAGATATTATGTAACAGTTCACATTGCCGCATTTTATCCTTTTCACAACACTCATATCAAACCCTCTTTTGAACCGCACATTATAGACACTATGTAATAAAATATCTTTCAGTTATAATTTGCTATAAAAATCTTAATTTCTATTGCTATACTTATTATACTACTCAACTTTTAAAAGAAAAGTTAATCATAGAAAAATCATAGCAACAAATAATATCCTTGTAAATGCAGTATATTTTTGTCGTTTTATAGGATCATGTGCATGATAAAATGAAAAAATATAAATCCATCCTCATGTTTTTGAAGATACCCGAAGATATCAATATATTTTCCTGTATAATACTCCGGTTGTAGACTCTGTGATATACCAAAAAACCTGTGAAATTACAAAAGGTATTACATCGTGAAAATGTAATACCTTTTGCAGTTTATTATTAATATTTCACCCGAAATAAGCGCCGGTTGACTTTTTATGCTTTTTGCAGCGCAGTTTGATTGGATGATGTGTCAGTTTAGGCAACTACCATATTTGAAGATTGAGTAACACGGGTATAATTACAGTGTTTTGGTAGCGTTTTAACGGCGTCCGCTGCTGGTGCCACCGCCAGGGCGACCGGAGCCGCCACCTTGACGTCCGGGACCACCACCGGGACCGCCTGAACCACCGCCGGGACGCCCTGGACCACCACCCGGACTACCGGGACCACCACCGGGACGTCCGGGGCCACCACCGGGGCTACCGGGACCACCGCCGGGACGTCCTGGTCCACCACCGGGGCTACCAGGTCCACCGCCGGGACGCCCTGGGCCGCCACCGGGACGTCCTGGCCCACCACCGGGGCTACCGGGACCACCGCCAGGACGGCCGGGGCCACCACCCGGGCTGCCGGGGCCACCGCCGGGACGGCGGATTGGGAACAGTGGAAATCTGATAAACGGAAAACCACTCCTGCGTCTTGGCGGCGGAGGTGTAAACCTCGGGCGGAATCCCCTGAATGGCGGTCTGAAGAGAAGTCTGGGGATGAAGCGTATGCCAATCTCATCTATGGGAACGGCGTAAAAACCGAGAGAGTTCATATAAGGGATGTCGATGAAAAATAGTTCTGTATCCGATACCTGTTGTGCCTGAAAAGGGTTATACGTAACGGTCATTGTATTAAAATCGCGGATGTAATCCGGATAACCAAAACCAGTGTCGCGTCTGAAGATATAATACATGTGGTAATACTCCTTTTTAAATACGAAAAATAAAGGGAAAGATGATATACATATATTTCGATGTAGTATTTTATAAAGGGGATAACATTGAAACTTTTAAAATACTGTTTTATTTATGCTGTAATTTCATAAAGAATGGCGTCCGACAACATATATGCGAGATATTTAAAATGCTTTACTTGATTTTGAGCCTTTTCACTGGTACAATTATTTTTATCATGCAAATAAAACCGTACAGCATGATATATTCATAGATTTGCTTTTATATTTATTTAAAATTCGGGTTATAATAACCCCCGCGCACAGGAGGCAAGGCTTATGAAGCTAACAGATAGGATAACAGCGGTTGCCACCGCGGCGGTATTATTAATGGTAGCTCTAACGGGCTGTTCCTCCGGCAATGAAATTGAGCAAAACAACTGGGAGAATTACGATAAACTTATAGATTCCATTATGGTATCGGACGATGCCGCTGAGCGCGAAGAACTCCTTCACAAAGCTGAAGACATGCTCATGGAGACTGGGTGTATCGTTCCTGTATATACTGAAAACGGTGATTTTGCAACAGTACCGGGTCTTACGGGAGTTTACGAATCATGCAGCGGAGCGAAATATTTTGCAGGTGCATTATTTGGTGACACCACGAAAATTTCCATCGGATTAACAGGGGAGCCAAGAGAAATCGACCCCGCGATAGCATATGGTTCCGTTGAGACGACAATTGCCGTCAATATATCAGCCGGACTTTATAAGTTTGGTTCCGACGGCACACCGGTTCCTGATCTTGCCACCGGTTATGTGATGTCGGATGATGGGCTGTCTTACACTTTTACGCTGCGCGAGGGGCTTTTATGGTCAAGCGGCACCGCAATTGACGCCGATGATGTTAAATACTCGTGGGAGAGGGCAGCAAAAAAATCAACCGGTAGTAAATATGCTTACCTTTTTGATATAATTGCCCGCGATGAAAACGGCAAGATGCTGATAACATCAACTGACTCAAGCTTGCGCACATTTACCGTGCAGTTAAAGCATCCGTGCCCATATTTTATTGATTTATGTGCCACTCCTGCATTTGCTCTTGTAAATGAATACTGCGTTGAAAGAGCGAAGGGGTATTCGGATATATACGGAAACGTGCTTGATGCGGGCGCGTGGACGAGAGATGCGGACCCCGTCGTTTCTGGGCCATATAAGTTTTCGTCATGGACACCGGGCAACTCAATTACGCTTGTAAAAAATGAAAATTACTATGACGCTGATAATGTCCGCATAAGCGAAATAAAGATTTATTTCGGGAATAGGGAAGAAAATACATCTGCTTTCGCGTCAGGGGGGCTTTCGCTTGTCGATTTTGTGCCGACATTTGATGAAGAAACTCAAAGCGGTGTCGAGCACCTACAGATGACGATTAATGATGGCAAACTTCTTTCGTCACATTATCTTTGCTTTAATTTTCATAGTAAAATATTCAGAGGGATGACGGCTGAGCAGGCTGCAAAGCTGCGCCGCGCGCTTTCGCTTCTTATCGATCGCAATCAGGTTATAAAAACGGTTGGGGAAGGCGCTGTCGCGTCAACGTCTATCATACCTCAGGGTACGCCGGATGGCACAGGAGGGGTGTTTTCTGCGGATGATGCTCTTTATGCATACGCTGATGCGGAAACGTCAGGATATTTTTCAATCAATACAGAGGAAAATTTAGCTGAGGCAAGGCGTATTCTTGCAGAAATCGGGCTTGACGCTGATGGCGATGGAATTATAGATAATGCACGTCGTTTTGATATCAAGTATCTGACGTTAAACACGCCAAATGACATAAAAATGGCGCAGTGCGTGCAGCAAAACCTTGCAGAGATCGGAATTATCGTAAAACTCCGTGCGGTGAGGGAAGAAGTTTACCTTTACGAGCGGATGATATACAGTTATGATATTGTCGCGACGGAGTTTACGGCAGCCTATCCGTCGGCTGCGAGCTTTCTTGAACTTTGGTACACGGGCGGTGCGCACAACTGGGCGCAGCTCGGCGCTGAAGCTGTAAAGGAAGAGAATAAGAACGCATATTAAAAAAGTGGATACTGCTATAAGAGAGGTTTATTTACTATACAATTCATAATATGAAAGTAAAGCGCCGCGCGTCAAAAGTATAAAGCGGCGCTGGCAAAACATAATAAAACGAAACTAATATAAAAGAAAAGACAAGTCTTGCATATGATGACTTGTCTCTCTTTTTTTATTTATAAGCAGTGTATGGAAAAAGTAGTTTCACAACTTGGCTGATTAATACTACAAGCGGAAAGCCTGACAAGCACAGATGATTTTAGTAATACCCGGCGCGGCTATTTGTTTTCTTTTATAGAATAACCAAGACTTTCTTCATCTCTGCACGTAATTTCAATATGGTTTTCATATACATATATATGAAATCAACAGTTGGGGGCGTAATATGACGCTTTACGATGCGCCTGTGGGCGGATGCTTCAGGGTTGTTGCAATACATTCGACACCATCATTGAAGCTGCGGCTGTCCGCTCTCGGGCTGACCAAAGGCGCGCAGGTAACAGTGCTTTCGCGTAGAAGGAGTGCTGTTGTGTTTCGTGTAAGGGGAGCACGGTACGCGGCAGCAAAGGGTGCGGCATCATGCGTAATCCTTTCGCAGACGGGGAGATAATGTGAATTTTATGGCATCAAAAGATATAGCAGATATAGCAGCAAAATCGGAAGTTGCAGCTACGGCAACAGGGATAAAACAGCGTGCGCCGGTGTCAGATGCAAGGGCCGGCGCGGAGAAGTATGATAACAGAGTAATAACAATTGCTTTTGCCGGAAACCCGAACAGCGGGAAGACGACGCTCTATAACGATTACACGGGTGCACATTTTAAAACGGCGAACTGGCCCGGCGTTACATATGAAGTGAAGGAAGCAACAGTGCAATATAAGGGGCGCACTTTGCGCCTTGTAGATTTACCGGGGGCATATGCACTGATACCGGGCTCGCCTGAGGAAGCGGAAGCGGTTCGTTTTTTAACCGGTGTGCGCAGTGATGCGGAAAACGCTGGGGTGGGTGGCACTAACTTTTCAGGCGGTGCGCTCGGAGCAGATGTAATAATAAACGTCACCGATTCCTGCGCGCTTGAAAGAAGCCTTTTTTTCACAACACAACTGATAGGCGCGGGAACACCTGTTGTCGTTGCGCTGAACATGGCGGATTTAGCGGAGAAAAACGGCATATCTGTTGACACACAGCGGTTATCAAGAATGCTTGGTGCTCCGGCTGTTAGTGTTTCCGCTGCACGACGCACAGGGCTAAGTGAGCTGCTTGATACTGCAATTGCTGAAGCTGAAAAAGCACGCGGTGATGGGGACCGCAACCGTAGTATTGCTGGAAAAAATCAAAAACCTCCGGTGCCGCAGGGTGCAACGGAGGAGATGAGATATGCTTTTATCAGCAGTGTCATCAGTGCATGTGTTACAGGATGTGCACCGGCAACAGGCAGCCTGCGTCGGGCGGTGGCAAGCGACAGGGCGGATGCCGTGCTGACACACACCGTAGCCGGTCCCTTAATATTTCTTGCAATTATGGCTGTCATTTTTTACATCACATTTAGCGCGGGGAATGCTATTGCGGGACTTATTGGAAGGGTGCTTGGCGCATTATCGGTATATATAGGGGGCGTGCTGTCCGATGCCGGTGCCGCTGACTGGGCGATATCGCTTGTTATTGATGGTATCATAGCTGGCGTTGGTGGCGTTTTAATGTTTTTACCGAATATACTTTTACTGTTTCTGCTTTTGGCGCTGCTTGAGGACAGCGGTTATATGGCGCGCGCGGCGTATCTTGCCGACGGTGTTATGGTACGTCTTGGGTTGACAGGTAAGGCTTTTATCCCGATAATACTTGGGCTTGGGTGTTCGGTGCCTGCCATCATGGCTACACGCATACTTGAGGGCCGCCAACAGCGGCTTCGTACAATTCTAATGATACCGTTTGTGACGTGCGGCTCACGACTTCCTGTGTTTATTTTAATATCAGCTTTGTTTTTCGGGCGGTATGCATGGCTTGTGACATTCGGGGCGTTTTGCGCAGGCATATTAGCGGCTGTTATCGTCGCTTTCATAGGGTCGCGGCTTGATGATGAAAAAGACCGCCCCGGTCCCATGATAATTGAGCTGCCTGATTATAAGCTACCTTCTGCAAGAACAATTTTTATAAGTGTATATGAAAAATTACGTGAGTATCTGGTTCGTGCGGGGACTGTGATTTTCCTCTCGGCGGCGGGATTGTGGGTATTTTTGCATATAGGCACCGACGGCTATTCACCGGATATGAGCAGAAGCTTCGGTGCGGCTTTTTGCCGCGCTGCCGAGCTGTTTCTTGCACCGGCAGGGCTTGGTTTCTGGCAGATAGCGGCGGCGCTGATAGCAGGGATTGCGGCGAAAGAAGCTGTTGTGTCTGCAATGTGCGTCATATATGGAGTAAACGGGCTTCATACTATCGCCGGTATGTACGCTCTGCGCGAAGCTATGACGGCAACTGGGTTTGGGGTGGCAAATGCGCTTGCTTTTCTTGCGTTTACGGCGCTTTACGTTCCTTGCATTGCATCTCTTGCCGTTATAAAAAGTGAAACCGGCGGATGGCGGCGCGTTATGTTTGCTTTATTTATTCATTTCCTCACAGCATACACGGTGTCGTCGCTTGTTTATACGATTGCGTTGGTTTTTATGTGATTTTTTATACGGGAGTTTTAAAGAATGCGCCTTCGCACAAATCATCATTATCAGGGGGAAAATGTGCTAAGGCGCATTTTTTGCGGCTTTTCAGTTAAGATGGTGGCAAACCGGACGCAATGATATATGCTATTGACGGGGAAATATTTTATATAAGATAAAATATTATCATGATGACTTATGATTGACACACGTCATGACGCGTGGTATAATCATTTCCGTCGACAATAAATATACACTTCATTCAAAAGAGTATATTAGTATGCTTTTGTGGAAACCTGACGGCACAGGTGTCCGGTAAAGCATACAAAAACTCGTTGGGATATAGTGTAATGGCAACACACCAGACTTTGACTCTGATATTACAGGTTCGAATCCTGTTATCCCAGCCAAAAACCCCGGCTGTAGTGCAATAGCGCTGTAGCCGGGGTTTTTCATTGAGATGTTAGTTTAATTGATGCATTGAAAGTGCTGATGTTATGTGTTAATGTATATTTAAGATATACTAAATACTATGACAATACAGGGGGGCACAGATGAACGCAATAGACTGTATCATGACAAGGCGAAGCGTCAGGGGATATACAGACCGGCCGCTTGATGAAGATACAATTAAAACGCTGCTGCAAGCGGCGATAAGCGCGCCATCGGGTAGAAACGGACAGCCGTGGAAGTTTAAAGTTGTCACAGATAAAGAGCTGATAAATAAAATATCCGATTTATCAAGACATGGTGCGTGGATGAGAACGGCCGCGTGTTTAGTTGCTGTTTATCTCGATAAAAGCCGCTCGTATGACCGCATAAAAGACGCTCAGTCTTGCGGCGCTGCTATTCAAAACATGATGCTTGCCGCACATTCGCTTGGTATCGGAAGCTGCTGGATAGGCGAAATATTACCGAAGGATGATGAGATAAAGGCTGTTTTGAATATTGAAAACAGCGATTTGGAGCTGATGGCGGTTGTTACATTTGGATACGGTGCGGGGCAACCGTCAAGCTATATAAGGAATAGTCTTGAATCGTTTTTACTATAGACCCGTGCTCGACAAAAAAGCCACACAAAAGGGGATACCTTTTGTGTGGCTTAAATTCTACCGTTAAAAACTTTATTTCTTGATAACTCCGTCTGCTACATTGACCTCACCGTCGCAGTTGACGATGGAACCGCCGGCTTCAATGTCGATGTTACCGCCTGTCACAGTTATATAAGTAACAGCCTGCAGTGCATCGTCGCCGCAGTCAATGGAGATAGTGCCGCCTTCAATGAAGACATAACCTTTATCCGGCTTTGTTTCGTTTGACGCCTTGATACCGTCATTTTTACATGCGATAGTTATGTTTCCGTCTTTAATTGTAACGCTGTCATTGCCGCGGATTCCGTGGTTTTCAGCAGATACATAGATAGTGCCGCTTATTATCTTCAGGTCATCCTTGGAAACGATGCCGTTATTGTAGTTTGCATAAACTTTAAGTGTTCCCGTGCCGTTTATTGTGAGGTCATCCTTTGAGAAAAGGCAGGCGTTGGGTTCTTCTTCAGCGTTTAAGCCGGTGTAGTTGGCGCCATCCTGAAGTGTTGAGGTTGTTCCATCGACAAGAGTTATTGATGTCTTGTCGCAGCTTTTAATCCATATGGGAGCACTTGATTTGCATACAAGGCTTAGCTTATCAAAGACAAGGTGAACCTTTTCCTGTTTTGTTACCTCAACTATGACCTGACCGTCTTTGCATGAGCCAGTGAGAATATATGTACCCTCGGCGGATATTGTAACAACAGTGCCGTTTGCAGCGGCGCCTTTGCCGTCAACTTTTACAGAATCATCCGAAAATGTTATCTTTGCATCATAGTCGTTATATGATTCGTTAAGATCGAACTTTGTATAACGTGATGCCTGGTTGTTATCAGGTTTTTCGCCGGTTTCGTCGTCTCCTGGATTATCGCCGTCCGAATCATCGGGATCGCCGGATCCGGTGGGAGAACTATTCGGTGTTGTGCTGCTGTCTTTTGTGTCGTCGGTATTGCCGCCGTTTGATGAATCACATGAGGTAAACATTGCAGCACATAAAGCGGTGATGAGCAGAAGAGAGATAATAATTAAAAAAACTCTTTTATAAGCGTACATGGTGTGCTCCTTTGGAAAATCAGAGTTGTATTCACACCGGTTACTATATATCATAGACCGGTTTGTTACGTTAATATTAGTATTTATAGAGTTATTTTATACTAAAGTGTTATATCTGTTGTAATGTCACTTATCAAAACAGCGCGGCACGGCGCACCATCAGAGCCGCCCATGTTTATAGGTGCCGCAGACAGGAAGTATCGGCCGTCAGGTGCATTTTTAAGGCGCAGCCCTTCAAGTATGCCGACGTTTGATGATAAAAGTATGATGTGGGTTTCACGAGGGGCTTTTGGATCGCCTACGCTTTGCGCTTCTACACCGACAAGGAGAATTCCCTGCTCAACGATAAGGCGCGCACCGTCCGGTGTTATATAGTCTGCGCCGCGTATGAGAAGGCGCTTGCAGTCTAGAGGAATCAGGTGGGAGAGAGTCTCAGCGTCGGCTACGCCGAAAACGGTGATAACATCGGCTGTGCCGACAAAGCGGTGTAAATCAAGCTGCTCAACGGATGCACCACCGTCGATAAAGTGGCACGGTGCGTCAATGTGCGTGCTGTTGTGTGCACACATTGTAACGTCGGTTAAGTTAACGGCATCGCCGTTTGATATTGACATGACGCGCCGCGGTGTTGGCGGTGTGTCGCCGGGGAAAACAACAGAGCTGAAAAGCTCCTGAGATATATCAATGATTTCCATGATAATTATATAAAAACACCGAAGTGCTCAATAAGCGGGAGCAGACGCATTTTCTGTACGCAAGCACAAAAAAATCGCGCTAAGCATGGTTAGTTTTATGTAAGTTACATTATTATATCACGATTATTTTACGATTGCAACAAGCATAATTAAACGAAATAACACAAAACATACCAAAAAAACGACGAAAAAGATAAATACAGGAGACAGTGTTAACAGTGCGCGCTATAAAAATTATATAAAAATATTTTTTCATCAGTTGCACTTGACATAGTGCGGGCAATGTGCTATTATAGTTAGGCTCTTAAAAGCATGCGCCCTTAGCTCAGTGGATAGAGTGCCCGGCTACGAACCGGTAGGTCAAAGGTTCGAATCCTTTAGGGCGCGATTAACACCTTCCATTATGGAAGGTGTTTTTTTGCTTTTCTTTTATTTTCGTGTAGCATCAGATGTGTTATCATAAAAGTTTTTATCGTCTGCAACCGGAAACAAAGCACAAGTGCTAATTTTTACAAAACAAAAGCGTGCAAAATATAAAGCAAAAATTATAATAATTGCCACACGGTTGCTTTCATGATATAATGTATAAAATAGGAGTAGTATTATATTTTAACGGCATTTGCCAAAGTCGGACTGGAGGATTTTTGCCTGATGGCAAAGCATCAGTATTTAAGATGCGGTGAAATAATTAACACACACGGCGTGCGCGGAGCTGTTAAAGTCCGCTCCGAATGTGATTCGCCAAAGATTCTTGCATCTTTGCGGCATATATATCTTGACCCGAATGGCGACGTTGCGTTTGATGTTGTATCCGCTTCAGTTATGGGGCACTTTGTCCTGCTTACGCTGTCCGGAGTCAATACACTTGATGCTGCAGCAGCGCTGAAAAATAAAATAATATACGCAGGGCGCGACGAGCTTGAAGAGCATATAGCACCGGGAGCTCACTTTATCGCCGATTTAATAGGACTGCCGCTTATTCATGCCGATACCGGCGAAGAGCTCGGCATTTTAAAGGATGTATTCAACGTCGGCGCGTCGGATATTTACGTTGTCGATACGCCACGCGGCGAGAAGATGATGCCGGCTGTTGCGGAATATGTAAAAGAAATTACGGACGATGCAATTCTCGTTCGTCCGATTGAAGGAATGCTGGACTGACGACAAAATTATATAAAGCAAGAAAATATAAAGTATTATAAAGAAGATGATATTTGATATAATGACGCTTTTCCCCGAGGTTGTACGTGCCGTGCTCGACAGCAGCATAACGGGGCGCGCACAAGCGGCGGGTTATATAAAAATCAACACGTACAATATAAGAGACTACTCAAAGGACAAGCATCGCCGTGTTGATGATACGCCTTACGGCGGCGGGCGTGGAATGTTGATGGCCCCGCAGCCGATATACGATTGTTATCAGGCTATTTTAAAGGAGTGCGCGCCGGACGAAAAACGCAGGGTTATATATCTCTCACCGAAGGGGAAAGTTTTTACGCAAGAAACGGCCAAAAGATTTGCCGGGTATGACAGGCTCATACTTCTGTGCGGTCATTATGAGGGTATAGATCAGCGTGTGCTTGATCTTATAGTCGATGAGTATGTTTCAATCGGCGATTATGTTTTAACCGGCGGTGAAATTCCGGCCTGCGTCGTTGTTGACTGCGTGTCAAGGCTCATTGACGGCGTTCTTCCGGCGGCCGAATGTTATGAAAGCGAAAGCCTTACAGATGGGCTTCTTGAATATCCGCAGTACACGCGCCCACCGGTTTTTATGGGGATACCGGTTCCCGAGGTATTACTCTCGGGAAATCATGCGAAAATTGATAACTGGCGCCGCGAGCGGGCAATCGAGATAACACGCCTTATGCGACCGGATTTGCTTGGCAAGAAAGTATGTGCTGCTGATGATGAATCCGGTGGCGAAGGTGATAAAACAGCAGCCGGTGATGAAAAGTCAGATATAGAAACAGAATAAGAAAATATCATATGAAAATATAAAAATAGGAGGGGGAAGTGTTATGGGCGACACCGAAAAGACCACATCGGCTGCCGTGGATGCAGAGCGAGTCAAGCATGGCAGCGGACGAAGTGGCTCGATCAGTGCGCGCGTAAGAGATTCGTTTGATTGCGGCGTCGTCAGGCACTTTTTCACCTCATACGATGTTATCACCGAAAAATGGCGCTCATCAGCGCTTGCAGGAATATTCAAAAAGCGCTTGTTTTTGCGCATTATTGCGCGTATAAGGCGCACTGTTGCTGCGTCAATTGAGAGAAGCACTATTCTCAGGTTTGTTTCCGCTCAGATGAAGCGCCTTTTATCGCTGACGCTTTCATATTACGGGACGGCTTTGTTCTTTTTCGGTGTGTATACGTCAATCATATACCTGATATGCCTTATGCTGCCGGCAATGGGCGCTGATATGGACTCGCTTATTACCGGCGTATCGCTCATGCTTGTGTCTTTACCGCTTTTGCTTTCGAGGAAAACTTTAGCAGAAGCTATATCTGAGAGCCGCATAGCGCGCTGGCTTGTTTTTAGTGTGTTTGGATTCCGTCGCGAAGATCTGGCGTCGGTCAAGCGCAGCAGGGGGCGTGCAGATGTTGCGTTTATTGTTGGAATGATACTTGGATTTTTAACATTTTACGTCGATCCTCTTGTTATCATTTCTGGCCTTGTTGCAATACCGGCACTTTATATATTGTTTCTATCACCCGAAGCCGGGGTCGTTGTTTTCTTCACGATAGCCCCGCTAATTAGCGCGGAAGCTGCGGTAAAGTTTATTTTTATCCTTGCAGCATCATATTTTTTAAAACTCATACGCGGACGACGTACGTTTTCCCTTGACGCCGCAGATTTCCTTGTGTTTTTGTTTGGAGTGCTTTTGTATTTTGCTGGGAAAATCAATTATGCCGGTGGCAACGCATCAAAAGGCGTCGATATGTACGTCGTTTATATACTGTTTTATTTCATTGCCGTAAATTTGATAAAAAGCGAAGCGCAGCGCGAGCGCTGCCGTCATGCGGCAGCATATGGAGCCGCTGCTGTTGCTGTTTTGTTTTTGGCAAGACGGTTTGCTTTTGTTTTTATACCGGATTTATCTCACATCAACTCAAACGTCGTAAAAGAGTTATTTTCATTTATAGAGCAGGCTGCTGAAAACGCAGCGGGCTGCGTTTTATATCTTGTCGCTGCGTTGCCGCTTTTTACATCATCTTTCCTGCGAAGGCGGGGGGATTCAAAGCCGCTGCGCATGTTTTTATTTGCCGCCGTGTCGGTTGCCGCTGTTGTTTACACACTGTCGCGCGGACTTTGGCTTGGGGCGGCAGGCGGGCTTTTGCTGTTTTTGTTTATTTATAATTTTAAGTATATATATGGCCTTATTGCTTTTGGCTGCATGGTTCCTATTGTGATGTTTTCGCTGCCGCAAAAAGCAGCCGGGTACCTTGCAGGCATATTCAGTATGTCCGGAAGTCGAACTATCGGGCGCGTTATTGTTCGTCGCACCTCACTTTCTATCCTGAAGGACAACTGGCTTTGCGGTGTTGGCCGTGCGGATGGTCTTTTCTCAAAAATATATTCTCTTTACACAAATACGCCGCATTTCAGCGAGAACAGCCAGAATCTTTATATTCAAATAGGTATTGAGCTTGGTGTTGCGGGGCTAATTGTCTTTTTCCTTGCTATGCTTCTTTTAATGATAAAAGCATTTACGGCAGTTCGCTTTACGCGAGGTGGCATAAGGCTTAACAGCGCTGCCAGCGTTGCCGGTTTTGCCGCAATGCTTATATATGGCATGACAGATTACATTTGGGCTGATCCGCACGTGTTTTTGATATTTTTCATGTTTGCTGCATTTGTTTCCGCGTATAACAGCGAGTTGCCTAAGCATGATTCCATACACTGGGGTATGGTGATTGGCAGCGAGCGCGAAGCGTCGATTGATATTTGACACTGCCTGATCTTCGGTTTTATGTATACGAAACGGAGGTATGACTGTCTGTGAGAAAAAATGGTGTTGGTGGGGCATCATCAAAAAGCATCCGCATAACTATTGTTGATGTTATCATCATTATAACGGCGGCTGTCTTTATTGCCATGCTAATTCACTATACATTTGCACGTGACAACAGCGGCGACGGATATATAATACAGTATGTCGTCAAGGTTGCCGGTGTCCGGGATGAACTGTCGGACAGGATAACAGTTGGCGATGCCGTCTACAATATGGAAGACAGTCTGCCGATGGGAACGGTGACAGCCTTCAGCCGTGAAGCATCAACTGATGAGAAGGGCAGAACAATACCCGGTATGATGGATCTTTATGTAACGATTGAGGCAAACGCCCGTCCGTATGGCGTCGGAAGCGCCGTTTCGGGACACATGATATATGCCGAGGGGTGGCTTGAGCTTCGCACGAGCAAGTTTTATTTTGGCGGCGTGTGCATCGACGTCAGCAGATGAGGAAAGGTGGCGCGACAGCAATGAGGAAAAGAAGTTACGGTGCGGGGGCTTCAAGGGAGCCTGCGGCAAATGAAAATAAAGCAAGCATTAAAAAAGGCTTTGGTGTGCTCGATGCGTTTGCAATTGTGCTTATTATTGTTTGCCTGATCTCGGTTGTCGCAAGGTATGTTTTAACCGACGAAAAAGGTATCTTGCATAATGAGCCTGAGTTTTCAGATGTCGCAGTATCTATACTGATATCTGATGTTATGTATACAACGGCTGATAATTTCACAGAAGATATGGTGTTTTACCTTGACGGATCGGCGGATGTCGTAGGTAAGCTTGATGCGAATTTTACCGTTACTCCGGCGCAGTATTATACTGATAATGAAAACGGCGAGCTTGTACTTGCTTATCACAGCGAAGAGGGCGGTAACGTTGATATTCGCGCGACACTTATTACCGAAGGTTATTTCAGCGACGGTACTTATTATTTAAACGGAAAGACACTTTTAACATCGGGAATGACGATTACTATAACGGACAGTGGCGGAACAATGAAAGTCAGCGCGCTTGTACTCGATATTGCGCTTGTATCGTAAATAATAAACAAATTGCACGATATTAAATATATTAAATGTATAAATATCGCCATTGATTTTAATTATAGTATTAGTTATAATTGATTTAATCAGGATTATCTCGGCATCTCTACATGTAATGCCGTTTTACGTTTTCTCATGGGAGGAAATATGACTTCTCGCTGTATTACGATAAAAAACAATGTTGGCCTTCATGCAAGACCAGCGACGTTTTTTATTCAAAAAGCTAATACGTACTCAAGTTCTATTTGGGTCGAATGTGACGGGGGGAAAGTCAACGCAAAAAGTTTACTTGGCATTCTTTCTCTCGGAATTAATCAAGGCATGAAAATTACAATTTCAGCGGAAGGCAGCGACGAGGTTGAAGCTGTCGAAGGCCTTGTCTCTTTGATAGACGCGGGTTTCAGCGAATAATCGCTCTGCCCGCTATTTTTAATAGTTACAAAAGACGGATGCACTTTGTATAATTGCGTCCGTTTGTTTTACGGAGGTTTTTACCGATATGGACGGTCACAGCGCGCCTGCTACACCTAAAAGCGAACGTTTAGCTCGTTTGCGCGCTGCGGCAGCGGCTCTGCCGCTCCTGCCGGGCGTTTACATTATGCGGGATAAACGCGGGCGGGTCATATACGTCGGTAAATCACGGGCGCTGCGCGCGCGCGTGTCGCAATATTTTGTTGAAGGTCGTCACCCGCCGAAAACCGAGCGGATGGTATCGCTTGTCGACAGCTTTGATACGATAGTATGTACTACCGAAATGGAAGCGTTGACACTTGAAGCTTCGCTTATAAAGCGCCATTCGCCAAAATACAATGTAAAACTTAAAGACGCAAAAAATTACCCGTATATTAAAGTAACGGTGGGAGAAAAATACCCCCGCCTAATAATAACGCGGCGCCGCGGCGCCGAGCGTCCGTCGGAAGCACGTTACTTTGGCCCTTATTCAAGCGCTGCCGCAGCACGAGATATAGTATCGTCGGTCTCTCAGATATTTGGTTTGCCGATATGCAAGCATGAGTTCCCCCGTGACATCGGACGGGTCCGCCCGTGCGTGTATTATCAGATGGGGCGATGCCGCGGTGTTTGCCGTGGCGATGTTTCGGATGATGAATATGCTGCCGCCATCAGTGCCGCGCTGACAGTTTTACGCGGAAATATAGGCGAAGCTAAAGCATCGCTTGAAGCGAAGATGATGGAAGCGGCGGAAGAGGAGAATTTCGAAGCGGCCGCCCGCTATCGCGATTCGATTTCCGCACTTGAACGGCTGAGGGGTCGTCAGCACGTAGTTGCAGCACCCGATGAAGAAAAGGACGTCATCGCATATTATGCTGACGCCGACGGGATATGCTCATGCGCAGCGCTCATTTGTGTGCGTGACGGCGCTGTTGCTGATAAGGAAACGTTTGAATTTGGCGCCGAGCAGCTTATTGATGAAAACGGAATATCAGGTGAGGGTGGGCTTTCGGGCTTTATAATTTCTCTTTATGAAAACAGGGAATATATCCCCGCTGAAATTCTGCTTTCATTCAATCTTGATGAAAGTGAAAATGCGCTTGTTTCGGAATATTTAACGGGACTTGCCGGCAGACGCGTTACAGTTCGGACACCACAGCGAGGGGACGCGAAGCACCTTTGTGAAATAGCTCTCAATAATGCGAAAGAAGCGGCGGAGCTATATAAAAAAAGAGCGCGCTCGGATGAGCGTATGCTCTCTGATCTTGCGTCAATGCTGTCGCTTGAAGTTTTGCCGGAGAGGATTGAAGCGTTTGATGTGTCAAACCTCGGATCTGAGCATATAACGGCCGGAATGATTGTCGCTGTCGGTGGAAAACTAAAGAAGTCAGAGTATCGGATGTTTAAAATAGAAGGGAGCAGCGCTCCCGACGATTATGCCGCTATGGCTGAGGCTGTCATTCGACGTATGGGCCATCCGGAATGGGGTGAGCCTGATTTGATATTGCTCGACGGTGGCGCAGGGCACGTTGGTGTTGTAAGACGGGCGCTATCAGCGCGCGGAATTGACGTTCCGGTATTTGGAATGGTTAAAGATATACACCACCGTACCCGCGAAATCGTTGATGAGGAAGGCGTCGCGGGAATTGCAAAAAATCAGTCTGTTTTTCAGTTCGTTTATAAATTGCAGGAGGAAGTACACCGCTTCACCGTTGCCGGAATGTCAAAGTCGAAGCGGAAAACGCTTGTTAAGTCATCGCTGACAGCCGTCGACGGCATAGGTCCGGCAAAGGCAAAGGCCTTGCTTGCTCACTTTGGCACGATGACAGCACTTCGGGCGGCAAGCGAGGAAGAAATCGCTGCTGTACGCGGTATCAGCGCAAAGAACGCATCCGATGTATATGCATTTTTGCATAAAAACGATAGTAACAGGAAGAGTGACACATGAGAATTATAACAGGATCAGCACGTGGCACAAAACTTGAAACCCTTGAGGGCGAGGTAATGCGCCCGACAGGAGGACGTGTCAAGGAAGCTGTCTTTTCAATGATACAGTTTGATATTGAGGGGCGCAGGGTGCTTGATTTGTTTGCAGGGTCGGGGCAGCTTGCGCTTGAAGCGCTTTCGCGCGGAGCGGAGAGCGCTGTAATCATTGATTCATCGGCTGAAGCCATAGAAATTATAAAGAGAAATGCGAAAAAAACGCATTTATATGATAAATGCACTATCTCCCTCATGGATTATGAGGCGTATCTATCACGCCGTTCTCATAGCAGTGGTAGTGCAACCGAAGGCGGCTTTGATATAATCTTCCTTGACCCGCCGTATAATACCGATTATCTTAAAAAGTCCTTGTCAATGATAGCAAAAGGCAAGATAGCAAAGCAAAACTCAATTATTGTATGTGAGTCAGGCCATGAGGACGTATTTTCCGGTGATGAGGAGCTGGCGGAAAAATATCGGGTATTGAAAAAGAGTCGTTACGGCAGAGTATATATCACCTTACTCACACCGGTATACAACGCTTAATTTTTATACCTGTTGCCCTGAGCAAAAAAACGCATAAAAATGCAAGTTGACTATGTCATGTACGGTGGACAGGCAACTAACAGGTTAGCAAATTCCTTTTTGCGATGAGTAAACAGAAATAAAACGAAGTCGGAATAGGGATGGGAATGATGTCGGAGAGAAAATTTGTAAGAGCGCTTGTGACGGGAAGCTTTGATCCTGTGACGGTGGGACATGTCGATCTTATCCGCCGCGCAGCGGCAATATTTGATGAAGTTCACGTTGTCATTTTCTTCAACACGGAAAAAGGCGCCGGTATGTTCCCGCCTGAGGTGAGATTGTCGCTTCTTCGCGCGGCGACAGAGTCGATTCCAAACGTCATTACAGGCCTATCGTTCGGGCTTGTTGCCGATTATGTAACAGAGCACAATATAAACGTCATTGTGCGCGGTGTCCGCGGGCCGGCAGAATATGAATACGAAATGATGCTAAGTGAGATAAACAAAAAGCTGACCGGCGGGCGTGTTGACATTGTTGTTTTTCCGGCATCCCCCGAGTTCGGTCATGTCAGCTCGTCTTTCGCGCGTGACATGGTAAAATACGGACGACCTGAGCTTGCCCTGACAAATGAAACAATCGCGGAGCTTGAAAGGCTTGGCGGGCATAAGACGTTTGTCGAAAAGGGTAAGGCGAATATATAAATTAGAGCATAATAAGAGATAAACATATCGTAAAAAGTATAAGTTTATAAGTAAAAAATACGCAAAACGACATATGTAGGCGCACACGCCGGCGGGAAATTATCCGCCGGCGTTTTTTTGTTCGGAAGAAGCAGTTATGCGTCTGTATAAAAATATATCTTCGGCAATAGCATAACAACTCGCACGAAGATCGTCGCGCTGTGTTGCCATATGGCGGGCATTGACACAACTTGCGGTCGAAATGCGCGCTATAATACATAAAAAATAGAAAAAAATCACAAAATAAGCTTACAATTTTGTTATGTGCTATTGACATGGTAAAAGATTAATATGTATAATAACAGTGAAGTGGTGTAATGTGGAGCCAAATGGTGTGGCATGTGCCCGATTTGGAGGGAGGTGAAGCGTTGTGACGTATTTTTTCGGTGAATACCAGCAAGTTATCGATGCTAAAAACCGAATATTCATCCCTGCCAAATTCCGCGAAATATTAGGAGAAAAGGCATACATTACACGTAACGTAGACGGTTGTCTATCAATTTACACAGAAGAAGGCTGGAGCGCTTACTGCGAAAAAATACTGTCGCTTCCCTCGGCAGAGGGCAGCGCGCTTGCACGCTTCATATTCCCGGCAACACTTGATGCGAAGATCGACTCTCAGGGGCGTATAGTATTATCACAGCAGATGAAGGAATACGCCGGGCTTGAAAAGGAAATATGTATAATAGGCGTCGGCGATCATGCAGAGATATGGGATAAGGCAAGACGCCAGGCATATATAAATAATGAAAAACCGGAGGAGCTGATGGCACTCATGCTCCGCAAGCAGTTTTAAAGTGCATGGGGAAAAAGCTTCTCAGCGAAAGAATGAAGAATAAAAATATAAAAAACATAAATAAGAATAACAACACCCGCCAGAACGGTGCGGCACGTTATGGCGGTTCCATCATACAGGAAACGGCGGCCGGGGATGCGCTAACATCGGAGACAGCTCCCGTGTTTTCGCATCTCCCGGTAATGCTCCACAGTGCTGTCGATGGGCTTGCAATAAAGCCGGACGGTGTTTACGTTGACTGCACAGCAGGTGGAGGAGGTCATTCGGAAGCAATAGCAGAGCGCCTTTCAGGTGGAGGGGTGCTCATTTCGATAGACCGTGATGCCGATGCAATTGACGCTTGTCGAAAAAGGCTTTCCCGCTTCGGTGATACCGTAAAGATTGTCCATGACAATTATGCAAATCTTCCGGCGATACTTGATGATCTTGGAATAAAAGAAATTGACGGCATTTTAATGGACCTCGGCGTATCGTCGTACCAGATCGACACAACCGAGCGGGGTTTTTCATACAGCGCCGATGAGGACGCGCCGCTTGATATGAGAATGGACAGAAGATCACCGCTTGATGCAAAGATAGTTGTAAACAGCTACAGCGAGGACGAGCTTTGCAGAATAATACGCGACTACGGCGAGGAGCGTTTTGCCGCAAGGATAGCGAAAAGGATTGTCGAGGAGCGACAGCGCGAGCCGATTTTAACGACGCGGCGTCTTTCCGAAATAATAAAATCTGCCGTACCGGCAGCATCCGTTCAGCACGGGTCACATCCGGCGAAAAGGACATTTCAGGCAATACGCATAGAAGTAAACGGTGAGCTTGACGCGATTGAACCAACGCTCAGGTTTGCCATCTCCGTGATGAGGTCCGGCGGACGAGCCTCGGTTATAACATTTCATTCACTTGAAGATAGAATTGTAAAAACTCTTTTTACGGAATTATCTGTCGGATGCACCTGCCCGCCGGATTTTCCGGTTTGTGTATGCGGCAGGCGGCCGTCAGTGAAGATTATCAATAAAAAGCCAATAACTGCAGATGAAGAGGAATTGAAGATGAACCCGCGCAGCCGAAGCGCAAAGCTTCGTGTTGCGGAAAAGATTTAGCCGGGTTGCCGAGGGGAAGGAGGGTGCGTGATGACGAATCAAAGTGCCGTTTTATATAACGGTCATGTCGTACGCGGGAATAAGAGTGTGCGGCCGAATGCCGTTGTTGCGCCGAGCATAAGACAGTATCCCGCTGCTGATGCAGGGACTGCTATGCTTGTAGACAAGCTGCGCTCACGCAGCAGTAAAACGATTTACACCATCCGCAGGCAAAACTCATCTGATTTAATAAAAATGGCCTATGAATCGACACCGACGTCTTATCAACCGACGCCGGTATATAATAGTGGAAATGTCAATATAAACGAAACTCAAATGAATATAGCGAGAACAGTACTACCCCGCGCAACACCCGTCCGTGCGACAGCTAATGCTGGCACGAACTTAAATATTCCTGCATCTGTATCAGCACAGGCGAGAAAGGTGGGAGCGGGAGTCCAAAGGCAGCCTTATGGGCCAGCGGTGACCCCGTCAGGCAGAGTTATAAATAAACCTGTAAACGAGCGCATAGGTACACAGCGTACAGGTGTGCAGCACACAAATGCACGCACAAGTGCATACGCAAATACACATGCAAACGAGCGCATAAATGCGCCGAGAAATTCAAATATGCGCCCTCTTCCGGCAACACAGAAAAAGCAAAACTTATCAAATATAAAAGGGCACGGTGGTTATCCGGCATCCCGCTCTAACAGTATAAGTGCTGAAAGGCAAAGACATACTGGCGGAAAAGCATATGCAAACGCGCATGGACACTATCATGCGGCCGTAGCAAAGAAGCCGTTGCCGATTATGACGCTTTCACTTATTGTTCTTTGCGCTGCGCTGTTGATGATGATAATTTACAGCGCAATGCAAAATTATCAATATAAAAATGAAATAGCGGAACTTCAGACAAAACTTACAACACTTAAAGCTGAAGCAGAGGATTTAAGGCTTTCGCTTGAAGCACGCGATGACCTTGCCGAAATTGAGAAACGTGCCGTGGAGATTGGAATGGTAAAGACGGGTCAGGTCGAGCAGAGGTACATAAATATCGGCGCTTCTGACGCGGTTGAGAACCTGAAAACTGATAAGAACGAACCTACAACACTTGCGACGATGTTCAGCGCATTTGGCAGAACACTTTCAAGGTTCTTTTCCGGAAAGTAAAGTTACCGCTATACAGGGTTGAACCTTTGCCCCTTGTGATACTATTTTAAAACGAGGTTGTGTCATAAGCGAGGCATGTATTAAGTAAAATTAATATTGATAGCGATAAAAGAGTAAGGAGTCATAAAAAGCAACTCGTTACTCTTTTCTACTCTATTATACAATTTAGTGTAATACTGTGATATTGTGATAATACTACGAAAAACCGCGTGCCAGGCATAAAAGAAATTTAAGGAGAAGAGTATATGAATATCAGCAAAAGGATAACAAGACGCGCACTTGTTGTGCTCGGCGTTTTCATACTCTTGTGGATTTTGCTGTCCGTTGTACTCTTCAAACTGCAAATACTTTCTTATGATTATTATCAGAACCTTGTTATCCAGCAAATGACGAAGGAAACGACGGTTACGGCCTCGCGTGGCAGCATTTACGATACAAATATGAACCTCTTAGCTGGCAATAAGACTGTCTGGCTTATTGTCATCTCCCCGCAGGATATTATTGACGCCATGGAGGAAGCTGAAAAAGCTAAGGCGGCGGCAGCAGCGGCGGCTGCTAACACAACAGGGTCAACAGACACGGGAAATGAGATAGAAGTTGACAGAGAAAAATTCGGGGAGTACGAATATACAGGTCCTGACGGAAAAACAGAAGTGCTGCCGATGAACAAGCTCATAGCAAGGGCGCTTTCCGATATACTTGGCGTTGATTATAACCGTGTTATAGAGCTTGCAGCAAAAAATGGGCGGTATTATGAAGTTATAAAAAAGAATGTTGAGAAAGAAGATGCCGATAAAGTCCGTGCTTTCATCGACAAATACGGGCTTGAGGATCAGATATACCTGAAAGCAAGCACAAAGCGTTATTATCCGAACGGTTCGCTTGCCAGTCATGTTATAGGATTCTGCAATGCTGACGGCGTTGGCGTTTATGGCATTGAAGCCTACTATAACAGCGTACTTGAGGGAAGTTCCGGCACATACATAACGGCTCGAAACGGTAGGGGCGGCGATTTACCGTACGAATATGAAACATATATTGAAGCTCAGGACGGTTACAGCATCGTAACGACAATAGACAGCTATATACAGTACGAGCTTGAAAACGTGCTCCTTGAGACGATGACCGAAAATAACGCTCAAAACCGTGTTGCCGGCATCGTCATGGATGTAAACACGGGAGCCATACTCGCGATGGCGACGCTCGGGGGGTTCGATTTAAACAAGCCGTACGAGCTCACAGATTATTATCAGAATCTGCTTGATGAAAAGGGTCTTGTTGAGGGGACAGACGAATATAATAAAGCTTATTTCGACATTCTTTACGGGATGTGGACGAACAAAGCCGTCACCGAGCTTTATGAACCCGGCTCTACGTTTAAAATAATAACGACATCAATAGCGCTTGAGACGAACACGTCAAAGCTTACCGATAAATTCACATGCACAGGTAGCCTTAAAGTCGGCGGCTTTAATATAAGCTGTCATAAGACGATAGGGCATGGCACACTGAACTTCGCCGAAGCACTGCAGCAATCATGCAACCCGGCTTTGATGACGATAGCAGCCCGTATCGGACGGGAAGACTTTTATAAATATTATAAAATGTTCGGATACGGCGAGAAAACCGGCATAGACTTGCCGGGTGAAGCGAAAACTTATTACCACAGCTTCAGTAATTTCTCTGATGTTTCACTTGCTGTTTACGCATTTGGCCAGACGTTTAAGGTTACGCCGATACAGCACCTGATGGCTATAAGCGCTGTTGCTAACGGCGGTTATCTTGTGACGCCCCATATAATGAGGGAAATCATTGATTCCGACGGGAATGTTATACAGTCGTATGAACCGAACGTTGTCAGACAGGTCATCAGCGCTGATGTAAGCAAAAAAATATCCGCTATTCTTGAGGAAGGTGTGTCAGGCAGCGGTGGCGCGAAAAACGCATATGTTGCTGGATATAAAGTCGCGGCAAAGACCGGTACGTCTCAGAAGCGTGATAAGCTTGATGAGCACGGTCAGGATACGCTTCGCGTAAGCTCCTGCGTAGCTTATGCACCGGCCGACAACCCGCAGGTAGCTGTTTTAATACTTGTCGACGAGCCGTCGAATGGCGTTGTCTATGGCTCGCTTGTCGCAGCGCCGTATGTATCGAAACTTTTGTCGTTCGTGCTTCCGTATATAGGTATTGAACCGCAGTATGCGGAAAGCGAGGAAGCGTCGATTGAAAAAACGATATCAAACTATGTCGGCATGGACATTGAAGCTGCTAAGGCTGCAGCGCAAGCCGCAGAGCTTGAGTATATCGTCGTTGGTGACGGAAGTGAAGTTGTGGCTCAGTCGCCGTCATCAGGAACAATTGTATCGAAGATATCGAAGCTTGTCGTTCTTTATACTGGCACAGAGGAACCGAAGAATACGGTTGAAGTTCCCGATGTAGTTGGTAAAACGGCAGAAGCGGCAAACAGACTTATAATAAACAAAAAACTGAATATAAGAATAGCAGGTGCTGCTAACTATGCAAGCGGCAGCGGTGCAACAGTTGTATCACAGAGTCCGGCGGCGGGTACGTTCGTTCCCGAAGGAACTGTCATAACTGTTGAGTTCATGCACCTCTCAGATATCAGCGACTAAAAGTATTTTATATAAAGAACAGTGTAAGACAAAAAACGCTATAAAAAATACGAAAAGTACGAATAAAGTAAAGAAAAGGACGTTTTCTGATAAAAAATCCAATATAAAATGGAGGCGTCCTTTTGAAACTTTCACGTCTTTTTGCAGCGGCCGGCATACCATGCCGTCTGCCCGATAGGGAAATCACAGGCGTCACATCCGATAGCCGATGTGTTTATGAAGGATTTATATTTGTTGCCGTACGCGGTGCGCAAACAGATGGCGGGCGCTTTGCTGCGGACGCCGTGCGGCGCGGAGCTGCTGTGATTGTAGCGGAAACGGAGCCGGAGGGGCTTCAGGTCGGTGACACTGAAGTATCAGTTGTTATAGTCCCGTCCGCAAGGGAAGCTATTGCGCGCCTGTGTTCTGCGTGGTATTTTGCCGATGCTGTTGAACGAGGGGGGCGTCGCCCCAGAATCATAGCTGTTACCGGCACGAATGGCAAAACGACGGTAACGCACATGATAACGGCGATTTTATCGGCAGCAGGTTATAAAACCGGGCTTATAGGTACTGTCGGCTGTTTTCTTGGCGGGGAGCGCATTGTCGCACCTGACGGTATGACGACGCCGGCGCCGGAGAATTTTTACCGCATAATGTATGAAATGTATTGCGGTGGCGCTGAATTCATTGTATTTGAGGCAAGCTCGCATGGCATAGCGCAAGGGCGTCTTGCGGGGCTACCGCTTGTCGGACCACTTGAAGCGGCCGTGTTTACAAATCTTACGCCAGAGCACCTTGACTACCATCGCGACATGGAAGATTATTTCCATGTAAAGGCGCGGCTTTTCACAGAATTTTCCCCTGCAGTATCAGTTGTAAACGTTGACGATCAGTACGGCGAGCGGATTGCTGCTATGTGCACCGGGCGACTGATTACGACCGGCGTGCGGGATGACACAATCGCCGAGTGGAAAGCTGTCGAGCGTGAGTTTTACGGCACGGGTGGCGTCGGATATTTGCTTTCATCACCTGACCTTACGCTTCGCGTATTTTGCCCGACACCGGGCGGTTTCACATATATAAACACGCTTGAAGCGCTTGCGTGCGCCATAGCTGTCGGGGTTGATCCTGCCGTCGCACAAGAGGCGATACGTGTATTTTATGGAGTAAAGGGACGCATTGAGCGCGTGAAAACTGATGCGACAAAGTTCAGTGGTGATGTATTTATTGATTATGCGCACACGCCGGCAGCACTTGAGGGACTTTTACGGACAGTTCGCGCCTTTACTGATACGCGCCATAGAATAGTTCTTCTTTTCGGGTGTGGCGGAGACCGCGACAAAGCAAAACGTCCGCTTATGGGCGAAATTGCGTCAAGGCTTTCCGATTATGTTATAATTACAAGCGACAACAGGCGTGGGGAAGCGGCATGGCGCATTATTGCCGATATTATGAGCGGCTACAACGTCAACACACCGCACATAATTATATCAGACAGGGAAACTGCTATCCGTTATGCTATTATGGAAGCGAAAGACGGGGATGTTATACTGCTTGCCGGAAAAGGACATGAGACATACGAGGATGCGGGCGGTATAAAACGTCCGTTTGACGAACGAGAGGTAGTTTTCGCGGCGGTAAACGACAGATACCGTATAATGAATGGGAGATAATTATTATATAAGCATATCTTGAATGACCTAATCCCGGTATAATGTATAGCGTCGCATTTGAAATACAAGAAATACGAAAAGATAGGAGGCAAGCGGTGGCTTCACGGCAAAAGTTATGGAGACATATAACAGAGACGTTAATATAACGAATGTGCAAAATGGAGATATAAAGTCAAGTAAAACGAAGCAAACAACGGGAGAAAACAGCGCTCTGCTTTCCGTTTGTCCGCTTACGGCAGAGCTGATAGCGAATATAACAAGCGGATACGTCAAACCCGTGAATGGCGGCTTTGGCGGTGAGTCGAGAGTATTTACAAAGGATTCCCGCGAGGTGTCGGAGGGATGTATTTTCGTTGCTATACGCGGGGAAAAGTATGACGCACATAATTTTATAACGCAGGCCGTACAGGGTGGCGCAAGAATAATTATTGCTGAGCGGAGTCCTGCGGCAAATACGCTCCCATGCGGCGCCGACATTGTAATAGTCCCTGATACCGTCAAAGCGATGGGCGCACTTGCTGCCTATTTTATAGAAAAGAGCGGCATTAAAACAATAGCCGTAACGGGCAGCGTCGGTAAAACGACGACGAAAGAGCTGATAGCGACCGTTTTATCGGAGCGATACAAAACGCATAAGACGGAAGGCAATAAAAACAATGAAATAGGGCTTCCGCTCACAGCGCTTTCTATACCGTCAGATGCTGAGTATGGCGTTTTTGAGATGGGTATGAGCGCCCTCGGCGAGATTGGAGCGCTTTCGCGCATTGTAAAGCCCAACATCTCCGTCATAACGAACATCGGAACATCACATATGGAGCGTCTCGGCAGCCGCGAAAACATCGCAAAGGCAAAGCTTGAGGTGCTGTGGGGCATGAGCGAGGGCGGAATCCTTATAATCAGTGCGGACGAGCCTCTTCTGACGCGCGCTGACGTGACCCCGGCAAAAGCTGTAACTGTTTCGCTTTACAGCCGGTCGGCTGATTATCGTGCGGTTAACATACGCCAGATAGGCAGCGGCATGATATTTGACCTGATTTATAACGGCAAAGTCTGCACAAACGTTGAAATTCCTATGCTCGGCACGCATAGCGTTTCAGATGCGCTTTATGCATTCGCTATCGGTATCATTGAGGGGATGACGGAAGAGGAAATAAGGCGCGGGCTTAAGAAATTCCGTGGCGTATCAATGAGACAGCGTATATATGACCTGTCCGGTGTTACGATAATTGAGGACTGCTATAACGCAAGCCCTGAGTCGATGAGAGCCGGAATTGACGTTCTTTGCTCCATGGCAAAGGAGAAGGGAGGGCGTCCCGCCGCTCTTCTCGGCGATATGCGTGAGCTTGGCGAATATTCGCGCCTGCTGCATGAACAGCTTGGCATTTATGCGGCGCGTGCCGGTGTGAAACTTCTTTTCACATATGGGCCTCTTGCCGAAAACATAGCTCACTCGGCAATTACAAACGGCATACGAGCTGAAAACGTTTATGTCAATCTTGACTGTACAGATCCTGCATCAACGGGAGAAATGATACTCAGCGCACTTCGTCCGGGCGATGTACTGCTTGTAAAAGCAAGCCGTGCGGTCGCAGCAGAGAAGGTTATTGAATACATTAAGGGAAGGAAGTTCGCCGGCGTTTGATTTCGGCGGCGTGATGTTTATGACGTCAACGCTGACATATATAATTATTGCCGCAGGCATAGCGACGTTTATTCTTACGTATTTATTTTCAAAAATAATAATACCGGTACTAAAAAGCCACAAGATGGGGCAGAAGATTCTCGATATAGGACCGAGGTGGCATAAGTCGAAGGAAGGCACGCCTACGATGGGCGGTATCATCTTCATCCTTGCGTCAACCTTGTCGCTTATCGGTGCGGAGATAGCCTTTGCCCTTGCCGGATGGGGTGTTCCAAAGCTTCTCACGGCTACGTTTATTTATGCTCTCGCCAACGCTTTCATCGGCTGCGTTGACGATACGGCAAAACTTTTACGCCGGCAGAACGAAGGACTTACAGCGCGTCAGAAAATAGCGCTTCAGATTTTCGTATCACTTTTGTATATTGCGGCTCTTGTTTGGCTTATCGGGCCAAAAACTGACCTTTATATACCTTTTGTCGATACAACGATTGACCTTGGATGGTATTATTACGCATTTGCTCTCATACTGCTTGTCGGAATGGTCAACAGCGTCAATTTAGCCGACGGTATAGACGGGCTTGCCTCATCCGAAGTTTTAGTTGTTTCTCTTTTCTATATCGCCGCAGCATATTCTGGGAAAAATGCGAACCCTTCGTCCGATGCGGAGATAGCTCTCCTCGGCGCCGTGACGGCCGGTTGTGCCGCAGGGTTCCTTATATATAATTTTCACCCCGCACGGGTGTTTATGGGCGACACCGGCTCCCTCTTTTTCGGGGCAATCGTTGTCGGCGGCTCCTTTATTATGGATAACCCGCTGCTCTGTGTTGTCTTTGGCTTTATGTTTGTACTTGAATCACTGTCGGATATTGTTCAGGTGCTTTATTTCAAGGCAACGCACGGGAAACGCTTTTTCAAAATGGCGCCGATTCACCACCATTTTGAGAAATGCGGATGGAGCGAGAATAAGGTTGTCGCTGTGTTTACACTTGCAACGCTAATTTTCTGCGTTCTTTCATATTTTGGGCTTGGTTAATCATAAAATCATACAGTAATAAATATAAGCCACCATATAAAATAAGCGGGAGGGAGGTGACGCGACGATGAATTCAGGGCAAAAGGAAGTAGGACGCCGAAGGGCAGGGCAAAACCAAAACCAAAGACGGGTTGATAATACAGGCGTGGCGCCTGCCGTTAAAAATCAGGCGAAATCAAACCCCGGCGTTGCCATGAAATCGTATGACGCGACACCACCCACAAGCGTCGGATACGGCACCACCCGCGTAAGAAAGCGTGAAATTAAAGAAAACACCCCGCCTACGGCTCAGGTTAGCGCACAGGGGAGAGCTGTTGCGACGACAAACGCAACGGCTACTGATGTAGGGCGTGAATACATAAGAGTTAAAGTTGCGCCCGACAGAATAATGATAGTGCTGATACTGCTGCTTGTGTGCATCGGTTCCGTTGTGGTTTTCAGCGCAAGTTATCCATACGCTTTGAGCCAAGGCCTTGACAGCTATTATTATGTCAGGCGCCAGATAGTGTTTGTCGCGCTCGGCCTTTTTGTAATGGCTGTTATCATGAGGCTTCCGTATACGCTTATCAAGCGTTGTGCGCCCATTGTCTATGGCGTTGCTTTCCTTTTGCTTATTGTCGTTTTATTCATCGGGGTATCTGAGGGCGCTGCCCGGCGTTGGATATACATAAGCGGCATCGGCATTACAATCCAACCGTCCGAGATAATGAAAGCGGGGCTTGTTATGATGCTTGCCTGGTATATAGACAGGCGGGCGGAAGACATACAAAAAGGTGCGCCTACAAAGCGCAGGCTTATTTACGGCGTCATCGTGCCGGGCGCTTTCATAATTGCCGCATGTGCTCTTGTCCTGCTTGAAAAGCATCTATCCGGAACATTGATTCTCTTTGCAATCGGTGCTGTTGTCATGTTCATAGGCGGGTCAAGTGTCGGCTGGATGTCGGTAATTTTCGGCACGCTTGGCATATCCGCCGGGACTGCGTATCTTTTTTCAAACCCGTATGCTCTGCAACGCGTTTTAACATTCCTTGATGAAAATGCCGATAAACTTGACGAGGAGTGGCAGACATATCAGGGACTGCTTGCTATCGGGTCGGGCGGCCTTTTCGGGCTTGGTCTTGGTGAGAGCCGCCAGAAATTCAGTTATATATCCCAACCTCAAAACGACTTCATTTTTACAATTTGGTGTGAGGAAATGGGATACATCGGCGCCATCGCTGTAATACTGATATTTATAGTGTTTATCTGGCGTGGTTTTACGATTGCAATGCGTGCGCCCGATACATTCTCATCGCTGACCGTATTCGGCATAATAAGCCATGTTGCGATACAGGCGATACTTAATGTTGCTGTTGTCACGGACACGATACCTAACACGGGCATTTCGCTTCCGTTTTTCTCGTATGGCGGCTCATCGCTGATGATTTTGCTGGCAGAGATGGGGGTCGTTTTGTCAATATCACGCTATTCACGACAGCGAAAGCTGTAACATAAATTTCCGTGTATGTGGGAAACGTAAATGCTGTTCACTGCATATGCGGACGCAATAAAATCCGAAAGGACACGCATTTATCTGAAATGAGAGTACTAATGACGGGCGGCGGAACCGGCGGACACGTTAATCCGGCAATCGCAATCGCTGAAACGATTAAATTAAATATTCCGGGCAGTGAGATTGCTTTTGTCGGCACGCCACGCGGTATTGAAAATAAGCTTGTTCGGGCGGCGGGGTACGAACTTTACCATGTCGATGTCCGCGGGCTGCGCCGTTCGCTTTCTTTTGCAAATATAAAGGCGGCATACCTTGCCCTGACTTCACCCGGACACGCGAAAAAGATAATTAAAAGTTTCAAGCCCGATATTGTTATCGGCACAGGGGGGTATGTAAGCTGGCCGGTTCTTCGTGCGGCGGCATCGCTTGGTGTTCCGTCGATGATACATGAGTCAAATGCTTATCCCGGCGTGACGACGCGTATGCTTGCCCGTCACGTTGATACGATACTGCTTAATTTTGAAAAAACAGCCGAGTATTTAAAACCGCTTCATCCGAAAAAGATGGTGCTTGTCGGGAACCCTCTGCGAAGCGGATTCTTCGCGTCGTCAGAAAAGACTGCGTCTGCAAGTGCGGGCGTATCCGACGCTAAGGAAGGGTATCAAAAAATGATACTTTCCTATGGCGGGAGTCTTGGGGCACAGCACATAAATGAAGCAGTCCTTGCTATGATGCGAGATTATACGAAATATCACCCCGAAATCCTTCATATATTAGCCGCAGGGTCTATTGAGTGGGAAGATGCAAATAAAATGTTTGACGCCTATGGGCTTCGCGGCTATCCGAATTTAAGGCTTGTTGAGTATATTTACGACATGCCGCGTCGCATGGCGGCTGCCGACCTTGTCATTTGCCGTGCAGGAGCTATGACGGTATCCGAAATTGCTGCAATGCGGCGAGCGGCGATTTTCATCCCGTCGCCAAACGTCACAGAAAACCACCAGTACAAAAACGCCCGCGTGCTTGAAGAAGCAGGCGCCGCCGTTATAATAGAGGAAAAGGATCTTACAGGTGAAAAACTTACGGCAGCGGCAGACGCCCTTCTCAGAGATGATAAGCGGCGTCGCGCGATGGGTGAAGCGGCAGGTGCTTTTGCCATTGAGGATGCTAATAAGCGTATATTTAAAGAGATTTGTGCTCTCACAGGGTATAAGAATATATAATTTTTCAGGTTATAGAGCACATTATCACAGGCTTGCGGACAAGTATAGGTGAGCGAATACAAGCGTATATGACAAAGCAGATAATTAAATAAAAATGTAAGGAGGGGACGGATGTGACGGCGGCAAAAACGCCACTTGGCCCAAGTGCTCTTGGCACGGGAAACCGTGGACAAGCTGTAAAAAGCACGAGCATGGGCATGGGCATGACGCGTAATATGCAAAAGCCACATACAGCACGAGCAGATTCACATATGAAATCCGGTACACCCTCCGCAAAAGCTCGGTCACATATGTATGGGAACACCTCTACAAAAGCGCAGATAAATGCCGCTCATGCAGTTTCAACTCCCCTTCCGTCAAAAGCATCAACGCAGAAAAAGGGGAGTACGAATCGGGCAAGACCTCAGCAAGAGAAGCGTCAACAAAGTGCGAGAGAGCCTATATCAGCGAAGCGGGAGGAAAGGCTCCGTCACGATGCAAAACTAAATCGTGATGCCGAGGTGGCTGAGGCTTACATATGGGCGCGCCGTCGGCGTGCGCGTGCGCGCTTATATGCAATAATCATTGTATCTTTTGCACTCATTGCGCTGTCTGCTTATGTCATATACAAAGGCGTTTTTATTGTTAAAAGCATATCCGTCGAACTGCCGGATGACGGTGTGTCTTTATATTCAGCATCTGATATAATCACCGCTGCCGGCATTGCTGAAGGTGACGGAATGTTTTCCTTTTCTTCTGCTAAGATAAAGCAGGCGGTGATTACAGCATGTCCGTATATCTCCGACGTTACGATTCACAGAAAATATCCCGACGGCATTGTGATTTCCATCACCGAGGAAAAAGCAGTGTTTTACACAGTAATATCAGGGCAATATGCCCTTGTTTCGCCGACATTTCGCGTGCTTGAATTCATTGGCGGCGACGACGGTGCTGCTGATGCGGCACGGGCAGCTGAGTATGTAAAAAATGCAGGACTGATAAAGCTAAAGCTGCCGCGCGTGACGGAAGCAATAGCCGGCCGCTCAATAAAGCTTGAGGCAAGTGAAAATAACGGCGAAATGGAAGACATAGTGCGCGCGCTTCTTGCACGGGTGTCAAAAGACGATTTTGTTGACCGCATAAGTGTTGTCGGGGCAACCGATCGCTTTGCCCTTTATCTCGTGTGCGATGGCAAGTATAGATTTGAGCTCGGATCTGTAGATGATCTTGATGTAAAAATGACACTCGCTTGTGAGATGCTTCGCGACGAAATATTTGCAACGGGGAATAAAGGCACGCTTTATTTGTCAGATGTAACGCAACCAAGCGTTATAATTGATAACAGGATAAATCTTGACTAAACGTGTATTTTATAAAAGCAAATAACTATTTTTTCATGAAATAATTGATAATTAAGGCGTTATTATTATAATTTTTTCATAAAACATATTGCAAAAAACAATAAAGTATATTATTCTATAGATAATAATACATTTTTGTTGAAAAAGACATACGTCTATATTAACAATATTAGACGTATGAATAACAAACGCTGCGGTGTTTTATGTGCATACAATGTATGCCGCCGTGGTGTCTCTGATTATAACGGAGCTAAAACTATCCAAAATAAAAAGTAAAAGAAAAGCAAAAGAAAGGCGCGCTAAAAAACGCACCGGAGGAGAACCTGATATGGCATTTGAGCTTGACGATACTTTTGAAAGCGGTGTAAATATAAAAGTAGTCGGCGTTGGCGGAGGCGGCAGTAACGCTGTAAACCGCATGATATCATCGCACATACGCGGCGTCGAATTCATATGTATCAACACAGACAAACAGGCGCTGCAGCAGAGCAGTTCCCCGATTAAAATAGCTATTGGCGAAAAAATAACAAAAGGACATGGTGCCGGCGCTAACCCTGAAATCGGACGTCAGGCGGCCGAGGAAAGCATTGAGGAAATTAAAAGCGCTCTTGCCGGTGCTGACATGGTATTTATAACGACCGGTATGGGCGGCGGTACTGGAACCGGTGCCGCACCTGTTGTCGCTAAAGCGGCGAAGGAAATGGACATACTAACGGTCGGTATCGTCACAAAGCCTTTTGCATTTGAAGGAAAACGCAGAATGATGCAGGCAGAGGAAGGCATCGCCAACCTCAGCCAATATGTAGACTCACTTGTTGTGATACCTAACGAGCGCTTAGCACAGGTGTCTGATGCACGTATAACGCTTCTCAATGCGTTTGAAATAGCTGACGACGTGCTTCGTCATGGCGTTCAGAGCATTTCCGAGCTTATAAACGTACCGGGCCTTGTTAACCTCGACTTTGCTGACGTATCAGCGGTAATGAAAGATGCAGGATACGCTCACATGGGCGTGGGTGAAGCACAGGGTAAAGATAAAGCAGAGCTTGCTGCGAAAGCGGCAATATCATCTCCGCTGCTTGAGACATCTATATCCGGTGCAAGAGGAATTCTTGTCAGCATTACAGGTTCGCCCGATATCGGACTTGATGATGTTATCCAGGCGTCGACAATGGTTGCAGCGGAAGCTCATCCGGAAGCAAACATCATCTGGGGTGCAAACTTTGACTCCACGCTTGAAGACAGGATGAAGGTTACAATCATCGCGACCGGATTTGAAAAAAAGGATGATCCGCGAGTACAGAAGCGCATAGAAACTGCTTTTGATAAGCGCACTTCAACTACGTCGCCTAATGCTACAACAAAGGTTTTTACACCGAAAACAGAACCGGCTAAGAAGTCTCTTGCTGATATAATCGAAGAAAAACGCACAAGCAAAGATTTACGCGATATTCCGAGCCAGATAAACACTCTTGATGACGAAAATAATATTGACGATAATGATATTGAAACTACCTCTGAAAATGAAGAGGACATTATAGGTGAGGAAGATTTCGACGATCTCATCAGCATACTCAAAAAGCAGAAAAACCAGGACAGTGGTTCCGGCGGTATTAACCCGTACAAGAGAAGGTTTTAATGTATTGTGAATAATTTATAAATAATAATGCAAAACTCGGGCAAGCTAATATAGGCTCGCCCGAGTTTTATTTATGTGGTTTATAAATTCATTATTTATCGAGTGATACGGAAATTTTATCGATCAGGACGGTGCCGTCTTTATATTCAATAACAGTATAGAAAAGCGGGCGGGATGCATCGCTTTCTATGTCGTTTCTGAATGTACCATTGTTTTTGAAAATTTTAAATCCGACTTTATAAATATAAGTCGTTTCGTCCTTTTCCGCAGATGCGAGCTTTGAGATATATTTTATTTCAATATCGTAAATCTTCTGAGGTGCAAACGTCTCTTTATTTTTATGGTCTTTGAAATAATTCTCGGTAAAATATGAATCGTATTCTTCGTATTTCCCCTCTATGACTGTTTTAAAGTATCGTGCAAAGAAAGCAATCGGTGCATCAAATCTACTGTAATCATCGTCGGTGATGTAAAACGTGTTCATCCCTTCGGTATATGCTATATACCTGTTGAGGCTCATGTATTCTTCGTCATCATAAACGTTTTCATCATAATTAGCTTCATAAAACCGAATGCTTTTTATCCGGTCAAGGTAGTCTGATGTTACTTTCTTTTCATCATTTTTTTGCTTGACATAATCATAAAGGCTTCGAACTGCCGGAACTCCAGCATACCAGATAACAATAATGGCAAGCATCGCGGCAAAGGTTATCAGTATGGCGTGCTTTTGCTTTTTACGGCTTGCGGTTTTGTCGTCCGGCGAGGAGGATTGATCTGCTTCTGTGCCTTCTTTTATGTTAAGCGTGACGTCATCGGTTGGTTTTACGGAACCGGCAGGCTTTTTTTCGTTTTTTATACGTTTCATTGTAGTATAAAGCTGTCCTTCCGTTAAATATGTATTTTATGTCATGTTCACATATAAATGCTGTATATAATTATTATGGAGTATTATAGAGACGGCAGTGTATTAAAACGAAAGTCATGAACATGATTTATTAATTATATTATAACTTTAGGGGTAGTTAAAATCAACAGAGAGTTGTTGCCTTCAGTTGATGCCATCAATAACATTTGCTTTGACGAAATAATGAGTTGTATTCTAATAAGACAGCTTGATAGACTAAAAGAAACAAAGATGTAACTTCAATGTTAATATATTACACAAACTATAAAAATGAGATTATGTACAATTGGCATATAGGTGGTCTTTCTATCTAAAAATGTTATTGACAATCTATATGTATTACAATATAATTATCGTATATGCCCGGTATCGGGCACATACGTGTGACAGTGGAGCGAGATATGAAGTTTTTAAACACGTTAAGTGCAGATCCACCAAAGCAGATAACTGATCTTCGCCACCTTGTTTACAGCAGCGCGGAAAAGTTCAAAGATAAACCGCTTTATTTGTATATCGAAGACGGTGTTGAGAAGAAGTTTACGTATACCGACTTAGCTCGCGATATGGACTATCTTGGCACCGCGTTTTATGCGCTTGGAATCGGTGGTGCGAGGGTTGCTGTTATCGGTGAGACCCATCCGAAATGGATAACAACATATTATGCAACTGTCAATGGCGGTGGCGTAATTGTACCACTCGACCGCGAGCTGAAAATTGAGAGTATAATAGGCTTTTGCTGTGAAGCTGAAGTATCTGCTATTTGTTATACGGGAACTTTCAACAAAACTCTTGTCGGCGTGCGCGATAAGCTGCCGACGGTGAAGTATTTTATACCGATTCATCCTGATGGTGAAGAGAAGTTAGATTGCGTTCGTCCTTATGACGAGCTCCTTGAGCTTGGCCGCAAAGAAATAGAATCTGGAAACAAGGCGTTTTTGTCACATAAGATTGACATGAACGCTATGTGCGCCATTATATTTACATCGGGCACAACCGGCGCAAGCAAAGGCGTCATGCTTTCGCAGCGCAATCTGACAGCGAGCGTTAATGCCGCATCTCGTGCGACGAAATTCGACTCAAAAAGCACGTTTGTATCAGTGCTCCCGCCTCATCACACATATGAGATGACCTGCGGACACCTTGCGATGGCAAATATCGGCGGCACGGTGTTTATCAATGACAGCCTAAAGCATACGCTCCGCAATTTCCAGAAGTACGCTCCTAACTCGCTCATCCTTGTCCCGCTGTTTCTTGAGACAATGCATAAGAAAATATGGGACGAGATAAGAAAGAAGAATTTAACTGCAAAAGTTCGTGCCGCTATGCGCTTTTCAGATATGCTTCTGCGCATCGGCATTGACCGTCGCCGCGAGTTTTTCAAAAGCATACTTGATGCTTTCGGCGGAAATCTGCAGTGCATAATCTGCGGCGGTGCGCCTATCTCATCTCATATAATACGCGATTTTTACTCGTTTGGTATTATGGTGCTCGAAGGCTACGGCATCACCGAATGTTCGCCCCTTGTTTCTGTTAACAGAGCGGATGGTGTACGCCTTCGCAGTGTCGGAAAACCGGTTGATAACTGTTATGTGAAAATAGCAAAGTCACAGGACAGTGATGACGGTACGGGCGAAATTCTCGTCAAGGGCGATAATGTAATGCTCGGCTACTATAAAAACGAGAAAGCTACGGCTGCAGCATTTACTGAGGACGGATGGTTCCGCACGGGCGACGTTGGCTACATGGACAAAGACGGTTATATTTATATAACCGGAAGACTTAAAAATGTTATAATACTTTCAAATGGTAAGAATATATATCCGGAAGAAATAGAGGAATACTTAAAACCTTATCCGGAAATTAAGGAATGCGTCGTAATAGGTGCTCCAAATGATCAGGGCGAGGTTGTTATAACAGCAGTTGTATACCCGGATCGCGATCTTTTCCCCGGGCAGACTGATGACGAGATACTCCTTGCTATTAAGAAAATAGTTAATAGCGTTAACAAGCAGCTCCCGTCCTTTAAGCACATTGTTAATGTGCGTCTTCGCTCAGAGGAATTTGAGAAAAACACCTCACGCAAAATACTCAGATTCAAAGTTAAGGGATAAAAATTTGTCAAAAAACAATAAAAAATTAACAATATTTGTTTTTTGTCAGGTTACAATTAATAATCAAATAAGAAAGCATATTGCTATAAGAAAAAAGGAGACATTGAGATGTTCGATGAGGTAAAAAAGATACTCGTTGAGGAGCTGCAGGTTAAAGAAGACCTGATAACAATGGACGCTGAGCTTGCAAACGACCTCGGAGTCAATTCAATTGAGCTTGCTGATCTTGTCATGACATGTGAAGATAAATTTGGTATTGAGATAAATGAGGACGACATTGGTAAGTTCATAACTGTCGGCGATATAGTCAATTATATGGAAGCGCTCAAAAGCGAAAAATAAGGGCTTTTTCTGTGCGCTTTACAATACATAGCGTAGTTCTTGCGTCAGTTGTATAAATTTTTACTCCGTTTCAATATAAATATAAATACCGGGAACAGCTTCAATTTAGCTTCTCGGTATTTTTTTGCGTTTATTGGCGAACAGATTGTATATTCAGGATGAAAACTGTTTGCAAGTTATAAATAGACCGCGGCAATGCTTGATATTACCGGATTTTAGCAATATAATGACAGTATCGGTTATATAATTGGTGAAAATGAAGCGGCGCAACCCACAGTTGACACATTTCAAGCTTCATTTGGTAGTATGTAACCTGAAAACAAGTTATATTTGATGCAGACGGATGGCAAAATTCATCCGAGAACATCAAGTGGAGGTTTAATATTACATGATTCTTGCTGACAAGATTATCAGACTGCGAAAAAAATATGGCTGGTCACAGGAAGAGCTGGCTGAGAAAATGAATGTGTCCCGTCAGGCGGTATCTAAGTGGGAAGCGGCGCAGACTACCCCCGATCTTGATAAAATTCTTCAGTTGAGTGCGCTCTTTGGTGTTACGACAGATTATCTTCTGAAGGATGAAATTGAAGACGAAGAATTTACTGACGATACAAATGATACAAATGTCAAAAAACTTTCACTTTCTGAGGCAAATGCATTTATTGCATGGCGAAAAACTGCGTCCGTTTTAATTGCCCTTGCAACAATGCTTTGTATTGTATCTATAATGCCGCTGCTTATACTTACGTCTGCATCACAACTGGCGTACATTAACATATCGGAAAATCTGGCAGGCGGAATTGGAATTATATCACTGTTTTTGATTATATCAGTTGCCGTTGTCATTTTCACTTCTGTTGGTTTTAAAAATAAGCCATACGAATTTCTTGATAATGAATACTTTGAAACCGAGTATGGCGTTGTTGGTATGGTGAAGGAAAGACAGAAAGCATACCATAACACTTATATCAAGACAAACATAATCGCTATCTTTTTATGTGTGATCTCTCCGGTTCCTCTTATTTGCGGATCATTTTCTGACAATGACTTTTTATGCGTTCTTTTTTTGATAGTAACACTCCTGACAGCAGGTGCAGGGGCTATGCTCTTCATCATTGCCGGTGTCAGATGGGCAAGCATGCAGAAAATATTAAAAGAGGGCGACTTTACACAGAAAGAGAAAAAGAAAAGTAAAGTCAAGGGAACTGTTACGCTTGTGTATTGGCTCATTGTAGTAGCAATATACCTTTCCATGTTATTTAGCTTTGACCCGTCTAATTATCAGAGCAGCTGGATTATATGGCCGATTGCAGGAGTTTTATTTGTTGCTGTAATTGTACTTTGTGATTTTATTGAAGATAAGCACGACAAGCAGAATTAGCCTTAAAAGCGCATAATAATGGCTTTATGATATGGGAATATGCTCTGAAAATATAACAACAAAAGCGGTGTAACCTTATTTTCAAAGGTTACACCGCAAAGGGGCATTATTATTATCACTTTTGACTTTCTCCGATGAGAAAGTTTTTTATTACTTGTATCAGCCGCGCATGATGGACTCTATTTCATCAATTGAACGCGGTGTGCAAGCAGACAGATTTTCGCAGCCATCTTCTGTGATAAGGCAGTTGTCTTCAAGGCGGAAGCCGATACCCCATTCCTCGACGTAAATGCCTACATCAACGCAGAACACCATACCCGGGCGAAGCTCGCCTTTTGCGTCAACCATATCATGTGTATCAAAGCCTACATGGTGTGCACCACCATGCCACATGTAACGGCCTTTGTTTTCAGGTTTATCGAGCAGGCCTATATCACAAAGAAGTTGAGCACAATAACGGTGAATTTCCTCATCGACGAAATTCATCGGGAGCCCCGGTTTTAAAATTTCAAACATATGATTTGATGTTTCATAAGCACACTCATAAAGAGCACGCTGACGGGGCGAATATTTGCCATTACACGGCCAGCCGCGTGAAACATCGGTGTGCATGTGGTCATATTTAGCGCCGACATCGTTTAAAATCATGTCGCCGTCGTTTGCACGGCCCATATAACCGTAATAATGGATGCAGAAGTTGTTCGCACCCGCCGATATTATCGAAGGGAATGCGGGGTAAACGCAACCGCGTTTGGCGAGGGCATAATCAAACTCCGCTCTGTATTCATATTCATACATACCGGGCTTTGACGCGCGCATCATGGCAATAATGCCGTCCCGTGTTATAGTTTCGGCAACTCGCATTGCTTCTATCTCACACGGTGCTTTAATTGTGCGCTGTGCGCGAAGCTGCGGGCGAATGTCGTGGATGTTATTGGCTATGTTTGGTAAAAGCGAACGCATACGTGCCTGAAACTCAAGCTGCGATGCGTTGTTCGCTTTCATATCATCTATGTCAAGGGCAAGAGTATTACAGCCAAGAGCTGCTGTTTTTACGTAATCATCAAGTTCAGATGTGCTCTTTATATCCTTGCAGCCGGAGATATCGTATGCTTCATTTGTCGTTAAGCGGCGGCCTGTCCAGCGTTCCGCTATCAGGTCGGACGGCAGAAGGAAAAGGGTTTCCGAGACATCACCTGCACTGCGTTTGACGGCGATGAGGACGGAATTAACCTGTTCAATGCCTGTTAAGTATAAAAAGTTTGTGTCGGCGTAGAAAATATAATCTTCATCAGCGGTTTTTCTTATGTGCGATCCGGAAAATACGGCAAGCAGCGTGCCGTCAGGAAGAGAATCATATAGCCGCGATCTGTTTGCAGAATAAAAAGACGAATGCATAACAGTAAAATCCCCCGTCGGGCTGATAAACAGCCGGTATTTTGTGAAATAATTTTATAGTTATTATACCACTGATGAAAAGAAAAGCAATGTTATTGTAGAAATGTGCTGCAATAAATACATAAAGCAAAATTATGACGCCTGACGTAAAAAGACAGGGTGCATCCGCTTTAATTATTTTATGTAATTAACTGTTTTTGTGTTTAAAGATAGGACTTTGTATGATATAATTATACTAAAGATGGCCAGATAGAGCCATGTTGAATTAGTTATGCAAAAGCATAACATAATTCGACAATATAATACAATTGTAAAAAATCAAAATGGCGAGGCTTGTCTCATGAGAAAGATTGCATACGAAAAAGGACGCCTTCCACATGGCTTTAATCTTGATGCGCTCCCGCGCACACCGCTGCCTGAATTCGCCCGGATTTGCCGGCGTGCTGCAGCGGAAGGGATAGTACTGTTGCGCAACGAGAATAATACGCTGCCTTTGCGCCGTGGCGAGACAGTTTCGCTGTTCGGACGCGCTCAACTTGATTATGTCAAATCCGGCACAGGCTCCGGTGGGCTTGTGCATCCGCCGTATGTGATTAATATTGTCGATGGTTTAATTGAGAACGGCAGTGTAAAGCTTAACGAGGAGCTTTTATCAAAATACCGCGAGTGGATTCGGGAGAACCCGTACGACAACGGTCATGGCTGGGCAACTGAACCGTGGAGTCAGAAGGAATATGTTCCTGACGAGGAGCTTGTCAGGCGGGCGGCAGCATCATCCGACGCAGCCGTTATCGTAATAGGGCGTACGGCGGGCGAGGACCGCGATATCACAGGTGACAAGGGTAGCTATAACCTCTCAGATGAAGAGCGTGAGCTACTTCGCCTTGTCACAAGCCATTTTAAGCGCGTTGTCGTCGCGCTTAACGTGGGCGGTATTATTGATATGAAGTGGGTCGATGAATACAAAATCGGCGCTGTTATTTACCTCTGGCAGGGCGGTCAGGAAGGTGGACGTGCCGCGGCTGATGTTCTGACGGGCGTTGTATCTCCATGCGGAAAGCTTGCGGACACAATAGCTTACGATATAACGGATTATCCGTCCCACAAAAATTTCGGTGGGGATAATTACAACCTTTATGAAGAAGATATTTACGTCGGTTACAGGTATTTTGAGACATTTGCGCCCGATCGCGTGATGTTCCCATTCGGCTTTGGTCTGTCTTACACGACGTTTAAGCTGTCATGTGATAAAGTTACTGTTAGGGGCGGCAAGCGCGGCGGCAGAATATATGCAGACATAACGGTCGTAAACACTGGTAGTATGCCCGGGCGTGAGGTTGTTCAGATATATTTCGAAGCGCCGCAGGGGGTGCTTGGCAAGCCGGCGCGTGTACTTTGCGCTTTCGGAAAGACGAAAACGATTCTCCCGGGCGGAAGTCAAAAAATACAGCTTTCGTTTCCGATATCATCAATGGCGTCATATGATGACGGAGGTTTTACAGGTTATAAATCGTGTTACGTTCTTGAAGCGGGCGATTATCACATTTACGCAGGTGCCGATGTCCGCTCGGCGGAGCGTATTTTCACATATAATGTGCCGAAAACTATTGTCACACAGCGCCTGACGGAAGCAATGTCACCGTCGCGCGAGTTTTATAGAATAAAGCCGGGTGAAAGAATAACTACTGAGGGAACAGATAAGCCCATACGTTATAGCCTTGTACGCGAACGTGTGCCGATGCGCTCGTATGATGTTTGTGCGCGCATTGAAAAGGCACGGGAATCGATACTGGAGCATAAATATACGGGCGACGTGGGAATTAAACTTCGTGACGTATATTTAGGCAACAGTACAATTGATGAGTTTATTGCGCAGCTTACGAACGAAGAGCTTGCCGCGCTGTCACGTGGTGAGGGCATAAACAGCAAAAGGCGTAGCGATGTCTGGACGACAGCAGTTATAGGTGGTGTCACCGATTCGCTTGCCGAAAAAGGGATACCTGTATCAACAAATACAGATGGGCCGTCGGGCATTCGCAGCGATTCGGGAGAGCAGGCGACGCTCATGCCGTGCGGCACGCTTATCGGCTGCACATGGGACACAGCTCTTGCCGAAGAAATGTTCATCTATGAAGGTCTTGAGCTTCGGGCGCGCGGTCTTGATGCGCTGCTCGGGCCGGGAATGAACATACACCGGCATCCGTATAACGGGCGCAACTTTGAATATTTCTCGGAGGATCCGCTTCTGACAGGGAAAATGGCTGCGGCGGAGACGCGCGGCGCGGAACGGTGCGGTGTGTCGACAACGCTGAAGCATTTTGCCGCCAACAATCAGGAAAAACGCCGCCACGACTGCGATTCTGTTATGAGCGAGCGTGCGGCACGCGAGATATACCTGCGCGGGTTCGAAATTGCTGTAAGGGAAGGATACGCCCGCGCCATTATGACGTCGTATAACCCCATAAACGGCATATACAGCGCCGGAAACTATGACCTTTTGACGACAATTCTGCGTGGCGAATGGGGATTTACTGGCTTTGTTATGACAGACTGGTGGGCAAAGGTTAATTATGTCGGCTGTGCCGGCTCACAAAAAGCGCGGGGTGCTATGGTGAGGGCACAAAACGATGTTTATATGGTAGTATCAGACGCCGAAGCAGAAAATGACAGTGAAAAAGGAGACGATATTCTGTCGTGCCTTTCGGCGGGAATTATTACACGTGGGGAGCTGGAGAGGAACGCTAAGAACATTCTCAATTATATAATGAAGACGCCGACATTTGAAAAAACGCTCACAAGATGAGTTTTCAATCGTAATTATATAGACACATGAAAAAAGCCGGCTTTGGCATGATTGTCAAAGCCGGCTTTTTATTTTATGTTAAAGATTATGCCGAATACTTGTATATAGGTTCTCCCAAACCACGCATCGTATCCTCGGTAATGACGATGCTGACGACGCCGGAAAGTGATGGCGCGTTAAACATGACCGGTTCCATTACCTTCTCAAGAATGCTGCGAAGGCCGCGTGCTCCGGTGTTTCGTTCAATGGCAAGCGATGCTGCCGTACGAAGCGCCGATTCCTCAAACTCAAGCTTAATTCCGTCCATCTCAAAGAGCTTCTTATACTGCTTTACAAGGCTGTTTTTCGGCTCCGAGAGAATACGGATTAAAGCTTCCTCATCAAGATCGTCAAGGGCAACAATAACCGGCAAGCGTCCGACAAGCTCAGGGATTAAGCCGTATTTCACAAGATCGTGTGGTGTGACCTCATGAAGAATACCCTTGTCATTTTTATATGTCTTGTTATTTGTATCTTTGCAAAATCCGATGCTATGACTGCCGAGGCGTTTACCAATAATTTCGCCAAGCCCGTCGAAAGCACCTCCGCAAATGAACAAGATGTTTTCCGTGTTTATCTGGATAAATTCCTGGTTCGGGTGTTTCCGTCCGCCCTGGGGTGGAACATTTGATATTGTGCCCTCAAGGATTTTCAGCAGCGCTTGCTGAACACCTTCGCCGGATACGTCGCGTGTTATGCTTCGGTTTTCGCTTTTTCTTGAAATCTTGTCGATTTCATCAATATATATGATGCCGCGCTCAGCCTTTTCAATGTCGTAATCGGCAGCCTGTATTAGGCGCAGGAGAATGTTTTCGACATCCTCACCAACATAACCTGCCTCCGTGAGCGTTGTAGCGTCGGCAATGGCAAAGGGAACCTGAAGCATTTTAGCAAGCGTCTGTGCGAGATAAGTCTTGCCAACACCGGTTGGGCCGAGGAGTAAAACGTTGCTTTTCTGGATTTCAACATTATCATCCTCATCTTCAGCCCGCCTGCTTCGCGGACGACGACTAAGTATGCGCTTGTAGTGGTTGTAAACGGCGACAGACAACGAACGCTTAGCAGCATCCTGACCGATGACATATTCGTCAAGCGTTGCTTTGATCTCGTGCGGCTTTGGCAGCGTTTCATAGGTAAGTCCATCAACCGACGGATTATACCTTAGCTGGCTGTCTATTATGTCGTTGCAGACTTCGACGCACCGGTCGCATATATAAAGTCCTGTTGACGATGGTATTAGAAAAAGAACTTGGCTTTCCGGGCGTTCGCAAAATGAGCATTTTCGCTCGACGCGCCGTGTCGTGATTCCGTTGTTAGCGGGCATATGAAAGATACCTCCGGTGCCGCCACAAGCGGCTGATTAAATATACTACGTTTTTTTTACTTGTTTTTAGATCGTGTTTTTATTAACTATAATTCTGTCAATGAGACCATATTCAAGCGCTTCTTCAGCGGTCATAAAGTTGTCGCGGTCGGTATCGCGCTCGATAGTTTCAAGCGGTTTACCGGTGTTTTCTGAGAGGATACGGTTGAGTCTTGCACGTGTTCTAAGAATGTGGTCGGCGTGGATTTTAATATCTGTTGCCTGACCCTGCATACCGCCAAGAGGCTGATGAATGAGGATTTCGCTATTCGGAAGTGCAAAGCGCTTTCCTCTTGCGCCGGAAGAGAGCAGGAAAGCACCCATGCTTGCAGCCATACCCACACAGATTGTAGAGACGTCGCACTTAATGTAGTTCATCGTGTCATAAATTGCAAGACCGGCTGAGACTGAGCCGCCGGGTGAATTTATATAAAGCCAAATATCCTTGTCATTGTCCTGAGCTTCAAGGAAAAGAAGCTGTGCGATGACAAGTGATGATGTTGTATCGTTGATTTCATCGGTGAGGAATATAATGCGTTCATTTAAAAGCCGGGAGTATATATCATAAGCGCGTTCTCCCCGGTTTGTCTGTTCAATAACTGTTGGGACTAGTGGCATATTGATACCTCCATCTGTCAATATTGTTTTTCTTTTTGTCATTACCCTGTTGATACTATATATTATATCATAGAAAAAGCCTTCGGTGACGGTGTCTTAGTCACACAAAAAGAAAAATAGGCCGCCGTATTTTACGGCGGCATTTTTTATGTTGTCTGTGCCGCCTTTTATTCTGCGGCTTCAGTGCCGTCGCCGGACGCTTTTTCATCATTGTCCTCGGGCTGCTTTTCGGTCACAACAGCGGCCGCTTTGACAAGCTCAATCGCCTTCTTTAAGCGGAGATCGGCTTTAATGTCATCTGCGGGGATAGCTTCCTTGACCTTTTCAAGCTCCACTGAATAAAGCGACGCCATACGCGAATACTCGGCTTCAACTTCCTCGTCAGATACTTCGATATTTTCAATCTCAGCTATCTTTTCAAGAGCAAAGCGCGTCTTGACCTGACGGATTGCCGTCGGTCTCATCTGTGCGCGAAGCTGGTCGAGCGTTTGTCCGGTGTATTTAAGATAAGTGCTTAAATCAAGGCCCTGGCTGCGCAGACGCATATCGTAGTCGCGCAGGATGTTTTCCGTTTCAGCCTCATAGTAAGGTTCCGGAATGTCTCCCTTGACGATTTCAACAAGGCGGTCAACCAGTTGAGCTTCGACAGCCGCGTCGGCATCTTTTTCTTTCCGCTCTGTGATTTTAGCCTTCATATCGGCGCGATATTCATCGAAAGTATCAAATTCTGATACATCTTTTGCAAATTCGTCGTCAAGAGCGGGAAGTTCCTCGTATTTTATGCTGTTAAGCTTAACTTTAAATACTGCTGGCTTGCCTTCAAGATCTTTTTTATGATATTTTTCGGGGAATGTGACGTTTACATCAAACTCATCGCCGACTGAGTGACCAACAATCTGATCCTCAAAGCCAGGAATGAAGTAACCTGAGCCAAGTTTTAGAATATGACCCTCATCAGAACCGCCTTCAAAAGGAACACCGTCAATTGAACCTTCGTAGTCAATGTTGACGATATCACCGGTTTGTGCAGGACGGTCGGTTATATCAATTTCGCGGGCGTTGCGCTTGCGGACATGTTCTATCTCATGATCAACCTCGTCGTCGGTTACAACGACAGGAACTTTAGTTGCTTCTATGCCCTTATATCCTTCAATTTCGATTTCAGGTTTAACATATACAACGGCCTTGAGTACAAGTCCGTTTTCATCAATTGATACTACGTCAAATTCAGGGCGGCCGACAGGCTCAATGCCGGCGGCACGAACAGCTTCCTCGTAATTATCGGGTAAAAGCTCGTTGATGGCATCTTCATAAAAGAAGCCCTTGCCATACATCTTCTCAACTATGGAACGCGGAGCTTTACCACGGCGGAAGCCGGGGATATTTATTTTACCGATATTCTTGCGGTAAGCACGGTTTACGGCCGCTTCGAAAACGTCCGGTTCTATTTTAAACTGCAGCTCGTATCTGCTGCCCTCGGTTTTCTCCGATTTTGTCAGCGTCATTATGCGGCGATTCCTCCAAATGTGATCCTTTTTTTACGACATCCGCTATATTATATTACTTTTAAAAATGCTTGTCAACATAAAAGAATAATAAACATTAATAATATAAACGTAAATTATTATTTAAATAAGATAATTTTTCGTATGTGGGCATCAGGTGACAAGAACTGGTGTGAAGTTTAAATAATCAGCAGAAATAATTGTAAAGGTGACCCCCTGCGATTCAAATGAGCGCGGGACTGATACATTTCCGTGTATATGCCCGTAATATACACGGCGTACGCCGGTTTCAAGAAGCACGGTGAGTATTGGCTCACATACTTCACCTAAAAGTACAGCGGGGAAATGCAGAAAAACGCGAAGCGGCGCAGGATCACCGCCGGATATTTTAAGGCCGGCTGCAATGCTTGACCTCAGGCGTGATGCTTCGCGAAGGACGATTTTTTCATAGTCGGTTTCAAATATATCCGGCTGGTCGCTTGATGAAAAAAACCACCCTCTGGCCCCGCAGATGACAAGGCCATCGGCGTTAAAAGCATTCCCCTGCAAAAAACGGATAGTCTTTATACCGGCTGACGCAAGAGCCCTGTTCATTTTTGAGATAGTCGTCCACCAAAAGTCATGATTGCCCTTGCCGATGATTTTTAAACCGGGGAGGGAATCAATTACTGACAAGTCTGCGATTACATCGTCGAGCGTCATTGCCCAGGAAATATCGCCGGGAATCACGACGGTGTCGGAGTCAGTGATAAGGGAACGCCATGTTTTAATAATTTTTGATGCGTGATTGAGCCATCGCGGACCGAACATGTCCATTGATTTGTTGATTGATTCCCCGCCGGATAAATGAAGATCCGATATTGCAAATACTGACACTATCAACTCCAGATTTAATTAAGTTTTTGTTTTATTGAGACGTGTGCCGAACACATGATAATTTCAGATATTTACTTTATTTATATGGGGTTGCAAACGAATAAACCGGTAAAGCCGGGGCGAAAATAAAAGTGCAGGTGTGAACATATGCAGAAAAACTAAAATGTAATTTCGAGCAGCACTTCGTTGCGAATGGAGGTACAGAAGAAATGGCTCTTTTTGAACCAACCGAATACTTCAATGTTGATATTAAGGACAAACCGCCAAAACACATACGTGGTATCGTCTGTGACGTGAAAAACTGCGTTTACCACGACGGAGACAATTTCTGTACGGCAAACAGAGTATCAATAGGGCCGAGCTATGCGACAAACAGCAGGGATACATTATGCGCAACGTTCCGTCAGCGGACGTTATAAAGATAAAGGCATCTTTACTGTGATTTTTTTGTAAACATAAGTAAAAGCAAAAGTGCCTTTCATAAGAAAAACGGGCGGCAAAGCCGCTCTTTTTTTATTTAACATGATGCTTGTATTAAATTTTACCATAAAAAGAACGCACCATTCAGCGCACAGCGTTTTTTGCCCCTGAAAATTATAAAATAAAGGTTTGTGTCATACCAAAGCCCTTTTTCGCTGAGAAGTTCTCTCTGAAAAGGGCTTTGGCAGGGGTGTTGTAATTAAAGTATAGTGCTTTTATGAGGATTATAAACCGACAAAAATTTCATCTGGCATGTCTTTTGTAGGTATTACACGCGTATGACGCAACGGAAGCTTCAGAGTGCGCGACAGCGGCTGTGGGATTTCTTTGCCTGTGAGCTCGGAGAGCTCACCAAGCGCTGATACTTCATCCGACGGGTCACGTCCGGTGAGCGAGCGGTAAACGTCGGCGGCAAACTTAAACGGGCTAGCAGTGCTGCAGACTATAATTGGTGCAGAACAGCCGTCTTTTTGACAGCGCAGGTATTCATCGGCGCCGCCTATGCCGACGGCTGTGTGCGGGTCGGCAAGGTAGCCGGATGTTTCATATACGCGTTTAATAGTTGCTGCCGTACCCGGCTCATCGACGTAATAACCGGCGAAATCACCCTTTATTTTTGCAAGCGTTTCGGGAGCGACTGTGTACCGACCTGTCTCGGCAAGTGATTTCATATAAGCGGAAGTTTCAGCGGGTCCCGCTACGAAATACAGAAGCCGTTCAAGGTTGCTTGATATCAGTATGTCCATCGACGGCGACATTGTTGTATAAAAGGTGCGGTTTCGGTCATAAGTGCCGGATGCGATGAAATCGGTGAGGACATTGTTTGCGTTTGATGCGCAGACAAGGCGCCTTATCGGCACGCCCATTCTTTTTGCTATATAAGCGGCAAGTATGTTGCCGAAGTTGCCGGTTGGAACGCATATGTCGGCAACATCGCCCATGCTTATGACGCCAGCTGATACAAGGTCGCAGTATGCCGATACATAGTAAGCGATTTGTGGTGCAAGACGCCCCCAGTTTATAGAGTTTGCGCTTGAGAGGAAGTAGCCTTTATCATCAAGGCGGCGGTTTATGCCGGCGTCGGCGAAAATGCGCTTGACGCCGCTTTGCGCATCGTCAAAGTTGCCCTCAATTGCGCAGACGGAGACATTATCGCCCTCCTGTGTCATCATCTGAAGCTTCTGAACACGGCTCACGCCGTTTGTGGGGTAAAATACTTTGATTCGGACGCCCGGCACGTCACGGTAGCCTTCAAGGGCAGCCTTGCCTGTGTCGCCGGACGTCGCAACGAGTATATAAGCCGTGCGTTTCTCGCCCGTGGCGCGAAGAGAAGCGGTGAAAAGATGCGGCATTATCTGCAGTGCCATGTCCTTGAAAGCGCATGTAGGCCCGTGCCAAAGCTCAAGCGAGTACATGGGGCCGCTAATATGAACGAGCGGTGCAGCACCGCCGGGGAAGCGGTCGTCTGAATATGCCGTCCGGCACATTGATAAAAGCTCCTCGTACGCCATCCCGTCAAAAAACAGCGACAGAATGTATGCAGCGCGGGAGGGGTAGTCCATATTTATAAAAGACCGCAGCGTGTCAGCCGACAGGGTGGGGATATATTCGGGCACGTAAAGCCCGCCGTCCGGCGCGATGCCGCGGCAAACAGCAACTTCGGATGTAACCTTTTCTTTTCTTTCTGATGTATCACGTGTACTTATATAGAGCATAGTCGTTGCTATCCTAATTTGTAATATTTATATATTATATGGGAACTTACTTTTAAGATGGCGCTGTCACTTATTGTACCCCGGCTTGACAATAACGGCATTGCGAAGGTGAGTTATGTCCGGGGTAGCAGAATCGTCCGGTGCGTATACTTCAATTACGTCAATACGGACGGGTTTTCCGTCACATATATCGGGGTGCGTACGTATGTACTGTTCCGCTGCGGCAATAAGGTGACGCTGTTTTTCGCGTCCGACGGCGGCAGCCGGCCGCCCGTAACGGGAAGATGATGATAGATTTGTGCGCATTTTAACTTCAACAAAGACAACAGCGCCGTCTTTTTCCTGTGCCACAATATCAAGCTCACAGTGGCCGGCGTAATAGTTGCGCTCGATTATTTCATAGCCTTGCGCCTTTAAAAAGCAAGATGCAATATCCTCGCCGGTTTTACCTGCCGCACGCGTGCTGCCCCTGTCTTTTCTCATAAAGCGGTCTCCCTCGTATTTATGGAGTTATTTGTTTAATGATTTGATTTTCATTGTTCTCACGATATAAAAACGAAAGAAATGTTTTTCTGTGGCATGGAGAGGGGCCAAGGCGGCGCAGCGCTTCAACGTGCTCTTTTGTGCAGTAGGATTTATTTTTCGCAAAGCCATACCCCGGGTATTCTTTATCAAGTGCGATGAGCAGCTCATCACGGTATACCTTTGCTAAAATTGACGCTGCCGCAACTGATGGCGATATTGAGTCACCTTTGATAATAGGCACCGCCGGTACCTGAAAGCCGCGGGCGATGTTTCCGTCGACAAAAATTAAATCAGGCTGCGGGTTAAGTTCAGCGACAGCCCGCCTCATGGCAAGCTGGGCAGCGTTTAAAATGTTCATTTCGTCTATTTCATCGACAGTTGCAAGTGAAATAGCGTATGATATGGCTTGCTTTTTTATTATATCGGAGAGCGCTTTACGCCGGGCGGGGGATAGCTTTTTCGAGTCGTTGATGCCATCTATTATAAGCCCCCGCGGCAATATGCACGCTGCCGCGACGACGGGACCGGCAAGGCATCCGCGCCCTGCTTCATCCGTTCCCGCGATTATGGCGTAACCGCGCTCTGTGTATTCGTTTTCAAGTGTGTATTGAAGCATTTTTTAATAATTTTCTGTGTCAGTTGTATTGACGTCATCGGATGATTCAATTTTGTCGACAGTATCGTCTGCGTTCTCGCCGGGTCTATCAACTTCAGCAGTATCGGGCACATCATATGGGACTTCTAGCGATATCCTGCCGATTTTTGCGGCACGGAATTCATCAAGAAATACGCTTGCCGTCCGCTCGGAGTCAATTTCACCCCCACGGAGAAGGAAACCGCGCCGGCGCCCTATCTCAAGCAGAAGCTCATAGTCGGTCATGTCGGCATAGGTCGATATTTCGCTGAGTCCGTATCTTGCGCACAGGGCATCGGGGTACATGGCCCGCAACCGCCCGCAGAGTACAGCAGCTATTGATTCGAGGTCTAAAACACCGTCGCGTATGGCGCCCGTTATGGCAAGGTTTTCGCCTATTGTTTTATCTTCAAACTTCGGCCAGAGTACGCCTGGGGTATCAAGGAGCAAAAGCCCCGTTCCCTTTTTATCAACCTCAACCCATTGTGTGTCGCGTGTGACGCCGGGGCGGTCTTCAGCCTTTGCTTTGCGGGCACCTGCAAGCTTATTTATAAACGTCGACTTACCCACATTCGGTATTCCGACCACCATCACCTTTATTTTACGCCCGACCATGCCGCGTTCGCGCCAGCGTGTTATTTTATCGCTGAGCATGGACGTGAGAATAGGCACAATCTTGTTGATGCCTTCGCCTGTTGAGCAGTCTATTGCGGCTGCCCAGCCGTTTTCTTTGCGTATGGCGGCTATCCATTTTTCAGTAACAACGGGATCTGCAAGAGATGATTTGTTGAGCAGCGTTAATGTCGGTTTGTTACCAAGAATTGATTGAATATCAGGGTTTTTTGATGATATCGGAATACGGGCGTCTAAAAGCTCAACGACGGCGTCGACGAGCTTCAAATCCTCGCGTATCCGCCGTCGTGTTTTGGCCATATGGCCGGGGAACCACTGTATAGGATTGCCTTGCATTATTTCATGAAAACCTTTCAAACACCTTGATTTTTGATATCGGGGCTATGCGGCAAATAACGCGGCCCATTATACGGCGCGTGTCAACAGGACCGACACGCGTATCCCGGCTGTCAGTCGAATGGTTGCGATTGTCGCCCATTACAAAGACACAACCGGTCGGAACAGTATAGGGATATTCAACATCTGAAAATGAACGTGCGTTTTTATCAATATAGATGTAGTTGCTTTCATCGATGGGAACACCGTCGACGGTGACAGTCCATGTATCAAAATCAATATCGACTACTTGTCCTTCCGTCGCGATGACGCGTTTGACAAGAGGTTTATCAAAGTTGTCATTTGTGAATACGATTATATCGCCGTATTTCGGCTCGAAAAACAAGTCCGAAACAAGCAGAGCGTCGCTGTTTTCAAGTGTGTGACGCATCGAAGGCCCGTCAACGATAGCAAGGCGGACAATTAATGTAAATATAAGCACTACAGCGCATGTCGATATGGCAAGCGTCTCTGTAATGTCGAAAAGAAACCTAATCGGATTGATTTTTTCTTCATCATCGTCATCATCTGAGCCGTCAGTGTCGCCATCGGATGGCAAATCTGATTGAGGTTCATTAAAAGAGGTTCCTTCTGTGCCGCTTGCCGCCGCGTTTTCGGCGGAATTATCTTTGCTCTCGTCTATATTTATATTTTCGTCCGGGCTATCGTCGTCTGGCGTTATAAAAATTTCGTTTAAATTGGGCTTATTATTAACGCCACCACTGTTCTCATCCATACTTTGTATATTAATCCGTCCTTTAGTATTATATATAATTGTCGAAAACCGAATTTAATGAGTTTTATGGCATATTTAGTACTGCCGGAAGTTATGGAACAATCCGGCCCGTAAGATACTCCATCAAACGGTAGCCATCCGGTATGTAAAGAGGCTGTCTTTTACATGACTCCTCGGTGAATTCTGCGACGCCAGCGTGCTCAGCTTTGCTGTCATATATGAAAAACGGTACCGGGTCCATTGTATGTGTGCGAACAGAGACTGGTGTCGGATGATCCGGGAGAACCATGATACGGAAATGCTCACCACGACGTGTGAGATAATCGTACACAGGGCCGAGAATTTCTTTATCAATATACTCAATGGCTTTTATCTTATCTTCCGTATTGCCGTGGTGACCGCATTCGTCCGGCGCCTCGACGTGAACATATACGAAGTCGCACCCTCTCTCAAATGCGTCGATAGCGGCCTGAGCTTTTCCTTTGTAATTAGTCTTAATGTTGCCGGTTGCACCCTCAACTGCGGGCGTTTCCATACCGGCGCATATGCTGATGCCGCGAATGAGGTCGACAGCGCAGACAACGCACCCGCGAAGCCCCCATTTTTCATAAAATGACGGTAGCGAAGGCTTTTTTCCGGGGCTCCATAGCCATGTGGAGTTTGCCGGGCGAAGTCCGCGACGGTGTCTTGATTCGTTTACGGAGTGATGCTCAAGCACGCGGGCGCTTTCCATCATAAAATCAAGATATTTTTGACCACGCTCGCCCGCGGGCAGAAAGTCCTTTATCTTTTGCCCTAAAATATCATGCGGCCGCATAAAAGGGTAAGAGTCGTCATCATCGCGCAGGACAAGGCAATGACGGTAACTGATGCCTGTATATAAACGGCGGACGTCATTTGCAAGAGCTTCGTTCAGCGCATTGATCAGCTCACGGGCTTCCTCGGTTGTGATTTCATCCGCGCTGTGATCAATCATAGTCCGCTCTGTGTAATCACCTTCCTCTGAGAGGGTTACAAGGTTGCAGCGTATTGCAACTTCGTCTGGGCGCAAATCTATTCCCATGCTGACAGCTTCAAGCGGCGAGCGCCCTTTTGAATAAACTCTCGGGTTGTATGATAAAATTGAAAGGTTTGCTGTGTCGCTTTCCGGCACCATACCCTCCGGTACATTTGAAACGGTACCGCAAATCGCGCGGGCGGCGAGCTTGTCCATATTCGGCTTAAAAGCGGCGCCCATAGGGGTTTTTCCACCGAGTGATGTCAGTGGGGTGTCAGCCATACCATCCGGTACAAGAACAAAATAAATCAAGTCAAATGTTGCTCCGTATTTAATAGGATTATACATTTTGTCATGATATTATAACATGACAATATCCATGATACAATAATATAATGTAAAAAAATCCACATGTTTGGAGATAGCGGACGCTGTCAAAACAAATCGTAAAAAGTTCACAAATAATTAACAAAATTATGTCTCACTTTATTGCACGAACGAATTAATTGTGATATAATTTTTTCTACGTGTGGTTCAGTGTACCGCCGGCGAAGCAGTCCTCTGCCGCTCTGCATGAATGCTTCGATATTTCAAGGGAAGGATGTTGGTTGGTCATGAATAAAAAGATCGACGCACTTGTGAATGAGCAGCTTAAGACCGTCGTGCCGCAGTTTAAGATTGGCGACACGGTGAGAGTCTATAATAAGATCAAAGAGGGTGCTAAGGAACGTACCCAGATATTTGAGGGGACAGTTATAGCCCGTCATGGTGGCGGAATATCGGAAACATTTAAGGTTCGCCGTATTGCATACGGATGCGGTGTTGAAAAGACATTTCCGCTTCATTCCCCTGTTGTCGAAAAAGTAGAAGTTGTCCGTCAGGGTAAAGTCCGCCGCGCAAAGCTTTATTATCTGCGTGGTCGTAAGGGCAAGGGCGGCAAGGTTAAAGAATACATCGACCTTGGCAATCAGGATAAAGAATAATTGATTGATAGCTGATACTTAATCGGCTCATTCAAAAGAGCAATCGTTGCAACTGTAAAGGGCACGTCGGATGTAAAGTCCGGCGTGCTCTTTATTTTTTAGCAGAGATAAGGCTTATTGCCTTTTCTTTTTTTAGGTGATATCATCTAATCATGCTATTACAATTACATGAGAAAAATCTGAGGGGCTATTATGGAGTTTACAGTTCAGTTTAAAGTCAGAGGTGACAGATACACCGGACATTATGCGAGCGGGTTGACAATGGCGTGCAGTGAAAGCGTTGAAAAATGTACGCGTACATATTCAGATGAGAACAAAAGCGTTTATGAGTCAAGCGATGGCTATAAAATAACCTGCTTTCATATAAAAAAAGAAAACGTATATGAATGTTACACTGTTTTTGAAAACTGCTCGGGCTCAACTGTAACTCTTGATATGATATCTTCTTTTGCCATAAGCGGGATTCAGGCTGATATTTTACACAGAGCCACATCATTCTGGAGTGCAGAAGGAAAACTCCTCTCACAGAAGCTCACAAGCCTTAATATGGAGTGGTCGTGGAGCGGCAACGGCATGAGAATTGAAAAATTCGGCCAGTTAGGCTCGATGCCCGTGAGAAAATGGTTCCCGTTTGCAGCACTTGAGGACAGCAAAGAGGGCACCTTTATTGGCGTTCAGCTTTATTGCCCTTCAAGCTGGCAGATTGAGCTTTTCAGATTTCGCGAGCCGCTTACACTTACAGGCGGGCTTGCTGACTTCGACTACGGGCATTGGTGTAAAAATATAGCTCCCGGTGAAAAATTCACAACGCCGAAAGCTGTTGTCGCCACGGGAAAAACGCTGCTTGATGTATGTAATTCACTCGTTTTGGCGCAAAATCCGAGAATAGCGTCCTGTGACGCCGACTTGCCCGTAATTTTCAACGAATACTGCACCACATGGGGAAATCCGACAATTGAGAACCTTGAGAGAATTGCAAAAAAGCTACAAGGGAGCGGCGTAAAATATCTTGTTATCGACTGCGGATGGTATAAGGAAGAAGGGAAGAACTGGTGGGATTCCATCGGCGACTGGAATGTCAGCAAGGTTCTTTTCCCGAGGGGACTTAAAGAAGTCTGTGACATGATAAAGTCATACGGGCTTATACCGGGGATATGGTTTGAGTTTGAAAATGCCGCACCTGGTGCAGAAATATATAATAAAACGGAGCATTTGCTGTCCCGTGACGGCTATCCGTTAACTGTCGGCGGGCGTCGCTTCCTTGATATGCGGGACGAGTGGTGCGTTAAGTATCTTGATGAAAAGGTCATAAAACTTTTATCCGAGTGCGGCTTCGGTTATCTGAAAATTGACTATAACGAGACAATCGGCGTCGGATGTGACGGTGCCGAAAGTTTAGGTGAAGGCCTTCGTCAGGCGGTATGTGCAAGCCAGAATTACATCAGGCGGATTGCAGAAAAACTGCCCGACCTTGTTATCGAAAACTGCTCAAGCGGCGGGCACAGGCTTGAGCCATCGATGATGCAGCTTGTTTCGCAGGCGAGCTTTTCCGATGCACATGAGTGCGTAAGCATACCGATTATAGCGGCAAACGTCCAGCGCTTGATACAACCGCGTCAAAGCCAGATCTGGGCTGTTTTACGTAGCCGCGACGACATACATCGGGTGAATTACAGCCTTACATCGGGATTTTTAGGCAGGCTATGTCTGAGTGGGTCGATTTTCGATATACCCGACGAAAACTGGGATGCCGTTTTAGCTGGGATAAAATTTTACGGCGAAATAAAGGATATAATCAAAGACGGTTATACAAGCGTCATTGAATGTACGGCCGAGGATTATAACAACCCCGTCGGATATCAGGCGGTACTTCGTGAGCTTGGTGATATGGAGCTCTTTATTATTCACACTTTCAAAGACGGCGCGAACCCGCCGATTGAAAGATTTTTAAAAGATAAACAAGTCATTAAAACATTCGGCAGCGAGCTTGATGGTGATTTCAGAGGTAAGGCATTTTTATTGAAGAAGTAATACAAGACTTATCGATAAAAAGAAGCGCGCAGACGCGGATAAATCCGCCGCCTGTGCGCTTTACGTTTATTTAATTATAGAACTTACTCATTATCAAAGCGTATTGTTTCGCTCATGCCGTCGCGACCGCATATAGCGTCCGGGAATATAGCCTTCGCTTCACCGATATACGCCTCAGGGTCGGGCATCGACGGGCTGTAATGCGTCAGCCACATGCGCCGCGGCTTTATGGGTGCGGCGGCGGCAAGGCTGGCAGCTTCCGAAAACGTCATGTGCCGCGATTCGCGTGCACGACCTGCTTTGTCCTCATCCCCGTACATTCCCTCGCAGATGAAAAGGTCACAGCCTGATGCCTGAGCTGATATGATTGGCACAGGACGGGTGTCAGTGCAGTACGTAACTTTAATTCCGCGGCGTGGCGGGCCCATTACCATGTCCTGAGTATATGTTGTGCCTTCATACTCAACCGAGGGGTTCTTCTGCAGTTTGTTCCATACGCGCAGCGGAACACCATTTTGACGGGCGCGCTCAGGGTCAAATTTCCCAGCCCGCGGGATTTCTATTGTGTATCCGTAACAAGTCATCGTATGGTTAACGTGAAAAGCCGTTATATTAAATCCGTCAAAGGCAAACGTCTCGACTTTTTCATTTATCGGTACGCAAATGACCTCAAACGGCAGCTCAGGGGCAATTATGAGAAGCGATGAAATATACCTTTGCACATTCCCCGGGCCGATTATAATAACGGGGTCGGTTCTCCCCTCGCCGCCCATTGATAAAAGCAGTCCCGGCAGACCGCTTATGTGGTCGGCGTGATAATGTGTTAAGCAAATAATGCCGAGCGGCTTGAAGGGAAGGGAGGCTTCCTTCATGGCAATTTGTGTGCCCTCACCGCAGTCAATGAGCAGGCACTTCCCGTTATACCGCATCATGCACGATGTAAGCCACCTGTTTTTCAGCGGGATTGTGCCGCCGCATCCGGCGAGAGTTACGTCAAGCATTGAAAAAACCACGCCCCCCTGTGACATAATATCCATAACAATATATCATATTATCGCCGTCTTTTCAACTGATATGTGTAAAGGGAAGCTGTGACGCAAATGCGTCATAGCTTCCCTTTGCTTTCATCCGTCACGCGGTCAAGGAAAGAAACCCATTTGATTGCCGCGCGACCGTCGGGGGTGGGATAAATATAAAAAAGCCTGCCATTGTAGTAAAAGTCAAATTCTTCGCCGACTGTTACAGGAAAGGCTGTCAGCTTTTCTGTCGGGATGGAAAATGCTATGTTCTCCCCGAAGACACAGCCGTCAAAATAAAGAGCGTGACGGTCAAGCTTCACTTTTGCAACACCGGCGTTTTTGTCCATATTGCCCTCACTGTTGACACAACCGACGCGTGCGTCGCACTCAAGCGATGTGTCAAGGTCAATTTTATCGCGCTGCCACTCGTACCAGTCGGATATTGTATCGAACGGGGCGCCGGATAAACGGTAGTATTCGTCAAGTATAGCGTCAAGCCCGCATGAGGAGCAGCGTATGTGACCGCCTGACGTTTCAAGCGTAAATTCACGCTCACATGCGGGGCATTTATAAAGGATTCCGTCAAGCCCGAGCGTTGTGTCGCGGCACCGATAGCGGACGCCGGCCATTGCCGCTTCGTCGTCGTGGCGGATAGCGGCTGCTATTCTCTTGTGAAGCTCATCCGCTGACAACGAGCGAGCTTCTTCACCTGTCATTAGCTTTTCTGTGCGGATGTGAATTTTCCCGCGGCGCTTCGATTTTACCCACTTCGGGAATGTAAGTCCTGCGCCGTCGCTTGTGACAATGTAAATATCAATCCCAAGCTTTCGCGCAAGCTCGGCTGTGCCGTCGGTGACCCGCAGAGAACGCGCGTACCACGTAAGCCGCCCCTCAGGAAAGAGCACGATTATTCGCCCCGACTTCGCTGCCCTTATGATATTAAAGACTGTCTGCGCGTCGGGGTAAAACATTTTCTTTGTTATGACGTTAAGTCTGCGAAGAATCGGGCGGAGTTTTGGGGATGTTACAAAATGCTCGCTTACAACATATGTGACGCGATGAGGCATGAGAGCCATAGCGGTTAATAGATGGTCAAAATTGCTTACGTGCGGCGCCAAAACAAGGGCAGGGCCACGCATACCGCGGATTGCGCGCTTATCGATTGAAATTCTGTATTTCAGCCGGAGGTATGGCACGACAAAGAGAGCCCCGATGATGTATAAAAAAAGTGACGGCGGCTTTATTTTATTTTTTATGTTGTTTTTACCCTTCGGTTTTGCTTTTTTTTCGTTTTTGCTGGCACTTTGAGTGGAGGAAATGTCTGTTTTTTTGCTGTTATCATTCATTTTGCGCATAACTCCCCCGCTATAGTCGTAGCGGCGCCTAAAAAAAGGCGCCGCTTTGTCTGGTTAAACTAAAATGGTGTTGTTTCTTAATCTATAAAAAACCGGGATTATACGTTTGCGTCGTCGGTATCGTCTTTACCTAAACCTACACGGCGTATTTTGCGGGATGTCGTCTTTTCAAATTCGGTCTTGCGCAGCTTGATTTTAGCAATGCGCTTGTAGGAGGGTAAATCGTGGTTGATTTTCGCAACTTCCTTGACCATTAACTCAAGGCGTTCCTTTGCGCTCATGTCTTTTGTAAGCTGCTCATCAAGGAACATCTCGGCGCAAAGACCCGTTTCGTCGCCATCCTCGTTTTTAAGCGCGTAAACGACAACTTCGCGGATATATGGAATGTTTTCAAGGTACCCTTCGATTTCTTCGGGATAAACATTTTTGCCGTTTTTAAGAACGATAAGGTTTTTCTTGCGTCCGGTTATCGTAAGGCGGCCGTCTTCGCCAATCCGGCCGTAGTCACCGGTGTAAAATACGCCGTCGCGTAAAACTTGTGCCGTCGCTTCGGGATTTTTGTAATATCCCATCATGACGACGTCGCCAGACACCGTTATCTCGCCCTCACCGTTTTCGTTCGGGTTATCAATGCCAATCTTAACGCACGGAAGGGGAACGCCGACGGTATGATAGTCATTGTAAAAGTCGCGGTTTGCAGAGACAAGCGGCGAACATTCCGTTATACCATAACCGTTGATGAGCGTTATGCCAATAGCATCGAAAAATTCCGCGAGTTCCGGACGAATGGGCGCACCACCGCAAACAATTTTAATAAGTCTGCCGCCAAAGACTTTGTGGACACTTTCGAAAAATGTGTGACGGCGGTCAATGCCTATTTTTCTCAGCCTTGAGCTTATTTTAATGAGTTTGCGCAGGCCGTCAGCCTTACCCGTAGCCTCTGCGCTGCTCCAAATTTTCTTATAAAAGTTATCGACGAATGCCGGAACGAGCATTATATAGTCAGGCTTATAAAGCTTTAAGTTTTCGGCGACGGAGCGGAGATTTTCGTTAATGCATAGCGTTGCGTGCTTGTGAATCGATACAAGAATGTCGCAGACCGCTTCGTATGTGTGGTTATATGGCAATACGGAAAGTCCTGTCGTGTAGATTGTAGAAATCTGCATGCCGTAATAAACGGAGGATACAAGGTTATGCTCCGATAACATGACGCCCTTTGCAACGCCTGTCGTGCCGGACGTATATACGAGCATCTTGAGCTCGTATTCGCCGCGGCGTGCGTCAAGATATGAACGGTCGCCGACAGTCAGCGCAGCGCCGCCGTAACGTATTAGGTCCTCCGCCCGGACAACTTTGTCGTTTTGCAGATTTTTAAGTTCATCTTCTGTAAGTCCGAATACGATATATTTGCGTATAGCGGGCATTTCATCCGCAAACGGCAAAAGTTTGTCGGCATAACTTTTTGTTAAAAACAGCGCTTCGCAGTCACTGTGATGAACTACGTTTATTATTTCGCGAACGGGAAGCTCACGGTCAATCGGAACAAAAACGTTGTCGCCGCATAGTGTCGTCAGATATGCAAGAATCCAGCCATAGCAGTTTTCGCCTATCATGCCGACGTGCATATTTTTGATGCCATGAAGCGCCATTCCTGTTCCAAGAGCGTCAACAGCATCACGGAAACGTGAATATGTGACCTCGGTGACAGTACCCCCTTCGCCTTTGAACTTATAAGCTACGGTGTCCGGTGCTTCTTCTGCGGCAAGGTAGAGCATTTCGCGTATCGAGGAAAAAGGCTTTACTTCGTAAAGCGGGTAATTGTGTTTCAAATTTGTTCCCTTTGGATACATCGTTTCCATAAAATCTCGTGTCCTTTCTTTATGTCGTATCAGCCTTTCACGCTTCATGCATTTTTAGCGACAGTTGTGTACGGTGTCCTTTTATTTTTCAATTTTATAAATTGTCCCCTCGGGGGTATCTATGAGTATTATGCCGCGCGCGGCAAGCTCTGCTCTTATTCTGTCAGCCTCGGCATAATTTTTTGCCTTTTTTGCTTCAGCACGTGCGGCAATAGCTGCCATAATTTCGGGGTCACCTTCGGTTTTTATATCAGATGCGCGTTCGGCATACTTTTTGGCAGCTTCAATTAAGTCAAGAGCAAGTACACGGTCAAAATCAGCAATTGCCGCAAGCTTTGTCGCGTCAGAAGAATCGGATTTCAGTGTGTCATAAAGAACAGTTATTGCAAGCGATGTATTGAGATCGTTGTCAAGCGCTTCACGGAAAGCTGCTCTGTGTGCATCAAGCGCATCGGGGTCGGGATTTCCGACAGGTTTAAGCTGTGATATGCGTGCGATGAGCTTTTCATATGCGGATGCTGCATTGTCAAGCGTTTCCCACGAGAAGGCGAGTGATTTTCTGTAGTGAGACTGCAGGCAGAAAAATCTATATGCAAGCGGGTTGTATCCTTTTTCTTTGAGAAGCGAAAGTGTGAGAAATTCACCCTTTGATTTGCTCATCTTACCGCTTGATGTATTGAGGTGCATTATGTGAAACCAGTGACGGCACCACGGATGACCAAGGTAAGCTTCGCTCTGGGCTATTTCATTTGTGTGATGGGGGAAAGCGTTGTCAATACCACCGCAGTGTATGTCGACAGTCTCGCCGAGGTGCTTCATACATATAGCGGAGCACTCAATGTGCCAGCCGGGATAGCCTAATCCCCAAGGGCTTGGCCACTTCAGTTCCTGATCTTCAAATTTGCTTTTTGTAAACCATAATACGAAGTCGGTTTTATTACGCTTATTTTTATCTTCATCAACGCCCTCACGGACGCCGACATCAAGGTCTTCGGCATTGTGACGGCTGAAAACATAGTATTCACTGATCTTTGATGTATCAAAGTATATGTTGCCGCCGGCTTCGTATGCATAACCTTTTTCAATCAGGCGCGTTATTATTTTAATATAATCGTCAATGCATGCCGTTGCCGGCTCTACGACATCAGGCCAGCGTATATTGAGATCATCGCAGTCGGCACGGAAAGCTTTCGTGTAAAAATCAGCTATTTCAAGCACTGTTTTATGTTCACGGCGCGCCCCGCTGACCATTTTATCTTCGCCTGTGTCGGCGTCGCTTGAAAGATGGCCGACGTCTGTTATATTCATAACGCGCTTTACATCATAGCCGATATAGCGGAGATAACGGTCAAGTATATCCTCCATGATGTATGAGCGCAGGTTTCCTATGTGAGCGTAATGATAGACAGTGGGGCCGCATGTATACATGCCGACATGGTTTCCGTTCACGGGCGTAAACGGCTCTTTTTCCCGGGTGAGGGAATTATATAGATAAAGCATATATATTTTTGCTCTCCTTGAATTGCTTTTTGCTTTATGCTTAACACTTTATTTTTACTTACTGTTCTCGATTTTGCGTAAAACGGTGTTAAATTGCAGTTCCGTCTGAACCGTCACCGCTGCCGTTTTTGGTGTATTTAGCTTCGTTATAATCGCTTTCACTTTTTGAGCGGAGTATGAAAAATGCACTTGCAGTAAAAATAACAAAGCTTATGGCAATGGTAATCATGATTTCCGTGGGGGATGAATCCTCATGCAAAAAGGGAAGATAATTTGCCGCATTGAAGCCCACGTGTAATATAATCGGCGCCCAAAGTGAGCGGAAGCGCTCCATCAAGAAGCATAAGATAAGACCCATGATGAAAGCGTATATTACGGCAATGATTTGCCCGTGGGCAAGCGCAAAGATGGCAGCAGACAGCCCGGCTGCGATGGGCGCGCTCATTGCGCGGCGAAGGCGCGTGTAAATGAGCCCGCGGAATACAACTTCCTCGATGATCGGGGCGGCAATTGCAACGCTGATGATTTCAAGTATGCGCGAGCTGTTGCCGAGCAGTGAGTAAAGTTTATTATATTCTACAATTATTTTCTCAGGCAGCGGGATAAGATTGAGTATAAAAACAATGAGAAACTGAAGTGAAACGCCAAGTGGCAAAACAAGCAGTATAGCTTCGTTTTTTACCCGTCGCAGCCAGACTTCAGCAGAAAAACGTTTGCGACGGATGGCGAAAATGATAATCAGCGCTATTAACGTGGCGGCAGAGTAGACGACAGTAACAAGACTGATGTCAACGGATGATAAAGCATCTTTATATGCTTCGGTTATGATTTCAAAAGAGTGCTCGGAGTATATTTTGGCAAATGTTTCTTCGTTCCATTCACCGTAGACGTCGCTGTTTTTCTTATAGTATTCCTCGGCAATGTCATACATGCTGTCAATCATTGCCGATGAAAGAAATACAGCCGTCACAAGAATGTTTATGAAAAGATAAAAGAAAAAGTATAAAGCCGCACTGAAAACAGAACGTGCTATTGACGGGCGGCTTGTCGGCCTCGGCTGATACTGGAATCCGTATTCGCGTCTATCGTTGCTGCCGCCAAATATGTTTATCGGAATTTTGTCGTTTTCCGGTGTATCACTGGTGCCATTACTGCCGGAATTATGACCGGTGACGCCTTCGTTGAAATATTCGCTTTCTTTCTCTACATTATCGACAGGACGTTCGCTGTCATCATAAAACGATTTTCCACAGTACGGACAATATTCAAGATCGTCGTCCGAAAGGCGCTTACAGCGTTTACAAATCATATATGGCGGCTCCTTGTTTTATTATCTCCATTTGTTCTTACTCTTTATATTTTATTCGCTTTTCGCGGAGGTATCATCGTCTCCGCTTTTTTGTTTTAGCTTTGCTTTGAGCTCATCAATTTCCGCACGCATCTCATCAAGCTTCATGCGCATAGTGCAAAGCTCCTGAGCAAGGGGGTCGGGAATATGAACCTGGTCAAGGTCGCCGACGCGGACGCCGTTTGTCCGTACGATACGCGCCGGAATACCAACAGCTGTGCTGTTTGCCGGAACGGGGCTTAAAACGACGGCATTTGCTGCAATTTTTGAGTTATCGCCAATCGTAAAGCCGCCAAGAACCTTAGCACCGGCTCCCACCATTACGTTGTTGCCAAGCGTGGGATGACGCTTTCCCGTTTCCTTGCCGGTACCACCAAGCGTAACACCCTGATAAAGCGTGCAGTTATCACCAATCTCCGATGTTTCACCTATGACGACGGAACCGCCGTGGTCAATGAAAAGCCTGCGCCCTATCTTTGCGCCCGGATGGATTTCAATACCGGTGAAAAATTTTGCCGTCTGGCTGATGAAACGCGCGGGGAAGTACATTTTTTTCTGATATAGTTTATGGGCTATTCTGTGCGCCCATATGGCGTGTACGCCGGAGTACAAAAGCGCGACTTCAAGTGCGCTTTTCGCCGCAGGGTCGCGCTCGCGGACAGCGGCGACATCGTCTTTCATTTCGCGTACCGTACCGAGAACGGTATCGGTGGCGCGCAAAAGAGCGCGTGATGCGGCTCTTCCGATGATATTTCCAAGGGTTATTGAAGATGATGCTGAATTGATATTTTTATTAGTCATATCCATGTTTATATTCATCCTTTTTCTCGTAAAAAATCAAAAGCCTCTCGTAATTGGTACGAGAGGCGGCGTAATATCCGCCGGTTTGCATAACGCCACACTTGTTAAGCAAAGGCACGCTCCCCACCTCCCGATGACGGCTGAACAGTATCGATATTATTAACTAAATATGAGCCGTGCAGGAAGCATCACTAATATAAAATTGTGTTTACAGCGGCGTGAGAAAATAATCATACATATAAAGGTTCCGTAATACATGCGTAAAGCATAGAACCTTTTGTGCTCGCGCCACTTGCAAATTATATCGGGCGGACAATTTTTTGCATGTCAATTGTATACTATATTATATACAACCGTACAATCTTTGTAAACCCCTGTTTTAATATGTTTATATTTCGCTTATCTCACCTTGCGATTTATGGGTTCAGCAGGGTTAAGCAGCAGTATTTCGGATGAGCTTTTACATGTACATAAAACAAATTTCGTCTCGCCTTCCCGAATATAGGATATTGTTACATCAATATCATGTTACGGCAAAAATACTCTTGACTATTTAGTAACAAAAAGAGTATAATATAGTCAAAATTTTGGTGCAGGCGGTCAATATTCAATATGTTTTACTATGAAAAAAGGGACGAAATCAACAGACAGTGGTTCGCCATAGAGGAAGAGGTCAACTTCTCATACCCGATGCACCTTCACCGCTGGTATGAAGTTGTCCTGATTGTTGACGGGGAGCTTGACATATCCGTCGACGGCAAGCTCTATCACCTTGTCCAGTACGACACGCTCTTTATTTTCCCGAACCAGATGCATGAGTACATATCGACAAAACCATCTCATCATAAGCTTTGCCTTTTCCGCCCTGAGACCATAGCATACTTCAATAATAAAATGAAAAACAGCATACCCGACAACCCTTGCAAGAATGTACGGGACGAGCCGTGGCTGCAGCTTTTCCTCGATATGAAGCGCGACGATCCGCTCGAAACAATAAAGGGGATTCTTTATTATTACTGCGGCATGTTTTCCGGCGATAAATTCAAAAACATTGCCGAGTGTGACATGCCCGACAATCAGGATCTCATGCATCGCATATTTAAGTTTGCCGAGGAGCATTTTCAGGACAAATGCACGCTCTCCGACCTGTCGGCGTACATCGGGTACGATTATAGCTACCTGTCAAAACTTTTCTCAGATAAAATCGGTATGTCGTTTACCGAATACGTCAACATGCTTCGTATTGACAGAGCCTGTTATCTACTTAAAAATACCGATCTTCCTATCCTCAATATTTCAGAACAATGCGGATACGGAAGCATACGCAGCTTTAACCGCAATTTCATCCGGCGGATGAATGTGACGCCGCGTGAATACCGCAAGCACCCGCAGGAAGAAGGCCAGCGTGTTACGTTATAGTTTAATAAATATAAAAAATGTCCGGAGAAAAACATCTTCCGGACATTTTTTGTCATTGTTCGGGTATTAACGTTATATCGACTTGTCAGCGGGGCAGTCGGCGCCGGACCAGATGCGAACTTGTGTCCACGGCTCGGGCGGGTCACGCCAAAACGGGTCACTTTCGGGCAGGCCAAGCGGTAAAAGGGCGGTTGAAGCAAGGTATAAACTGCCCGTTGAAATATATGTTTCACCAAGCGAAGGCTGGTGAGCGCATAAACCTATACGGAGCCAGCCGTCGGGTGTGAAGCTGTCGTCTGTCAGCGTGCGGCGCATAACAGCCGCAAGGGCACAGCGAACCTGCACCGGTTTTATGTGGTCAGGCAAGTTGTGAGTGAGAGCAAGCTGTGCGAGAAGCTGAAAAGCACCGCATCGGTACGCAATTGAGCGTCCGAGCGGCGGGAATGACCCGTCGGGCGCTATCATCCGCTCAAGAACCGCCCCGTAACGCTTTGCTCTTTTAAGAACAGGGGTACGCATAGCTGCCCACTCGCTATATTCATCGCCAAGTTCGGCTAATATGTCAATAAGCATTGGCTGTATCACGAAACTATTGTAAAAATCAAAGTGAAAATCAGGGCCGTCGCCATACGCACCGTCGCCAACATACCACGCTTCATGCTGACGCAGGGCATAATCAACGCGCATACGGTCCCATTGCTTCCCCATACGGTGTAAAGCTGCCTCAATCATCGCGGAAAAGAGCAGCCAGTTGCAAAAGTAAGGCTTTCGCCCCTCGCGTGTCAGCATTAAAGCCCGCGCGATGTTTTCTTTAACTCGTGTGGGGAGCGGGTCGAGCAGCACATCCGGCGCCCGCAGCAGTGCATGAGCGAGAAAAGCAGCGTCAACGATAGGCTGGGCGCCCACCGTATAGTTCATGTAGTCGGGGGATGCGGGGTCTGTGGCGGCATCAATTGCAGCGAGCGCCATTTCGATATATTCGGACCGCAGGGCACCTTCTGGCGTGTTGTCGCTCCCGAGTCTCAGCCACGGGGCAATGCCTGTTAATGTGCGTGCGAACGCTTCAAGGTGCGTCGATGATTCGCAGTGGCAGCCTGCGCGCTGCTCAACGGGCATGGTAGCATGAAGACGTCCTTTTGATAATGCCTCGAGAACCGGACGCGCGATTTTATCGAGTGTTTTTATAAAATATTGACGGTCTTCGACACCTGTGTAATTATATAGTTCCATATTATATTAAACGCATCCTGTTATGTTTAATCATTACTACGACGCATATCATTATAACATAAATACCCCATTTTGCCCTAAATAATGACACAAAAATCCGCTCATCATTTCTTCGTTATTGATGAGCGGGTTTTATTAATTAATTGTGTGGCAAAACGCTATATAATTTTATTTATGCACTTTAGTCAAATCTCAATAATGCTTAGGTACGTATAGTCAACGTCAACACATGATGGCTCTTCAAGCGTCAGCATCAGGTATGAGTCGCCGGGGAATGTGTATGTTGGAATTACGATTCCGGAGCCGGAGAGCGTGACTTGCGATGGGGAGGAAATAACGGGCGCCGCTGTGCGGAACTCCGTCTTTCGTTTGCCAAGGGACATTGTCTGCAGAGCAACGGATACTTTACCCGGGCATTTTTGACTGCTTATTACCGTAGCTGAGAAACTGACGAGGTAACAGCTTCCTCCGCGCAGAATTATCCTTGTTTTTTCACCGGATAAGCTCAAGTGGCAGCAGTTTGAGCAGACATAAAACCAGGGAAGCTGATCGCCCTTATGCCATTCATAACCGGGCGGTGCCCCGAACGCTTCAATCGGCACTGTATTGTGACATATTTCTTTAGTGTCAGCTTTACTTTGCGGGGCTGCACTTACGTTAGGACTTACATAGCTTTTTTGTAGAGTATCGCTTATCGGCTCTTTATGCTCTGCTATAACAGGCTCATCCTTATCTTTTGGCGGCATAGTCTCTTGCGGACTTGTTACAACAGGCGTGTCGGGCGTATCCTGTGTGTTTTTTGTATTTGCTGTGCTTGCCTGGTTTTCTACGCTTGATTTTGCCGTTTCACCTGTCTTTATTGTTTGGCGCTTTAAATTATACCGAAGCGCTGAGAGTATCTTTTCAAGCCTGCCTTTTATAAGCGTTTGATTTTGCATGATGGCGTCAACGAGGGAGCCGATGATTTTATTAATCTCCAGTATCCTGCCGACTGCTTCTCCCGCATTTTCATTGCCGATCAGAATACCGGCGATTTGCTTAATTTTGTCGCCATCAGATATATTGTTCAGTCCGATTTCTTCCATGGCAATGGAGGCAAGGAGTAGATTGTATGCTACGTCGCGCATTGTCTCCGGGCTGAGCATAGGAATCGTCGGTTGTGTCATTGTATAATGTTCCTCCATTTTTACTTTCTTTTTCATTTTCGACAATTGCATTAGGCTTTTACATCGGGCGGAATTTTCGACAACTACCGAACTCTTACATACTTTATTGAGGAAAATAGCGCGATGTATATATTGCTTCTATACAATTTATGCGAAATTTTATTATTTTGTCACATAAACCGACATCTGCCCTCATGTATATATGGCGGCGCAGGGAACATTAAGTCAAATTTTCTCATAAAATAGAAGGAGACCAAATATTGCTGTGTCAGATGCCAACAGCGTGAGCGTCTTATAAAGGAGCAAAGCAAACATACCCATGCGGGTGTGCCCCGGAATTAATTCTATTTACTTGAAAGTAAAAAACGCAGTTTAACAGCCCTCATATATGTTATTGCACGATTTATGCGTGATAGCGGAAAGTCAATGACAGCATAACAAAAAACAAGTTGTTACTCAAAAACAAGGAGGATTTAAAAAATGATACAACCAGGCCTTTCACCATTTTTCCCTTTATTAATTCTGCGGCGGCGGGGCAGATTTGGTTTTAGTTCGGGGCGCAACAGGTGCTACAGAAACAGAAGATGTAGGCGCAGACCACCTTGTAACAGACGCAGATGGTGACATGATTCAATCTGGCGTAAAATTACCGCTTATGATGTTCGACTCAAGCAACACACCCCTGCATTATCCGGCTGTAAGTGAAAGTAAGAGGAAAGATGCTGAAAAGAGCAGTTCAAAATAAGCTGCATTAAAGCGAAAAATCAAGGAGAGTTTAAATATGTCATCATCGTTGTTTTCGGAATCATCTCCTCCGTTGTCTCGCAGTGATGCGATAAATCTGATTCTTGCATCTGTCGCTCTTGAGGAGCTTGGGCTCGGTCACTTGTTCAGCGCGGAGGGGGAGAAAATTAAGTTTATTTTGAGCTTTCTTCCAAGCATTATCAGCGGAGGGGATGGAAAGAATACAAAACTTGATAACTTTCTCGGGTTAAATGAGAATATATTAAAGACGATATCAGGCACGATACAAAACTACAAAATGTTTAAGTCTCTTTTCACCGCACTTTTCAAAAATCGCGATGGTCAAAAGAATATAGAATCTGCTGATTATGTTGAAAAAGAGGAAAAACAGCCTGGCGCTGTGGAGATCTTTGGAGAGTTAAATAAACTCTTTAATTCCGTGAGCGCAGGTGATAATGAAAAGAGCACATCTGAGAGTACTACCGGCTCGGACGATGATGTGAAAAGTGATGACGCGGTGAAAACGACAAGTGCAGAAAATGTAACATCGCTTGAGAGCGGCGGTACCGCTCATACCGACACAAGTTCCACGGGTGCCACGGGTGAAGAAGAAAGCGCAAAAGATCATCAGGACACCCTTGAGGTACGTCCCGTTGAGATATCAGTTTTTGCATCAAACACAATCGGTTCGCTGATACCCCTTGTCATATCGGGAACAAATATACCGCTGCCAAACGGCCATATCTTATCAGATAATGTAAATGTAAATAAAGCAAATACCGAATTTACTATCAACAGTGCCGGACTTTATAGAATTTCGTATCAGATTAACACAACAGTACCACTTCAGCTCGGTTCGCGCGTTATGTTAAACGGTAAACCTCTCCCGGCGTCTGTTATAGAGCCAACAGCAGCACGCTCAAACTACTTTAGTGAGGTAGTTGTCGATATTTCTGCCGGCACAACAGTAACGCTTCAAATGTACTCCCCGTATATTGTCGGGGTAGCAACACTTCAAAATAATTCGTGCGGCGCATTGCTTATGATTGCAAAACTTGGCTGAATTCGTTCGTTATGTGTGACTTGATGTAAAGAATATTTTTAAATATAAAATTCCTGTGAAGCGGGATTTGATGAGAATAGCTTAATAAGTATATAGAGTAAAATACCTCCTGTTGTAGAATGAAAACTACAAAAGGAGGTTGTTTTATGTAAAATAATATTGTTGCGTAAAAGCGGATAAATTAATTATAAAATCAAGCATAAAACATATCAAAAAAGCGGTCTTGCTTCTTTTAAAACCGAAGCAAGACCGTGTTTTTACTTTATGTGTGATATGAGCAGCTTACCATCCCCAGCCGCCCCAGTCGTCCCAGCCACCGAAGTCATCATCGTCATAACCTGTGTCTGGCGACTCATATATTATGTCGGCAACTCCTACGATTTCCTTTATCTTACCGCTATTGTCGGCCCAGTATTCTGCGTAGGAGCCTTCCCAGACTCGAACAATGAATGAGCCGCAGCCTTTAAATGCAGAATCAGGTATTGCCTTCACCTCGTCGGGAATCGTTACATATTTGAGGTTTGAGCAGTTCGCGAAAAAGGAAATCGGAATCTCCGTCAATCCCTGAGGTATTGTAACTTCAGTGAGAGATGTGCAATCAGAGAAAGCGCTGACACCAGCGGTGGTTATGCCGTCATGGAAATTAATTTCTTTTAAACCTGAGCAGCCGGAAAAGGCGCCTTTGGGTATGTTCGTAAGAGTCTCTGGTATTGTGACAGATGTAAGTGAGGTACATTCTATAAATGCGTTTTCACCAAGTGAAGAAAGCGACGGCGGAAGCTCAAAGCCTGTTAATGCATAGCAATACTTAAATGCTTCCTTTTGAATTTCAGTAACGCTGTCCGGCAGCGAAACTGTTGCAAGTGATGAGCAACCGTAGAATGTATATTCTTTTATTACCGTTATGCCATCCGGAACTGTAACAGAAGTAAGTGACTTACAGTTCATGAATGAAGAAGCACCGATATTTGTGACCGATTCCGGTATGTCAAATGAAGTGAGTGATTCGCAGTCGAGGAACGCTCTGTCTTCGATGCTTGTCAGTGCACCTTTTACAGTGACGCTCTCAAGCGATTTGCAGCTCCAGAACACGCTTGTTGAAAGAGATGTCACGCCTTCCGGAAGAATTATTTCCTTGAGCGATGTGCACTGATAAAAAGCTCCGGGACCTATTGTTGTGACGGTCGATGGAATCGTTATTGATTCAAGTGATGTGCAGCCTGAGAAGGCGTTTTCGCCGATTGTTGTAACCCCCTCGGGGAGAACGATTGATTTCAGGCTTGTACATCCGGAGAAGGCGTTTTTATCAATTGTAACAAGACCCGGTGAAAGATTGACCTCGGTGAGTGATTTGCAGTTCAGAAAACCACCCTCGCCTATGCGGGTTATGGTGTTGGGAAGTGTTATGCTTTCTATAAACTCATCGAGGAAAGCGTTGTTAGCGATTTCTGTAACAGGCACGCCATCGTAATAATCTGTTACTGTAACTTTGGCGGATTCGCCGACATACTTGACAACAGCAGCTGTGTCACCCCTGACCTCAATTCTAACACCGAATGTCCCGCCCTTGCAGGAAAATAAACAAAGCGCCGCAACAATAAGAGCAGCGGCAAAGAGTAATTTCTTCAATTTTATGCACCCCGTCCAGTCCGGTAATGATTTATGAAAGACAGTAAGTGTATATTTTTATACAATATGCCGTCAATATCTATAATGTGTAACGGTTTCAGTATAACAAAGCGACAAGTCAAATTCAACGAACTAACATAAAATTAACACTGTGTTAAAAGAAATGTATAATTTAAACAGATATTAAAGCATTTGTTTAACAATGAATCAAAATAATTTGATTATTATAAAACACAAAATACAAAATAAAATTAAGCGTATTATCAAGCACAGTATTTAAATTGTACATATTGACAGCCGCGCGGTAAAAGTAAAAACATATGCAATAATGGCACAGCACGCAAAGGTAGCGTTTTACACGCTCAAAGCGCGCGAAAAGCGCGTATAAAGCGTATGTATACGGGCGCATAAACATGTAAAAAAGCTGCTTTTACTATATTTATGTTTATGTCGTGCCAATGCTTTTTAGAAAACCAAATATTAACGAAAATATGCTTGACAAATAACGAAATAAATTGTTAAATAGATAGTTAGTTTATATCGCACAGCGCCCATCCGCATATGATGTTATAGAATCGACGGGTAGCTATGCGCCCGTATTGAAAGTGAGGTAAAGCAATGCGGAAAAAGACTGTATGCTGCATATTTGGCGGTAATTCAACTGAATACGAAGTGTCCCTTCAGTCAGTAACTGGTGTTTTAAATAACATTGACCGCAACAGATATGACATCATAACGATTGGCGTTACGCGAGATGGTAAATTTTATTTATATGACGGACCGGAAGAAAAAATAAAAGACGATACATGGTGCACATCTGACTATATTACTCCTGTTCTTTTCGATCCGTCAAATTCTGACGCCCCGTTTGCCTTTGTTACGGGAGGAGAAGTCAGGCGGCTTCATGTTGACTGCATTTTCCCCGTGGTGCACGGTAAAAACTGTGAAGACGGCACGCTTCAGGGTATGTTTTCGCTTGCCGGGGTGCCTTATGTAGGCTGCGGCTGCACAGCTTCCGCTGTTTGCATGGATAAAGCAACAGCAAAGCTCATTTTATCGACGTGCGGTATCCCTCAGGCAAAGTATTTGTGCTTTACAGCGGATGAGATTGCGCGGGGAGCTGACACGCTTTACGATGCGGTGGAAGAAGTTCTTTCGTATCCTGTATTCGTCAAGCCTTCTGCAGCAGGGTCTTCTGTCGGCGTCACAAAGGTAAAATCGCGCGCGGATTTACCGGCAGCGCTCCGTTGTGCCGCCGAACACGACAGCAAGGTACTCGTTGAAGAGTACATTGAGGGGCGCGAGGTCGAGATAGCGGTGCTTCATGAGCCGGACGGCACGTTAATAGCATCCGAATGCGGTGAGATTGACCCGGGCAGTGAGTTTTACGACTATGCTGCTAAATACATAAATGACACGGCAAAATACTACGTACCGGCAAGAATTAATAAGTCTACTCAGGAAAAAATAGCCGCTGTAGCGAAAAAAATTTTTACGGCGCTTGGTTGTCGCGGGTTTGCCAGGATTGACTTTTTTGTCCGGGGGCATGGCGACGCAGAAGAGGTCATATTCAACGAAATAAATACAATCCCCGGCTTCACGCCGATTAGCATGTACCCACGCCTTATGGAGTATTCCGGCGTGCCGTACGGCGAGCTTATAACCCGGCTTATTGAAGGAGCCGGAACATGATAGATAGTAAAAAAAGCTATAATTACTGATGTGTAAATATAATTAAACTACATAAATTTAAGTAAAATAACATTTGAACCGACGCCTGTATAAAAAACGCGCGTCAACTATTCAAAAATGAAAATCGACTGCATATACGATGACAAGAGCGCTGAAAATGCGGCAAGCTCCGCCGTCGCGGCACTTAAAGCGGCGGGAGCTTTAGCCGCTACGGCAGAATCATGCACCGGCGGGCTTATTTCAAAGCTGATAACGGATGTTCCCGGAGCATCATTGGTTTATGCCGGTAGCATTGTGTCGTATTCAAACGAAATAAAAGAGCGCTTGCTTGGAGTTCCGCCTGATATTCTTCAAAAGCATGGCGCCGTATCGGAGCCGACAGCGCTTCTTATGGCTCGCGGCGCCCGCAGGGCGTGCGGTGCTGACGTAGCTGTATCGGCAACCGGCATTGCCGGTCCGGGCGGGGGAACGGCGGACAAGCCGGTCGGCACGGTATGGGTCGCCATATCGTGCGATTGCTGGGAAGAAGCGTTTGTTTTAAATCTCCCGCCCGATGAGAGCCGCACAACTATACGAAGGACGACAGCCGTTTTTGCGCTGAATCTCCTTGCCGAAGCAGCGAGCCGTATAAAGCAGAGCAAATCTATAAATAAAAATTAAGATAAATTCAGTTAACCGAAAGAGGTATCCTTAAAATGACTAAGTTCAGGAAAATTGGTGTATTGACATCTGGAGGCGACGCGCCGGGAATGAATGCCGCATTGCGCGCAGTAACCCGTTCGGCTATAGAACGCGGCGTAGGTGTAATGGGAATATACAGAGGCTACCGTGGCCTTATTGAAAATGATATAAGACCGCTCGGATATAGAGATATGTCCGGCATACTCCACGAAGGCGGTACAATACTGTATTCTGACCGTTGCCAGGAGTTCCGTACGCTTGAAGGACAGAAAAGAGCAGCGGAAATATGCCGTGCAAATGATATTGACGGCGTTGTTGTGATCGGAGGTGACGGTACATTCCGCGGCGGTGTTGACCTGACGGCACAGGGCATACCGACAATAGGCATTCCGGCAACGATAGACAATGACATAGCATCAACAGATTTTACGATAGGCTTCGATACAGCCGTCAATACATCAATTGAAATGGTTGATAGATTGCGCGACACATGTGAATCGCTTGCACGTTCAAACGTCGTCGAAGTAATGGGCAGAGATGCTGGCGATATAGCGCTTCACGTGGGAATAGCAGTTGGCGCTATTGGTATCGCTATTAAAGAAATACCCTTTGATGAAGAAGCGCTTCTTAAAAAGATCATCAATGCCAAAAACAGCGGCAAGCGTAACTATATAGTTATTGTATCTGAGGGACTTGGCAATTATTCCGAGCATCTTGCTGAAATAATACCTGAGAAAACAGGCGTTGATACACGTTTTGCGCGTCTTGCTCACGTTGTACGCGGCGGACGCCCGACAGCAAGGGACAGAATGCTTGCAACACGCATGGGAGACAAAGCCGTTGAGTGCCTGCTCAATGGTGAGAGCAATGTCGTTATGTGCGAGCGCAACGGTGAGATTATTCCAATGGATATTACGTATGCGCTGAAGCTCGACCGCATGTATAAGAAGAAATTAAAGGAAGGCGAGCTTAACGGTTATTCGCTGCGCGACATTGAAGAAATGCGTGCTATTTGTGCTGAAAAAACAGCGCGGCTTCGTGAGCTTTACGATATGGCTGAGCGCATGTCGAAGTAAAAATGCAGCGTTGTAATTGACAAGTAAGTGACATTTACTTAGGTTTTAAGGGCAGTTAACAGGTGTTTACCAAATAATTACTATAAAGCTGTAATTAACTTGAAATTAGCATAAGAGCCAAGCGTATAAAAGCTTGGCTTTTCGTTATTTTTAATAATTTTTTACCCGGAAATGTGCCGGAAATACGTGAAATTCTTTGATATTTTAAACAGTTATTGACACAGTCGTACTGTTGAGGTAGAATTAGCGTAATATTTTACGAAGCCTTAGCGGAGGTAGCGGTTTATGGAAAATGCAATAAAGGAAATAGCGCAGCGTATACGAGGTCTGCGTGAAATATTAGGTATATCGGTGGAGGATGCGGCAGCCGCTACCGGCGTCACGCCGGAGCAATATGAAGCGTACGAAAACGGTAAACTTGATTATACGTTTACGTTTATTTATAAATGTGCGCACTTATTCGGTGTAGATGTAACTGACATACTTAAAGGTTCAAGTCCGAAGTTGTCTACATATTCGGTGACGCGCCGTGGTGGTGGTCTTCCGATTGTGCGCAGGCGGGGATTCTCATACAGCAACCTCGCGCCACTTTTTAAGAATAAAATTGCCGAGCCCTTTTATGTAGTAGCAAAGTATTCTGAAGCTGAACAAAACGAACCAATAAAACTATCAACACACGAAGGCCAGGAATTCGATATTATTCTGCGCGGCAGTCTGAAAATACAGCTTGAGGATCACATTGAGATCCTCTCCGAGGGCGATTCTATCTATTATGACAGTTCGCGCCCGCACGGGATGATTGCGTATGGCGGCGACTGCGAGTTTTTAGCCGTCGTTATGAACGCAAGTGGTCTTGCTTATCAGTATCCGGACGATAGCAGTATGTCAGCAAGCCCGGCCGACGAGCATGTATATGACATTGATGAAATTGCTAAGAAATATATTACCGTTGAAACAAATGAAAACGGCACGCCTGTAAAAATTGAGTATAAAAACACTGAGCACTTTAACTTTGCTTATGATGTTGTCGAAGCGCTTGCAAAATCAAAGCCTGATAAGCTCGCGCTAATACATCTTGACCGGCATAAAAATGAGAAAAAGGTAACCTTCGCTGAACTCAACCGCGATATTAACATAGCAGCTAACTACCTTTATTCTCTCGGCATACGCAAGGGCGACCGCGTAATGCTCGTTTTACGTCGTCACTATCAGTTCTGGGTTACAATTTGCGCTTTACATAAGATTGGTGCTGTTGCCATACCTGCAACGACGCAGCTCATGAAGAAAGACTATGTCTATCGCTTCAACGCAGCCGGAGTAAGCGCTGTCATTGCAACACGCGACGATGGCGTTCCGGGGCATATAAAAGATGCGTTACCTGAGTCTCCGACGGTGAAATTCTGCATTGCAGCAGGCGGCGAGTCACCGACACCCGAAGGCTGGCTTGATTTTGACGCTGAAGTCGCATCCGGAAAGTATTCAGCCGAGTTCCCGCGCACAGCAGACACAGCGTGCGGCGAGGATATGATGCTGATGTACTTTACCTCCGGTACGACCGGCTACCCGAAGATAGCAGTCCATAATTACCTTTATCCTCTCGGTCATTATATAACAGCAAGATACTGGCATAACGTCAATCCAAATGGTATACACTTAACGATATCAGATACAGGCTGGGGCAAAGCGGCCTGGGGCAAACTCTACGGTCAGTGGCTTTGTGAGACAACTGTATTCGTATACGATTTTGACCGTTTCCATGCCGAAGATATTCTATCTGTAATTGAGAAATACCGCATAACAACATTCTGCGCACCGCCGACAATATACCGCTTCATGATCCGCGAGGATATGTCAGCGTATGATTTGTCATCGCTTGAGTACGCGACGGTTGCCGGCGAAGCGCTCAACCCCGAAGTATTCAACCGCTTCCTTGAGGCGACGGGCGTGCGCCTGATGGAGGGCTTTGGCCAGACGGAGACAACGCTTGTTGTCGGCAACTTAGTCGGCTCGAAGATTAAAGTTGGCTCCATGGGGCGTCCGAATCCGCAGTATGACGTTGATATAGTTGATCCTGACGGTAAGTCTGTTGCCGTCGGTGAAATCGGCGAAATTGTAATCCGCACAGATCGTCAGGTTCCGATTGGTCTTTTCACAGGATATTACCTTGACGAAAAGCGCACGAAAGAAGCATGGCACGACGGTATATACCACACAGGCGACACAGCGTGGCGCGATGAGGATGGCTATTACTTCTATGTCGGCCGTACTGATGACCTCATCAAATCGTCCGGTTACAGAATCGGCCCGTTTGAGATTGAAAGCGTCATAATGGAGCTTCCGTATGTGCTTGAAGTTGCTGTCACCGGCGTAAAGGATGAGATACGCGGCAACATTATCAAAGCGACAATCGTGCTGACAAAGGGTACTGTCGGAACAGAAGAACTAAAGACTGAAATTCAGAACTACGTCAAGGAGCATACAGCACCTTATAAATATCCGCGCATCGTTGAGTTTGTAGACGAGCTGCCGAAAACAATAAGCGGTAAAATACGCCGTGGTGTCATACGTGGTGATCACGACTAATATACCGGAGGAATTTCCTATAATGCTTGACGAAGCTCTCAGCAGGTTAGGTGAGCTTGCATCAGAATACGCGGTATCAATAGTGACAAGGCTTGTTGGAGCCATTATTGTCTATATTATCGGGCGGCAAATCATAAAGATTTTGCGAAAATGGCTGATGCACCTTGACAGGCTTAAAAACTCGCATCCTACCGCACAGAGCTTTATCTCAAGCCTTTTGTCTTTCCTTCTCAATTTTGTCCTGATTCTGACGATAGCGTCAATCCTTGGCCTTCCGATGACGTCACTTCTGACGCTTCTCGGTTCTGCCGGACTGACCGTCGGCCTTGCGCTTCAGGGAGGTTTTTCAAACTTCGCAGGCGGCGTTATTATACTGATGTTCAAGCCGTTTTCAATCGGTGACTTTATTGACGACGGCACAAATCAGGGAACGGTAAAAGAAATCAGCATTTTCTATACGACACTAATAACGCCGGATAACCGCCGTATTGTCATACCGAACAGCACAATTTCAAATGCGACAATCATAAATGCAACTGCCGAGGCGACAAGGCGCATTGACATTAATTTCAATGTCGCACAAGACAGTGACCTTGATGTTGTGTTTTCCCTTCTGAAAGGGTGCATATCGGAAGATGAACGAATACTGACCGACATATCAGAGCCTTTTGTCGCTGTTGTCGGCTACGGAGCGGGATATTTAACAATTGAGTATCGCGTTTGGTGTAAAAGAGAGCATTTTCTCTCGCTCAAGTTTGACCTTCTTCGCAAAATTTCCGAAACGCTTGCCGCAAACGGCATTGTGATAGCAAGACCCGTACTTGATGTCACCGTTAAGAATAATTAACGCAAAGAAAAGCATAATTAAACAGTACAAAAACAGCACTTTTAAAGCAAAAAGCCGAGCCTTCGCGTATGAAGGCTTGGCTTTTTCACGGAGAAAAAAGCGACACGCATAAAGACACGCACAAAAAAGAGAAGTGTTTATCAAATTATATGTGTTCGTTGTGTGTCGCAAGAAAAGAAATGGTCAGAAAAAATGAAAAAGCATATTAAAAGAGTGTTAGCGTCGCTCATAAAAGAGCCGCTTCTTCTCACAGCGGCAGCTCTTGCCGCAATATCTATGTTTTTTACGCCGCCCGATGCAGAATACATCTCATATCTGCATCCATCGGTGCTGTCGCTTCTATTTTGCCTGATGGCTGTCGTTGCTGGGCTGTGTAGGGTGGGAATTCTGGGGCGTTTATCTGATGCTTTAGCGCAAAGCGCAAAAAACGTGCGCTTGTTTGCCATAATTATGACGTCAGCCTGCTTTTTTTCCTCAATGCTCATCACAAACGATGTTGCGCTTATAACATTTGTGCCGCTTGCTATATCAACAATGCGTGACTGCAGACGGCGTGACACAATTTTGACAGTTGTCGAGATGACAGCGGCAGCGAACATCGGAAGCGTGGCGACACCTGTCGGTAACCCTCAGAACCTTTTCATATATACCTACTATAATATGACGCCGGGCGAATTCTTTAAAGCTTCCTTGCCGATTGCCGGCGTCGGAGTTATACTTCTTCTCCCCATAATCTTTTTCATCGGGCGCGATAAGCTCACGGTGGTGGCAGCGGATAACGCCGGTGCGGGAGATAATCCAGATGGCACGGTGATGGATGGCGGGGCGAAAGGGAAGACAATTATATACGGGCTTTTATTTATACTTGCCGTTTTATCAGTTTTCGGTGTCATCCCATACTGGATTTGCTTTATTATAACGGTTGTTGCTGTTATATTTACTGACAGGGCAATATTCTGCGATATTGACTACGTGCTCCTTCTTACGTTTGTGTGCTTTTTCATTTTCACGGGCAATCTTTCACGTGTGCCGGCAGTTGAGAAGGCTGTTCGCTCGGTTTTAGATGGGCGGGAGATTTTAGTTTCGGCGCTTTTGTCTCAAGTTACAAGCAATGTCCCCGCAACAACAATGCTGGCGTCATTTACAGATAAAGCGGGGCTTCTTTTAGCAGGCGTAAACATAGGCGGCGTCGGCACGCCGATTGCGTCAATGGCAAGCCTTATCTCGTATAGGCTTTACTGCGCGTCCGATTCAGCCGGCCGCGGGCGTTATATGGGCATATTCCTCGCTGTAAATGCAGCCCTCCTTGCCGCTTATCTTGCCATATCTTTTATTTTATTATGAAAAACATATATGATTGGGTTAATATTTTATATACTGAGTCTCTTGCATTATATAGCAGCCCTGTGCGACTATGTCACACAAGGCTGTTTTTTGAATGTGACATAGGCACGCTTTATGTTGAAAAGCTTATAATGCAGTGATATAATGTTATTACGTAAGCGCTGAGTGCGCAAAGGAGACTTCGTATTATGAAAATCAGATTAAACGATAACCCGGAAATCGTGGCCGCGATAAAAGAAGGGCTGAAGAAAAAGAATGGCTATTGCCCCTGCCGCCGGGAGATAATTCCGGAGAATAAGTGCATGTGCAAGGAGTTCCGCGATCAGATAGCTGATCCGAACTTTGAAGGTTTTTGCCACTGCATGCTGTACTATAAAGAAAAATAGCAATTTTTCTCTGTTTTTGAGTTAAAATACAAAGAATATTAAAAGTGACGGAAACGGAAAGGAAATGACTGATTATGCATAATACAAGAAAAATAAATGACAGTCTTGTGTGGGTGGGGGCAAACGACAGGCGCCTTGCCATGTTTGAAGGCGTATATTCGGTGCCGGACGGTGTCTCATATAACTCCTACATCTTAAAAGATGAAAAAACTGTCCTTTTCGATACAGTTGATAAAGCTGTCGGTCGGGTTTTCTTTGAAAACCTTGAGTATGAGCTGAATGGACGCACGCTCGATTATGTTGTCGTCCATCATATGGAACCGGACCACTCGGCGACGCTTGCAGAGCTTGTTCTGCGGTACCCGAACGTAACGGTTGTATGCAGTGCAATGGCGTCGAACATGATAAACCAGTTTTACGGTGCCGATAGTTTTAAAAACAGGCTCATCGTTACCGATGATTCCATCCTTGAAACAGGACGCCACAAGCTGAGATTTTTCACAGCGCCAATGGTGCACTGGCCTGAGGTCATAGTTACATATGATGAAACGGACAGAGTGCTTTTCTCGGCTGACGCTTTTGGCTCATTCGGTGCTCTGAACGGCGCCCTTTTCGCAGATGAAGTTGACTTCATGCGCGACTACCTTGATGAAGCGCGCAGATATTATGCTAACATCGTCGGCAAATACGGCCCGCAGGTGCAGTCGCTTTTAAAAAAGGTTGCATCTGTAAAGGTCGATATGATATGCCCGCTTCACGGGTTCGTATGGCGCCGTGATATTGAGTCTTACATCGATAAGTATCAGAAGTGGAGCACATATACACCGGAAGAATACGGTGTTATGCTTGCGTACGCATCAATATACGGGAACACCGAAAACGCAGCGGAGATACTCTCGCGCAAGCTTTTCGAGCGCGGCGTAAAAGTCGAGATGTATGATGTGTCGGTCAAGCCGGCATCTGATATCGTCTCCGCCGCTTTCCGATACAGCCATCTTGTATTTGCTTCGTCAACATATAACGCCGGCGTGTTTGTAACAATGGACGCTCTTTTGCGCGACATTGAAGCGCACGCGCTTAAAAACCGCACCGTTGCTTTCATTGAAAACGGCTCATGGGCGCCGCAATCAGGAAAGCTCATGCGCGAAATTTTAGCGCCGCTCAATTTCCGCGTCATAAATGAAACTGTCCGCATAAAATCAGCGCTTGCCGACGATCAGGAAAAAGAGCTTGACGCTCTCGCTGATGCAATAGCCGCTACAATACCGGAGACAGCAAAAAAGAAGACTGCTTCGGCACCGACGGCTGCCGGCGAGGTTCAGGGAAATGCACTTTTTAACATAAGCTACGGGCTTTTCGTTCTTTCCGCAAAGGACAGCGCCGGCCGCGACTGTGGCTGCATTATAAATACACTTGAGCAGATCACAGCGACGCCGATTCGTATTTCAATAGCGGTGAATAAGGATAACTATACGCATGAAGCTATCATGGCGACGGGCGAGTTTACAGTATCGGTTTTAACCGAGAGCACACCTTTCTCAGTATTTGAGAATTTCGGCTTCTGCAGCAGCAGAGACAAGGATAAATTTGCCGGATATGATAATGCACCGCGCGGCGCAAACGGAATCGCTTATGTGCCGGAGCACACAAATGCATTTATATCAGGCAAGGTAATATCAGTTGTCGACTGCGGCACTCATTCGATTTTCATTGCAGATGTCACAGAAGCAAAAGTTCTCTCGGATGAGCCCGCCTTGACATACACATACTACTATGACAATATAAAGCCGAAAAAAGTAAATGCCGCGCCTACAGCGCCCAACGCTCCGAAGCGCAAAGTTTGGGTCTGCAAGATATGCGGTTATGTCTATGAAGGCGAGGAGCTTCCGCCGGATTTTGTATGCCCGATATGCAAGCATCCGGCATCTGATTTTGAGCTAAGAGAAATTTAAAATAAATTTTATGAAAAACGAGGTGAAAGTTATGAAGGTGAAGTTTTATAGGTGCAATCACTGCGGAAACATTATTATGTTTAATGTTTCATCAGGCGTACCGGTCGTTTGCTGCGGTGAGAAGATGCAGGAGCTTGTAGCAAATACGACTGACGGTGCAGTTGAAAAGCATGTTCCCGCCGTTTCCGTTGAAGGTAATACGGTAAATGTTGTAATCGGAAGCGTTGTACATCCGATGACGGAGGAGCATTACATCCAGTTTATAGCGGCTGAAACGAAGCAGGGCGTTCAGATTAAATACTTAAAGCCCGGTGATGAGCCGAAGGCTACCTTCGTTCTCAGCGAAGGCGACGAACTTGTTTACGTATACGAATACTGCAACCTCCACGGTCTCTGGCGTGCATAAGCACAATAAATGAGTATATAAACGCATAGTAAAAAAGTCGAGCGGATAAGCTCGACTTTTTTGTGTAATAAATTGCATGCAATTCTGCCGTCCGTTTTACGGTCAGTCAGCAGCAGCCAGCTCAATTGCGGCTTTCTTTGTGTTGATTTCGCGTATAATAGCAGGGTCAAACTTCGAGCGCCTGTCGTATGTGTAAAGCCCGTTTTTCTCCTGTTCTACGTCGGTGAGCTGTGTGTAACAGAAGCCCGCAATCTTCGGCGATGAAAGAAGGGCTGTTGTAAGTGCTCGGTAGCGTTCGATAGCCGCTTCTTTATTCTCAGGGCGGCTGCCGTAGCCCCAGCCGTCGGTATCTGTATCGCTCCACCAAATGCCGCCGTATTCACTTACAAATGTCACAGGGCTTGCTGTGCCATATCTTTCGGCGAAAATCTCCGGGTTTTGCTCATAATCATGAGCGTCGATTATATCGCCGGCTCCGGAAACGTGATGCCAGCCTGATGTATCAATGACAGGGCGTGTTCCGTCAACTGCACGTGTTATGGAGCATAACATATGAACAAGTCTGGGGTCCTGATTCTGTTGCGTTTCGTTGAGCGGGCACCAGCCGACAATGGATGGGTGGCTGAAGTCGCGGCGCAGGATGTCAAGCCATTCCGGTAAAATAGCGCCCCACGCGTCGGCGCGCGATATGTCAAGCCCCCAGTCGCCGTATTCGCCCCAGACGAGATATCCGAGCACATCGCAGTGGTAAAGGAAGCGCGGCTCAAATGCTTTCTGGTGTAAACGAGCGCCGTTGAAGCCCATATCAAGCGAGCGGATAATATCAGCGCGAAGCTCCTCGTCTGACGGCGCCGTATAAATTCCGTCGGGGTAAAAACCCTGGTCTAAAATCAGCCTTAGAAAAATAGTTTTACCGTTTAGAAGGAATCTGCCGTCACGGTAAGAGACTTCCCGCATGCCGAAATAGCTTTTTACGGTGTCTGCTTCATGCGCGCCACCATCAAGCGTAAGTAAAAGGTCATAAAGAACGGGGGAGCCCGGCTCCCACAAGCGGACATCATCAAGCGGCAGCTCCATTATCGCATAGCGTCCTGTGACTTTTGTAGATGTTTCACCGCATATGCGCCCGTCAAGCGATGCTTTAGCGGTGATGAGAAGCCCGTCGGTATTAGGCGAGCATTCAGCTTCTATGAAAAGTGAGCTACGCGAGAGATTTGGCGTGAGTTTTATATTAATAATGTGCGATGCGGGTACGTTTTCAAGCCATACTGTCTGCCAGATGCCCGTTGTGCGCATGTATGAGCATCCGTGGGAGTGATAGCGTTTGCTCTGCTTGCCGCCGGCTTGATTTTCGCGGCGGAGTTCGTCAAGAACCTTAATTGTGACTATGTTTTCACCGGTTTTTAGGTGCGGGGTTATGTCAAAATAAAACGATGAGTAACCGCCTATGTGCTCCCCGACGAGCTGACCGTTAATCCAGACTGTTGTGCGCCAGTCGCAGGCGCCGATGTGAAGGTATGTAACTCTGCCCGGGCGCAGCCATTCATTCGGTACAGTAAATGTGCGCTTATACCAGACGCATTCCATAAAATCAGTGATTCCAACGCCGGATAGCTTGCTTTCGGGGCAAAAAGGGACTGTTATTTTACCCGAGAGGGAGGGGGCCTCAATGAGGCCGCGCTCGGCGCCGCTTTTTCCGTTGTCTATTTCAAAGTCCCATACTCCGTTGAGGTTTATCCATGATTCGCGCACAAACTGCGGACGCGGATATTCGGGACGCGGAATAATATCAGCTTTCATATGAGTGTAACCATCACTTTCAGCGTTTTTTCCGTGATTTTTAAGTTTTATCGTGTTTATAGTATAACATTACACACAAGCGATAGCAATTTTTATTTCGGATTTAAGAGTAACAAAAAAACGCCGACACATAAATAAATGTCGGCGTTTTAAAATCGGAGTGACTGGATTCGAACCAGCGGCCTCTTGGTCCCGAACCAAGCGCTCTACCAAACTGAGCCACACCCCGGTGCTTTAAAGTATTATTGTGTTAAAAATTAAATTAGCTAAATCAATTTATAAAGTATTAACTGTTCTTTTGCGCATATTTAGTCTTGATAACGCGGCGCGGTATTCATTATAAGATATTTACTCGGAAATTGCAAGTAGTTTTCAGTTATTTTACAGATAGAATTTTTTTGTTATAAGTATGTTGCTTTACTTATTAGCGATATGAGGATTTTTTTGTTTATTATAAACCGCATGTGAGAAAGATTTTCTTGTGAGGTTGAAACTCATCAGGATGTCTTGTATTGTGAGTTCTGTGTTAATATGCCAGACTCAATATCGTGTTGGGTGATTTTTAGGAACATATCGAAATAAAATAGTTTGAGGGCAAAAAAAACAGCTCGGATATTGTGAGCTGTTTTGGATACGGTTGCTACCATATAGTTAGAAAGGTGTCTATATTGATTATGCTTAATGTGTCAACTTTTTAAAACCAAGTATTATACCAGACTTTGGCACACCCCGATGTTAAATTCTAAATATAATATACAAGCTCCGCCCTAAACGACGGTCATATGGGCAGCACTACTGTATATCATGATGTAAACCGTGCGTCGATATCTAAAACCGTCGCATCGGGGTGTTCATACGCCAGTTTATACCGGGGTTCTTATAATTATTTTATGTTTTAAAAGGATTTTCCGGTATATGTAAGCCAAAGGGGCAGTTACCCGACTTCAGCATGAACAAAGCACAGCATAATCCTCTGCAATTTCCAAAAGGGTACAAGGGGTAACTTGTCCATCACATAACAAGGAGAAAAATCTGCGAGCCAAATGCTCGTTCCTCGTTATGTCACATACAGAGGCATGGTCATGAGCGTCGCCACAGTCTGCAAATACCCTCACAGAGTATATATGCCCGCACCCGTCGTCTGCCGGACGTTTAGTGAGGATATAGAGGAGAGAGAAGGGAGATAAATGATGAAGCCTTGTTTCGATAATTTGCTCACCTAAGGGAGCAGGTCGGATGAGGTGATGATCATGTCTGGTCCTCCAATGTAAATATGTTGCCAATATTGTAACAAAGTATGAGTATACTGAAAATTAAGAAAATGATTAAGAATCATGATGTAATTATGTCCATAATAACTAATTGTGGCGAATATGTAGAAATATATGCACAAATGTGTATTATTATGCAAAAATGCGTGAAAATATTTTTATCTTATATAATAATTTGCAATTTTTGTGCAAAATGATAGTTTATGTTGAGGTTGCATGTGACATAATAATACTTATTTTTAAGAGCATGTTAAATTTATTATATGCGAATTATTAATACATATCATTACAACTTATCATATATATTAGGAATATATTGTTTATTGACCACAATATATTGTGTGTGTATAATATAAAATATGTTATATTATTATAATTACGTGTAGTTACTCATACCGTTAATTATACATCATAAAATTGAATGAATAATTATTAATTGTGTACGTTTGCAGGGAGATGTTATCGTTGTGGAAAAAATGAAAAAACTGATTTATGCAATACGGCGCCCGCCCCGCCTTACTAAAATGTCGGCGTCGGTAACTATGGCATGCCTGAGGGCAGTCACACTCCATTTATTATACATATTTACGCTTACCATTATGGCGTTTTTTGGGGTTCCGGTGGCGCGTGAGATTCTTCCGTATGTGTCCGATATGCTCCATGCAGATGCAATAGCTGCTATCCTATCAGTTGGCGGTGGCCTTTTGATAGATTTACAGCAGCGCGGTATGTGATTTTTAAGGACTGCTACTTGACATCTGGGGTAAAATATGTAAAAATACTATAGAGGTGCTTTGAGGCTTCTTTAGTGTTGTTTTAAAATTAAATATATACACATGTATAACTGTGCGCAGGAGAAGGCACTCATAACAAAAAACCATAGGGCGCACTTGTTATAAATCGTTGATGCGGAGGGGAAGACACCCATGGAAAAAAACGTAACCGTCGTTGACGAACAGGGCAATATCATAGGCACGACCTATCCTAAAAGAGCTAAAGGCTTAGTTAAGAAAGGGAGGGCGCGCTATGTTGGCGATAATGCCATCTGCCTTGTGCATGTGTGTCCTCCCGATGAAATTTTACAGGAGGACAGCATAACAATGTTCGATAACGACAATAACATAAACAATAACAACAGTAGCAGCGATAACGACAATAACAAAGACAATATTTCAATTTTTATCAACCGTGCGAAGGAAGCGGCAAAGACAGTAGGCGAAGAGCTTAGCGCATTCCTTAAAAATGAGGACAATGCTCTTGACCGCGCCCTTGACAGTCTGAGAGAAACCATAGCTAATCTGAAAGCAGATAGTAAAAGTTACAAAGTCGAGATAAAAATCGACGATAAAGATCAGGCTGACGAGGAAAAGAGCGAAGATAATAGCACAGATGCAAGAGAATCCGACACAGAGCAAAGAGAACACAAAGCCGACGCGTCTGATGACGAATCAAAGCACATTTCCGCTGAGAACATGGAGCGCGCCCGCGAAGCGTATGAGCGTGCGAAGGAAATGATGACAGCGGCTGCCGCAACGATGGGCAAAGCTGCTGTTAAGATTGGCAAGACGGTAGGCGATGCGGCAACGTACACAGTCGGAAAAATCAAAACTGCTATGGAAGATAAGAGCGAAGTGAGCGTGAGCGTGGATTATATTCTGCAGCAGATGGAGAAAATATCCTCGCAAAACGACTCAATTCGTGAGATGTTTGAGAAATTCTCCTCTGCTGACGCGACGCAATCTGATACTGGTGCTGAGGCCTTCAGTAATGCGGCGGATGCGTTTGCAAAAGCAATCACTGCGCGCGAGAACACAAACGCAAAGCTGCTTGAGATGTATTCTCGTATGCTCGATTCTTTGATGGCAAAGAGCGATCCCAAAGTGGAGATAGTAAACAAAGCACTATCGATGCTGCAGGATGATTCACTTATTAAGGAAGCGTCGAGCGTAATCGCTGAGGCAACTGATGAAACTCTGCCGACACTGTCCGATATGTATAATGACTACATTAAGGCAAAGTGGCAGGCGATACGTGACCTGATTGAAAAGTTGCAATAATAAAAAACGGCTTTTTTACACCGTAATAAATAAAGCGACAGTTTAAAAACCCCGCCAGGATACCCGGCGGGGTTTTTCAGTGGTAAAAAATATTTTCGTAAGGGTCGTATCCTGTATATTTGTATATTTGAAATGTTTTTACGCAATAGCCTTCGGCGGCAGCTCTTTTTCCCCTGTAAGTATGGGAATGAGCATTTCATTGCTGATGTTGAGAACATCTGAAAACTCGTCGCAGAGCATCTTAATTGCTGTACGATAATATTGCTCGTCTGTCATATTGAGCTTTCCGCCCTTTGCCTTCACTTTCTTTTCGTGGTGATATAAAGTCTTGACTAAACAAATAAGCTCGCGCCTGTCTCCGTTTGCTACAATGTCACGGTAATGCTGCTTTCGCGTCAATGCGTTGTCAACCCATAAAGGTTCCATGTCGGCGACAGACTCGATGAGTTCCCGTATTTCATCCTCATCGAGCGTATATTTCATTTTCGAAGTCAGGTCTTTGTTGTCTATTGGTACGTATATGACCGAGCCCTTATCTCCTTTTGGGCGTAAAACATAATACGGTGTTTCTGTTCCCGTAAAATTGAACTCACTTATTTCAACGATCTCGCAGGTTCCGTTAACACCGTAAATGACCGTATCTCCGACCTTAAACAAACTTCTCCCCTCCCCCGTTTGTATTTTTTATATATTAAAGGCGTTTTGCCGAGAAACCAAACTGGAGGTGATGTTTCTGAAAAATGTCACCAATCCTTACAATTTTATTATAACATATATAATAGTAAAAAGCTAACGGTAAATTTACACAATAATAATCATTAAATATCATAATATTTAGCTATTTACTTGTTTATCAGGGAAGGAGAAAGAAGCGTCAACTCCGCTGGCTATGTCGATGTCAACGCCACTGGCAAAGCTGCTTCCTGATTCATATCCGAAAGGCAGCAGTATTATTTCACCTCTGACAAAAAACGGGTGCGAAGTAAATATCGCACCCGTTATATGGTTATATATTTATAGTTATATTACTTCAGCATAGGCAACGCCGTTTTGGCACCCTGTGAAAAGAACATCATATATCCTGCCGCTTACTAAGCTTTGTGTGCTATCAGTTTGCTTTATTACTGTTTCTATAAAGTTTGGCGTGTGTCCTGATAGCTGCCCGCCCGCAGATTCAAGGAGGATTTCGTCTTTGGGGTAAGCTGCAATATATTCGGCTATGACATCATCGGTTATCGTGCGCTGAAGGGAGATTAGCTTCGAGGAGCGCTCGCGCCGCACAGCGGGCGGAACCTGACCTTCCATTGTTGCGGCAGGTGTACCGCGGCGGGCGGAAAAAGCAAATACATGAGCTGAGAGAAAACGCATGCGGTGCATAAAAGCAAGCGTTTCCTCAAAGTCCGCATCAGTCTCCCCCGGGAATCCGGTTATTACATCGGCCGTCAGCATGACGCGCGGAATTGCGGCGCGAAGGGCGGCGGCAGCTTCTTCGACCATTTCAGCCGTATAGCGGCGGCGCATGGCGGCGAGCGTTTTTGAGCAGCCGCTTTGAACCGACAGGTGAAAGTGCGGGCACAGATGTTGCAGCCCGGCAATCGCCTCTATAAAATGCGGACGCATGATAGACGGGTCAAGCGATCCGAGGCGAATGCGGCGTATGCCGGGAACATTGTCAACAGCACGCAAGAGGTCAATAAACTTCTCGCCTGTGTCACGGCCGAACGAAGCCGTTTCAATGCCTGTAAGCACAACCTCAAGGCAGCCGCCTGCGACAAGGCGAGTGACCTCGTCCGTAATGTCGCTTATCCGGCGCGAGCGGACAGGTCCGCGGACGGAAGGAATGATGCAGTAAGCGCAGCGGCCGTCGCAACCGTCGCAAATTTTGACAAACGCGCGTGTTTTCGGCGCGTGTGATATTTCCATCGGCTCGTATGTTGTCGGCGGTGCTTCTGCTGACACAACGGGGGATGAGGGAATGCCGTTTTTCACAATTTCAAGGGCGGCGTCGGCGACACGGAGCTTGTCCCCGCTGCCCGAAACAAAGGCTACGCCATCAATTTTCGCAACTTCTAAAGGCGAACCCTGTGCGTAACATCCACAGACGATGACAGCGGCACCGGGATTCAGCGAACGGGCGCGGCGTATCATCTGGCGGCTCTTGCGGTCGGCTTCAGCCGTTACTGTGCATGTGTTTATTATATATACATCACAAGCGTCCGCCGGCGAAAGCACGTCAAAGCCGAGAGCAACAAGCCTTTCGGCAATAGCTTCGCTTTCGTATTGGTTGACTTTACACCCAAGTGTTATAATAGCTGCCGTCGGGGCAGAGCCTACACTGTTTTGCAGTCGTGATGAGTTTTCTGATGGCATCTTTTATTTTACCTTTCTTTCGGTAGCGGTGTTTTAAGAAAAATACGTGAATGATACTATATAAAGCGGCACAGAGGAAAACACGCAGTTATATAAAGTGTAACATATAAAGCAGTTACAAGCCAAATTAATTATAAAACCGGTGTCGGATTAAGTTTGTAATGCCGCTTTACCTACATAATATGGGCGGTACAATTCGAAACTTTATTATATGTTAAAAAATCAAAGATTGTCAACAAAATTTAAAGCCGTATAAATAATTACCTTTAATCCCATAGCTTTGATATTTGGCGGGCGGTGCACACCGTTGACATGTATTTTGCCTATGGGTTATAATGTATACGGATAAATCTATGCTTTTGGGGGAGGAGCGCCATTGACGAAAGATGAAATAATCGGCGCTCTCACCGCACTGTCAAGGCAAATCGAAGATTATGCGGCGTCAGGCGCTGTTCGCTTCCATATGCCCGGTCATGCCGGGGTTGCATTTGATAAGTTGCCAGATGCGCTTATACCGGCGTACAAACTTGATGTGACAGAGCTTGATTTTTCGGACAACTTATATGACCCGAGTGTGGGCGGTCCGATAAAGAGTGCCTGCCGGGCGCTGGCTGCCATATACGGAACGGGTGCAACTGTGCCGACGACGGGTGGGGCAACAGCCGCTCTTTTTGCAGCGATTGCAGCAGCAGCGTCACATGACCCAGAAAGGGCAGCACCATTAAGTTGTGACGTCACAAGGCAAGGGAGCAATATAGCATCATGCGGCAGTAAAAAAAGGGGAGTAAAATTCCTTTGCGCACGCGGGATTCATAAATCTGCCGTATATGCGATGGCTGCCGCCAGCGCCGATGCTGATTTTATTTATCCTGATGAATCGGGCGAGTATTCATCAAGTGACTTTGCAGCCGCACTGAAGGACGGCGCATACAACGCTGTTATTATAACAAGCCCCGACTATTATGGCCATATACAAGATGTTGCTTTAATAGCAAGCGTTTGTCATGACGCGGGCGTGCCGCTTATATGTGATGCTGCGCACGGAGCACATCTTGACTTTTATGAAGGCGGGCGGCTGTCGCCTGTAAAAAACGGTGCCGATCTTACGATATCGTCGCTTCATAAAACGCTTCCCGCGATGACGGGAGCAGCGCTTTTACACGGCACAGGATGCTTTGGAAATTTTGATATGCTCTGCCGTCGCATGGCGAGGTCTGCATCAACGTCTCCATCTTATCCGATTATATTATCGATTTTTTCATCTGTTGCTTTCATGTATGAAAACGGCGCGAGACTGACAGGGGAGCTTGCAAGGCACGTTGATTATGCGAAAAATGAGCTGCGCGCGCTTGGTTTTTTGCTGCCAGGCCATAAAATATCGGATCCGTGCCGTATAACGATATCACCGCCGGATGGCGACGGGCGTGCTTATTATAATTATCTCTCACAAAAGGGTATTATGTGCGAGTTTACAGACGGTCATAACGTCGTTATGATTCCGTCGGTGCTACATGGTGAGCGTGAATTTGAAGCGCTTATGTCGGCGTCTTGTGATTATGTAAGAGGTGCCGGTGCGGGAAAAGATAAAGAGGAACATAAGCATAAAAATAAAAACGGCGGGCAACAATTTTCCCCGTGCGTTCATGTTAAAACAAGACCGAAGCGCGCGATGAGCTTATCCGATGCGCTTCTTTGTGAGTTTGAAACTGTTAAAATTAAAGATGCCATCGGTCGCGTTTGCGCGGAGCCGGCGGCTCCCTATCCGCCGGGTGTGCCAATACTTATGCCAGGTGAGGTGTGCGGCGAGGAAGAAGCTGAGATGCTGATGGAAAGCGGCGTTGAGAGTATATGCGTCACTCTCTGAGATGGCCGGGAGGTGATTTCTTTGTCCGGTGAAAAGTTTTTTCGTGATTTTAATATATTTGCGGGCAATACGGAGCTGAAAGAAAACGTCGCCGCTATCATCAGACGAGGTGAAGCTGCTCACGCTTATATTATAGAGGGCGGACAAGGCTCCGGGAAAACAATGTTTGCGCACCTCTTTGCCGCGGCGCTCATTTGCGAAGGTAAAGGGAAGAGAGCGCTTCCTTGCGGTGAATGTACGGCTTGCCTGAAGGTTGAGCGCGGGGTGCATCCAGATGTTATAAGTGTCGACCGCGGAGACCGTACCACGCTCGGCATTGACACAATTCGCGAGGTAAGAGCCGATGCATTTATTCTCCCGTCTGAAGCGGAGAGGAAAATATATATCATAGAAGACGCGCACCTTATGACAAACGATGCGCAAAACGCATTTTTACAAGTGCTTGAGGAACCGCCGTCGTATGCTGTTTTTTTGCTAACGTGCACCGAGCCGCTCCGGCTTTTGCCGACTGTCCGCTCACGTGCACCATCGTTGAGGCTCAGACCGCTCACAGCGGATGAAATGGAGGAGTTTCTTCTCTCAAAGGCAGGAGATAAGGCTCGCCGCCTGCGCGACAGCGACAGGGAAGCGTGGGAGGAGCTGATAGCGGCATCCGGTGGTATGCCGGGTGTGGCGCTGACGCTTCTTGACGGGGGGCTTGAGGAGCGTCGTCGTGAACGCAATTTGGCTGTAAAGCTGCTTTGCGGGCTTATATCAGGCTCATCTGATGCATTAGTATCAATAAATCCGGGTGTCGGAAATATATCACGTCGGGAGGATGCAAAACAGCTTGTAAAAGATATGGCAGACGCTCTTCGCGATATGCTTGCCGTAAAGAGATGTGATGCGGCGCCGCTGTGTTTTTTCGCAAACAGAAATACAGCGCAAAAGGCTGCAATGCCTTATACGGTGGCTGACATCGCGCGTGCCGCCGACGCACTCGATGAGCTTTATTTATCACTCGATCGCAATGCGTACGTCACTGGTGCTTTTGCAGCAGCCGGTGCGAAAATGCGCCGGGGCAGGTAATTTTAATAATAAAACTAAAAATGTTGAAAGATATAACATATTAATAATCTGGCTTAATTTTTTAAATGTTGTATGCCGGTGATGAGTTATAAAACAGTGGTGAGGTAATACACCACAGTGATATTTTGTTTATAAAAAAGAAAGGAATCTGTGCGATCTCGCACAGATACAGCGTAATAATATGGCCGATGAAAAGAAGCCCAGAACGGGTGCGATGAACGTTCAAAACGGAACCGGTAATAACGGTAACTTGAACGGCAATCACAAAGGTCACAAAAATAAAAAGCAAAAATTTAATAAAAAGAACAAAAATAATAAAAATAAGCGTGAAAAAAAGCTTGCTGCCGCCGAAAAGGTAAAGAGCGCTAAAAACAGCGCAACAAACAGCGCAGCAGATGAAATAGAGCACAGTCTCAGACAAGATGAGATATTGCCCGATGATGAAATGCTTATCAATGAAGCCGCACAGGCAGCTGGTAGCATTAACGGAAACTATAAAAGCCAAACTGATAGCCAAAACAGCGCTTTTAATATAAACCATGCTGACGTTTTTAAAAACGGTAGTAGGAACGAACGCAATGGGAAAAACAATAAAAACGGGAAAAAGAACGGACATTCTCATGGCGAAAGTGTTGACGGTGGTAGCGAGCTTTCAGATGACAATACAATGATAAAAGTTTATGAGAGTGAAACGTATGATACAGCAAATGCCCTTGATGCATCTGCTGATACAATAAAGACATCAAGCACAAACAATCAACAGCGGTATAAGTACATTCCCGACCATTGGTTTGAGGATGAGGCTTCCAAGTCGAAAGAAAATCCGACGGAAGTACCGCCTGATGAAAACGCAGTGCAGATTGTTGGCGTACGTTTTAAGGAAACGGGCAAGGTTTATTACTTTGCACCTATGGATTATGTCCTCAACGAGGGCGATCACGTCATCGTCGAAACAGCACGCGGTCTTGAGTATGGTGTCGTAGTGCTTTCAAACAGATATGTTCCCGCACAGTCGCTTGTGGCACCGCTGCGCCCGGTCATTCGCATAGCAACGGAAGAAGATGCACAAAAGCATGAGCAAAATATCAAGCGCGAGCGTGAGGCATTTGACATTTGCTGTGAAAAAATAGCTGCTCACGGGCTTGATATGAAGCTGATCGACGTCGAATACACATTTGACAACAGCAAGCTGATGTTTTATTTTTCGGCTGAGGGGCGTGTCGACTTCCGTGAGCTTGTCAAGGACCTCGCATCTGTTTTCCGCACTCGTATTGAGCTGCGCCAGATAGGCGTGCGTGACGAGGCAAAGTTGCTTGGAGGGCTTGGCGTATGCGGACGTCCGCTTTGCTGCGCAACATTCCTCTACGACTTCGCGCAAGTGTCTATACGTATGGCGAAGGAACAGAACCTGTCGCTTAATTCAACGAAAATATCAGGTGCTTGCGGACGCCTTATGTGCTGCTTGCGCTACGAGTGTGAAACATACGAAGAGGAGGGGCGCAGAACACCGCGTCCTAACAGCATAGTCCGCACAAAAGAAGGAATCGGCGTCGTCATAGAATCACAACCGCTGTCCGGTATTATAAAAGTACGGTTAGGTGAGGATGAAACTGCTCCTGTCAAGGTTTTTAACCGCGACGAGGTCGAGGTTATAAAAAGTGCAGGCATTGATGAGGCATCGGAGAGCACATCGAATGGCAATACATCAGACGATAATTTACCAGACGGTGAACCTTTGTGAGCCTATAAAATACGGGCAGATACTATCAGCATAATAATATAGGGCGAAAATTATCGAAAAGGTATTTTCAAACTATATTATTTGTGATAGAATCATAAAAGTGTGAGGTTGATCCTACAATTAAACGGAGGTTGTATATTATGGCACACATAATCAATAAAGAAAAGTGCATAGGATGCGGCTCTTGCGAAGCTGAATGCCCGGTCGGCGCTATTTCCGCTGATGAAGATGGAAAGTACGTAATTGATGCTGATAAGTGCATAGATTGCGGCGCTTGCGCCAGCGTATGCCCGGTTGAGGCTCCGGAACCGAAGGAAGACTAATTCTTTTGGAACATAATGCCTGAAAAACCGCGCCGTCTTTTCGGCGCGGTTTATTCCTTTATATGATAAGTATTGTTTAGCCCCGGCACGTCTTATACCCTATAGCATGAGGTCTTATTATGACTAAAATTATAAGCGACAACGTTAATGGCGAACCCATAAATATAAATTTCGGTTTAACTCTCCGCACGCCACCCGGATGTCTTCCGTTTACGACGGATGCATTTTTGCTGTCTGCTTATATTTCACGTCCTGCCGGCACTTTCGTGCGTGCGGCAGAACTTGGCGCAGGCAGCGGGGCAGTGTCACTTTTAACTGTTTGCCGGGGAACAGCGGATACAGTAACAGCGTTTGAGGTTCAGCCGGAGCTTTACGAAGCTCTTTGCCAGAATATTGAGGAAAACGGTTATTCTGACCGCATAACACCGGTTGCCGCTGACATAAGGGAGCTTACTCCTTCCATATATGCAGGACAATTCGACCTTGTGTTTTCAAACCCGCCTTATCTGCGCCCCGGCACAGGGTTAAGCAGCAGTAGTCGTGTAAGCGACATCTGCCGGCGAGAGGTTTTAGGCGGCATACGGGAGTTTACAGCGTGTGCTGCGATGCTTTTGCGTTATGGCGGCATGTTTTATGCCGTTTACCGCCCTGAGCGCATAGTTACTTTACTGAGGGCGCTTTCTGATGTCGGGCTTGAGCTGAAAATAATGACATATGTTTATCCCGACGCAAACTCAACACCGTCGCTTGTCCTTGTCGGAGCACGGCGCGGCGGAGGAGAGGGCGCACGTATAACAGCCCCGCTTTTTATTTATAAAGATGTCTTATCGGAGGACGGCTGCCGAGAAGAAACCGATGTTTTCCGCGAAATATATGAAAAAGGATGTTTCCCGGAGGGGTATGTACTCAGATGAATGGTGATACTGAAAAAAACAGAACAGTGAAGGATGCAGACATAGACAAAAATAATGCGTCCAGTAATGACGCAAACAGTGTGTCGGCAGAGAAATTTGCGGATAATGCTGATGCTGACATATTGTCCGATGATGTGTTATCTGCAGATTTTATATCTGCTCGTGATACAGTGTCTGGCGGTGCAAATGATGTGTGTGGCGGCACACTTTATCTTGTATCAACACCGATAGGAAACTTGGCTGACCTTTCTTCACGGGCAATAAAGGTTTTGCGTGAAGCAGACTTCATCGCGGCGGAAGATACAAGGCGCACGGGGCGCCTTCTTGCGGCGATTGGGGTTAAGCGCCCGATGACAAGCTATCATGAGCACAACAAAAAGGAAAGCGGAGAGCGCACAATAAAGCGTCTTGAGGCAGGGGAGAGCTGTGCTTTGTGCACGGACGCCGGTGTTCCGGGGATAAGTGATCCCGGAGCCGATCTCGTCGCCGCTTGTGCTGAGCGGGGCATACCCGTCGTTTGTATTCCGGGGCCTTGTGCGGCAATAACAGCGCTTGCTGTTTCGGGTGCTGATACACGAAGATTTATTTTTGAAGGCTTTTTACCGGCAGAAGCTAAACAGCGGCAATCCCGCCTTGCCGAGCTTTCACGCGAGGAGCGCACGGCTGTAATATATGAAGCACCTCACCGTATTAAAAAAACGCTTTCAGAACTTCGTTCAGCTTGCGGCGGGGGACGTAAGATAACAATTTGCCGCGAGCTGACAAAGTTAAATGAGGAAGTTATTCACACCGACCTTGACGGCGCCATCTCTCTTTACTCAGAGAGGGAACCACGCGGTGAATTTGTGCTTGTTTTGCACGGCGCAGAGAGCAAAGAAACGAGTGTCTCCGACTGGTCTTGTGTGACAGTAGCAGAGCATGTTGCTTTATACGAAGCGGAAGGGATGAGCCGCATGGATGCAATAAAAGCCGTGGCTCGCGACAGAGGTGTCTCTAAGGGAGTAATATATAAAGAACTTTTGAAATAGTGTTGTTATGCAAAGTTATTGTGTTTGTTCAAATGCAATATATCTTGCTGTAATGTAAACCGGGCGTCATTATTCATTGACGCCCGGTTTTATTATGTCGAACATTGAGTTGATGACAAGCCAAAGAGGAGCATAGTAGTTCATTATATTCCATATGCTGACGCCTGCGAGATCTTCCTCCGATGCAAGCTCAAGCTTTGCCAGTATGCTGCGCGCGTCCTCAAACCAGACAATATGCGGTGACGCTTCCTGCACTGTGGGAGCGCTGAGCTCATAATACCTGTAAAACGGTGATTGTGCTGATTCGTCGAAATTGATAGGCACTTGAAGATTTTGTGCCTGCTCGACGGCTTCTACATTCGTCAGCGCTTCGGCGACAGTTGTGCCGCTGATATATGGTAGTTTCCAGTCGTATGCGTAGTTCGGCATACCTAACATAAGCTTTTCGGAGGGAATTTCGGTTTGCGCGTAGTCTACAACCCTTGAAACAGCATCAAGCGGCGCAATCGCCATTGGCGGCCCGTATGCATATCCCCACTCGTATGTCATGAGAAGAGATTTGTCTGCTACGCTGCCAAGCTCGCCATAATTATGCCCTTCATAAAGTAACCCGGGCATGTTGGGCTGGTTTTTAGGCGCAAGAGATATGAAAAGTTCATAGTTGCCGCGTGATTTTAGCGCGTCTCGGACATTTCTTGAGAATTCAACGAAATTTTCTGCGTTTGCAGCCCCAAGATACTCAAAGTCAAGATCGACACCTGCATATCCTTTGGCAACGACAGTATCAACAATGTTTTGTACTACTGTATTCTGAATTTCGGGGTTTGTAAAAATAAAGTTTGCAATTTCGTTTGAGAATACACCCTCTTCGGTCAGGGTTGACACAAGCATGATTGGAGCGACGCCATATTGTTTTGCTATATCAATTATTTCTTTGTCGTCTCCGCCCTCTGGCGGTATCAGTGTTCCGTCGCGGCGCAAGCCATAGGTGAATATTGTGAGGTACGAGAGATATGGGAGAGTTTTGCGCAGCACGTCACGGTCTATAAAGGGATAAATGTACGCGTTGACGTAATGCCGTCCGAGCAAAGGCGGCGGGTACGATATTACAAGAGTTTGTCCCGGGTATATGTCATAGTTGCCGCCAAGGATCGGGTTGTTGCGAAGAAGCTGGTCGACGCTGACACCGAAATTATTTGCTATCGAGTAAAGAGAATCACCATTTTTAACTGTATATGTAGTTGTCGGCTGAGTTATAACGAGCGTTTGCCCTACGGTTAATTTTTCCGGCAGCGTAAGCTCATTATCCATTATTATCCGTGAAGGAGGTACCCCGTACGTTCGAGCGATAGAATTTAGGGTTTCCCCACTGCTAACGGTATGTATTATCATATTTTCCTCCAGATGGTTATATACTAACATTTTTAAGTATATGCACATGTTATTCTTACGTTTCATGTGCATGGCTTTTTGTAGTTAATATTTCTCAAGTATTTTGACATTGAGTCAGGCGAGTACATTCAACGTGTTCGGAATTTATAAACGAGCGCAACACCGAAAGCTGTGTAGACAAAAAATAGCGCAATATATGAATATAGAGCAGTTTATATGATGGATTTACAATAAATAAAATAGATATAATAAAGGACGGCGCCGTGCTGGGTACTTTACACGGGGGCTGTCCTTTTGTACAATATATTTGAGGAGGATTATCATAATTTTACCTCACCGTGTATTGAGTGGTAATCTTGTGGGAATCATTTGCTATGGAAAAAAGCGAAGTTTTACTCTTAAACATTGCAAAACTCAGCTTTTTTATGCCAAAGACATACCTGCAAAGCAAATCATTGTAAAATCTATATTTTGATAAAGGAGTGCAAAAATATGAAATATTCTGGTGGAATTCCTGCCGTTGCAGCCGTTCGTGCAATTGAAATCCTGGATTCGCGCGGAAATCCGACCGTAAAATGCTCGGTAAGTTTAGTAAGTGGCGACGTAGGTGTGGCTTGCGTACCGTCCGGTGCGTCAACCGGTGTGCATGAAGCACATGAGCTTCGCGATGGCGATAAAAACAGATATGGCGGAAAAGGTGTTTTGCGCGCTGTTGCAAATGTAAACGATGTTATCGCTCCCGCCCTTATTAAATCCGGCGTTTCAGGACAAGCTGCTGTTGATAAGTTCCTTTGTGAGCTTGATGGAACACCAAACAAATCAAAGCTCGGCGCAAATGCTATCCTTGCGGTTTCGCTTGCGTATGCACAGGCGTCCGCTGCTTACTATGGCCTGCCGCTTTATGCTTATCTTGGCGGTGCTGCAGCATCTTACAGAAAAATGCCCTCCCCGATGATGAACGTCATCAACGGTGGTGCTCATGCATCAAACAATATTGACATACAGGAGTTCATGATTGTGCCGTATGGCACGAAAACATTTGCAGAAGCGCTCAGATGTGGTGCTGAAATTTATCATACGCTTGGCAAGCTGATTAAAAAGCGCGGCAAGAGCACGGGTGTTGGTGACGAGGGCGGTTATGCGCCTGAGCTTGGCAGCGACGAAGAAGCCCTTATGCTGCTGGTAGAGGCTATTCACGAATCGGGATACGATGAAAAGACTGTAAAAATCGCGCTTGACGTCGCATCAAGTGAATGGAAAACAGAAAAGGGATACCATCTGCCGAAACGAGATGTGTTCTATACAACGGATGAGCTTATAGCACAGTGGCAGGGGCTTTGCGAGAAGTACCCCATTATGTCAATTGAGGATGGTGTAGGTGAAGATGACTTTGAAGGCTGGGCAAAGCTCACATCTGCCCTGGGCAACAAAATAATGCTTGTCGGTGACGACTTCTTTGTAACGCAGGCTGATCGCGTAAGGCTTGGAATAGAACGCGGCTGTGCGAACGCTCTCCTTGTAAAGCCGAATCAGGCAGGGACTCTCTCAGAGACAATAGAAGCAATTAAAACAGCCTCGAGCGCCGGCTATAATTTCATACTTTCACACCGTTCAGGCGAGACAGAGGACAGCATAATAGCCGATATAGCCGTTGCAATGGGAGCCGGTTTCATAAAGTCCGGTGCTCCGTGCCGCAGCGAGCGCATAGCGAAGTACAATAGATTGCTTGAAATTGAAGCGTCGTTTTGAGCTTCAATCATAGGGGCAAGTTGCCGTTTGCCTAAAATGGACTTGCTCATGTTAAAAATACGTGTTATAATATGGATGTTAAAAGCGCCCGGGCGGGAAAACCCGGGCGCACCGGTTATTATAAGCAAGCGTGGCGGATAGCAAGATAAGCATAATTTATATGTTATAATGCTTTATGTAGATTGATTAATTATGCAAGTGTCTAATCTTGTTTAAAGCTGCGCGAGTTAATAAAATGTCGAAAATTAATACTAAAACAAAAAACGGAGTTTAACAAATGTCAGCAAGAAGGACGCCGACATACGATGATAGGAGTATAACATCACTTAAGGGAGCAGATAGAGTAAGAAAACGCCCGGCCGTCATGTTTGGTTCGGATGGTCTTGAGGGATGTGAGCATGCATTTTTCGAAATACTCTCAAATGCTGTTGACGAAGCGCGCGAAGGCTATGGCGATAAAATAATCGTCACGGCTTTTGCTGACCACTCGATTGAAGTTGAGGATTTTGGCCGCGGGGTGCCGCTTGGCTATAACGAACGTGAGCAGCGCTATAACTGGGAGCTTATTTTCTGCGAGCTTTATGCAGGCGGCAAATACAATAACAATGAAACCGGCTCTGCTTATGAGTTCTCGCTCGGATTAAACGGGCTTGGCGCTTGCGCAACGCAGTACGCGTCGGAATATATGGAAGTGCAGTCCGTATCAAACGGTGTTATTTCCGAGATAAGCTTCAAACGTGGGGAAGCGGCAAGTGAGCTTCGTCAGCGTCCGGCTGATAAGCGTGGTAAAAAAAGCGGAACGACTATTCGCTGGAAGCCTGATAGAGAAGTTTTCACGGACATAAACATCCCGCGTGAGTATTACCGCACAACACTCTTAAAGCAGGCTGTCGTTAACGCCGGTTTACGTTTTATCTTCAAGTGGCAGAAGGAAGACGGCAGTTTTGACAGTGAAGAATTTTACTATGAAAACGGCATTTACGATTATATAAGCGAGATTGTCGGCGAAGAGGATGTTATAGCGCCGCCTGTTCTCTGGAGCTTTGAAGCTGTCGGGCGTGACCGTCAGGACAAAGACGACTATAAACTAAAGGCGCAGATAGCTTTCGCTGTTTCAAACCGGGTGAATATGCTCGAATATTATCACAACTCAAGCTTTCTTGAACATGGCGGGTCGCCAGACCGCGCTGTCCGTACGGCGTTTACATACGCTGTCGACAATTACCTGAAAAACAACGGAAAATACACAAAAAACGAATCGCGCATAACATTTGCCGACATTGAGGACTGCCTTGTCCTCGTTACAAACAGCTATTCAACACAAACATCCTACGAGAACCAGACGAAAAAAGCTATCAGCAATAAATTTATCGCTGAGGCGATGACAAATTTCCTAAAAGAACAGCTTGAAGTTTACTTTGCAGAAAATAAACAGTACGCAGAAGCGATAACAGGGCAGGTTCTCATCAATAAACGAAGCCGTGAGCAAGCGGAGTCTGCACGTATTACGCTAAAAAAGAAGCTCACCGGTTCAATGGATGTGGCTTCCCGCGTTGATAAGTTCGTCGCATGCCGTTCAAAAGACCCGCAAATCCGCGAGCTATATATAGTTGAGGGAGATTCCGCGCTGACTTCATGTAAACTTGCACGCAATGCGGAATTTCAGGCGATAATACCTGTTCGCGGCAAAACCCTCAACTGCATGAAAAGCACATATGACAAAATATTCAAAAGTGAAATTATAACCGACCTTTTAAAAGTCATCGGTTGCGGCGTTGAGATTAAGGCAAAGGGGCGCCATAACAACGAATTTGATTACTCCGCGCTTCGCTGGAGCAAGATTATTATTTGTACAGATGCTGATGAGGACGGTTTCCAGATTCGCACGCTGCTCCTAACAATGTTTTACAGGCTCCTGCCTACGCTGATAGATAAAGGGCATGTGTATATTGCCGAATCGCCGCTTTATGAAATAACAGAGAGGACTAAGGAAGAACGCACATATTTTGCTTATAACGAAACGGAAAAGATTGATATAATATCGAAACTTGACGCTGCTGGCATCAAATATACGCTTCAGCGTTCAAAGGGGCTTGGCGAAAACGAACCGGAAATGATGTGGCAGACGACGATGAATCCGCAGACACGCCGGCTCATTCGCGTCTCCCCTGCAGATGCCGCTGAGACTTTGCGTATATTTGAAACTTTACTTGGAGACGATCTGCCCGCTCGCAAAGTATTTATTACAGAAAACGGGCACAGATACCTTGCAAAAGCTGATATTTAAAGGCTTTCATGCAGTTAATTAAAGATGTATATTTTTTGTATATAACTTGTAATAGAAAAACGATATTATCAAGTGGTGCTATATACTTGACAAAGCATTAGCATAAATATAAAATTAACGCATATTAAATAAAAAATAAACCGGCGGTGAACCCGCTCGGTGTTAATTGAGAAGAACCCGGGACGGAAATTTGGAAGATATAATATTAAGTTTACGGAATTTAAAGAAGAGTTTCGGCGATACGCAAGTTTTACGTGGCATCAACCTTGATGTTAAAAAAGGCGAATTTGTCACTCTTCTCGGGCCTTCAGGCTGCGGTAAAACAACAGTTTTACGCATCATAGCAGGACTGCTTGATGCTGATGAGGGGCAGGTTATACTTGAAGGGAAAGATGTCACCGAAGCACCGCCGGAAAAACGGAACGTCAACACTGTGTTCCAGAGCTATGCTCTTTTCCCGCACATGAACGTGGGCGCGAATGTCGGGTATGCACTTCGCATACGTGGCGAAAAAAAGGCAAAAATCAAAGAAGAGGTTGCGCGTGTACTGTCACTTGTACAGCTTGAGGGATACGAGCGGCGTATGCCCCACGAGCTATCGGGAGGACAGCGCCAGCGTGTTGCTATCGCACGTGCCGTCATTGCAGAACCTAAGGTTTTGCTTCTTGATGAACCGCTCGGTGCGCTTGATTTACAGCTTCGCCGTCAGATGCAGATAGAGCTGAAAAAGTTACAGCGCACACTCGGCATCACTTTCATTTATATAACTCATGACCAGGAAGAAGCGCTCAATATGTCGAACCGCATTGCCGTCATGAGGGGTGGCGTTTTTGAGCAAATAGGGACGCCTGCCGAGGTCTACGACACACCGCGCACATCTTATGTGGCGCGGTTCGTGGGAGAAGCAAACATAATATGTGGCAAGGTTGTGTCGGCATCGGATGGCTTTGTCACACTTAGTGCAGCTGGCGGTGTTGTTACAGCCCGCGATGGAGGTATTGACTTTAGCGCGGGCGATGATGTAACTATTTCTGTCAGACGTGAGAACATACAAATTATAGATGAACCGCAGGACGCAGTGCTTCGTGCAACCGTAAAAGAAAAAAGCTTCGTTGGCGGTCTTTTGCGCATTAACCTTGAGCTTGATGACGGGGTTGAAATTATAGCTACCCGCTGTGGGATAGATTCGCCACATGTTCCCGGTGACGTTGTCTATGTTAAGTTTTCACCGGAGCATGCCGTTGCCGTGAGGGAACAGCCATGACAAACGAAGCTTTAAAATTAAAGAAAAAAAGCAGTCGTAAAAGACGGGAAAATAAACGCCGGGCAACCTCGGCGCTTCTCGTTTTACCGATTTATTTGTTTACTATAGCTTTTGTTGTCGGGCCTCTCATTTACATGATAATCCTCAGCTTCATGACAAGAGCTGAGGTATGGGGCGTTGAGCGGATATTTACGCTTGATAATTATAAAAACATATTCAGCGAAGTTTATTTCGGAACATTCAAGCAATCGCTGAAGCTTGCGTTCATCTCGACTTTAGCCGTAATTGTGCTCGGGTATCCGTACGGGTATTATATGGCACGAACGAGCCCGTCATGGCAGCGCCGGCTTATGTCGATGCAGATGATACCATTCTGGGTAAACTCACTTATTCGCCTTTACGGATGGATAATAATATTCCGTGCAAACGGGCTTCTTGATAAGCTGCTGATGGCCATTGGTTTGACAAAAGAACCGCTGAAACTGCTTTATACGTATCCCACCGTTGTTGTCGGCATGGTTTATGTGCTGTTGCCGTTTATGATATATTCGGTTTACGGCAGCGCTGAGAAGCTTGACTGGTCGCTTGTCGAAGCATCACGTGATCTTGGAGCGTCACCTGTAAAAGCATTTATTACGGTAACGTTTCCACTGACGCTCCCGGGGCTTCTGACCGGTATTGTGCTGACTTTTATCCCTTCGATGGGGCTTTTCTTCATAGCCGATATTCTGGGAGGGAACAAGGTAGTCCTCGTCGGCAACCTGATACAGGAACAGCTCATGAAGGTTCACAACTGGCCGTTTGCCGCAGCACTATCTGTTGTTTTAATGATACTGACAAGTGTTCTCATATATATTTACAGGCGTGTGGCAAGAGTAGAGAAGCTTATGGGTGATGGTGCGAATGAAAACAAAGACAAAGATAAAGAAAAAGAAATGGGGCGTGGTGTATGAACGTGATGGCAACGTCAAATGAGGAAAAAACACCAAAGCGCAAGCGTTCCCGCAAAAGCACCTTCCCGACATTTTATCTCTCTCTTTTAACAATATTGACATACGTGCCGATAGCCGTAGTTGTTGTTTATTCATTCAATGAAAGCAAAATTAGCTCCGTTTGGGATGGGTTTTCCCTGCGTTGGTACAAGGAACTGTTCCAGGATCCGGCTATGTTCCGCGCACTTTTTATAAGTATACTTCTTGGCGTGTCTTCATGCTTAATAGCCGCGGTAATTGCGACGCTTGCAGCCATCGGATTTCCCAAAGCAAAGCTACCGGGCAGCAAGCTGATCGAGTATCTATCATCAGCTCCGATTATTATTCCTGAGATAGTGCTCGGCATGGTGTTTCTTGTATATTTTTCGCTTTTAAAGCTGCCTTTTGGCATGACGACGCTTATAATAGCGCACACTTCCTTCTGTATACCGTATATATATATGGAGGTGAAGGCCCGCCTAATCGGTCTTGACGAAAGCTATTATGAAGCAGCGAGAGATCTTGGCGCGAGCAGCATCAGGGCGTTTTTTGATATAACGCTGCCGCTTATAATGCCGGCGGTAATTTCGGGGATGTTTTTATCATTCGCGATGAGCTTTGATGATGTGATAATAAGCGTCTTTGTAACCGGTGTTAATACGGATACATTGCCGATTAAGGTTTATACACAGCTTAAAACGAGCACAACACCAAAAATAAATGCGCTTTGCACGCTGATGCTCACGGTAACTGTGTTTTGTTATGTCATGTCGTATGTCTTTTCACGCATAGGCAAACGCAATATAAAAACCCAAAAAGAAAGAGAGCACGAAGAAGCCATAAGAAAGGCTTAAAATAATTATATTTTATATGGGGGATGTCAATATGAAAAAAAGAATGGCACGCGCTGTGACCTTTGTTTTGATGGCGATACTTTTATGCACCTCTGTTATAATGTCCTCGTGTGGAAGCAACAAGGGTGAAACCCTGACGCTTTACACATGGGAAGGCATGTTCCCGCAGGAGATATTGGACGGATTTGAAAAAGAAACAGGCATAAAGATTAATTACGTCAGCTTTGATTTCGATGAGACGATGCTTGCAAAGCTTGAATCCGCCAACGGCGGCACATACGACCTTGTAATTGCCGACGATTACATTATTGAAACTGTCATAAAAGAAGGCCTTGCCCAGAAGCTTGACACATCAAAGCTGAAGAATTATAAAAACATAAACCCGATTTATCAGAGTCAGTTTTATGATCCGAATAACGAGTATACGGTACCATATGGAGCTGGCGTTCAGACAATCGTCTATAATCCTGACAAAGTGTCGATTGATATAACCGGATATGCTGACCTTTGGGATAAATCTCTTGAGGATAGCATTGGTATAATTGCAAACTATCGCGTTATAAACGGTATGGCGCTTAAGGTGCTCGGTGAAAGCTATAATACAGAAGACCTTGACAAGATTGCAGCTGCCGGTGAAAAGCTCAATGAGCTTGCGCCTAATATAAGAATAATTAAGGACGACAACCTCCAGGATGACCTTATTTCCGGTGAAATCTCGGCTGCTGTCATGTATACGTCACAAGTGACGATGGCAATGCTTGCTGACCCGTCGCTTAAGGTTGTATACCCGAAAGAAGGCATTGGCCTTGGCATTATGGCCGGTTTCATCCCGTCAAAAGCACCGAATGCAGAAGCTGCTTACCTCTTCCTCGACTATATTCTTGATGCACAGCGCGGCGCTAAGTGCTTTGAGTACCTCGGTTATTACTGCACATACAGCGCATCGGATGCTTATATATCTGACGAATATAAGCCATTTTTGACGCTTCCTACAGAATTTGAGAAGGAAGACACGGAAATGATCCAAAACGTGAGCGCCGAAGCTGAGCAGAAGCATTCCGATATCTGGGTTGCGTTTAAATCACTGTGCGAGTAAAAACATCGTGTGACTTATAATAAGTTCGGTTCATTTTAAGATTGGTAAAGCAAATGCCAAAATCCCCAAAATAGGATTTTGGCTTTTTTATTATAATGGCTTTGTGAAATAAACACTTCACATGCGAAATATATCACATGTATCTGATATCACCCCTTATGTTTTTCATAAGTTAAATCCGCAACATGCGACCATTCCCCACATACTATGTACTAAATAGGTGTTTTTGTCGAATACAATCGTATTATGAAGGGGTGAAGCAGATTTGCCATCTTTGAAAAAAATTTTATGTATTTTGCTTTTAGTCACTTTAATTTTCCTGATGGTAAGTTGTTGCTGCGGAAGTGAAAAGGTATTGTGCGCTGCTGAAATTGTTGAGAATCATGTTTCCTTTTCGGACGATAATGTAATTGTTGATTTACCGCCAAATGCTGCGATAACGAAAATTTATGCATATATTATTGAAAGCAACATGGAGCCATTCAACAGAGGCGAGATTGCAATATCAAGCGATGGTTTTGTAACATTTGAGTTTTTATTTTATTTCGATAAAGATATAACAACTTCTTCCGCCAGCTATGAGACGACTTTCGTACAACCAGTGTTAGTAGGACCTGAAGGTGCGCAAGTTAAACTTACTGCAATTGGCAACAGCGGCGGGGCTATTGCTGGGCTAATATTAAACGTAGCTTATTGCCCTGATTACTGTACAAACGCAGCTATGTATTGAACAAGTAAAACACCTTGCTCATGTTAAAATCCGGAGCAAGGCGTTTTATTATATGATTTAAGCAAATTTTCATTTACTCAGTATTTATAGTGTCGCAGCCATGACGGCTTTTATTGTGTGCATACGGTTTTCAGCTTCATCAAATACGATGGAAGCGGGGCTTTCAAACACGTCGTTTGTCACCTCTAAGGCATCCATGTTATATTTCTCGCAAACCATGCCGCCTATTTCTGTGTTGCGGTCATGGTATGAAGGCAGGCAATGCATGAAAACAGCGCCCGGCGCAGCAGATGCCATAACAGCGGCGTTTACCTGATAAGGGGAGAGATCTTTTATGCGTTTGTCCCACACGTCAGCCGGCTCACCCATCGACACCCATACGTCGGTGTAAATAACGTCGGCATTTTTAGCGCCGAGGGTCGGGTCAGATGTGAAAGTAATGCTTCCGCCCGTTTCGGCGGCAATTACTTTGCACTTTTCTGTCAGCTCATTACCCGGGAAATATCCCGCCGGCGCGCAAGCGACAAAATGCATGCCGAGCTTTGCACAGCCAACCATGAGTGAGTTGCCCATGTTGAAGCGGGCATCGCCGTAATAAGCTAAGCGGATGCCGGAGATGCGCCCGAACTTTTCACGTATCGTGAGAAGGTCGGCTAAAATCTGTGTGGGATGAAACTCGTCTGTCAGGCCGTTCCAGACAGGGACGGAGGAATACTTCGCAAGCTCCTCGACAATTTTCTGACCATGGCCGCGATATTCGATACCGTCGTATATGCGTGAAAGAACGCGCGCCGTATCCGCAATGCTTTCTTTTTTGCCTATCTGTGAGCTTGATGGGTCAAGGTATGTTGTATTCATGCCGAGATCGTGCGCCGCGACTTCAAAACTGCAGCGTGTACGCGTGCTCGTCTTTTCAAATATTAAAGCAATGTTTTTACCGCGAAGCGTGTCGTGCGGTATCCCGTTCTTTTTCTTTTCTTTTAGTTCGGCGGCAAGGTCAAGAAGATATATGATTTCATCGGGCGTAAAGTCAAGTAGTTTCAAAAAATGGCGCCCTTTGAGTGATACTGGCATTGCAATATTCCTCCTGTGTAGTTGTTAGTTGTTATAATAATTGCCGCCGGTGAATGTCACGCGTTTTTTATAGCGGCAGCTTTGGCGCATGCGTCGGCTATTATATCAACAGCACGGGCAAGTATATCGTCGGGTATGTTGAGCGCCGGGAGAAGGCGAACCTTGTTTTTAGCTTTAAGGGGCAAAACGCCGCCTTCCATCGCGAAACGTATGACGTCGGATGCGTCACCAAATGTGTCGATACCAAGCATGAGACCGAGACCACTGATACCATTAACGCCCGGAGCGCCCGAAAGCTTGTTTATTATATACTCTGATTTACGGCAAACGCCCTCAAGTAATGCGTCGTCGATGCGGTTGATTATGCTTATCGCTCCGGCGCATACGATAGGGTTGCCGCCAAAGGTTGAGCCGTGCGTTCCCGGCGTAAAAACGTGTTCTACTTTATCACCGAGAAGCGTTGCACCGATTGGAAGGCCGCCGCCAAGCCCCTTTGCTGTCGTCACGATATCCGGGGTTATGCCGTAGTTCATATAACCGCAGAATTTACCTGTGCGGCCGTTCCCGCACTGGACTTCGTCGGCTATCAGCAGCACATCATATTCGCGGGCGATGTTGGCAAGCTCTTTTACAAAAGCAGGATCAAGAGGTATAACGCCGCCCTCGCCCTGAACAACTTCAAACATTACAGCGGCAACGGTACCGCCGGCGGCAAGCTTGCGGATTGTCTCCGTATCTCCCTTGTCAACGTATATAAATCCTTCGGTCAGCGGCAGAAAATCGGTGTGAAAGGCATCCTGTCCTGTCGCGGCAAGCATTGTAATTGTTCTGCCGTGAAAGCTGTTTTTCAAAGTGATTATGTTATAACGATGTGCTCCGTATTTATCTGCCGAGTATTTACGGGCAGCTTTAACGGCACACTCATTTGCCTCAGCGCCGGAATTTGAGAAGAAAACGCGCTTCATGCCCGTTTTTTCGCATAAAATTTTTGCAAGCTCGGCGCACGGACCGGAATAATAAAGGTTTGATGTGTGCTGGAAGCGTCCAAGCTGCTCCGTCACGGCGGAAATCCAGACCGGGTCACAAATGCCGAATGTGTTAACGGCAATACCTGCACCCATGTCGATGTATTCACGGCCTTGACTATCATAAAGAAGTGAGCCACATCCGCGTACTATCTCAACAGGGAAGCGAGCGTATGTTTGGGCTATGTATTTGTCGTCAAGTTCTTTTGTTTTTTTCGATACGCTTTCGTACAAGGCTTCATACCTCCGTAACCATTGTGCCGGCACCTTCGTTTGTCAGCATCTCAATTAGTATTGCATGCGGAATGCGCCCGTCGATGATGATAGCGCGCTTAACACCGAGCTTTACAGCCTCAACACAGCATTCAACCTTCGGTATCATGCCACCGGATATGACTCCCTCTTCATAAAGGCGCTTTGCTTCCTCAATGTTAATAGCAGGGATAAGCGAAGATGGGTCGTTTTTATCGCGCAAGATACCGGCAACATCCGTCAGCGCTATCATGCTTTCAGCACCAAGCGCACCGGCTATACGTGCGGCAGCCGTATCGGCATTTATGTTGTAAATGTTCCCGTCGGCGTCACAGCCAATAGTTGATACAACGGGAATATACCCAAGCTCAAGCAAATCAAGGATTGGTTTTGTATTGATGGAGGTTACTACACCGACAAAACCGAGCCGCTCGTCTTTTTTCTTTGCCTCAATTAAACGCGCATCAATGCCGGAAATGCCGATGGCGCAGCCGCCTTTCATTCCAAGAAGGTTTACAAGGCTTTTGTTGATTTTTCCGGCAAGCACCATCTGGACAACGTCTGCTGTTTCGCGGTCGGTGACGCGCAGACCGTCGATGAATTCACTTTTTTTCCCGATAGTGTCTAGCAGCTCCGTTATCTCCGGCCCGCCGCCGTGGACAAGGACAACTTTTACCCCGACAAGCGAAAGAAGGACAATATCGCCCATCACCTGCTCTTTAAGCTCGGGGTTTATCATGGCGTTGCCGCCGTATTTTATAACAACAATCTTACCATTATACTTCCGCAAATAGGGAAGCGCTTCGGTTAATATTTCTGCCCGCTGGTAATTTGATATGTCCATTATATTATCTCCGTAAAGTTAAACGATATCTGCCACAAAAACGCATGGGCAGCAACTTTTATATCAAGTTCTGTAATCGCCGTTTATTTTAACATAATCGTATGTCAGGTCGCATCCCCACGCTTCGGCAGAAGCAATCCCGTCACCAAGCTCAACATTAATATTTATTTCAGGCTGGGAAAGTATCTTTTTTGCATCTTCTTCCGAAAACGGGATGCCAAAGCCGCCCTTGCAAACATTTACGGTGCCGGCGGAAGAGGAGAAAGAGACAGAAATTTTTGATACATCAACCTTCGCACCGCTGTAACCTATGGCACACAAAACACGTCCCCAGTTGGCATCGGAACCGAACATCGCGGCTTTAACAAGGCTTGAGCAAATAACGGATTTTGCTATGCGCCTTGCATTGTCGCTATCAAGTGCTCCGCTGACGCGGCAGACAAGAAGTTTCGTCGCCCCTTCACCGTCGGCAGCTATCTTCCGTGAAAGCGAACGCGTAATAGTTGCAAGTGCTTTGCAGAATACATCAAAGTCATCGCCGGGCGCCGTTATCATTTTGTTGCCAGCCATGCCGTTTGCCATGACAGTCACCATGTCGTTTGTAGATGTGTCACCATCTATGCTTATCATGTTGAAACTGTCGGCCACGTCCTGTGAGAGGGCAAGGCGCAACATTTCCGGCGAAATTGCGACGTCGGTTGTAATAAATACAAGCATTGTCGCCATATTGGGGTGTATCATACCCGACCCCTTGGCAATACCGCCCATGTGGCACATAACGCCGCCAAGTTCGAACGAAACAGCCGTTTCCTTAACCTTAACATCGGTTGTCATTATAGCGGATGCGGCGTCAGTGCTGCCTTCCTCGTCCGGGCGGAGGGAAGAAACGAGCGCCGGAATTCCGTTTTTTATCGGGGTAATATCAAGCGGCTGGCCGATGACACCGGTCGACGCGACGATAACGTCAGTTGGTGCTATATTGAGCGCGGATGCTACAAGAGCACATGTTTCTTTTGCTATCTCTATGCCATTTTCATTGCAGGTGTTGGCGTTCCCGCTGTTGCAGATGACAGCCTGCGCGTATCCGTCGGCTATATTTTCCGCTGTAACAATGAGCGGAGCACCTTTGACAAGATTTTGTGTGTAAACAGCAGCGGCAGCCGCTCTTTTTTCGCTGTATATTAAGGCAAGGTCTTTTTTTGATTGATTCTTTCTGATTCCACAGTGAACGCCTGAGGCCAAAAATCCTGTGGCTGCTGTTACACCACCACTGATATATTCCATATCTATTTTACCGCTGTCAGAGCAGCAGTCCTTTCGTTACTTCTTTTCCTGTTGCTATATTTAAGCACTGTATGGCGGCGCCTGATGCGCCCTTTCCTAAATTATCAAAGACGGCACACAGAGTTATACGATCGCTGTTGCCGAGAACTGATATGAGCATTGAGTCACGTCCGGCAAGCGCATTTGCGCTGATAAATCCGCCGGATGAAATTTCATCCTCACTTACATATCGAACTACGCCATCTGAGGTGAGCGAATACTTTTCCCTGTAAACAGCACGCACATCGTCAATGTTGTAGCCTGAAATATTAGCAGGGAATAACGGTACCGTTACGGCCATACCACAGTAGTAATCATCGACAATGGGGCAAAATACAGGCGGATTTTCAAGCCCTGTAATGCTCGTCATCTCAGGCAGGTGCTTGTGCGACTGAGTGAGTGCGTAGATACGCGGTGATGAAAGAGAAACATCCCGGTTTTGATCTTCGTATTCGGCAATCATTTTTTTACCGCCGCCGCTGTATCCTGTAAGCGAAAAGCATGAAAGCAGCGCGTCTTTTGATAAAATGCCCGCTTCAATGAGCGGATAAACAAGCGCGATGAATCCGCTTGCGTGACAGCCGGGTACAGCAATACGGCAGCTGCTTTTTATTTTCTGGACGAAAGCATCGCCAAGCTCGGGAAATCCGTATGCCCAGCCGTGGGATGTGCGGTGAGCAGTTGACGTATCAATGATGATGGTATCGACACCCATGCTGTCCGCTGCCAATACGACCTCGCGTGACGCATCGTCCGGCAGGCAAAGAAAAGCGACGTCACACTGTGAAATTGCCGTCAAGCGCGCATCAGGGTCGCGCCGCTTCTCCTCAGGCAACACGAAAAGGTCAATGTCGCCGCGACTGGAAAGACGTTCGTTTATGCGAAGTCCGGTCGTGCCCGTGTTGCCGTCGATAAATACCTTTGTTTTTTCTGACATGTCCGTATATGCCAGCGGTGCGCCCCAGCTGCGTAGTGTATAACGTGGCTTAGGCGCGCCGCCTTCCTTTATTTACTGTTCTTTATTTGCATTTTTGTAGCGTTTTTAGCGTTTACCTGTGCCTGAACCTTTATAGGCAGGCCGAAAAGGTTTATGAATCCTGCGCTGTCGTTTTGATTGTAAACTTCGTCCTCACCAAAGGTGGCAATTTCCTCAGAGTAAAGCGACCAGTCGCTCCATACGCCGGCTTTTATGATGTTGCCTTTGTAAAGCTTGAGCCTTACCTTACCTGTGACATGCTCCTGCGTCTTGTCAACGAAAGCGGAGAGCGCCTCTCTTAGCGGTGTGAACCATTGACCGTTGTAGACAAGTTCGGCAAATGTTATGGCAAGCTCCTGCTTTTTGTGGAAAGTTAATTTGTCAAGGCACACAGTTTCAAGGTATTCATGAGCGGCGTAAAGAATTGCACCACCCGGTGTTTCGTAAACGCCGCGGCTCTTCATACCGACAAGGCGGTTTTCAACGAGGTCAAGAATTCCGATACCGTTCTCGCCGCCAAGCTTATTGAGCTTTCTTATAATATCGGACGCTTTCATTCTCTCGCCATCGACGGCGACAGGAACGCCGGCTTCAAACTCAATCTCAACATATGTCGGCTTGTCGGGAGCTTGGAGCGGGGAAACGCCCATCTCAAGGAAGCCGGGTTTTTCATACTGCGGTTCGTTTGCCGGATCTTCGAGATCAAGCCCCTCGTGTGAAAGGTGCCAGAGGTTTTTATCCTTTGAGTAGTTTGTTTCGCGGCTGATTCTGAGAGGGACGTTGTGAGCCTCGGCGTAATCAATTTCCTCATCGCGCGATTTAATATTCCAGATACGCCACGGGGCGATGATTTTCATGTTGGGGGCGAAAGCCTTGATGGTAAGCTCAAAACGAACCTGATCGTTGCCTTTACCGGTGCAGCCGTGGCAGATAGCGTCGGCACCCTCGTCAAGAGCAATTTTTGCAAGGTGTTTTGCAATGACAGGACGTGCAAACGATGTGCCAAGCATGTAACCTTCATAAAGAGCACCGGCTTTGAGCGTCGGGATTATAAAGTCATCGACAAATTCGTCGGTGAGGTCGAGGATATAAAGCTTTGATGCGCCTGTTTTCTTCGCTTTTTCCTCAAGTCCTTCAAGTTCGCTCCCCTGACCGACGTCGGCGCATACGGCTATAACCTCACATCCGGGGTAATTTTCTTTAAGCCACGGTATGATAATGGAGGTGTCAAGCCCACCGGAATAAGCGAGGACTACTTTTTTAATTTCATTTTTATTGTTTGCACAAGTCGCTTGCATAGTTTATCTTCTGTCCTTTCGATATATGTTTTGTGTAAAAAAGACACCAGCGCAAAGTTATCGTTAAAGCTTTGGGGCGCATGGGGGGGGAGGTTCTTCAAACACTTATAAGCGCGAGTGAATAATATTCATTTTGTACTAATAATTATACGTTGTCGTTTTCGCAATGTCAACAAGTTTACAATATAAAAATGAAAAATTATACATGAAAAATGTATACGTATGCACACATAATATGTGCACAACGTCGAAAGCAAAGAAAATAAACTATCCGCGGGGTATATCGCTCAGAACGGAGGTAACTTTGTCAGCGTCAATAAGCTCTGCTATTTTTGAAAGCCGTTTGTCAGCCAACTCACAGATGAGCTTAGCAAGCACCGCTGCAAAAAGAGTGGCGCCTTTGCGCGAAAGATGTGTATTGTCGGTAACTCCGTTTTTATATGCACCGTCATATTCACCCGGCTGTGTCCATAAAAAGAGCTTTTTTGAGCCTTCCACACCTGCTGCGCGACAAATATCAAGGCTTGCGGCACCGAGGTCAAGGGTTGGAATGTCAAGTTTTTCACCAAGAGCAAGCGCTGTGTTGCGATATTCGGGGAAGGAAATTGAAAAATCGCCGCCGTCACAGTTGCGCCTTGATACAGGGGTGATAAAAACAGGCGTTAAACGGCGAGATTTACATGCAAGGGCGTATCTTTCCATGTATTCCGCGAAAACATGGGGCGGCGCGTACCTGTTCGGACGCGCTTTTGTCGAATCATTGTGACCGAACTGAATGAAAACATAGTCCCCCGGCCGAGCGCGCGAGAGGAGAGCGTCAAACTTGCCTTCAAGAAAGAATGAAAGCGAGCTGCGGCCGCCGATAGCGCGGTTTTCAATGGCTATCTCGGGCATTTCATAACGGCGGCAGTGCGGATAAGGCGAGCCTTCCGGCGTGAATATATGCGCTCTGTCCGACGAGCGGAAAAATGAGTATAAAACTTCACCCCATCCGGTCTGAGGGTAATAATATTCATCGTATGTTTGTGCTGTCGAATCAGAAGCTATGAAAACTGTCGGGACATCACCCGGTGTTTTTACCGCGGCCGGCCTTATATCAAGCGAAACGAGCGACAGTTGCGGCGCTGTTTGTTGGTCGTGCGGAATATCATTCGCTGGATCGCCGGAGTTGCCGTCATTATCGCTTTTTATATAAAAAATCAGTGATAAAGTTTCGCCTGTCGCATAAACGGTGAATTTTACAGTCGTATCGGCTTCGTATTCAAGCGGTACACCGCCGGGTATCGGCGTTGCGTCAAAGCCGTCTGCGTTTACATGAATGCGCAAAGGGGCGTTATTATCGCTGTTTTTTCTGTCACTTGCCCTGAAAACAGCAGTAACGTCAACGTCTTGACGGTTACATTCAAATGTGAACTCAACGCCCTCGATGTAATCAAATACACCGTACCCGGTCTCCTCCGTTTCACGGAAGCACCTGTTCGGGAGTGGCATTGCAGGGGCGAACACAAGCAGCGGTAAATCAGATGAAAAACTGCCAGCATTGCCGCTTGATGAAGCTATGCTCGATTTATCAAACCCACAGGGGAAAATGGCGTCGGCCGGTGTGCGGGTTGCTTTTCTGGGGTAATAAACGCCGTCGCGCCAGCCGTCGGCTTTTTCCGGGTACGTTACAAGCTGAATATCACACAGTTTTATTTTTGTCTTCGTTTCCATTTTTCATGGCTACCTTTGCAGTTTATATGTTTAAATATTGTAGTATGGAGCACCGTTTTTCTTAAATTCTGTGACGGCTCTTTCTGTCAGCGGATGATAGAGGAGTTTTTCATAAAGTGCCGGCGGAATTGTCAGCGTTGTCACACCAAGAAGGGCTGCCATGTGTATCTGCTCAACATTTGAAAAGCTTGCGGCAAGCACTTTTGTTTTAAGCCCGCTGTTTTTGAGAAGTTTGCAAATGTCGCCGGCTATTTCAACGCCGTTTGCCGAGATGTTATCGAGCCGGTTGATGTAAGGGGCGACATAATCAGCGCCGGCGCAGGCGGCAATCAGTGCTTGCTGAGGCGTGAAAATAGCTGTTGCTGTTGTTTTGATACCTTCGGAATTAAGAATCTTAATTGCTTTAATGCCTTCCTCGGTGACGGGTATTTTTATATAAATATCACCACCAGTAAAACTAACTATCCTGTGCCCTTCGTCGACGATGTCGGCAGCTTTCTCAGAGAGCGCCTGAACATGGAGCATTTTGTCGCCGATAACGCCTCTGATTTTTTTTATAACGGTCTTTAAATCATTGCCGGATGCTGCGACAATTGAAGGGTTTGTTGTTACGCCGGCAATCGGGTAATAATTGAATATCCGTTCAATTGCAGAAATGTCAGCCGAGTCAATTAAATATTCCATTTTATAAAAATGCACTTCCTTTTAAACAGCCCCGCCTTTGCATTACTGCTATTAAAATTACGGGGGTATGAAATTTCAAACAAAGTATAACACCGTTTATATGTGAACGCAAGGATAAAAGGAAAATGCAGTGTATTCGTTTAGTAACGGCTGTGAACGCGCTGAGTGTATAATTATTCACCCAGCGTATTAAATGTCCTAAATGCCTTTTTGTTGAACATTATGCACATAGAGTCTCATATTATAGAAACTCTTTTGTGAAACATTCAGATTGACAGAAAGGGTATCTGCACTTATCATATAAACATGAATATATATTCACATGGGCGTACGTATTATGGTATATCGTTTCTGATAAACAGCGCGAGCGGCTCTCTCATTTTTTGAGAGGCGTTTTGCGCTTTTATATATTTCGGAGGGCATGAAAGATGAATGTTACAAAGGGTCGCCAACTATACGAAGGTAAGGCGAAAAAAGTGTTCGAAACGGATGATCCGGAGCTTTATATTGTAGAATATAAAGACGACGCTACGGCTTTTAACGGGCAAAAACGAGGAACAATCGTCGGTAAAGGTGTCATCAATAACAAAATAACGAACATAATGATGACATATCTTATGGAAAAGGGTATTCCGACGCATTTTGTGAAGGAGCTATCCGATAGGGAGACGCTTGTTAAAAAAGTCGAGATTATACCGCTTGAAGTTATCGTACGTAACCGCGCAACAGGTTCTTTTGTGAAGCGCTTTGGCGCCCCGGACGGAATGGAGTTTGAAACACCTGTTGTTGAGTTTTCGTATAAAAATGATGAGCTTGGCGATCCACCGATAAACACATCTCAAGCGCTTGCCCTGAAACTTGCAACGGCTGATGAAATAAAAGAGATAAAAAAATACGCACTCGCCATCAATGCCGCAATGCGCTCATTCTTTTTAAATATTGGTGTCGAGCTTGTAGATTTTAAGCTTGAGTTTGGACGGCTGCCCGGTGGCGGCATTGTACTTGCAGACGAAATTTCGCCTGACACATGCCGTTTCTGGGATGTAAAGACAAAAGAAAAGCTCGACAAAGACCGTTTCCGTCAAAATCTTGGCGGAGTTGAGGATGCATATAACGAAATGTTATCAAGAGTGGTTAATAAAGCGCTATGAGACAATATAACGAAGAATGTGGCGTTTTCGGCGTCTTTGGAAACAGTGATACCGATGTTGCGCTGACAACATATCATGGGCTTTACGCACTCCAGCATAGAGGACAGGAGAGCTGCGGTATTGTAATATGCCGTGACAGGTCGTTTAATATGCATGTTGACATGGGACTTGTCAGCGAGGTGTTCACAAAGAATGTCCTTGCATCTCTCGGGCAAGGAAACATGGCGGTAGGGCATGTGCGTTACAGCGTTACCGGCAGCAATACACGGCAGAATGCTCAGCCGATGGTGTTCAAACACTTGAAAGGCAATCTTGCCCTTGCGCATAACGGCAACCTTACAAACGCAAAGGAGCTGCGTCAGCAACTTGAATTATCCGGTGCTGTGTTTCATACGACGTCTGACACAGAGTTAATCGGGTATATTATAATACAGGAGCGGCTTCGCTCGAAATCTATTGAAGAAGCAGTTACCCGGGCAATGGCGCACTTTGACGGCGCATATTCGCTTGTAATTATGTCGCCGCAGAAGCTGATAGCAGTGCGCGACCCGCATGGCTTGCGTCCGCTTTGCTTTGGAAAGACGCCTGACGGACGGTATGTCATAGCATCAGAAAGCTGCGCTCTTGACGCCGTCGGCGCGCGGCTTGAACGCGAAGTTGACCCGGGAGAGGTAATTGTTTTTTCACCTGACGGGGTAAATTATATCCGCACTCACTGCGGCGAAGCAAAGCCGTCACTTTGTATCTTTGAATATATATACTTTGCGCGCCCGGATTCCGTCATTGACGGGGTTCACGTGCATGAAGCGCGCAAAAAAGCCGGTGCTCTTTTAGCAATCGAGCATCCGGTGCAGGCTGATGTTGTAATTGGAGTGCCGGATTCCGGCATTGACGCCGCTATCGGCTATTCGCACCAGTCAGGAATACGGTACGACATCGGGCTTATTAAGAATAAATACATAGGCCGCAGTTTTATCGTGCCGCAACAGTCCGAGCGCGAAAATGTCGTAAAACTTAAGCTCAACGTCGTAGCCGACGCTGTCGCTGGAAAGCGCGTAGTTCTCGTCGACGACTCAATTGTTCGCGGCACAACAATGAAGCAGCTTATTGGTATGCTGCGTGAAGCGGGTGCGACGGAAGTTCACGTCCGCGTGTCGGCACCGCCGTTTTTAAACCCGTGTTTTTACGGAACCGATATAGACTCACGCAGAGAACTTATAGCATACCATGCGACGGTTCCGGAAATTGCACAGATAATCGGCGCCGACAGCCTTGGTTATCTTGAGCTTGACCACGTAACCTATATAGCGCGTGGTAATTCACCCGGTGCCGGCTATTGCACAGCCTGCTTCAGCGGAAATTATCCGACAAAAATAAACGATATGCAGGATAAAGCATCCCTTGAAAAACTGACCGCTTCAACATAAACATATCTTACAGCGACAATCGTTAATCTATATATAAATGTGAGGGTTAGCTTGAAACAGAATTCACAGACATTATATCTCGTGCTTGAAAACGGACGTGTTTTCCGCGGCGAGCCTTTCGGCGCGGAAGGGGAAGTCATGTGTGAGATGGTTTTTGCCACTGGCATGACTGGTTATATGGAAACGCTAACCGATAAAAGCTATGCGGGGCATGGCGTCATACAGACGTTCCCCATAATCGGCAACTATGGTGTAATTCCCGCCGATATGGAAGGAGACAAGCCCTACGTCAGCGCATACATCGTGCGCGAATGTTGCGACACGCCTTCAAACTTCCGCTCAAGTGGTATTCTTGATAGTTGGCTCAAAAGTTACGGCGTTGTCGGTATTAAGGGCATCGACACGCGCAGCCTGACGCGGCTTATCCGCGAGCGCGGAGTTATGAATGGCATGATAACAAAAAATCCCGAAGCCTGTGACCTGGAAGCGCTGCGGGCATATAGCGTACCGAAGGACGTAGTACCGTCCGTTTCAGTTAAAACTGTCGAATACCACCCCGGTAACGAGGGCGGACCGAGGGTCGTTCTTCTTGACTGCGGGTATAAAAAGAGCATTCTTGACTGCTTTTTAGAGCGCGGATGCTCCGTTTACATCGTTCCTGCCCTGACAAGCGCGAAGGATATAACTGCGCTTTCACCCGACGGTATACTTGTCACAAATGGTCCAGGCGACCCTGTGAACAATCCCACAATAATTGAAACTGTACGCGAGCTGTGGGATACGGGTATTCCTATATTCGGCATATGTCTCGGACATCAGATTATAGCTCTTGCACATGGCTTTAAAACAACAAAGATGAAGTACGGTCACCGCGGTGAAAACCAGCCGGTCCGCCGCCATACGGACGGACGCGTATTCATCACGGCACAAAACCACGGTTACACTGTCGTCCCTGAGAGCATTGATCCGAAAAAAGGGAAGCTCCTTTATTCAAACGTAAACGACGGAAGCTGCGAGGGCATTGAGTATATCGAAAATGGCTCATTTACTGTGCAGTTCCATCCAGAGGCAGGCGCCGGTCCGCGTGATACCCGCTTCATATTCGATGAGTTTATCTCGCGCATGAAAAACAGAAGGGCAGGTGATGTTTAATGCCGCGTGATGAATCTATCCGCCGTGTTTTGATGATTGGTTCCGGTCCGATTGTCATCGGGCAGGCGGCTGAGTTTGACTATTCCGGCACGCAGGCTTGCCGTGCTCTTCGCGAGGATGGGATTGAAATAATCCTTTTAAACTCAAACCCCGCAACTATTATGACGGACACTGCGATAGCGGATAAAGTTTATATTGAACCGCTGACGCTTGAAACCGTTGAGCGAATAATCGAGGTGGAAAAGCCTGACGGGATTTTGTCAGGACTTGGCGGGCAGACAGCGCTGACGCTTTGCATGAAGCTTGCGCGTGCGGGATTCCTTGAAAAGCACGGTGTTCGCCTTCTTGGCGCATCGCCTGAAACTATCGACAAGGCGGAAGACAGAGAGCTTTTCAAAGAAACAATGGAGTCGATAGGACAGCCGTGCGCAAAATCTACTGTCGTTTATACGGTTGATGAAGCGCTCGACTTTGCACGCGAGATAGGTTATCCTGTCATTGTACGTCCTGCATATACGCTTGGCGGCACCGGCGGCGGGATAGCGACAGACGAAGCATCACTGAGAGCAATAGCAGAGTCCGGTATAGGTCAGTCACCTATCGGTCAGATACTTATCGAACGCTGTGTTGCTGGCTGGAAAGAAATTGAGTTTGAAGTCATGCGCGACTGTGTCGGCAATGTTATTACAATCTGCTCGATGGAAAACGTCGACCCGGTCGGTATTCATACAGGTGACAGCATAGTTGTGGCGCCGGCGTTAACGCTTTCCGATAAGGAATATCAAATGCTGCGCACAGCGGCGCTTGACATCATATCGGCGCTGGGAGTGACAGGCGGCTGTAATGTGCAATTCGCCCTCAACCCCGATAGCTTTGAGTATGTTGTTATAGAGGTCAACCCGAGAGTTTCACGCTCATCAGCACTTGCTTCTAAAGCGACAGGCTATCCGATAGCAAAGGTATCAACGAAACTGGCGCTTGGATACACGCTTGATGAGATAAAGAACTCTGTGACGGGAACGACATATGCAGCGTTTGAGCCGGCGCTTGACTATGTAGCCGTCAAGATGCCGAAGTGGCCTTTTGACAAATTCCCCGGCTCAAGCCGTACCCTCGGAACGCAGATGAAAGCGACGGGCGAGGTCATGACGCTTGCCGATAACTTCGAGGCGGCGCTCATTAAAGCAATACGCGGTGCTGAAATCGGCGCCGACACGCTTCTTCTGCCGCGTTTCCGCGAATGGGGAGAATCAGACCTTTGGGATATTACAGAAAACGCAACTGATGAGCGCATTTTTGCAATAGCTGAGCTTTTACGCCGCGGTGTCGCGATTGATGATATATACAAAGTGTCGAAAATAGACAAGTGGTTCCTTGCGAAAATCAAAAATCTTGTTGAGTATGAGATTTCTGTCACAGGTGTCGAGATAACTCCTGATGTATATCTGCGCGGAAAGAAGCTTGGTTATGCCGACTCATCACTTCAGCGCATGAGCGGCTCGCCACTACCGCCGCATATAGCACCAGTCTATCGCATGGTTGACACATGCGCCGGTGAGTTTGCCGCAGAAACGCCGTATTTTTACGCGGCATACAGCACACCGGAGGAAGGCGGCGAGGACGAATCATCCGAATTCATCAAAAAAGATGCAAAAACCATCCTTGTCATCGGTTCCGGCCCCATACGTATAGGACAGGGAATTGAGTTTGACTATTCAAGCGTCCACTGCGTCTGGGCACTTAAACGTCAGGGGTATGATGTTGTTATAGTAAACAATAACCCCGAAACGGTCTCGACTGACTTTGACACGGCAGACAGGCTTTACTTTGAGCCGCCGCGTCTTGACGATGTCATGGACATCGTTCGCCACGAAAAACCAATCGGCGTCGTCGTTGCATTTGGTGGACAAACGGCAATCAGGCTCGTTAAAGGGCTTCACGCTGCCGGTGTGCCGATACTCGGCACTTCAGCCGACGCTATTGACATTGCTGAGGACCGCGAACGTTTCGATAAGCTGCTTGAGAAGTTTAATATCAGCCGTCCGAAAGGCTGTGCCGTCAAAACGCTTGACGAAGCGCTTATCGCGGCAAACATGCTCGGCTACCCCGTGCTCCTGCGTCCCTCTTACGTTATCGGCGGGCAGGGCATGACAATAGCGCGCTCCGATACCGATACAAGAAACTATATGTCGGCGATTCTTGCAGGTGGCATTGAAAATCCTGTCCTGATTGATAAATATATGCCCGGCGTTGAGCTTGAAGTTGACGTTATATCCGACAGCGAGGATATCCTCATCCCCGGTATTATGGAGCATATCGAACGCGCAGGTATTCACTCGGGCGACTCGATAGCCGTTTATCCGCCGTATAATTTGAGCGAGCGGATGGAGAAGAAAATTTGCGAGGTATCGGAGAAGTTAGCGCTTGCCCTCGGCACAAAGGGGCTTGTAAACATCCAGTATCTCGTTTATTCTGATGAGCTTTATGTAATAGAGGTTAACCCGCGCGCATCACGCACAATACCGTATATAAGCAAGGTTACCGGTGTGCCAATGGTGGATATTGCCGCTCGCGTTATGGTAGGCGAGCGTCTGCGTGACATCGGTTACGGGACAGGTTTGTGGCGCGCTCCGTACTGCTACGCCGTAAAAGTTCCGGTGTTCTCCTTTGAAAAACTGACGGATGCCGACTCTATTCTCGGCCCTGAAATGAAATCGACGGGCGAGGTGTTGGGTATTGGCCGCACAAAGACAGAAGCGCTTTATAAAGGGCTTGTAGCATCAGGTCTTGACGTTTGCTCACCGACCGACCGCAGGAAAATCGGCGTGCTTATCAGCGTTGAGGATTATGACCACAAAGACGCGATTGCGCTTGCCGAAAAATTCTGCGATATAGGCGTTCGCCTATATGGTACACCTGACACGGCTGCAGCCATACGCAGTCACGGCATTGACATACAGACTGCCCGCGACGTATGGGAAAATAACGATATATACGATCTTGTTGAGTCAAAAACGATTAATTATATCGTTTATACGGGCGGCGTCATGGATATTAGCGTCGGCGACTACAGAAAGCTCCGCCATCGCGCAATGCAGCTTGGCATACCTTGTATGACAAGCCTTGACACGGCATCGGCGCTTGCGGACATAATAGCAAGCCATTATAATCAGTACAATACAAAGCTTTTCGACATTTCTACGCTTTCAAATACAAAGAATTAGGCGATAGTATAACAAAATCGGTCGAAATTAGTCGATTGCATAATAAATGAGATGGGCTGTAGCAATTTTCATTTTGCTGCAGCCTTTTTTACGTTATTAATACTCATATATTTTTATCTTGATAAACAATCAACAATTGTTTATTATAAAAACAATAACTGTCCACCGGTTGCGGTCATGGTGCATTACATTTGGGGGATGAGAAATGATATACACATTTAAACCGTATGAAAAAAGTAAAATACTGCGCAACCATCTAAACCTCGGCGGGGAAAATCCGGACGGTGAGCGCATTGATGTGACAAGCCTGTACATTGAGCGCGGCGGGAAGCCGTGGATAGGCGTGATGGGGGAATACCATTATTCGCGCGCCAAAAGAGATGATTGGTATCGTGAGCTTTGTAAAATGAAAGCCGGCGGTGTTGGAATTGTCGCAACCTATCTTTTCTGGATATACCATGAGGAGATTGAAGGGGAATTTGACTTTTCGGGCGATTTAGATGTTGCGAAGTTCATTGATGACGCAGCAAAGGCAGGCCTTGATGTTGTGATTCGCATAGGGCCTTGGGCTCATGGTGAGTGCAGAAACGGCGGATTTCCGGACTGGCTTGTTAAAAAGTCGTACAAACTGCGCGACAACAATGATGAGTACATGGCAAAAGTACGCGTATGGTACGAAAAGATTTACGAGCAGGTAAAAGGGAAGTTTTATAAAGACGGTGGCAACATAATCGGCGTTCAACTTGAAAATGAACTGACAAATAACGCGGAGCACCTACTCGCCCTAAAAAAACTTGCCGTTGAGATTGGCTTTGACGTGCCGCTTTACACCGTTACCGGCTGGAACAGCAGATATGGGGCAAAGATACCGGTTGATGAAGTCTTGCCCGTGTTTTCCGCATATGCTGATGCCCCTTGGGCTAAAGGCACGCATAAACTGCCGCTCTCGCACAATTATGTTTTCGACAAAAACAGAAACGATTCGGCGGTGGGGGTTGACATTATAAAAGATACAGACTCCTCCGGCTGGCGGTTGCCTTATGAAAAGTACCCATTTGCTATGTGTGAGCTTGGGGCGGGAATTATGGCTACACATCACCGCCGCCCGATTATCACAGGGATGGATGCATATGCTATGTCGCTTGTCAAGCTCGGTTCGGGCAACAATTTAGTCGGTTATTATATGTATCACGGCGGAATAAATAAAATTGGCAAGCTCTCAACCCTGCAGGAGTCAAAAGAAACAGGATATCCGAACGATTATCCTATACTGAACTACGATTTTCATACGGCTTTGACGTCATACGGCGAAGCAAGGGAGCAGTATGCGCTTTTGAATATTTTGCATCTCTTTCTGCAGGACTTCGGAGAGATACTTGCCCCGATGGAAGCCGTCATGGGGACGGAAAATGTTGCGGCAGATAACCTGAAAGCCCTCAGATATTCTATGAGAACTGATGGGAAGAGCGGATTTGTCTTTATAAACCACTATCAAAGGCTTGCGGAAATAGAGGATTTATATGATGTGGTGATTGATACGGGCATAGTTAAGTTTCCGCCTGTCAATGTGTGCGGGAAGGTGAGCTTTTTCATGCCTTTCAACATGGATTTATCGGGAAATATGCTTGAGTATGCAACAGCACAACCACTGTGCCGTATAGATGATACATACTTTTTCGTAGCAATAGAAGGAATTACACCGCAGTACAAGTTCGGCGACGAGTGCATAATTGAAGCAAAGGTTGGTCTTGATTCGAAAATAAAGTTCAATAGTATTAAAATCGTCACCCTTTCGTTTGACGAGGCGGCGTATGCGAGAAGATTAAGGAATACATTATACATCGGCTGCGGCTGCAATATATATGAAAAAGACGGTGAAATTTGTGCAATTGAAGACGGAAGCTACAGCTATTTTAAATGGAACGGTGAAGGCTTTGAATATACGGAAGTTGCAGTCGATTTTAAACCGGCGTCGGTAAGCTTCGATGAAGTGGAAGAACCTTTTGTGCCGAAATACGAGTGTCAGCTTAACATAGGCGGCGAGCGCAAACGTACATGGAGAAAAATTAGTGTGACGGGTGACGAGGGATTTATTGAAATTCCGTTCCCGTGTGATGTCGCGCAGATATACGCGGACGGCGAGCTTGTTGCCGACAACTTCTATAACGGCGAGGTGTGGCGTGTGCCGGCGAAGCTTTTATATGGGAAAGAGTGCTACCTTGTAACATCCGAGATGAAAGATGATTTTTATCGGGAGTTTTGATACAGCGGACGGTGTGAGCATAAGAATAATATTAAACTTCGTAACAAAAAAAGAGCTGTCAATTAATAACCAACAGCTCTTATAAAACGGGTTAACAATTAATTTGTGTCATCATTTTCGTGTTAATATGACATGATTTTTCGGTTCAATGTTGACACAATGTGGACACAAGCGATTTTTTCACTTGAATTTATACAAAATCAAAGGGCACCTGCCGTGTGGCAAGTGCCCAAATTTTGTAGATATAGCTTACTTATTTAACGCTTGCTGAACAGCAACCGCGCAGGCGACAGTAGCGCCAACCATCGGGTTGTTGCCCATGCCGATGAAGCCCATCATTTCCACGTGAGCGGGAACCGAGGACGAACCGGCGAACTGAGCATCGCCGTGCATGCGGCCCATCGAGTCGGTGAGACCATAGGAAGCGGGGCCTGCTGCCATGTTGTCAGGATGGAGCGTACGGCCTGTACCACCGCCGGAAGCGACGGAGAAGTACTTGAAGCCGTTTTCATAACACCATTTTTTGTAGGTGCCGGCGACAAGATGCTGGAAGCGTGTCGGGTTCGTCGAGTTACCTGTAATCGAAACGCCGACTTTCTCGTGCTTCATTATTGCAACGCCTTCAAGAACGTCGTTTGCGCCGTAGCAGAGAATGTTTGCGCGTTCACCGGAAGAGAATGACTTCTTAGATATAATCTTCAGCTCATCATTATAGAAGTCATAGTCGGTAAGGACATATGTAAAGCCGTTTATGCGGGATATGATGTAAGCAGCATCCTTACCAAGTCCGTTGAGGATAACGCGAAGCGGTTCGCGGCGGACTTTGTTTGCGTTGCGGGCGATACCGATAGCGCCTTCTGCTGCTGCGAATGATTCATGACCGGCGAGGAAGCAGAAGCACTGCGTTTCCTCACGCATAAGCATAGCGGCGAGATTTCCGTGACCAATACCGACCTTGCGGCTCTCAGCGACGGAGCCGGGAATGCAGAACGCCTGAAGTCCTATGCCGATAGCTTCGGCAGCATCAACGGCAGACTTGCAGTTTTTCTTTATGGCAATAGCGCATCCGAGCGTATATGCCCAGCTTGCGTTTTCAAAAGCTATCGGCTGAACACCCTTTACAATAGCATCGGGATCAAAGCCGTATGATAAGCAAATAGAGCGCGCCTCCTCGAGGTCTGCAATGCCATACTCAGCCATGCAAGCCTTAATCTTATCAATTCTGCGCTCATAACCTTCAAATTTTACGTTGTTTGACATCGGCGCGCCTCCTTATTCCTTTCTCGGGTCTATGTATTTGACGGCATCCGCATATCTACCATAAGTTTTAATATTGGATTCGTATGCTTCTTTAGGATCCTTGCCGTCTTTGATTGCTTCCATCATTTTGCCAAGGTTTACGAACTTGTAGCCAATAACTTCGTTGTTTTCATCAAGTCCGAGGGACAGAACATAGCCCTCAGCCATTTCAAGGTAGCGGACGCCCTTGGCGTTCGTTGCGAACATTGTGCCGACCTGAGAACGAAGTCCTTTGCCGAGGTCATCAAGCGATGAACCGATGGGAAGTCCGTTCTCCGAGAATGCTGTCTGGCTGCGGCCATAGGCAAGCTGCTTGAAAATCTCACGCATAGCAACGTTTATAGCGTCGCATACGAGGTCAGTATTGAGAGCTTCAAGAAGTGTCTTGCCCTGGAGAATTTCTGCTGCCATAGCAGCCGAATGTGTCATGCCTGAGCATCCGATTGTCTCAACGAGCGCTTCCTCGATGATGCCGTTCTTAACGTTAAGAGTCAGTTTGCAGGCACCCTGCTGGGGAGCGCACCAACCGATTCCGTGCGAAAGGCCAGAAATGTCCTTGATTTCATAGGCCTTGACCCATCTGCCCTCTTCGGGAATCGGGGAGGGTCCGTGCTTTGGCCCCTTAGTTACGGGACACATGTCCTGCACTTCGCTTGTGTATTGAAGTTCTGCCATGTGAGATGATAACTCCTTTTATTTAAAATTAATTGTATTACCAGATAAACAACCGTTGAATATTATACAGCTACTCCGACATAAAATCAAGTAAACGTGTCAATTTGGATAAATGACGAGCCTGTAATTCAATATTTACCAATATATTGCTGATGAAATAAGTAAATTATGATATAATCAAATTATAAAGTACTTGACACGATAAAAAGCACTGTGAATAATAATGATAAAAACACCGGCGTGCAAGGGAGGAATAATCAGCCGTGGATAAAAACACAAGCGGGGGCGTAAGTGCAGGCGTAGGCGAATTTGAACTTTTAAAACGAGCAAAACATTATATGGACAGCCTCGCCGCAGGTGTTAATCCGATCGACGGTACGCCGCTTGACAGCGAAACTATTTTACGGGATGAGAGGTTCATCCGTTGTTTTTCATATATATCTGGTGTGCTGAACGAAAAGATAATGTCATATGGCAAAAGTACACTACAACGTCCGACAGCGCGTCAGATAGCAGAGCAGAAAAAGCAAAAGAAACGCTTCTTTTTAACTGATGAGCAGAAAGCGTCAATTCCCATAACACCCGGCCCTGTCGGAATTAATACAATTGCTGCACGCATAAATGATAAAATCGATCAAAGCGTTATGTGGGGCGTTTCCGGCGGTAAGCTGGCGGCACGCCTTGTGTCTTTAGGGTATCTTGAGGTTACGGTTAATGAGGAAGGCGGGCATGTGCGCACTGCTACCGAGCTTGGGCGCGCATCCGGCATAACGACGCTTGAGCGCACAGACGCAGTTGGCCGGCGTTATCAGCAAAATGTTTACGACGAGCGAATGCAGCGTTTTATAATTGACAATATAAACGAACTTGTAAACGATGGCGACTCACACAGCGAAAGCGAAAACAGTGGTGATGACAGCGGCATCGTCGAACACGAAAGCGTTAGTGTTGGCGAAAATGAAAGCAACAAAAACGGTGATGTAAATAACACTTATCCGCCCAGTGATCATGATTCAGATTTAGATGATGAAGATTTTTATGGCATATAAATACAAGTAAAGGTGCCGTTGAGTTTTGGTATAGATTACAGAGCGGTGATTGATGATGGATAATGATTTTGTGTGTTAATACTTAATACAAAATAAGAAAAGAACGAACCAGCGCCATTTTCATTTTTAAATCTTATAGACGCGGTAAATATTATCAATAAAAAAGCAAAAGTCAAGCGGGTTTAGCTTGACTTTTACTTTTCTCAGATATTATCATTTCAATTTATTCAGTTGATGTTTCTGTAACACTGTTTTTTGATATAAAACGTAGTAATTCAGAAATAGAAGCTATAACGCAAGAATAATTAGACGACATGGCGGTGAAAAATTGCGTTAATTATCATTAAACGCCCGCTTTGGCAAATAAAGAATCAACTTTTGCTTTATATTCGTCTTCAGCATATAGAAAACTCATGCCGTGGCCGGCGCCTTCGACGAAAAGCACGTCTTTCGGTGCTGTGCAAGCATCATAGTTTTGCTCTGTGTTGCGAGGGGGAACGTATTTATCATCAAGCCCGTGCACAAATAAAACCGGAATTTTGATTTTTTTCACCGCGTCAAGCGTGCTGACGTTTTTCGTTGTGAAGCCGGCGCGGAGTCTGCATATAAACGAGGCAAGATAAAGTGTGGGGAAAACAGGGAGGTGGAGCATATTCGGAAGGACGTGGCGAAACTCACCGTAAGGGCTGACAAAGCCGCAGTCGGCAATAACAGCACAGACATTCGCCGGCAGGTCAGGCTCAGCTGCCGCAAGAAGGACAATGGTGCAGCCCATTGACATGCCGTCAAGAACAATTTTATGAGATGGCCCGAAGCGGCATGCTAAATACTTGCACCATTCAACGACGTCGTATCGTTCAAGCTGCCCGAATGTGATGTATTCACCTTCGCTTTCACCATGACCGCGCCCGTCTATTATCAAAAGATTGAAGCCTTTTTCCCAGAAATAAGGGCAGCCGCAGCTGAGGTCATATTCTCCGCTGCTGCGATAGCCGTGAACAATCAGTATGGTTTTATCTGATACACCCTGCGCGCTCTCCCCTGCGGGATTCGGATAAAAGCGTCCGATTAGTTTAAGCCCGTCACGGCTGACGATGGAGACACGCTCGCGCGGTAAAGAGGCGAGCCACGCCCTTGCTTCTCTTATGCGCTCGACAAATGCAGCCTGCGGCCCGCGTGACATAGCTGTAAGGTATGCGGGTTCATCGGCAGGTATAGCTACGGTTCGTTTTACGTGAACGGCAGGTAGCGCTTCGGACACAGCTTTGCTGGATTTGGGAACCTCGATGGCAGGGCTTTTCTCTGTGTTAGTTTTTGATTTTTGATTTTGTGACTTTTTTGAGTTTGGTTTCGGGACTGAATGTGTGAAACTGTACGCACTGGCAACAGCTTTTGATTTTATGGCGGAGATTATAGATGACTTTGAGGATCCGCTTGTGTTTGTAAATACTTTCATGCGCTTGCGGGGAAACGTGAATCTATATACAAGCTCCCCTGTTACGTACGTTGCTGCCATTATAAGAGCGGCTGCAGCGCCAGCTCCTGCTGTCATTTTCTTTGCAGTTGTGTTCATTTATGTGATACCTCCATTGTTAACGTGTAATATGCGTGCATGATTTTTACTATTGATAATATTTTTAACAAGACAATTATTTCCCATTCGTGCGGGCTGTTTGTTATGAATTCATTTTATATGAGGTGGTAACATAAGCCAACCTACACAAGACATTGCAAGGTAGAAACAGCAAATAACCGGCAAGGGGGAGGGAAAGCTGTCGTCTACAATCTCAAAATACCGCTCTACTGACAGTAGAAAATCCTTATATACAAGAAAAAAACGACCATATGCGCATACATGTGTGCTCAAATGTACGCTTGCAAACGGTCGTTTTTAAAACACGTTTTTTCTCCGTAACTGCGCTAATTTCATGTTATACGCTTGAAAATCGCGTGTTATACAATAGTATAACAAAGCTCGACATATTATTTGCAAATGTAAAAAATAGGACGACCTTCTGTCAGTGTATGACCGTGAATGACGGATGTGTTTATTTATGTTGATTATCCATGTAAAATTATGATATAATCACATCGGTAGAGCACTTTCAGGAAATAGTAATATAGCGCCTTTGGTGTATGTCATTTGACGACTAATGCGCCAATATGAAACGCGAGGGGATAATGCCATTGATATACCTTGTCGAAGACGATGAAAACATAAGAGAACTCGTTGTTTATACGCTTCGCAGCACCGGACTCAGTGCGCGGGGGTTTGCGTCTCCGTCATCGTTTCGTGAAGCGATGAAAAGCGATTTGCCGTCACTCGTCATGCTTGATATTATGCTGCCTGAGGAGGACGGGTTATCGCTTTTAGCCTGGCTTCGTTCTGATCCAAAGACAAAATCTCTTCCTGTTATAATGCTAACTGCACGCGGAAGTGAATATGATAAGGTAAAGGGGCTTGAATCCGGCGCGGATGACTACATACCGAAACCGTTTGGCATGATGGAGCTTGTCGCCCGTGTTAAGGCTCTTTTGCGCAGAGCATCACCTGCTGATGATAAAAAAGAAACCGAATATGCAATCGGCGCGCTAAATGTTTCCCCTGCTGCTCATTCGGTTCGTGTCAATGGCACAGAGGTTCAGCTTACACCAAAGGAATATGAAACACTGCTTCTGTTTCTTGAAAATAAAAACATCGTTTTGTCACGCGACCAAATCCTCAACCATGTGTGGGGGTATTCGTTTTGCGGTGAAAGCCGTACGGTCGATGTTCACATACGCTCCCTCAGGAAAAAGCTTGGCGTGGCCGGAGATATGATTGAGACGATACGCGGTGTCGGATATCGCTTGCGCGAGACGCCAGTAGTGAAAGATACCGCAGAGGGCGAACAAGACTTAGATTGACTTAGATTAATCGGAAAAAGCTGCGTTGGTTTATTATGAAATATAGTGTGATTAACAAAAAAAAGACGTATCGCACATCGTCACTTCGGACGGTGGCTTTACGTTTAATAATAATTACTTCGGCGGCGACGGCGATATGTGCTATCGCGCCTTTTTTGTATTTTAAAGCTGCATCTGACAGAGAAAACGTGAATATATGGCTGTGTGTTGCAGCATCTATCATCCTTTCCGTGCTGACAGCCGCTATTTTGGCGGTTTACTTTTCGAAAAAGCTTTCCCGCCTTGTAAAAAAGAGCCTTGATAATATTGATGTGTGGAATCCGGAGTGCTCACCAGCTTTTTTGGAGTATAAGCAATTTACGGCTCGTCTTGCTAAACACAATGCCGAGATTGATGAAAAAATACAGGCGCTTGAGAAGGAGCACGAAGACCAAGAGGCAATGCGGCGGGATTTTACTGCAAACGTTTCGCATGAGCTGAAAACGCCACTAACATCAATATCCGGTTACGCTGAAATTATTAAAAACGGGCTTGCTCAGGGTGATGATGTACTGCGCTTCGCGGGTAAAATATACGACGAATCACAGCGCCTTGTGACGCTTGTCGGAGATATTATCAAGCTGTCGCAGCTTGACAGCAAGGAGATAGAGTTCCCGATTGAGGAAATTGACCTTTTCGCGTTGTGCGAAAAGATAATAGCACAGCTTGAACTTCCGGCAAAGCAGCGGGGAATCAAGTTTTATATTAACGGTGAACATGCTGTTATACGGGGCGCGGTTCAAATTATCGAGGAAATAATATTCAATATAGCCGACAACGCGGTTAAATATAACAAAGAAAACGGTACTGTCACGTTTTCAATACGACGGTGTCTTGACGGGGTGGAGCTGACCATCGCTGACACAGGTATTGGCATTGCACCGGCAGATTTGCCGCATATATTCAAACGTTTTTACCGTGTAGACCGCAGCCATTCAAAGGAAATTGGTGGCACCGGGCTTGGTTTATCAATTGTAAAGCATGGTGCGATGTTCATCGGAGCGTCAGTATCGGTACAAAGCAGCCTGGGTGTCGGCACAACAGTAAAAGTGCTGTTTTAATTATCAAAATATGAAAAATACAAATAATCGACAAATGCAGAGTGAAAGTATATCATAAAACAGTTCAATTTTTTGCTTATATGTATTGACTTCAGAACTATGCGATGATATAATTCAGTTGAAATTAATAATCATTCCTAATTTTCGAGAATCTTTAAGGTTTAGACATGACAAAGCAGCGAAAACTGATAATTGGAATTGTCAACAGTTCCCGTAATCATCCAACCGCCGCAGAAATATATAGCGAAGCACGGCGGATGATGCCTTCTATTGCCGTGGGAACTGTTTATCGTAATTTAAAGCTGCTTACAAACGCCGGCGAAATAAGAAAACTTTCGTTTCCCGGTCAGCCGGAACGTTATGACCGCATTGAACACCCGCATGGGCACCTATACTGTGTCGCCTGTGGCGGCATAAATGATTTTGATATAAGCCCAGCATTGCGTGATGAAATACTTGCGCATGCAGGGGAGAGAGCTATTTCTTGTGATGTAACGATTGATTATCTCTGCGATGCATGCGCGGGGAGCAAATAAACCTTGTCAATAACTCTGCTAAAAAAAATAAAAATTACATAAAGGAAGGTAAGAGGATATGAAAAAGTGGAAATGCCCGATTTGCGGATATATTTATGAAGGAGATAGTATACCTGAAGGATTTGTCTGCCCGATATGTGGCGCTCCCGGTTCATCCTTTGTTCTTGTCGAGCCTACGCTAAAGGGAAGCAAAACTGAAGCAAACCTTCTTGCCGCTTTTGCCGGTGAATCACAGGCTCATACAAAGTATTTATATTTTGCATCGAAAGCTAAAAAAGACGGTTACGTTCAGATTGGAAAAATATTTGAGGAAACCGCTTTAAATGAAAAAGAGCACGCAAAGATTTGGTTTAAGTACCTTAATGGTATTGGCACAACAACCGAGAACCTGAAGCATGCAGCCGAAGGCGAAAACTATGAATGGACGGATATGTATGCCGGTTTCGCTAAGACGGCAAGAGAAGAAGGGTTCGACGAAATCGCTGAGAAATTCGAGATGGTTGCCAAAATTGAGAAGACACATGAGGAAAGATATCGCAAGCTTCTCGCAAACGTCGAAGGCGGACTTGTTTTCTCACGTGATGGCGACACCATTTGGCAGTGCTCAAACTGCGGACATATCCATATAGGCAAAGAAGCCCCCGAAGTTTGCCCTGTTTGCTCACATCCGAGAAGCTACTTTGAAATCAAGGCCGAAAATTATTAATTTTTTACACTTCTGCTTCCGCTAAACGAAAGGGAAGTTGAAGCGATAAATTACGGTAAATCATAATAAATTGTAAACAAAAGCCAAGCTCAACATTTTATGAGCTTGGCTTTTATTAATTTATTTTTCACACGGTCAGCTTATTACTTGACCGTAATTTTTTCTTCGGAGAGCCGGATGGCTTCTTCTGTGATTATGCTGCGCTCAGAGAATGAAAGGTATTCACCGCGTATAAGCTGGAACGCTTCGTGTCCTTTTCCTGCGAAAAGGATTATATCACCCTCGCGCGCATTGCGGACAGCATACCGGACAGCTTCTGCGCGGTCTGGTATCGCCGTAAATGGTGTATTCCTGTCACCGAAACCGTCCAAGATGTCACGTATAATTGTCATAGGATCTTCAAAATCCGGGTCATCCGCGGTGAGAATACAGAAATCCGCAAGGCGGGAGATTGTTTCGCCGACAGGTTTTCTCCGTGAAAATGTACGTCCGCCGACGCATCCGACAAGGACTATAAGCCTTGCGGGATTGTACTCGCGGAGTACGGACAGCGCAGCTTCAAGAGAGACGGCATTGTGCGCGTAATCAATTACAAATGTGCAGTACGGCAGCGCATCGACTACCTCAAACCGTCCGAGCGGTGTTGTTTTACTGAGCGCTGTGCGAATAATATCAAACGGAATACCTATATGATGAGCAACGGTAATAGCTTCAAGTGCATTATAAACGGAAAAAGTCCCGGGAGTCCTCAGGCGTATCGGGTATCTGCGATCACCGAAAACGCATGTAAAATCAACGCCAAGAGCACCTCTCTCACGCCATAAGCGTATATCCTCACCCCTGACATGAGTATTGCCGCCGACGGAAACTCCGCATGAAAGCGCTGTCGCACCGGCAAGCATGTAGGTGCTGTTTTCATCGTCAGCGTTATACACTATATATTCGCATCCGAAATCAGAGAAAAGACGAGCTTTTGATGCGCGGTAGTGCTCAAAATTCGGGTGTTCGTAGCGTCCGATATGGTCGGGCGACAGATTTGTGAAAATGCAAGACTCAAACTTCAGCCCGTGTATGCGCTCCATAAATATGGCCTGTGAGGACACCTCGATTATGACAATCTTAACCCCCGCTTTAACCATTTTATGTAGATATAATTGAATATCAGCGCTTTCCGGTGTTGTACGGAGCGTAGATGTGCGGCGCCCGCAGAACATCACGCCAACAGTGCCGATATATCCGACGGGAATGCCTGCTTCACTTAATATTGAATATATAAAAAGTGCTGTTGATGTTTTACCCTTTGTGCCTGTAATGCCGATAAGGCGGAGCTTGTCCGCCGGATGACCATAAAAAGCTGCGGCAACATCGGCAAGGGCCGTGCGAGTGTTTGGCACATATAAAACTGCCGCGTCCTTTGGTAAATCAACAGGCTTCTGGCAGAGGAAAGCGCGAACTCCGCGCTCATATGCATCCTTCGCATAGAAGTGACCGTCTGTGACGTTGCCCTCAATGCAAACGAAAAGGGTACCTGGTGCGCACATTCGCGAGTCGTAGGATATCGCATCAATATCCTGATCAGCAAACGCTTCGGGCACAGTTATATTAAGTTCAGACATCAGGGCGTCAAGGCGCATGTCGATAATTCCTTTTCTATGTAAAAAATTGTTGTTAAATATGATGTATTACTGCATCTTGAGAGATGTTTGTCTCATATGCTTTTGAGAATGCATCACTAAAGCCACAAGGCTCACCGCCGCAAGCGGTGATTGAGGCGTAGGCAAGCGTTTCAAGTGAGTCTATTGTATTTTCATCCCCGTCACTGACAAGCGAAAGCTCCGTGCAGCCGAGTATGAGACAGTCACAACCCCGCTCGTACATTTCACGGGCGACGCGTTTGAATAGAGCGTCACCGCCGGGGCGGCCGGCTTTGACATAATCGTATATTATCTCGGTAACTTTCGCCTGCGTTTTTTCATCGGGTTCAACGCACCCGACACCGAGCTTTTGCAGCTCCCGCTTATAAGCGCCGATTCTGATAGTGCCTTCTGTGGCAAGTATTCCGGCACGGGTGAAACCGCGCCTTTTTACGTGGTCGGCTGTGATGGAGACAATATTTAAAACAGGTATTGATACAGCAGCCGTTATGTCGTCATGGAAATAGTGAGCTGTATTGCACGGAACGGCAATTACGTCGGCTCCCATATTTTCAAGCGCCACAGCATCGCGGCACATAAAGGGAGCGGGGCTGACATTTGTGCGCCCCATGATAAAATCCGTCCGGTCCGGTATGTCAGCCCGGCTTGTTATTAAAATATTAAGGTGATCAGAGTCACGAGCAGCCACTGTATGTTCAGTTATGAGCTTATAAAAATAAACAGTTGCCACAGGGCCCATGCCGCCTAAGATACCTAAGGTTTTCTTTTTGCTCATGTAATTGCAGGGCCTCCCTTGTGAATACATTGAATACTTGTAGATATAAATTATAAATTTTTGCAGTATTTTTTATACTTCCCATACTGGCGGCGTCCCATCTCAAGCACACATGCAAGGCGAAGGGGCGAGCGCATAAGGTCGGGGGCGTACATGTAAGATGATGCCGCATCCCCTTTTGCCGAAAGGGAATGAGCGCTTGCGACAAGCTCTGAGTCTTTTGTATAACGACGGACGACACCGCGAGGGACTGAGTGCCAGAAAACCTTTTTCTCTACTTCATGAAAGGGTTTTTTGACGCCTTCAATCAAGTCGTCGACGACAATGCAGGCTATATTTTCACCGGCGGCAGTTACATAGTAATTACTGCGCCCCTGACGAAGGTTCATGTCAAACGCATAATACTCGCCCGTCTCCTCGTCAAATTTTATATCAAAGTTGCAAAAACCAGTGTAGCCTTCTCCATCAAGTATAGCACGAAAACGGGAAGTGAGAGCGGGATTGTATTCGGTAATTATTGCCGAATGATTGCCGATTCCCTTCGGCGTATGCTCCTCAAGGAGCACATGCCCGAGGCACATCATTGTGACATGACCCGTTTTATCCGAATACGTAGTTAGAACGCGCATCTTATCGTCGCCGCCGGGTATGCGCTTTTGTATGATAACGCGTCCGGGGTAGCCTGATGCGTATATCTGAGAGACAATTTCTTCCGCTTCCTTTTGATTTTCTGCAAAATAAGCCTTTTTCATACCGTCAAAAGGGTAGCGCCAGTATTCGGCGCTTGATGACGGCTTTATGACAAGCGGAAAAGAGAATCCCTCATTTGAAAGGTTTATTGGAAGCTGCGATTTTTCCGAAATTATAAGCGTTTTCGGATACGGGACGCCGTATTTATCGCACATAGCGTAAAAATCCGCTTTGTCAGCGAAAAGATCACGGCAGCGCGGTGTTGTATAAGGCACTGCGTACCTTTTGTCAAGGCGTCCTTTTGCCGCAAGGTCAATTATCATCGAGACATATTCGTCCGTGCAGCCGAAAAGCGGCATTGAAGCGTCCGGATGCGAGCGTGCGAACTCATCGAGCACAGCGGCAAGACGTTCGCCGCCTTCTTTGTCAAGGTCGGGCACCAAGTGAGTGATTACAATAGACGAATATTTTGTCGCGCTGACGGCAAAGCGGCCAAAAGCATGGCTTTTAACCCCATACGCTTCATGAAATGCACGCGCTACATTGTAAGCGTTTAAATCTGTACCGATGATGACAGGTACTATATTTTTCGAGGACATTTTTATATATTCGCCTCACGTTTTTTTATGAAAGTCAATGAAAAAGCGTTTATACCAGACGAGGAATGTGTATATCACCCATATCATTCGCTGGTTGTTAGCGACGCCGTTTTTATGGTCGTCAAGGATTTTTAGTATTTTATCGCGGTTGAAAAATTCAGCGGCGAAATCGGCAGTGAAATACTCGCGGACAATGCTGTAAAATCTATCTTCCCGCAGCCATTTGCGGATAGGGACAGGAAATCCCTTTTTAGGGCGTGTTGACCACTCCGCCGGCAGTACTTTCGCCGACGCGCGGCGGAGGACGAACTTCGTGTCAATGTCATTGACGCGGTAACGGTCGGGAACGCGGCGGGCGGACTCCATAACGACACGGTCAAGGTAGGGAACTCTAAGCTCAAGAGAATGAGCCATTGACATCTTGTCTGCCTTTAATAAAATGTCGCCCGGCAGCCACAGGTTTAGGTCAAGGTATTGCTTTTTTGTAAGTTCCGTCGCATCCTTAACCTTATCATAAACCGGTCTTGTGATATCATGCGGTGACGGACCCATCTGATAATCAGGCGTGAGCACGCGCAGTGCGCCTTTTTCGGAGAAAACGCTTGCTTGTCCGATAAAATATTTCTCCGGGACACCGCTTGAGTTGATGATAAAATCGTGTCCTTTGAAGTACGGCAGTTTTTCCGCGACGGACGCCGCACCGCGGCGTATAAAACCGGGCAGACGCTTATACTTTTGCATTAAAGGTGGCGTGAAATATGATTCATAACCGCCCCATATTTCATCAGCTCCCTCGCCTGAAAGCACGACTGTGACATAACGGCGTGTCAGCTCGGATAAAAACCAGAGCGGAACGGACGAGGGGTTAGCCTGAGGCTCGTCCATGTGATACTGTATGTCGGGGAATGCGTCAAAACATTCTTCTGGCGTTATAATTTTGGTGTGATGGTGAACGCCAAGCAGTTGTGATAAGCGGATAGCGTCATGAGTTTCGTCAAAGCCATCGACGCTGAAGCCTACGGAAAATGTGTGTTCCGGCAATAAAGACGCTGTTACATAGCTTGAGTCAATGCCGCCCGATAAAAACGAGCCGACAGGCACGTCACTTATTTTATGTGCGTTGACTGAGGCGCGAACGACCTCGTCCGTTTCGTTTATGAAGTCGACAAGACTTCTCTTATTATCGGGTTCGAATACTATTTCCCAGTAGCGTTTTATTTCAATTTTGCCATTCTTAAATGTCAGTGTGTGTGCCGGTGGTAGCTTATACACACCGGCGAAAAATGTCTCATCCATTGATGAATACTGGAATGAAAGATATGGACGCAAAGCTTCACTGTTTACACGCGGCTTAAATGCGGGGTGCTCAAGAAAACTTTTAATCTCGCTGCCAAAGAGGATATCTCCGCCTAAATTCGTATAGTAAAACGGTTTGATACCGAAATAGTCGCGTGCACAGAAAAGAGTTTTTTCATCTCTGTTCCATATCGCAAACGAAAACATACCGCGAAGCATCGGAACGATGTCCTCGCCGTATTCTTCGTAGCCGTGAAGAACAACTTCCGTGTCGCAGCGTGTTTTAAATATATGTCCGCGCGCGATTAGCTGCTCGCGCAGTTCCATAAAGTTATATATTTCGCCGTTAAAGACGATAACATGAGAGCCTGTTTCATTAAACATCGGCTGAGCGCCGTCGATGAGGTCGATTATGGAAAGACGACGGAATCCAAGTGTGATGCCATCTCCAATATATTCACCGGACATATCGGGGCCGCGGTGAATAATGCGGTCCATCATCGCGCCGATAATATTTTTACTGTTGGGATAATATCCCGAAAAACCGATGAAACCGCACAAGGGATAATACCTCCGAGTAGTAGTAAACATCTAACATTATAACATAAACTAACTGACAGGTACACTCTGTCACCCCTCAATTAATAAAAAAATAACATAATTGAGGTGAAGAACACTATATCAAAAAGTATAACTGTACGTACATTAAAAGCCGGTCATATCGTATCACAGTATGACCGGCATATATGAAAAAACGCATGAAATTATGAAAATTTTATATGCGCATGGAGGGGGGGATTTATTCTGATTTGTTTGTTTCGCTTTTCAGTTTTGGTTTATTCATGTGGCGGAAACGGTTTGGAGACATTCCTGTTATCTTGCGGAATGAGTTTGAAAAATGTTGTGAGTTTGAGTAGTGGAGCATCTCGCTGACTTTCTTTATTGAGATATTTGTGTCGGTAAGCAGAGCTTTTGCTATCTCTGTGCGTTTAGATATGGCATACTGCATGGGAGTAACCCTGTATGCGGATTTAAAAAGTCTGATAATATGCATTTTAGTTAAACCAAAGTGTTTGGCTATGTGATCGAGCGAGATGTCGTTATATATGTTATTGTCTATGTAATGCTTGATTTTTTGGGCGAAATGATCCTCTGAGCAAGGCTGTGATTTCTCACATCCGTCGTGTAATGCCAGCACAAGGTCAAATATGTACCGTGAAACGGCATTCATATTGTCATGGTAGTTATCGGTATTTGTCCGCGAGAGGATGACGTTGATTGTTATCACTGAGTCGATGACATAAGACTTGCGGATGCAGATATTTGCTAATGAGTATACCTCGGCAAGTGAATCAATTAGCTTGCCGGATATAACAAACCAATATCCAAAGCAGTTTATATCAGAATCAAAACTCAGGTGACAAGTAGTGTTTTTATGGAGGAAAAGCAAGTCATTTTCCGTCAGATAACGCACACCGTCACAGCAGGTTATCTTCATTCGCCCTGTTTGTAAATACCCAATTAAATAGCTGTTATCCGGGAGTATTGATTTCGTATAATTATGCGGATTACATATGGTACCTGCCAGAAGTATGTCAAGAATACCGCTTCGGCAATCGTTATATGCATATGTAATCTCGCCAGGATACATTTCGCTTTTTAGCACAATTAATGTTCTCCGTATTTGTTCGTCGGAAATTAGCTGTGATTATGTTAATTATTATAAGCTTTGTTGAAAATATTGTCAATAATTACAACATGTTAATTGTAAATAAATATGCATATAATACATATTAATGTAGTATATGAATGTATAATACCAATATAAACCGACAATATTTACAATAAGTTAACAATTTGCAGTCAAAATAATATCAATTATTCACACAATTACATATCTATTTAAGCTATAAATATATGGTGAGTTTACAATATGTCGTCGAGTATTGATTTTTTATTTCTAATATCTTAAAATGATATAAAATTAATTAACGAGGGATGTATTAATGAACTTTGAGAACAACAAGAAGTATTATCTTCCACGAAAAGCAACATGGCAGATTATAGGCGGTATTATTGCAGCATGCGGAGTGCCGTTTTTCATCCTGGGCCGAGTAGGTTTCTTCGGCGGCACATTGCTTGCATTAATTTTAATTTTGACCGGCGTTTGTATTGTTATTTTTGCAAACAGCTCCCGTCCGAGCGATGCTGACATTGACAACTGCATCACAATTAAAACAAAAGATGTCATGGACCGGGCGCGTCTACAAATAGACACACGTGAAAAGCTGATAAAAGCATACCCGCCAATTGCTTTTGGCGAATACGATTTTTCAGGTGCCGATAACGAAGATTTCCTTGTCCAGCGCGGAAAGGACGGACGTTACCGCACAAACAAATACTCGCTCGGCGTTATCACATTTGGGCAAGAGAAGCTCCATATATTCATGTATCAATTCTCACTGACAAAAGATTGGGAGCAGGATACATCTCTTGATTATAAGTATACGGATTTGCTGAGTGCTGAAATCGAAAGACAAAGCCATACTTTTAAGTTCGGCGTTAAAGCTATTGAGACAAAGGTTGAGTTTGAATCTATCGTCATTCGCAAAAACGACGGCGAAGTAATATTCACGATGCCTGTCCGTAATGCTGCCGACGTCGACAAGACTGTTGACACAATCAATCACTTAATAGAAAATCGCAAAAAAGAAGAAAATACCGTCAACAACCTCTAAAAAAGCCATAACTGAAGCTACAATAGTGTATAGTGTAGCGTCAGAGATGATGTGTTAAATAATCATCTCCCTATAAACATAAGCAAAGAATAAAATATCGCCCGCAAGGTGAAAATTACCTTGCGGGCGTTTTTATTATCACGCATTACTTACTTTTTACCAGAGGTGATAGATTAAATGAAAACGCGTAAAATGCTTGAATATACGGCTGTTTTTACAGCAGGGGCTGTCTTATACTCGGCGATTGAGGTGCTTTGGCGTGGCTATACACACCCGTCGATGGCGGCAACAGGCGGCGCATGCCTTGTCGCAATGTACGCATACGATAAAACACACGAAAAGTGCCCGCTTCCGGCAAAAGCACTATATGGAGCCTGCCTTATAACGTCGGCGGAATTTGTTGTGGGGTGCGCTGTAAATCTGCTTTTAGGACAGCGTGTATGGGATTATTCCGGATTTCGCTTTAATCTTCTTGGGCAGATATGCCTTTTATATTCTTTTTTATGGTATCTTTTGTCGATACCGGCGTTTTTGCTTTGTCGTTTTGCCCGCAGGCTTTTCAGAGCGGGCAGTTGTGAGAAAAAATTTAATATGATATGATAAAACAAAGTAAATAAATTAGCATCGGAGCTTTCAATGGCACGGACATCAAGATATTTACGCACAAAAAGCGGGCGGCGATATAAAATACTGCTGATTTTATCACTTATAGCGGCTGTTCTTGCCGTCATAGGCGCTGCGATAGCAGTTGACGTCGCCCGCCGCATACCAGACGGGGTGCTGAGAGCGTATTTTATAGACGTCGGGCAGGGTGACGCTTCTGTTATTCTCTGGAATGGTGGTTGTGTCGTCATTGACGCAGGAACAGAGGCGAGTGCCGAGCGTCTTTCCATATACCTGCGGAAACTGGGCGTATCGAAGATAGACTGCGCCGTTTTTACGCATCCGCACTCGGACCATATCGGCGGCGGGGATAATATTCTCGCTGATTTTGTTGTCAAGTCGGTTGTTATGCCTGACTGCCCATATGAAGGGGAATCATATAGCGAGCTTCTTTATTACATAGAAAAAGAAGGGTGCTCAATTTACATGGCGACGCCGGGGGATGAATACTCCTTCGGTGATGTAACAATGACGGTGCTTGGGCCGTGTGCTGAATATGGCGATGAAAATGACATGAGCGCTGTCGTCAAGGTTACATATGGCGATATTGACTTCATGTATACAGGTGACGCCGAATCAGATGCAGAGTATAACATTATTAATTATTGGGGCGTCGATATACTTGATGTCGAAGTGCTGAAGGTTGGTCACCACGGCTCATATACATCGACAACGGAGGAATTTCTTGCGGCGACAACGCCCGAGTTTGCCATTATTTCGTGCGGACGGCAGAATGAGTACGGGCATCCTCATTCTAAAACGCTCGCAAGGCTTGAAAAGGCCGGCGCAAGCGTGTACCGCACGGACGAGGATGGAACTATTATTATTGAAACGGACGGCGTTGATGTATGGCGGTGTGTGAAGGGGTTTCTCGGACGTTTACACCGTGCTGACAATAAGAAATAATGTGCGATAATGGGGAATACGGTGAAATATAATAAAAAAAGCGTATCTTTGAGGCAATTGTATCAGCTCTTGCCTGAAAGATACGCTATTTCGTTTTCTTTAAGGTGCCGCCATTTGCCGGGCGGCAAAGAGCCAAGCCGAACATCACCTATCGCTGTCCGCGTAAGGCGCTTGATTTTAAGTCCGAGGAATGAGCACATGCGTCGTATCTGACGATTCCTGCCCTCTTTTAGCGTTAGCTCAACGGTCGTTTCACCCCCGCCGCGTGAGATAAGTTTTACGCCTACCGGCGCAAGAGCGTACGGGGTGCCGTCGGACTCAATTATTGTCATCGGCTCCGCGAGTTTTGCAAGGATTGCATCCGGGACATCGCCGACAAGTATTACACGGTAAATTTTTGGTATTTCGTGGCGCGGATGCATAAGACGTGCGGCAAACTCCCCGTCATTCGTCAGCAAAAGAAGCCCGTCCGAGTACATATCAAGCCGTCCAACAGGGTAAACGCGCACACCTACATTTGCAGTAAGATCGGCAACAGACTTCCGCCCGCGCTCATCGTGCATCGTAGTGACAACACCGGCGGGTTTATTCAGCATAATATATGTGCGCGGTGGTGGGGCAGTACCTGTGGTTACAATCCGCCCGTCAATTGTCAGCGTGTCAGATGAAGGGTCAATTTTATCGCCCGGTCTTGCTGTGACGCCATTGACAGCTATGCGCCCGTCGGTAAGCGCCGAGTCGGCAGCACGCCGTGACATGACGCCACACTCGGATAAATATTTCTGAATACGAATTTTTTCCATAGTTATTTAGTATTATTAGCCTTCAGCTCATCAGCCTTTTGCCGCAGGTATGAGAGCGAATGTGTCAGCTTTTTCGTATCAATAGGTCGGACGCTGAAATCGGCGGGAGATTCAAGCGTGAAGGAACCTTTATAGTGTGCGTCGGATAAGTCGTGCCATAAGGCAGAGAAGTCAACAGTCCCCTCGCCCGGGTGAAGAACCGGACGAATACGGGAAAAATCGCCTGTCTCCCCTCCGAAATCGCTTATGTGCATATGCGTTATACGCCCATCTTTCATAAATTCGCTTTTTTCGATTGCTTCATTTTGACCGTGAAGCCGTCCGAAGCGCACGTCGTATATGAAATCGACGTCATATTCAGCAATCTGACGCCAGCGGGTGAGAGGATCGGCACAGGTGCACGGAATGTTCTCAATGAGAGGTCGAACTCCGTATTTTTTCGCTATTTCAATGATTTTAGGCAAAAAAGATGCATTGTATTCAAAGCGCGAGTCCGACTCACCGGTGCCCCATAAATGAAGTACGATGCGCGGCACAGAGAGAAGCTGTGCTTCACGGCAGTTAATCTCCCAGCGCCGGATTGCTTCCCCGGCATCATCCTCCGAGCCGCACGACAAAATAATTCCTATTTCCTTGTCCGCGTGAATGACGGGGCAGAGAAGACCGCTGTCCTTTATAACGCGCCTTACGTCGTCAATCACAGGATAAAGAGGGGCCATAATGAGGTATTCAATACCGTCAGCACCAGTACTGGCACAAATGGAGGGGAGAATTGTTTTTATTACGGAGTAGTCATAGTTTGTGAGCCGCCCCATGACTGCTCCCGTTGAAACAAACACTTCGTTCATTATTGAATTGAATCTCTTTACACACCTATATTAAGCAAAATCAAAGTGTTTTTATAAACTTTTCGATTTTTTCAAGCGCAAGGGTTATGTGGCGAACGGAGTAGGCATATGAAATGCGGGCGTATCCTTCACCGCACGCACCGAATGCCGTGCCGGGTATGATGGCAACGCCGCCTTCGTACAAAAGACGCTCACAGAAGCGCTCGCTTTTCATGCCAAAGTCGCCGATATAAGGCCATACATAAAAAGCTCCTTCCGGCATGAAGCAGTCTATGCCGATACTGCGCAGGCCGTTGACAATGTACCTGCGGCGGCGGTTGTACTCACTTGTCATCTCGGCGATGTCGTCATCGCCGTTTCTCAATGCTTCAATCGCCGCATATTGTGCCGTTGTCGGCGCGCACATAATGGCGTACTGGTGAACTTTGAAAATATGTTTCACTATCTCCGCAGGCGCGGCAAGGTATCCGAGACGCCAGCCCGTCATGGCGTAAGCCTTTGAAAAGCCGCTTGCAATGATTGTGCGCTCGCGCATACCGGGGATTGAGGCAATTGATACATGCTGCCTTTCATATGTAAGCTCGGCGTATATCTCATCCGAGAGTACAAGAATGTCCGTGTCGCGAAGCACGTCGGCTATTGCTTCAAGATCTTCCTTTGCCATAATAGCGCCCGTCGGGTTGTTCGGGAAAGGAAGGATTAAAAGCTTTGTCTTGTCTGTAATTGCAGCGCGCAGGTCAGCGGCAGTCAGACGGAAATCGTCCTTGCGCTTTGTTTCAATAGTAACAGGGACACCGCCCGACAGCCTGACAATAGGATCGTAGCAGACAAAGCACGGCGTCGGTATTATGACTTCATCACCGGGGTTCACAATTGTGCGAATTGTAAGGTCAATAGCTTCACTGCCGCCAACTGTTACAATTATCTCGTCGTTTGGCGAGTAACTGAGGTTGAATCGGCGGGCGAAGTATTTTGATATTTCGGAGCGAAGTTCGGCAAGGCCGCTGTTTGACGTATAATATGTTCGGCCTTCCTCAAGACTGTGTATGCCTGCCTCGCGTATGTGCCAGGGTGTTATGAAGTCGGGCTGCCCGACAGTCAGCGATACGACATCCTTCACCTCGTCGAGCAAATCGAAAAATTTACGTATTCCCGATGGTTCAATCCCCAAAACAGCGCGAGATAAAAGTTCTGAATAAGGTTTCATATGAAATCGTGACCCCGCTCATCTTTTTCGACGACGCCGTACACAACTCCGTCGTATTTATATTTACGAAGGACAAAGTGCGTTGACGTTGAAAGCACGCCATCGATAGTAGACAGCTTATTTGCTACAAAATATGCGACTTCTTTCATCGTGCGTCCCTTTATGACGCATGAAAGGTCGTACCCGCCGGACATGAGCGTCAGGCTCTCAACCTCCGGGTAATTGTATATTTTTTCAGCTATATAGTCAAAACCGCGGTCGCGCTGGGGTGTGATTTTAATTTCTATTATTGCGCTGACGTATTCACGGTCTGTTTTATCCCAGTCAATGACTGCACGGTAGCCTAATATAACGCCTGCTTTCTCAAGCTGCTCAATTTCAGCGCGAACTTCGTCAACATCGCGGTTCAGCATGACGGCAATCTGCTCAGGTGTAAGGCGCGCATCTTGTTCAAGAAGTTTCAGAATCTCGTTCATGAAAGGTTACCCCTTTTATGTTTTATTTTTTCAGTTATCTGATCATATGAAAGACCGTATTGTGATGCGATGTCCCTTGCGTAGCTGCGTCCATCCGGCATAGCACGCCTTATTTTAAAGTTACGCTGTCCGTCGTTTATGCCGGCAACAAGGTTGTCAACCTTTACACCGCCCTCGCGGGCGCTGTTTTTATTGATTTCATCAACTTTTGATGCAAGCTCATGCAGGTGCGTCGAGAAAAGACAGCGGCAGCCGAGTACGGCAAAGCCGGTCAGCACCTCAGCGGCAATATAAGCGGCTTCATAAGCGCCTGTTGATGAAAGCGTCTCGTCAAGCAGAACAAGGCTATATGGTGTAACGCGGTCAAAGATTTCCTTTAAGCGCGCACATTCCTCGCCAAGCCTTCCTTTGTCGATTGTGTCCTCACTTCCCGTCGGGAAATGCGTATATATACCGTCGGCAGGGGAAATTACGGCGGAATCGGCAGGCACAGGCATTCCGAGCATAGCAAAGGCAACTGCCTGACCGAGAGCACAGGTAATGACAGATTTACCGCCGCGGTTCGGCCCTGTAAGAATATAAATCATCGCGTCATCGTCAAAGACGAGGTCATTTTTAACAATCTCGTCATTAATGCGCAGCGCAACAACAGGATTATAGAGATTGTAAAACTGTAAAATACGCTCGCCTGCCGGTCGTATTTCCGGACGGCAAAGCGTCATGCCGCGCTTTTTCAGTGCCGCAATGACGCGCGACGCTTTTACTACAAATTCAATCTCGGGCATTATGCGCAGGAGAAAATCTGTGTTGTCAAGCACATACATCTGTATGACACGGCGCCACGAATGAATCGAGCTTTTGAATACATCGTTTATAGCCGAGTAAAAAGCGTGAGCAGCAGCGTACTGCTGGTTTTCGCTCTGACCCTTCATAAATGGGGTAAGAGGGGCTATGCAAGTCATATCATCGCGGCGGAAGTCAAGGCGCAGGATTTTATCTATTACTTCACCGCTCTTAAACGGGCGGGAATTTATCGAAAGAACACCGGCATAAACTGGGCGGAGCTGTGAATCAAGGTTGACGCCGACAGTTATGCTTTTTATATCGCGGACCCGCTGTGTCAGTGCAGTCAGCTTTTCATTTAAATCACGGTAATACTCGCTTTCCGTCAGCTCGTTGATGCGGGTGGCGAGTGTTTTAAATGCTTCGCTTTTGACTTTATCGGCAAGCGGTGCAAAACCGTCATGCAGTATAGATATGCATGAGGTGTAAAGCTCTATTTCCGTAATTGAAAAAAGGTAGGATTGTGTTTCCGCAGTGCCGACGGCGGTGCCGGCCGCAAGACGGCGAAGCTCGCCAATGTCAAGCAGCACCGGAACGACGCGGGATAGAGTCTCGGCGATCTCAGGGAATTCTGCTATATCGGCGAAAACATCCTGCCGGTACCGTATAACTTCAGGTGACACTGTGAAAAAGTCAGAAAGCGAGCAGTTTTTTAAATCGAAAAGCAAGTCAAGCTCAAGCTGCTCGACGGTTTCTTCGGTGATATCTGGTGCCGGGGTTTTTTCTTCATACCCGGGTGGATATAAAAGGCTGAATTCGGATAACTCCATCGTACTACGCTCCGGAAGTTGCAGCAGCACATGCACATATGAGTGAACGTCGGGTGCATGTGAGCTGTTTTTTTCTGATAATGATTATATAATCATAACACAAAACGCGGCTTTTTAAAAGTTTTGGCATAAAAAATATTTACTTTTCATTGTGGTAAATTGACTTTTATGGTAATATTATATTTGATGCCTTTATATTTTTCAAAACAATTATCTACAATATTACATCAAGCTGCAAATTTATGCCGCTTGATGAAGGGAGCACTATAGTGGCAAAGAACAAATCAAATTATGATTATAACATAAAAACACAGTTCGCTAATATTCCTGTGCGAAGCTATGATGCCATAGTCGTTGGAAGCGGTGCCGCCGGTTATGGCTGCGCCGTTTCACTTGCGCGGGGTGGCGGCGAAAATATAAAAATATGCATTGTCACCGAAGGAAGGCTGATGGGGACTTCCCGGAATACGGGCAGCGACAAGCAAACGTATTATAAGATGTCGGCGGTTGCCGATTGCGATGATAACGCTCGCGCAATGGCACTTGATTTAATGGCGGGCGGCTCGATGCATGGTGATATTGCATATGTCGAGGCGATAGGGTCGCTGAGGGCATTTTACAGGCTCGTTGCGCTTGGTGTACCGTTCCCGCATAACGAATATGGCGAATATACAGGGTACCGGACCGACCATGATACGCGCTCGCGCGCAACATCGTGCGGTCCCCTGACATCGAAGTATATGACTGAAGCGCTTGAGCGCGAAGCGGCGCTCCTTGGCGTGCCGCTTTATGACGGTTATCGTGTAGCTGCAGTTATAACCGATTCAAATGGAGCTGCGGCAGGCGTGCTCACCATGGCAAAAGATGAAATAACGGACGAAAACCCGTTTGGACTTTGTGTTTTTGCATCGAAAAACATTGTTTACGCCGTCGGCGGGCCATCGGCCATATATGCATCAACCGTTTATCCGGAAAGTCAGACGTGCGCTCTCGGTGCCGCTCTGATTGCAGGTGCCGGAGGAGCAAACCTGACGGAAAGCCAGTATGGTATTGCGTCCATATCGCCGAGATGGAATTTATCCGGCAGTTATCAGCAGGTGCTGCCGCGTTATATATCAACTGATGCTGATGGTAACGATGAAAGGGAGTTTCTTTGCGATTATTTTGCGACCGCTGGCGAGTACCTCGAGGCCCAGTTTTTAAAAGGGTACGAATGGCCTTTTTCACCATCAAAAGTATGTGACGAAAACGGCCGGCTTATGTCGTCTGCTGTTGATCTTGCCGTTATATGCGAGGAAAGAAAAGGGCGGCGCGTTTTTATGGACTTCACGCGCAACCCCACGGGACTGTTGTGCGGCAGTGAAGCTGACGTTTCACTTGCAGGGGATGTTGCCCGCGATTATCTTGAAAAATGCGGAGCGACGGGCGGCACGCCGATATCGCGCCTTGCCCGCATGAATCCAAAAGCTATTGAGCTATATCGCTCGTATGGCGTTGATTTATATAAAGAGCCGCTTGAAATTTCAGTCTGCGCTCAGCACTGCAACGGCGGGCTTGAAGTTGACATGTGGTATGAAACGACTGTCCCGGGTCTTTTTGCAATAGGTGAAGCAGCGGGCGTTTTCGGCGTCAGCCGTCCGGGCGGCAGCGCACTTAATTCAACTCAGGTCGGCGGAATCCGTGCGGCTGAAAAGATACTTTCCCGTCTCAGAGCGGGCAATGTTACGCCGCTAATACTTGCGCCTGACGATATAAACCGCGTAACACCGGATATTTTTCTACCCGGGCGCGAATACATATTATCGCTCGACGATATTTTAAGAAAACGCAAGCAGTACTCATCAAAAATGACGGCAGCGGGAGCTGTTTTCCGCCGCGCAAAGGATGTTGCAAGCGCTCTTGATTTTGTGCGGGCGGAAATAACCCGCTTCAGTGCGTACGGTGCTAAAACATTTGATGAAGCACGCGAGCTATCAATCAACCGAGACATTTTACTGACGCAGTTTGCATTTTTATCGTCGATATCTGCCTATATAGCGGACGGCGGTGCATCAAGAGGATCGTATCTTGTGACAGAGCTGACCCCGGAGGAAATTTTGCGTCAAAGAAAACCGGTACAGATTGACACTGTACATAAAAAGTTTGTGCTGTCGGTCACAATGGATAGCAGGGCATCAATTGTAAAACCGGTTTGGACGCCCGTAAGACCCCTGCCTGAGAAGAAGGAATACTGGTTTGAGACAGTATGGGCAGATTATGAAAGTGGTGCTATTTACAACCTGTAATGTTTCTTAATAATTTTTAAACTAATAAATACTGTGACGTTCTGAAATTTCTAATTAATTCGTTTATATGTAACAAACAGTTGACAAAATATACACATATGGTCATTAAAATGTTAAATTATAAGATTGTTTTTATATGAATCATTGGATAAATTGATACAGTTATATAAAGGAGACGAGCAATGCCTGACATCACACAAAAACAAGAAATAGACACAAGCGAAGGCATGATAAATGCGGAATCAGAGGCGTCACAGGAAAAACAGCTGACACCGGATGAGGCATATTCGGTTTTTAAGTCACTCGTTGCGGAAGTTGATAAAGTTATCATAGGAAAACATCCCGAAATTGTCCTTATAACATCCGCGCTTTTGGCGGGCGGACATGTTTTAATAGAGGATGTGCCCGGGGTTGGAAAAACGACGCTTGCGTCAGCACTTGCAAAGGCAGCAGGGCTTTCTTTTAAGCGTGCGCAGTTCACCCCTGACGTTATGGCATCCGACATAACAGGATTTAATATTTATAACCGCAAAACGGAAAGCTTTGAGTTCCGCGAAGGGCTTGTTATGTGCAATCTGCTTCTCGCCGACGAAATCAACCGTGCCTCTCCTAAGACACAGTCGTCTCTTCTTGAAGCAATGGAGGAATCACGCGTCACCGTTGACGGTGTAACATATAATATTCCTGATCCCTTCATGGTCATAGCTACGCAAAACCCGGCGGGTTATGTTGGTACATATCCGCTCCCTGAAGCTCAGCTTGACCGCTTTATGATAAAAATAGCGATGGGATATCCAACGCTTAACGAGGAAATCGAGATAATTGACAACCGGCGCGAGAGTAACCCGCTTGATGATGTGAAAACTGTTGCCGATGTTGCAACTATCAGAAGTATGCGCAAACACATTTCCTCGATTAAGGTTGATCCCAAAATCTATAAATACATTGTAACTCTCGTACAAGTGACACGCACCCACCCGTTAATATCGCTTGGCGCCAGCCCGCGCGCATCTGTCGCTTTAATGCGTATATCGCAGGCGTTTGCTTTTACGCGCGGAAGATCATATGTGCTGCCGGACGACGTCGCTGCCGTTTATACGCATACAGTCGCCCACCGTCTGATTCTGAAGCAGGAAGCAAAGCTCAATCGCATCTCAGCAAGAGATATACTGACAGAACTGTCCCGTATGGTTGAGGTGCCGTATATAACAGAACGCGAAGAGAAAAAATAACAGCCGACACCCGTGCGTGGGAGCCGGCAGGTTAATGCCGGGCCGCAAACGCGGCCCGAATTTGGATGTTTACATAAAGAGCGGGGAATAGGAAAATAGCGAAACATCATCGGTGCGAAGCGCCGATGATGTTTCACCGAAAAACGCCACACGCGTTTTCTTCAATAACGGATATATTGAAACCCCGCTGATATGCGCTCAGGTATCCGTTGTGCCGGGAAATTACATATGTATAAGGAACGCCATAATAGATGAACATGATGAAAGCTATAAGAGCAGGTAATGGTGAAAAGCAAAAAGATATAACGCGACGGCGGATTTCCATCGGCCGGAACTTTTTCATGTATTTATTCTTTCTTGCGTTTGCCATCATTTTCACGCAGGCACTGCGTGCACCAGCATCGAACGTACTTTTCTGGTTCATGCTGCTGTTGCCGATCGGTCTTTTACTTTATGCTGCAACAGGACTTAATGCGATACGTGTTTACGTCACATCAAAAGAAACAACAGCCGTAAAAAACCAAATCGTTTCATATGAATTTCGTATTATAAACGATTCTATAATCCCGTATCCATTTGTCGATGCACAGCTAACAATACCGAGCGAAGATGGCGTCAAGTGTGTAGACAAAATGGTTTCTTTGTCACTGATACCGACAGGCTGTTATATCTTTAAAAATGATATGCGCTTTCGGTATCGCGGCAGCTACCGTGTCGGCGTTGCTTACATATATGTGCAGGACTTTTTCCGTATATTCCGCCTGCGCCTTTCTGTTAATATATACAACGAAATTTACATTTTGCCCCGCCGTATTCCGCTTGAGCGTGAAACAGACAACGCCCCTTCCGATATGCCGACAGACAGCAATATGATTGTCCGCGGCAATGAGTCAAGCGAACGAAGCAATATCCGTGAATACCGCGGAGGAGACTCGCTAAAGCATATACACTGGAAACTTTCATCAAAAATGCAGGACATCCAGGTAAACGAGTTTATGCCCAACACGGGTAAAAACGTATATATCTTCTGTGACTTTGCCCAGCTGCATAGCAGCGAAGAACCGACTGCTGAAAATGGTAACAACGGCAAAAAAGAAAAGGTGAATGGTAAGCAAAAGAAAGAAAAGAAAAAGCGTCACGTAAAAGTTAAGCTAAAACCGGCATCACCGCGCGAGAAAAGCCCGGAAGAACGCATCGCCGACGCTGCATTCGCAGCAAAGGCTGTTTATGAAGCAAGAGAAGCACTGAAACAAGAGAACAAAGCCGATGAAACTCCCGCAGCGCCGGATACGAAGAATATATCAGATGGCACATCTGACGCCGCTGCTTCCAATGCAGTAAAAAATACTGATACAAATATCGATAAAGATGTCGTTTCAAGTGAAGATAAGAACAACGGTATCAGGCGCAATAACGGAAGGTTTGGTTTGAAAAATTCTATGGACGTAATATCATACGAAAGCTATTTCGCACACGCAAACGATATTTACCCCGAATATGAAAATGACATGGATTATTTTTGTGCGGATGGTGTGTCAGAAATTGCAATCGGTGCTGCTATGCGTGAGATTGCCGAGGGTAACAACGTCACTCTGATGTGGTTTGACAGCCGCGTCGAGGGTGGCTACTCGAGTTATTTATTGCGCTCATATGCTGACATCGAAGCTATATTCAAGTTTTTTGCGACAGCTCCGCTTGCGCCATATGATTGCAAGGTAACGCGTTTGCCTGATCTGATAAGTGATGTTCAGAACCCGACTTTCTTGTTTGCTACGGCGGCGGTAAATATGAATAATACCGATGAATTCACCAACGCGGCAAACAGGATGGGTGCTGAAAGAACTGAAATATTGTTTTTCAACCCGATTGAACGCTATAAAAACTCAAAGCTCAGACGCGAGTATATTGAAGTTTGCCGCTCGCAGCTTGAGTGGAGTAATATCACCCTGAACGAAATACGTATCAAGTGATAAAAGCCCGATGCGTGGGCGATATCGTAAATCTGCCAACAAATTATGCCTATTTATATATCAGAGTAGAAATATTAAAGCTATTTTTTTAGCAGAAGGAGGGATGCTGCGTGTTTTAAGACACGCAGTCGAACTCAAGTGGCCCGCAAAAAGGATAAATTAATGTTAGATGACTTAAATAACGGTGCTGACACAGAAAAAAAGCACAAAAGGTTAGCCATCTTTGCGAAATTTAAGAAAAAAGCAAAGGATGGGGAGCCTTCTATGCCTAAAAAGCAAAAAAATAAAGAGAGCCCGTCGAAAAAGAGCACATCAATATCGACGCTTGCCTGCCTGCCGTCGCAGCAGAGGCGCTCCAAAGTCTCTTTGTACTTAGGGTTTTTAACCCGCGCTTTAACGGCTGCCGTCGCTGTTTGTGGGCTATCTCTTTTCATATGCGATGCTTTTGTGATTATTACGGAGAAAGCCCCGTTTACTGCTGTTTTGTATCCGTCAATCATTTTTTCAGTAATAGTCAGCGCAATGTGCCTTGATTATTACGCCCTTGTCGTCGGAATTGTCCTGATTGGCGGTGGATTCATTGTATGGGCGACGATGAAATCAGTCGATATACTCGGCTATCTCTTTTCATCAATCAAAGTGTTTTATAACGCTGTGATTGACAGAATTGCTTATGCAGGCCTTATCGGCATAAAACGTTATGCGCTGCCGGAAGAAGTTAACACATACGATAGAACCTCTCTTTTTATCATGGGCGTCGCTATTTTTACGCTTATTATAGCCTTGCTTTTCGTACCGGCCATAATTAAGCGTGTCAGGATGGCATACATTCTCATAATGGGCGCTTTGTTTGTCACGCCCGTACTTACATATAATATAATGCGCGATAACTGGGGCTTTTCGCTTCTGCTTGCCGGATTGTCGGGTGTTATCGTCCTTTGGCTTTATGACAGGCGTTACATAATGCCGTCAAAGCGAAAGATGATTATATATGACCTCACCGAGCTTTCACCTGCAATAGCCGACACTCCAAGTGAAAATGGCACAGGGTTTGCAGGTGGGGATGCGGATAACAAAACCGGTGAGAAAAAAGCAGGCAAAAATTTCTCTACGCTGTTTAAACGGCCGCGTGGCAAGGACACCGATGTTGAATCAGCTCTTACTCTGTTGAGCCCGCATGACCGTCGTCAGCGTAAACGCGAACAGCGCACTATTAAGCGCGCAGAGTGTGTTGATGCTAAGCGCTTACGCAAAAAAGAAAAGATTGAAGCGAAAAAGCAGTCTCGTCTGACAGGCAAAATGCTCTTTTCAAACACAGCCCTCGGAGGTTTTGCCGGACTGCTTGCTTCCGTAGCCGTTTTTCTATTATTATTAGTGCCGACTCTTGTCATTGATTCGGCTTATGATAGAATTGACGTAATCAGCGACTTTATGGAAACGGCACGTATTTATGTAACCGCATTCATCACGGGCGAGGACGTAGACTTAAATAACGTCTCGATATTTGGCGAAAAAGGGGAGAATGCGGGGCCTCGTTCGATTGCTCTTGATTATCCGGAGTTTACAGGCGAAAAGATTGCCCTTGTCGAAACGCCTTATAACACGCCTGTATACCTGCGTACCTGGATAGGCACACGGTTTGAAGATGATCACTGGTATTCAGCGACTCTTAGCGAAATTGATAAATATAAAGATAAATTCGGCAGATATTTCACACCGGAATCAATTACTGAAAACTTCTACGAAGCTATTGATCCCGCGTATGATAGATACTCGATGTATTCGGGATATAATCTCAACCTATCAAATGGTTTTATAATCGAACATGTAAGCTTGACGAAACTCAAGGGTAGAAGTTTGCTTTTATATATCCCATCGTTTATAAAGCCGTCTGCAGGGCTGTTACGTTATAATACGACAGAGTTGGCATATCTCCCAAACGAACCGTACTTTGACGGCGTGTGGACATCAAAGTTCTTCATAAAGGGCTCGCGTTATACGACGATTTCACTTGTTCCGACGATGAGAGACAAAAGTCTCGGGCTCAATATGAATAATAATATGACATATTACAACGAGATGATGAGCATAATCACGTCGCCAAAGCTAAAAGAGCTCGAAAAAATGAGCAAAGAAGAACGTGAAAACTATTATAAGTTACTTGAGTTATGGCTTGCCTGTGGCTTTTGCAAAGAAAATGGTGACGATTCAAGATTACATAATTATTTATTCGGCATACATCCACTCCCACCCGGTGCTGAGTTTGATGTGAATGATAATGGTGCCGGCATAATAGGAAATCCGGATTTACTAAAGGAGTATTATGCATCAAGACTTGAGGATCCGAGTAATGCGATAAGATATGAAGGAGAACTTCTTGTAAAGCGCTATATTGAAGATATGACGGATAAAGAGCGTAAGGCGCTGATTGATGCTTATAAAATGGAGAAAAAATACAGCGAATATGTAAGGGAGACCTACACTCAAGTAGATAAAGATGATAAAGAATTTTTAAGAAGATTTACAAATCAGATCCTTATAGATTCACTGGTTCAATCAGATTACCCGGAGTCTTCTTCTGATGGTCATGTTTCACCAAACCCAATTAGCATTATTAAATCGTATATTCAGTCTAACAAACATAAGTTAATCCTCATTCTCGTCGATTATCTTAGCAAGAACTATACTTATAGTCAGACCCCGCCTGAGGAGGAAACCGACATATCGACTGATACATCAGACCAAATTATCATTGATGATAGCTCAGAAAAAGATAGCGAAGATACAGACAGCGAAGAAACCAACGACGCTGAGACTGACAACACCGAAACAGGCAACATCGAAATACCCAAAATAGGGGATGTTTCAGCAATAAAAGATTTTCTTAGATATTCAAAACGTGGCTATTGCGTACAGTTTGCATCAGCTCTTACCCTTATGCTGCGCTCAATTGGTATTCCCGCACGGTACTGTGAGGGATTTATAGCATCTGAGTTTACTAACACTTTCTTTACAGATAATAAAGACCCGCTTACACGTTATAAATGTGATGTAAAGGATAGCAACGCGCACGCATGGGTAGAGGTCTATTACGATAATATAGGCTGGGTGCAGTACGAGGCGACGCCGCCTTATCTTGTTGGCATGTATGGTGATGGAACGCCTGACAGTGAGATACCCGACAAAGATATTGAGATTGTTGAACCTGGTCCAAAAACACCGGAGGATATTGATGTCCCCGACGTTAAGAAAGAAGATAAGATCTCTGATACAGTTTTATTAATCATCATTTGCGCATCCATTGTCATAGCTGTCGCTTTAGTTATAACGGCGGTAGTAATTGTATTCATTAAAAAATCAGTAGGTGAAAAAATCGTTGCCGCACGAGAAAGGCTTATTCGCCGTTCAATGGATTTGTCAGTTGCTATGACAGATGATGAAATACGTTCCGGTGCCCGCGAGATGTGTCATGGGATTTTCGCTATTTTTAAAGCACTCGGCGAGGAGCCGGCAACAGGTGAGCTTTCTGATGAATATGCAAAGCGGCTTGATGAGACATTTGGCTCGGTATCACCGATTAAGCCGCGCGAGATGCTTGATTATGTCCAGAAAGAGGAGTTTGGTGACGGCTTGACACGCCGCGAGCTTTCGCTGCTTGCCGAGTATTATCGCGACCTGACAACAAGTATTTACAGTGGCCTTGGGCGTTTCAATAAAATCCGGTTCCGCTACATTAAGAACCTGCTATAAAAAAATGTGCATAAGCATCCGTTGTGTGATTTACGCGCTTATTTGACCGGAATTATATACGTATTTTAGTAAAAAATCGTCCGATTTTTGCTTATGTGGCAAATCCCCCGGTGTTAAGCCGCAGGCTTTACATCGGGGGTATTGATTTATTGCAATTCATAGTTTATAATCTACGATATTATAAAAGATTTTATATTAAAACTTGAGCGGAGGGATACTTTTGAGCTGTAATGCATCAGCGCCAGCGCTCGCATATCTTGGTGACGCCGTAATTACGCTTTTCGCGCGCCGCTTTCTTTTGTCGCTCGGAATTGAAAATCCCGCTGTATGCAGCGAGGAATCGCTTTTATTTGTAACCGCGACGGCCCAGAGCGCTGCTTACGAAAACATAAAAGACACATTGACGCAAAAAGAAGCTGATGTATATCGCCTGGGGCGAAATGCAAAAGTTACCACTCCGAAAAGCTCAACACCAATTGAATACCACCGTGCAACAGGGTTTGAAGCGATTTTCGGTTATCTTGATGCAATAGGTGACACCGCTCGCGCAAATGAGTTGTTTTCACTTGCATATAGCGGTGTTATGGACAGTATACGAACAAGGCACGCAGTGTCATCTGAAACAAATGAGGCTTTGTGATAATGAAGAAAATAAGAGTAATGAGCGTTTTCGGGACAAGACCGGAAGCTGTTAAAATGTGCCCTCTTGTCTTGGAGCTGAAACGCCGGCCCGAAATAGAGAGTATAGTTGCGCTTACAGGCCAGCACCGCACCATGCTTGATTCCGTCATGAAAACGTTTGGCGTTGACGCTGACTATAATCTTGACATTATGCGTCCGAGACAGACGCCGACGATGATAGCAGCAGATGTGTTAAACGGGCTTGACCCGATTCTCAGAGAAACGTCACCGGACATTGTGCTCGTACATGGTGACACGACGACAAGCTTCGCATCGGCTCTTGCTGCTTTTCACCTGAAAATTCCTGTCGGTCATGTTGAAGCAGGGCTTCGCACATACGATAAGTATTCACCTTTCCCCGAGGAAATGAACCGCACGCTGACAGGGCGTATAGCGACGCTTCACTTCGCACCAACTGAAAGAAACCGTCGCAACCTTCTTGCCGAGGGGGTGAGCGATTCTTCAATATACGTAACCGGCAATACAGTCATTGATACGTTCCGTTATACGGTGAAGGAAGATTATAAATTCGAAGATCCGTCGCTTCGTGCTCTTGATTTCAGCGACAAAAAGATGCGGTATATCACATTGACGGCACATCGCCGCGAAAATCAGGAGGGCAACAGTGACGGCGGAATTGCCGCCCTTTGCCGTGCTGTCAAGAGACTGGTTGAAAAATATGACGATATTACGTTCATTTATCCTGTTCACTTATCACCTGCTGTGCGCGATATTGTCTTCCCGATACTTTCCGGCGTTGACCGCGTAATACTTACAGACCCTCTGAATTTAACCGATATGCACAACCTCATAGCAAAGTCGTACATAGTTATAACGGATTCAGGCGGGCTTCAGGAAGAAGCACCGTCGCTCGGCGCACCGGTACTTGTCGTACGGCGTGAAACTGAGCGACCTGAGGCAGTTGAAGCGGGAACCGTGAAGATTGTAGGCATATCGGAAGATGATATATTTGCAGAAGCTTCTCTCCTTCTTGATGATGTGAATGAGCACACGAGAATGGCTCGCAGTATAAATCCGTATGGCGATGGCCATGCCTCGGAAAGAATTGCCGACGCAATAATTTCTTATTTTAAAGAGGTGTGGGAAAACAGCAATGAAAAATAAAATAGAAGACGGTGGTAAGAAAATGAAAAAGTTCGTTTCAGAATTCCGCGATTTCATCATGCGGGGAAACGTTCTTGACATGGCGGTTGGTGTAATCGTCGGTGCTGCTTTCAACAAAATTACAACATCGCTTGTTAACGACGTTCTCATGCCTTTTATCGGTCTGATTGCCGGTGGCCAAAACTTTACGGACAGGCTCAATGTTGTTTTAGTCAAACCAACATATAACGAAGCCGGGGAGGTCGTTGATGCAGGTGTAACAATCGGCTTCGGGTCATTTTTGGCGACAATAATAGACTTTATTATCATAGCATTCGTTGTTTTTCTTCTCATTAAACTTTTCAACCGCGCACGGACTATCGCATTGAAGCGTAAACTTGAAGCTGAGAAGGCAGAAGCAGAAGCTAAGGCTGCAGAGGAAGCGTCAAAGCCTAAAGCTCCGACGCAGGAGGAGCTTCTTGTGGAAATACGTGACCTCCTAAAGGCCGCGTACGGCTCGAATGAAGCAAGCGACAATAATACGAGAACATAAAATGTAAGGTGAAAAATTAAAATGATATTAGCACAAACGCCGGGCGGTGATGTAATTATTCATCTCCTTTATGCCCGGCGGATTTTTGCGGGTTTTCGCGGGAGGTGAGAAAATATTGGAGCTTTGTGAAAAGACAATTGAGCGTGACTACGTGTTCAAAGGTAAAGTTATAAATGTACGGCGCGATACGGCGCAGCTGCCAAACGGGAAGTTAGCAAACCGCGAGGTTGTTGAGCACACAGGCGGTGTTACCATAGCGGCGCTCACGGATGACGATGAGCTTCTATTCGTTCGTCAGTTCCGTTATCCCATTGGCGAGGTGTTAATGGAGCTGCCGGCAGGTAAGCTGAATGTGGGGGAGGATCCGCTTGCTGCCGCTGCGCGTGAGCTGCTTGAGGAAACAGGCGCTGTTGCGCGTAACTTTTATGATCTTGGCTGGATTTACACATCCCCCGGATATACGACGGAACGTCTTTATCTTTATGCTGCTGATGGCCTGACATTCAAAGGCCAACACCTTGATGAAGACGAATTCCTTGATGTTCTGCGCGTGCCGCTCACCGAAGCTGTCCGTCATTCAGCCACGGGCGGCTATGGTGATGCTAAAACAGACATCGCTATTTTGCGGCTTGACGCGCTGCGTCGGATCGGTATGCCGGAGCCGATTCACCCTTGACGCACAATAAAACCGCCTTTTGCGGATAATTCCGGCAAGCAAATACTCTGTGAGATCAGGATTGTATTACCTTGAAAATCAAAAATGCAATTGGACGCAATTTCGTCCGTGAAAAACTGTTTTACATGACGCTTCTGAAGATTGGAATCCCGATAGCCCTTCAGAACATGCTTGGCTATTTTGTAAACTTAGCCGACACGATTATGCTCGGGAAAGCAGACAGTACGGGGTTACTTATGTCTGCATCATCGCTTGCAAACCAGCCATTTTTCATTATGTCGATGGTTTGCTTTGGTCTTTCAGGTGCTGCCGCCGTTTTAAATACACAATATTACGGCAAAGGCGATTTTGACGCGATACGCACCGTTTTTGCGATTATTTTAAGAGTGTCTGTCATTGTATCAGTCATATTTGGTGTGGCTGTTCTTCTGTTTCCGACGCAGATAATGACAATATATTCGGCTGACCCAAAGACAATAGCAGCCGGGGCTGAATACCTGAGCGTTATGGGCTGGGCGTATATATTTTATGCCATATCAAGCATCATACTTTATGTACTTCGCTCCGTTGCTATTACGAGAATATCCATATGGGTATCACTCGCCTCTCTCATAACAAATGTTATCGGAAACTGGATTCTTATTTTCGGCAAACTCGGGTTCCCAGCAATGGGAATTAAGGGAGCAGCAATTTCTACATTGTTTGCTCGTATCGTTGAGTTTATCATAGCATCGGTTTACGTATTTAAATTTGAGAAAAAACTTTCTTTCCGTGTGACCGATATATTCCGTCGTAGTCGTGTTTTATCAAAGGACCTAATAAAATACGGAACTCCTGTACTTGCTAATGAAGTCTTGTGGTCGTTTGCGATGACAGCACAGGCATCGATACTTGGTCACATAACTTACTCAACCGGTGATCCGGTTGCTGCAAATGCAATATGCAGCACAGTTCAACAGCTATCAGCGCTTTTTGTATGGGGAGTAGCTCATGCAGGTGCTGTTCTTGTCGGCGGGGCAGTTGGTGAGCATGATACTGAAAAAGCTATTATGCGCTCACAGACGCTTCGATATCTCAGCTACATTGTCGGAGCACTCGGCGGGCTTTTCATAATCGCAACCCGAGGGTTAGTTCTCGCTATTTACGATATTGAACCGGAGACAAAACAGCTTGCATACACAATGCTGATGGTTACGGCGGTAATTGTTTTCTTCCAGTCAAGTGCTGCCATACATATTGTCGGTACGCTGAGGGGAGCGGGCGATACGAAATTCTGTCTTTACATTGAAATTTTATCGCTGTGGGCTGTAATGCTTCCCCTGACTTTCATTGCGGCGAACATACTCCATCTTCCGGTACCGGTCGTTTTAATCTTCATGCGTTCAGACGAAATTGTTAAGGGAGTTTTATGCCACTTCCGCGTGAAAAACGGTAAATTCATTAAGACAGTGACGCGCGAGCGCAGTGAAGACGGTTCCTTCAAAACGGTGGAAGCATAAAAACTATCATCTCTATGTCAACATAGTGTAAAAAAACATCCATCCATGCGAGTAAGCACGGATGGATGTTTTTATGTTCACTCTGGGAGATCAACTTTAGCGTCGCTTGGCAACAGCTTTGAGAAAAGCAAAGCGAAGTTTTCATCAGGCTCAAAATCAATTCTAACGTAGCCATCATCGGTATTAAATACGGCTGTATATAATATATTCGGGCGCATTGTGTTATAAAAAGCATAGCGGGGGGCTTTTTTATATTCATCCGGAACGGGGGGCGCGCCCTTTCTTTTTCTTTTTTTCTTATTCTGAACACTCATCTCTTGACCGCTGCGTTGTCCTCGCTCCCAACGGGAAAAATAAACAGCATTTTTCATCGATATGCTTGCTAAAAGATAGCTTCTTTTCCCCTGAACGCGGTTTACTTCAAAGTCGTACGGGGCAACATCAGACTCTGTGCTGTCACTATCTTTTTGCCGCAATGTGTATACAAAAGCCGTGAGCGTGTATCGCGTAACGGCATATATTCCGGCGGTGCTGAAAATGACTGCGAGCAGCTGTAATAGCCACGGCAGCTTTATATTTGGTATTGCTAGCGTAAAACCATAGCATGTAGCGGCTGAAATGAAACAAGCAAGCTCAAACGCTATATCACAGTTATTCTGACGCCGCGTTTTATAACTGTAAACATTGCGTGGTTCGTTCACTGTGAAAGCCTTTCTCTGTCGGATTTTGTTAACTTATAAGTTTCAGTCAAAAGTTCAGGGTTATATATTGTCATGGTTCCAAGTACGGTATCGTAATCAGGAGTGCCATTGTAAATCGGATATATTTCAATATCAAATTTACCGTTTAGAACCTTTATTCCGTCAAATGCAAGTTTTTTGTAGACATACATGAAACGGGAGCTGCTTTCTTTAAATGTCGGGTCATAGTAATTGCCGTAGCTGTCCTTTAGGCGGAAGGCAAAATATTCGTTTTCCCTTATCTGTTCTGCTGTTGGCTCTGAGTCAAAACCGTTTTCCGTGAAAAAACCTTCGAGCGCATGTACATTGTAGCGGACAGCAACTTGTATCTCCTCTGCTTCGGCTATATAGTAAAAAGCAGTTGAATAAAAGAGTCCGTCTATTGTGTACATGTCGTATATTTGCTGAGTATTAATTGTTAGATTGCCGTCAGATGCGTCATATGCTTCACGTACGCGGGGAGTTGCGGCGAGATTTTCAATTTTTTTAGGGTCGTTGTACATGCATACGCGCAGAATGATAGCACCGTTTACAAAAAGTAAAAATAAGTAGAAAACAATGCGAACAACAGTGCCAAAGCCGCGCTTCTTTTTTTTGTCGTCATAAATGATAGTATCTGCACCATCGTTTTCGTCGTAAATATATATTTCGTCTTTTGGCATGAATCCCCCAAATGTGGCGTTGTGCCATATGATAGTTATTTAAGTTACAGTATATAATTAAATTAATTATACCACAACAGCAGGATATTTTCTCGCATGATAATGAAATTGCGGAAAATAATGCGACCTGACGCGATATTGACATGTAAGATGAGGTGTGTTATACTCATTTTATTGTAAATTTATTGTTTTATATAGGTTTTTTTAGCCTGTTTTATATAAAGGAGATTGAGTGCCGATGTCAGCGGAAAAGAAAATGGTTGAAGCTATCACCCCGATGGATGTGGATTTTGCACAGTGGTATACAGACGTGTGCAAAAAAGCAGACCTTGTTGATTATTCAAGTGTTCGAGGGTGCATGATAATCCGCCCATACGGCTATGCTATTTGGGAAAATATACAGAAAATTCTTGACGCACGTTTTAAAGCAACAGGGCACGAAAACGTTTATATGCCGCTTTTCATCCCTGAATCACTCCTCAACAAAGAAAAGGAGCATGTTCAAGGATTTGCACCGGAAGTTGCATGGGTTACGCACGGCGGTGATGAAAAGCTGACGGAACGCTTATGCGTCCGCCCGACGTCAGAAACGCTTTTTTGCGAACATTACGCAAATATAATCAGAAGCTATCGCGACCTGCCGAAGCTTTATAACCAGTGGTGCAGTGTCGTTAGATGGGAGAAAACTACACGCCCGTTTTTACGCTCCCGCGAGTTTCTCTGGCAGGAAGGGCATACGATGCACGCGACAGCCGAGGATGCCATCGAGGAAACATTGCGGATGCTCGATATATATGCTGATTTTCACGAGAATGATCTTGCGATACCCGTCATAAAGGGCAGAAAGACAGAGAGCGACAAGTTCGCAGGTGCTGTTGCGACATATGCAATTGAAGCATTGATGCACGACGGAAAATCGCTTCAAGCCGGAACATCGCATTATTTCGGCGATGGCTTTGCACGTGCATTTGGTATTCAATACACAGACCGCGAAAACAAGCTTGTTTATCCGCACCAGACGTCATGGGGCGTCTCGACACGTATGATCGGCGGCATAATCATGACGCACGGTGACAACGACGGTCTTGTACTACCGCCAGCAGTTGCGCCGATACAGATAGTCGTAATACCCATAGCACAGCACAAGGAAGGCGTCCTTGAAGCCGCCCGCTCGCTTGCCGCAAAGCTTGGCGAACACTTCCGTGTGAAGCTTGACGATTCGGACTACACGCCCGGATGGAAATTTGCCGAATACGAAATGAAGGGTGTGCCGCTTCGCATAGAAATCGGTCCCCGCGACATTGAAGCAGGACAGTTTGTTGCGGTAACGCGCCACAACAGAGAAAAGATAGTAGCTCCGATAAGTGAAGCCGTAAGCGTTGCCGCCGAAAGGCTGAAGGCAGTTCGCGACGGTCTTTACGAAAAGGCGCTTGCCAACCGTACAGCACACACATATACATGCACAACAATCGAGGAGATAAAAACGGCGCTGCGTGAACATGGCGACGGTTTTGTCCGCCTGATGTGGTGCGGTGATGAAGCTTGCGAAGACTCGATTAAGGAACAGACAGGTGTGGGCTCGCGCTGCATACCGCCCGAGGAGGAGCAGGAGAAAATATCCGACGTGTGCATTTGCTGCGGTAAACCTGCAAAGCATATGATTTATTTTGCAAAAGCGTATTAATAAACCGCTTGAATAAAAGCTAATAATATCGAATTTCGATATTTGTATAACATAAAACAAAATGAAAGTATTTTCGACATCTATAAAAGAAAAGCTCAAGAGGCTTGACTTTGTTATAATCGGTTGCGCCGTCGGTATGACGGCGCTATCGGTTTTGACGCTTTATGGCGCAAAGGATAATTATGCCTACGGGCAGAGAATGTTCATTATACAGTCGTTCGCAGCGCTTCTCGGCCTTGTCTGCATGGTGATTATATCACTTATCGACTACGATGCGCTGATAACAAAGTTCTGGATTCCCATAATCGTCCTTTCTGTTGCACTGATTGGTGCCGTTCTTGTTTTAGGAGATAAAACGGAAAACCAGACGCTTTACATATCAATAGGGCCGTTGAATTTACAAGTGTCGGAATTCGTAAAGTCGCTTTTCATTTTGTCATTTGCCAAACACCTTGATTTATTAAAAGAAAAGATAAACAGCCCTCACAGCCTTGTTATGCTTGCCGCACATGCCGGTCTTATCATTGGCATGATGCTTATCACGGGAGACTTAGGTTCAACGCTCGTATTTATGGCAATAGCGGCGTTTATGCTATTTGCAGCGGGGCTGTCGCTTTGGTATTACGTAGGCATTGCCGGCGCGTTAATAATAGCGACACCGTACATATGGCCTCATCTCAGTGAATATCAGCAAATGCGGATACTCTGCGGATTTGACCCGGAGATTGATCCGATGCGTTATGGTTATCAGTCACTTCGCAGCCGAGAGGCTATATCAGCCGGAGGATTCTGGGGCGCCGGTATCATGGGCGGGTCGGAATATTTAAACATTCCCGTTGCAACGACAGACTTTTTATTTTCTGTCATGTGTGAAAAATTAGGCTTCTTCGGTGCGCTCGTATACATAATTCTTATGTGCACGATGATATTCCGTATAGTACGTATAGCCCGCACAGCACGCAAGGACGCCGGTGCTTTTATCTGTGTTGGTGTTGCAGCGATTTTAATTACTCAGACAACGGAAAACATGGGAATGTGCCTTGCCATGCTTCCTGTTATCGGGATAACGATGCCTTTTATAAGCTACGGCGGCTCATCAATGCTTGCTATATACTGCGCGCTGGGCCTTGTGCAAAGCGTCCGTTTGCATAATGAGAAATATTTCTTTGAACGAGAAGATGCTTAATTGTAAGGGCATATCAATTTTATCATTAGAATAGTTAAAACCGCGGCATTATCGGCCGCGGCTTTTTCATACAGTTGCAAATTTGGTTAATTTTTCTCGATGATGTTCATATTAGCAGGCAAAATTCCCGATTGTTGGTATACGATTTCGGTGATCTGTGCCACTTCGCTCGGCAGAAGATCCTTTGCTTTTACGATAACTGTAATTTCACCTCCGTTGATTACGGCAACGCAGTCCTCAAACCCCTTTGCCTTAATAAGTGTTTCGATGTTTGCTTCTGCTTCGATGTCCCTTGCAATCTGCGCTATGTCTTCTTGTGCCTGTCTGCGGACCTCGTCGACGGCGTTTTCACTGCGCATAACGGTGTTTAACACTTCGATTGCCTCGTCACGGGCACGGTTGCGGCTTAATACGGCGTTTACGAAGTAATCGCCGTCACTGTTATTCTCTTCATCTTCTAATTCGCCTGAGGCATTTTGGGCATCGTTGTCCGTTGTGTCTGCTCCTCCGTTTGCCAGGATGTCGGAATAATAATTGGGGTCGATTGTGTATTGACCGTCGGTCTTTTTGTCATTGTTTATTATAGCTGGGATAATGAAGTTAAGCCCAACAGCAACACCGCAAAGAAGCACAGCGCATATAATTATCAAGTTTTTAGCTCCGATTTTTTTCATCGCAACAGCGCATTTTTCCTTTATTTTATCGAACTTTTCACGAATAGCTCCTTTTCTCATGTGAATCCCCCGCGTATGTATTGGTTTTATTTTATTTATATGAGCGACATCTTCCGTGTATTCCTATCTTTATCTTCCGGTTCCGGCAATGGATATTTTATTTGTCGGTAAATTGAATGCAGAGGATAGAAGCTCGGTAAGCGTCGCTTTAACCTTCGGAGAATCACCGCCATCGCAGACGATTGCTATGCCGCGGACAGATGCGTATATTTCCTTTATAAGGACGGGTTCTTCGCCATCTTTACCGTCGATGACAAGATAATCGTAAACAGACGCGCCCGATGAGTTTTCAGCATATACATATTCATTGCTGCCCTCAAGTGTCAAAAGAACGCTTACATTTGAAACGCCGGCAACCTTTTCACATATATCACTCACGCGCCGCTCAAGCTCCTCCGTATAAGCGGTGTAAACGGTAGCGGGAATTTTGTCTTTGTTTTTGTCGCCACTGCTGCCTTTTATAAAAACCAAATCAGCGGCAAGCAGCAGTATACCTGCAATCGCAAGAAAAAGGATGAGCTTTTTGCTTTTAACAGCGTGCCAGACGCCGGTTAGCTTGCCTTCTTCCATTATGCCAATTCATCCTCCGTGTTCGTTTGTTTTATATAGAATTAGTCATAGCCGATTGTCACAGGGCAGGCAAAGAGGTCGCCGATATAGTCTGCGGCATCCTTGGCATCAATCCACGAGCTGTATCCGGTGAGCGTTATGTAAATATGCGTGACAATGATGTTTGAATAGTCGGATGCGTCATATTCAAGCTCGACCGAAGCATCTTCTACCCTGACATCGTACCGTGTCGCAAGCACAGAAATTACAGTTTGTTTCATTTTATCGACAGCGGCGGTGATAATCGCTTCTCTATAATCAGTTGTAACTTCGTTTGTTGTTTCAGATGGTGTGAAAACCGTATCGGTGCCGCCACCTGATGTATCATGAGATGATTTTCCGCCAATGAGTAATGATAACGGTGCGAGTATGACAAGTAATGTCATAAGAGCGGCGACATATTTAATATAGCGGCCGATGCCTTTACCTTCCGGGGCTAAAGCGCAGGCGATAGATGCGACAAGAGAGACAGTTATTACAGAGTTAATATAACCACTCATGTTTTTTACACCGATAATGCCGGGTTAATCTTTAAAAACACGGCAAGGCTCATGATGAATATGACTGTTGACAGGGCAACGACAGCAAGGATGAAGCCCGAAACATTTTTTAGCTCCGCCATCAAGGTGGAAATGCGGTCACAGCCCAAAATTTTCGCTGCGGCGGAGCATATGCCGAGAATTGCTGAGTTTAAAAATAAATTAATTATCACTGGCGACACGATGAGAATGATGACAACAATGCCGATGGCTCCGACGCCGCTTTTTATCAGCGAAAGCCCTGCAGCTGTGCCTTTGATAGCGTCGCCAAGAGCGCTGCCGACAACAGGAATTGAGCTGCCGAGGGCATATTTAATAGAGCGTGCGGCAACGCTGTCGGCTGCGGCGGCAAGGGTTGTCTGGTATGAGATTACGGCAGCGAAAAGAGCGGCGGCAAACCCTGCTGTGACGGTAAAAGTCTTTTTGACAATGCCGCATATGCCGTCGGTGTGACCGTTTCCTGAGATGGCGGAAATGATAGCAAGTCCGAAACATGCGCGGCAAAGCGGTAAAAAGCAGTATTGCGTGAAGTTTGCAAGTATTGTTGTGAACTCAAGCAGTCCTGCTCCGGTAACAGATGCCGTGAGAGTATTGCCGGAGGAGATAAGAAGCGCTGTTAAGATGGGAATGATAGCATTTGAAAAGGCTGTCATTGAGCCGATGACAAGGGATGCGCTATTCATAACGCCAACTTGCGTGCTCATGACGTAACAAGCGACGGTGAGCGTTGCGCAAAGTGTAAATATGCGTACAACAGAGGCACAGTTAAGCCCGTCCGCAAGCAGCCCGAACGACGCGGCAAGCGCTGTCATACCGAGAAGCGATGCAAGGCCTCCCGCTGCAGGCAAAAGAGAGCGCTTTATAAGGCCCCAGAGCTTGCCGAATACATATTTCAGGCCAATTTTCTCAGGCAGAGACGATGAGGTGTCTCCCCCATCAAATATCCCCTCGGGAAGCTCTGACAGCACGTCCTCCGGAATGAGCTTGCGCAGATCAGAGAATGAATCATTTGCATCATTTGTGGCGTTTGATATTGCTTGTGCTGAACCGTCACTGTTTTTATATGTGTCAGTAGCGCTTGCGTGAGATGAGAAGAGGGGCAAAAGCAGTGCCAGTATAATAGCGGCAATTGCCGCTCCCCGGCGTCTCATATAAGCCCCGCAATACCCGATAAAAGCTCGGTGATAAGCGGGAGAGAAATTAAAAGTATTTCGGCTCGCCCCAGAAGTTCAATGCCGCTTGCGGCCGTATCGGCGCCTGTCGCGCGGCACGCATCAGAGGTGATGACAGTGCAATAACCGATGCCGATGGCTTTTAGGAGAATAGCTGCATATGATTCAAAGGCTGTCCCCTCTGCTGCCGCAACAAGAAACGAAACCGACGGGTAAATCGAAGCTATTGCCGCGGCGGCTGCCATTATGGCAACTGCGGCTGAAAGCAGGGCCGATATACCCTTCATTTCGCGAAGTATTGGCACGGCGGCAGCACAAAGGAGGGCAGCGCCGCATATTTTAAGCGTTGTCACAGTCCGAACACATCCTTTATCATCTCGAAAAGTTGTCCGAGTTTGCCCGTGATCATAAGCAAAACAACAATTATTCCGGCAACGGATACAAGCATCGACTGTTCGTCCCTGCCTGATTTTGAAAGCACCTGACACGAAGCAGCGACAATAATTCCGACGCCAGCGATTTTTAATATAAGTCCTACGTCCACTTCCAAACACCGCGTTTCTTATAGAAGTATTATTATAACTGTGAGAATTATAAAAAGGCATATAGTCCGCTCAAGCCGGCGACGCTCGGGCAGTGTTTTTTCAAGCACCTCTATTCTTTCCTTTAATCGCGATGAGGTGATAGAGCATAGCTCAAGCTGAGATTTTTCATACCCGCGGCCAAGTTCCGCCGCAAACTCCTCCATTATCGACAGTGTGCCAGAATCAAAAAGTTCACTGCCACACGCTGCAAGCGCTGAGGTAAGGGATGTAGCAGCAGCACGCCTGCATAAGTTTTGAAATAACTCATCCGCTGTACGGAAGCCCATGAGTATCTCAGGCACGGTGGCACGCCGGTATTCAATTGACTCAGCCGTGTACCGGATGAGCCTGAGGGCCTCTTTTGCGCGGGCAAGCTTTTGTGTGCCGTCGCTTGCGCTTTGCGAGAGAAGAATGGCGCCACCAATCAGTAAAAGTGCAGCTCCTGCGGCTTTGTAAATATATACGTTCATTGTGCAGCCTTTAGAAGTTCATTGTGCCTCGTCACCGTGAAGTCGAATTCACGGCTGCCGGGCGCGCGTCTTATTCCAACGATAAGCGAAAACACAGATGCACGGATTAAATCCCGAAGTTCCGGACGCAACAAAAGCTCGTCCACAGACCCTCCGTGAGCCGATGCAATAGTGTAAACACCGCAGGAACGGGCGTAAAGAACAGCTTCGGCGTCAGCGCGTCCGCCAAGCTCATCGCAGACAATATAAAGTGGCGACATTGAGCGGACAGCGGAAACCATGCCTTCTGCCTTCGGGTATCCCCGGAAAAAATCAGCCCCGCTGTCATAAGCCCCGCAAGCGGCAAGCTCGCCGCGGCTGTCGATGACGGAAACAGGGAGTCCTGCACCGGCAAGCTTGATTATCAGGTCGCGAAGAAGCGTTGTTTTCCCCGTGCCGGGCGGAGAATAAACGAGCACACTGTCCCGAAAGCCGCCGTCGCGCAGCATCTCCCATACAAGCCCGGAAGCACCCGGTACTGCGCGAGGTACGCGTATGCATACGGAATCAATATCGTGTACTTCGGATATAGCTCCATTTTTTACGGAAGCGCGTCCGCAAACACCGCAGCGGAAACCGTCCGATAAGTCGATATACCCTTCGCGAAGCGTGTCGGCACAGGCATAAACGGAGCCGTCGCATAGTGAAAAAACAAGGTCAGCGAACAGTTTGTCCGTCATTATACCGCGAAAGTCAATTGGTATTTTGTCGGCAAATCCTCCCCCGCATGAAACCGAAAGGTATGAGGTGCCGCGGCGCTTCAGACGTATGTCTGTTACATTTTGCGCAAGCTGCGGTGATGTGCGGCGTATAGCGTCTGTGATGGCAAGGCGAACAGCATCGGGGAAAAGCTGCAAAGCCGGCTTTATATAATCCGGAATCTGGTTTTTTGGTTGCTTGTCTTTCATGGTATATGTATACGGTGAAGGACGGAAGGATATGACGGACACGCTGTCAGTTATAAAAAAAGACGCTCTGCTTTTTTATGAGAGCGTCTTTTTTATGCTTTATTAACTTTAAAATCACTAATTTTATCCGGTGTCCTGCAAGGCGTTGCAGCTTTTTCAAACGTATTGTTGTCTCGGCAGCAAAGACGTATCAATCGTCCTGCTCATCAACATCTGCTCGTTCCGGACGACGTTTCCCGCGCCGGTTTTCATGGTACCCGTCAATCTGCGCCCGCTCGATTGCTCCGAAAATTGACTTGCGTATTCCGTGATAGCGGTGCCCGAGTTCAGAGAGAAGCTTTTTCATCTCCGCGCGCTCGGTTCCGCCATCTGCAGGGCAGGGGGATTTCATCACCGGTAACCCGGCCTCTTTTGAGTAAGAGGCAATTTCATATTCCTGCGCGTATATAAACGGCCGGATTACGGTTATATCCTTGCGTGAAAGGTATGTCACGGGCTGAAACGTACCAAACCGGCTGCCGTAGATGAGGTTAAGCATGAAAGTGTCGACGACGTCGTTATTATGGTGTCCGAGCGCAAGCTTGTTGCAGCCAAGCCGCTTGGCTTCATTGTGGAGAGCCCCGCGTCTCATCTTTGCGCAGAGCGAGCAGGGATTCGGCTCACGCCGCACATCGAATACTATCTCGGCGATTTGTGTTTTAACGATGGAATAAGGCACATTAAGCGTTTCACAAAAGGCTGCAATATTCGAAAAATCGGTGTTCGGAAATCCCATGTCAATAGTTATGGCGTAAAGATTAAATTTTTCGGGTAAAAAGTTGCGCAGTGTTGCAAGTGTTTTTAAAAGAACAAGAGAATCTTTACCACCAGATATGCCGACGGCAATAGAGTCACCGTCGGCAATCATTGAATAATCTTCAATAGCACGGCGTGCATAACCAAGAAGCTTTTGTAGTTGGTTCATATATTAATCCTTTTTGTTATAAGCGCATATCCTATATTAGTGTTGTAAAATTTTAGAAAGGGTGAATGTTTTAGTTGATAAAAATATTTATTGATCAGGGGCATAATCCGTCAGGCCCGAATGCAGGCGCGGAGGGACATGGCTACCGCGAGCAGGATCTTGTATATACAATAGGCGTAAGACTTGCAGAGCTGTTGCGTAACAACGGCAATTTTGAGGTTATGCTTTCGCGTCCGACGCCACAAACTCAGCTCGGCACAAGCAATGCGACAAGCCTTCGTGCGCGCGTCGATATGGCGAACAACTGGGGGGCTGATTATTTTATAAGCCTGCATGCAAACGCCTCATCAATCCCTACGGCAAGCGGAGTAGAAGCTTTCGTATACTCAACATCATCGGAAGCATACCCGCTCGCTGTTGAAATTGTCAGGGGAGTTGCTGAAGCAACGGGCGAGCCGAACAGGGGAGTGTCGGCAAGGCCGTCGCTTTATGTACTGCGCCGCACAGCAATGCCGGCGACGCTTGTTGAGCTTGGCTTTATAACAAATCCAGTCGAAGCTGAAATGATGGCAACAAATCCGGGCCTTTATGCACAGGGTGTTTACAACGGTATACTATCATACTTCGGTATGTTGTGATTATCCCTCTGCTTCATTAATCATCGACAGGAGTGTTGCTTCGTCAATAACCGGAACACCAAGTGCCAGAGCACGGTCAAGTTTTGAGCCTGCTTCAACGCCAGCGACTACATAACTTGTCTTTTTTGAAACGGACGATGTTACTTTCCCGCCGGCGGCTTCAATCTTGGCCGTCGCTTCTGCGCGCGTGAGATTCGGAAGTGTTCCCGTCAAAACGAACGTGAGACCTGAAAGGGTCGTTTTTGTAACAGTGACATCCTCTGTCGTTTTAACGCCGGCTTCAGCAAGCCTTTTAATAAGCGAAATATTTGCAGGTTCCGCAAAATAACTGATAATTGAATTTGCAACGACGTCGCCTATGTCCTCAACTTCCATCAGCTCCTCGCGGGACGCCGACGTAAGAGCTTCTATCGACAAAAAGCGCTTTGCAAGGGCGGCGGCGGTAACAGAACCGACATTGCGTATGCCGAGCGCATATATAAGACGCGCAAGACCGGCGGATTTCGACGCCTCAATTGCGGCGATAAGGTTTGACGCTGATTTCTCGCCCATCCTGTCAAGAGCGGCGACGTCCGATACGCGGAGCGAGTAAAGGTCTGCAGCATCCCGGACAAGTCCTGCGGCGATAAGCTGGGATGTGACGGCAGGGCCGAGGGATGCAATGTCCATAGCACCTTTTGACGCGAAATGCTCAATATTTCGCGCGCGCTGAGCGGGGCAGGCGGCGTTTATACAGTAAAGGGAAGTTGCTGTATCAGCACTGGCGGATTCGCCGCTGTCAATATCGGCAACAACGCGCTCACCGCATGAAGGGCATACAACAGGTGGAATCCACGGCCGCTCATTGCCTGTGCGCTTTGATGTAACGGCACCGACAACCTCAGGTATTATATCGCCGGCCTTTTGTATAATGACGGTGTCGCCGATCATAATGCCGAGTTTTCTTATGATATCAAGGTTGTGAAGTGTCGCACGGGAGACAGTTGAGCCTGCTATTCGCACAGGTTCAAGAACGGCTGTCGGCGTAAGAACCCCGGTTCGACCAACGGCAATGGTTATGTCAAGAAGTTTTGTTTCTTTCCGCTCAGGCGGGTATTTGAAAGCTACAGCCCACTTCGGTGTGGCTGTTCCTTCGCCAAGGATTCGGCGAAGGGCGAGAGAATCAACTTTAATAACGGCTCCGTCTATGTCAAAAGGCAGCGTGCCTCGCATGGAGCCGATTTTTTCTATATGCGCGATGATTTCATCATCGGTTTTCGCTTTAATTGTGTGCGGGAGAGTTTTAAATCCGAGCTCACGCAGGCGAAAGAGCGTTTCCGTATGAGACTGCGGCTCACGACCATCGCTGTAAAGAGTCCCGCCTTGAAAGTTAAAGACGAAAATATCAAGGGAGCGTGACGCCGTTATCTTCGGGTCAAGCTGGCGCAGCGAACCTGCGGCAGCGTTGCGCGGATTTGCCATGAGAGCCTCGCCTTTTGCTTCACGCGCTGCGTTCAGCCGCTCAAAAGCTTCGCGCGGCATGTAAACTTCACCGCGTACAGTGAGGTTGAGTTTTTCGCCACCTGCAAGAGAAAGCGGAATTGTGCGGATAGTGCGCAGGTTAGCAGTAACATTTTCACCAACGGCACCGTCGCCGCGCGTGGCGCCGACGGTAAAAATCCCGTTTTCATATGTGAGGGCGACGGATAAACCGTCAATTTTAGGTTCGACTGAAAATTCCGCGTCAGGGTCTGCTTCACGAACGCGCGCGGTAAATGCCTTTATCTCATCAAAAGAAAAAACGTCCTCAAGACTTCCGAGAGGGTATACGTGATTAACCTTTTCAAAGCGTTCGGACGGCTTTCCGCCGACGCGTTTTGTCGGTGAATCCGGTGAGTCAAATTCGGGATGCTCCGCCTCAAGCTGTAAAAGCTCGGCAAACATTGCATCATACTCGTAGTCGCTTATTTCAGGTGAGTCCAGGTCATAATAAAGATGTGAGTGATGCTCAATTTGACGCCGTAGCTCCTCAATTCGCTTTTTTATGTCAACATTACTGTTATTATTTTTTTCGTCCATATTACGTGAAAGGAGCCTCCCACAATAAAAATAAACCGTATCTTTTGGTTATTATTCTACCATCGGGGCATTTTCATGTCAACGTGCACACATATGAGCACATATGCCTGTTAATAAAAAAATATCTGCAGTATAATGCAAAAAATAATTTTTATGCAATAAAACAATGGTGTATTAATGTTTTACTCTTCCTATAATCAACATATTGTGTTATAATATATTAATATCTATGTTATTGTTATTGATGTATAATAATACGATAATTTTCAGCTTAAAAGAGCGGTAAAAAAACGATATTTGAAAGGCTTAGTCGCGATGAGGATGAAAGTGAAGACAAGGGCTGTGCGCCTTTATGGGAAAAACGACCTCCGGCTTGAGGAGTTTGAGCTTCCGGAGATAAATGAAAATGAGATTCTTGCAAAAGTCATAACTGACAGCATATGCATGTCTTCATATAAAGCGGCAAAGCAGGGAGCGGATCACAAACGCGTGCCGGCCGATGTCGCCACAAATCCTGTTATCATAGGGCATGAGTTTTGCGGCGAAATAGTTGAGGTTGGAGCGGCAGTACCGGACGGGTTTAAACCTGGTGACAGGTTCACAATACAGCCTGCACTTAACTATAAAGGCAGCCTTGCGGCACCCGGTTATTCGTATCAATATATAGGCGGAGATGCGACGTATATAATAATTCCTCCAGAGGTAATGGAAACGGGGAGCCTTCTCCCTTATTCAGGCGATGCGTTTTTCTATGGAAGCCTCGCGGAGCCGATGAGCTGTATTGTCGGCGCTTTTCATGCAAACTACCATACGAAGGCCGGTTCATATGTCCATGAAATGGGCATCCGCGAGGGCGGCTCAATGGCGATTCTTGCAGGTGCCGGGCCTATGGGACTTGGCGCCATAGATTACGCTGTTCACTGCGACAGAAAACCGTCACTTCTCGTTGTTACTGACATAGACGATGAGAGACTAAAGCGTGCGGCGTCGATTATTACGCCTGAAAATGCAGCGGAAAACGGCGTAAAGCTCGTTTATATCAACACAAAGACAACGCCCGACGCAGAAGCTTATATGCGCTCGCTCACGCCGAGCGGGGCTGGTTTTGACGATATTTTCGTCTTTGCCCCTGTTCGCGCTGTTGTTGAAAGCGCCGACAGGCTGCTTGCGCGAGACGGTTGCTTGAACTTTTTCGCAGGTCCCACAGACCCCGAGTTTTCAGCACAGCTTAATTTCTACAATGTCCACTACTCGTCAACACACATAGTCGGCACAAGCGGCGGCAACACAGACGATATGCGTGAAGCTATTGCTATGATGGAATCAGGACGCATAAATCCTGCGGCGATGATAACGCATATAGGCGGGCTTGGCGCTGTTGTTGATACAACGCTGAGACTTCCCGAAATACCGGGCGGTAAAAAGCTGATTTACACAGAAATAGACCTTCCTTTGACGGCAATAGCCGATTTCAAGCGCTTATCCGAGGATGGCGGGGAAAACGCCCATTTATTTGTGGCGCTTGCTGATATAGTTGAGAAAAATGGTGGCCTTTGGTGCGCGGAAGCAGAGAAGTTCCTTCTTACTCACGCAAAAAAGAAAGGCAAAATGGATAGATAAAGCATATGTTCGTAGATAAAGTTGATATTTATGTAAAAGCAGGGGACGGCGGCAATGGCCGCGTGTCTTTCCACCGCGAAAAATATATTGCTAAGGGCGGCCCTGATGGCGGTGACGGCGGTCGTGGCGGGAACGTCGTTTTTGAAGTTGACGACGGGACGAATACGCTTCTTGCCTTCCGTTACAGGCGCAAGTTCATCGCCGAAAACGGCGAGGACGGAAAACCCGGCAAAATGCACGGAAAATCCGGTGAGGATTTGATAATCCGGGTGCCGCGCGGCACTCTGATACGCGACACGGCGAGCGGAAAAATCATCCACGATATGTCTGACGGCAAGCCCTTCATACTTTGCCGCGGTGGTCGCGGCGGATGGGGTAACCGTCATTTCGCAACACCGACGCGCCAGATACCCCGGTTTGCAAAGAGCGGCATGAAGGGCGAGGAGAAAAATGTAACGCTTGAGCTGAAAATGATAGCCGATGTTGGTCTTATCGGTATGCCGAGCGTCGGAAAATCGTCTATTCTTGCAGCTGTCAGCTCTGCGCGCCCCAAAATTGCTGATTATCCGTTTACAACGCTATCACCGAACCTTGGTGTCGTTTCACTTGGCGACGACGGCGGCTTTGTCATGGCCGACATTCCGGGACTGATTGAAGGTGCGGCTGAAGGTGCTGGGCTTGGACATGAGTTTTTACGTCATATAGAGCGTTGCCGGCTGCTTGTTCATGTCGTTGATGTATCCTCTTTAGCAGAGCGCGACCCGGTGGCTGATATTGAGACAATAAACGGTGAGCTTAAGCGCTATGGCGAGCGTTATAACGTAGACCTTATGGCGCTCCCGCAAATAATAGCCGCAAACAAATACGATGCGGCAAGTGAAGATGCAGATTTTTCGGCGCTTGAAGCATATGCAAAGGAAAATGGTCGCGACTTGTTATTTATATCAGCCGCAACAGGATACAATATGGACAAACTTGTATCGACGATAGCCCGTCACCTTGCTACGCTGCCACCGATAACAATTTATGAGCCTGAATATGAACCGGAAGATGATCATAAGGGCGAAAAGCAAACGATTGTACGCCGCGAAAACGATAAATTTATCGTGGAGGGCGAGTGGCTTTTCAATTTACTCGGGCAGGTCAACTTAAACGACCGTGAATCGCTTGCGTATTTTGGGCGCGTATTAAAGCGAAACGGAGTCATAGACTTGCTTGAGGCGCACGGATGCAAAGACGGGGACACTGTATCTATTTACGATTTTGAATTTGATTTTGTTAAATAAATTGTGCGCATAAGTGTTGCGTATGATGGGTCAACATTATAAAATATAAAATAAAATATAAAAACCGGAAATTATTCGTATCCAAAAGGGAAGAGATAATGAAAACAAAAAGACTTATGCTCGGAAATGAAGCCGTTGCAAGGGGGCTTTACGAAGCGGGCGTGCGCTTTGTGTCAAGTTACCCGGGCACTCCGAGCACGGAAATAACCGAATATGCCGCAAAATACGACGAAATATACGCCGAATGGGCGCCGAATGAAAAAGTAGCGCTTGAAGCGGCAATGGGTGCCGCTGTCGGCGGGGCTCGAGCTTTCTGCGCGATGAAGCATGTCGGGCTTAACGTCGCTGCCGACCCGCTGTTCGTTGCATCGTATACGGGGATAAATGCCGGTCTGCTTATTGCAGTTGCAGACGATCCGGGTATGCATTCCTCTCAAAACGAGCAGGACAGCCGCCATTATGCAAGAGCGGCTAAAATTCCAATGCTTGAGCCGTCCGATTCACAGGAATGTCTTGATTTTGTCAAGCTTGCATATGATTTATCTGAAAAGTTTGATATACCGTTTATTTTACGTACGTCAACCCGCATTGCCCACTCCCAAAGCTTAACGGAGCTTGGCGAGCGGGAGGAAAAACCGATTCTCCCTTACGAAAAAAATCCCGCGAAATACGTCATGATACCGGCAAATGCGCGCGGTCGCCATGTATCGCTTGAAGAACGGCTTGCCGCTCTGCGGGAATATGCCGAAACATCGCCCGTCAACAAAATCGAACGTGCGTCTGACAATAAAATCGGCATTATAACAGCAGGGGTCTCTTATGTGTATGCAAAGGAATGTTTCGGCGACACGGCTTCTTACCTGAAGCTTGGGCTTGTCAATCCGCTGCCCGAGCGCCTGATACGTGAATTTGCTGCGTCTGTTGAGCGTGTTATCGTAATAGAGGAGCTTGATCCGGTGATAGAGGAGCAGGTGCGTGCTATGGGCATTGCCTGCGACGGTAAAAACCTCTTGCCGGTTGTGGGCGAGTATTCAAGTGCGCTTCTTGCAGAGCGCCTGCTCGGTAAAAAGCCTGAGACTGTGCGGCTTGATGTTCAGATGCCGCCTCGTCCGCCGGTCCTTTGCCCGGGATGCCCGCACAGAGGTGTCTATTACATACTGAAAAAGCTGAAACTCACTGTAAGCGGCGATATCGGATGCTATACGCTTGGTGCCGTCGCACCGCTTGCGAGCATTGATACGACATTTTGCATGGGAGCAAGCGTGTCGTCGCTTCATGGCCGCAACATTGCCATAGGTGATGAAAAAACGTCTGTTGCCGTCATCGGTGACTCGACTTTTGTTCACTCCGGCATAACAGGGCTTATAAATATGGTCTACAATGGCAGCAAATCAACGGTATTGATCCTTGATAACAGAATAACCGGCATGACGGGACACCAGCAGAACCCATGCACGGGGCTTACACTTAAAGAAAAACCGGCGCCTGAACTCTCGCTTGAGCGGCTCTGCGCTGCCGTCGGCGTTGATGAAGAACACATAAGAGTCGTTGATCCGAACAAGCTCGACGAGCTTGAAAAAACAATAAAAGAGGAGCTTGACAGCCCGTGCGTGTCTGTCATTATATGCCGTCGTCCGTGTGCGCTTTTAAAGTATGTTGCAAAGAAGAAACCGTATTCGATTGATGAGAATAAGTGCCGCGCCTGTCGCGCATGCATGAGAATAGCTTGCCCTGCTATTTCAGTAAGTGAAAACGGTAAGGCAAAAATTGACGACGCTCTCTGCACCGGCTGTGGCCTCTGCACTCAGATGTGCCGCTTTGATGCCATATGCGAGTAAGTCTCGTAAAACCCTCCCCGAAAGGATGCAAAATAATGGATAGTGTAAAAAGCATATTGATAACAGGCGTCGGTGGGCAGGGAACGCTGCTTGCGGCGCGTATACTTGGCGATGCCGCCATTCGCTCAGGATATGAAGCGAAAGTTTCAGAGGTTCACGGAATGAGCCAGCGCGGTGGTTCCGTTGTTACATATGTCAGATACGGGAAATCGGTCGTCTCACCGCTCATATGCGAGGGAGAAGCGGACGTTATACTTAGCTTTGAGGTGCTTGAAGCGGCAAGATGTTTGCCTTACCTTAAAAAAGGCGGAGTTGTCGTCACCTCAACGCAGGAAATAAATCCAATGCCCGTAATATCGGGCGCTGCTAAATATCCGGGCGATTTAATAAATCAAATGAAAGCTACCGGTGTGCGTGTGATATCCGCCGACGCTTTGTCAATAGCACGTGCCGCTGGCAGTATTAAGGCGTCAAACGTTGCGCTTATTGGTCTTGGCGCAGATCTTTTCGGATTTTCACATGATGTGCTTTACGAGTCCATCATGTCGTGCGTACCTGAAAAAGCAAAAGCAGTTAATGAAGCGGCATTTAAGGGTGGTCTTGCCGCAGCGTCACAAAGACATAATTTATAATTAAAATATAAAAATCCTATGACAACCGGAGTTGAAGATGAAGTATTGCAACGAAGCTATTGAAAAAATGCCTCGCGACGCCATGCGTGCTTTACAATCCGAACGCCTTCGTAATACTGTCGAGCGGATGTACGCAAACGTTGCCCCTTACCGCCGCTTAATGGATGAAGCCGGCGTAAAACCTTCGGACATACGCACAATCGAGGATATTACTAAGCTGCCGTTTTTAAGCAGCGAAAACCTGCGTGAGAATTATCCTTTAGGAATGCTTGCCGTTCCGCATGAGAAGATAACAAGAATCCACGCTTCCTCCGGAACAACAGGAAAACCGAAAGTTGTCGCTTACACAAGGCGCGATGTTGAGGTCTGGAGTGAATGTGTCGCCCGTTGCCTTGTCGCTGCCGGTGCAGGTGAACACGATGTTATACAGGTTGCCTATGGTTATGGCCTTTTCACAGGCGGTCTGGGGCTTCATTATGGCGCTGAATATATCGGAGCTACTGTTGTCCCGACGTCAAGCGGCAATACTTTGCGCCAGATCGAGATGATGATAGATCTCGGCTCGACATACCTTTGCTGTACGCCGTCATATGCCCTCTACATAGCCGATACAATGGAGAAGAATAATATACCGGTCGGGTCACTTTCATTAAAGGGCGGCATATTTGGGGCCGAGCCGTGGACGGAAGAAATGCGCCGCGAGATTGAAAAGCGTCTTAACATTAAAGCTTATGATATATACGGCATTGCGGAGATAACAGGCCCCGGTGTTGCCTTTGACTGCGAGTACCAGCACGGTATGCATGTAAATGAGGATAACTTCTATATAGAAATAGTCGATCCGGTGACAGGGGAGCCTTTACCGGACGGTCAGCGCGGAGAAGTTGTCTTTTCATGCATAAATAAAGAAGGGCTGCCGCTTCTGCGCTACCGCACTCATGATATATCATATATCACGAGGGAAAAGTGTGAATGTGGCCGGACGCTTGTGCGCCTTATGAAGCCCACAGGCAGAACCGACGATATGATTATCGTGCGCGGTATCAATGTTTTCCCGTCTCAAATTGAAAGTGTGCTGCTTTCGGTTAAAGGTGTGTCGCCGCATTACCTCATCATTGTCGACAGACATGACAATCACGATACGATAGAAGTCAAAGTGGAGGTTTCACCAGAGATTTTCTCCGATAAAATCAGAGGCCTTCAGAGCTACGCTGAAGAAATTCAAAAGAAGATGGATAGTGTCCTGCAGATTTCAGCGAAGATTACATTTGTTGAGCCTGGGACATTACCGCGTTCCGAAGGCAAGGCAAAACGCGTCATCGACAACCGCAAGCTTTATAAATAAAAAATAAAGGAGGCAGCGCGATGGTAAAGCAGCTATCGATCTTTCTGGAAAACAAGGCCGGCCGTGTCGCCGAAATTACGGAAATACTTGCTGGTATGGGCGTAAATCTTGACGCTATTTCGATCGCTGACACAGAAAGCTACGGAATTCTCCGCATTATCGTAGAAAATCCGGAAGAAACTTGTGATTCTCTGCGCAAGCGCGGTGTCACAGCAACTCTGACAGACGTGCTTGATGTAAGCGTTCGCCACGAACCGGGTGGGCTTGCACGTATTTTGAAGATACTTGCGGATAACAACATAGCTATCGAGTATATTTACACATCAATGTCAACGAAAGACGGTTTTGCGTCGATAATTATCCGTGTTGAAAACCCGGAAGAAGCAGAAAAACTACTCCGCGCAGCAGGATATGTCTTTGGATAACAAAAAATTCGGCACAATGATTGACCTGCTCCTTATGCAGAAGGAGTTTATAAAGCGACACCTTGCACCGGGTGGCGTAGCTGTCGATTTCACGATGGGAAACGGCCATGATACGGCTTTTCTCTCCCGTACAGTAGGCGAGAGCGGCAAAGTATATGCTTTCGATATTCAAATTGAGGCCATCGAATCAACAAGACGCACGCTTTTGGCAGAAGGGTGTCCTGATAATGTGACGCTTATCCATGACTCGCATGAAAATGCGGCTCTTTATATAAAAGAGCCGATAAATGCCGGCATGTTCAATCTCGGGTATATGCCCGGCGGCGATAAAACGAAAACTACAATGAGGTCGTCGACAATAAAGGCAGTCAGAACAGCCATAGAGCTGCTTGCACCGGGAGGTGCGATAACAGTCGCTGTTTATCCGGGACACGCTGAAGGTGCTGCGGAAGGAGAGGAGCTCGCCCGGTATTTCGCGACACTTGATAAACGTAACTTTTCATGTACGGAGGTCCGTATAATCAACTCACCCTCGTCGCCTTATTTTACACTTGTCGAGAAAAAATGATAAATTACGCACAATAACGCTGTATCATAATATCAAATTAAGAAAAACCGCTCCGTTGCGTGCGCAAAACGACACGGAGCGGCTTATAATGTAACGTGAGGTAATATAAAATTAAATTGTAGAAAGCGGCGATCGTGGTTTTTTGCCTTTCAGGAGGGTAATATATTGGGCATCGGTTTTAGTAGTAACAGGAGGGGTAACAACAGTTCCTCCGGTAACAATAATGGTTCCCGCGGCAATAACGGGTCCGGTGGCAGTAACAACATTAATAACGTGAATAATATAAATAACAACAGCGTACGCGCAGACAACAGTGCTTCCCGCAACGTCATTAATAATAATCGGGGCAACGGTGTCAATGCCAATAACACAAGAAACAGTGGCAGAGGCAGAGTTATTCCCGCGCGCGTGTCTGGCAATAATACAAACAGAAACAACAATAGCGGTGTCACAGCCTATAATCGCGCGGTTGAAGATCCGAATATGGTGGCAATACGCGATGAGCTGCTCCGGGCGCAAATGGAACGCGAGATGAACGCTCAGCGAATAGCAAGGCGTGCGGCACGGCGCGAGACATTATATGCGCGTCTGTGGGTCTTCTTTTTCATTTTTATATTAATTTTAGTCATTGTCACAGTAGTTATTCTTGTATCTTTCCGCAACACGGATGTTCAAGAGACGGATGACGAATATGTTTATGTTTACGGGACAGGCAAGGACGAAAAGGACATCGTTCCGTTTGATTCTGCTGTGCGCAATGGAAAGTTGTATATTAACTACTCTAAACTTGCACGCACGCTTGACATGGCTGTGACAGGTGACGGCAATGTGTTCCGGTTTATAACAAAAGACGGCTCGGAGGATGTTAAATTTACCGTTGGAACGACGGTTATATATGTTAACTCAAACGAGTGGCGTATGTCTTCACCGTCTTACCGTGTGGGCGACGATATTTGGGTTCCGCTTGATTTTGTAATTGATTCAATGATCGGCATTAAAGTTGATGTTGATGAGAAGGAGCGCACTATAACTATAACACGTGATACAGATGAAGCAGGTGACGCGCTGCCCGTCGCATTCAAAATGAAGGAAGCCGATACGCTCGCGCCCATTACGGAAGATGAGAGTTATGGCGATACAACGGCGCCGGATAGTACGGATGGCACAGATACTGAACAGACTGATATTGATGTGCCTGTATTTGAGTTTAAAGCAGACTTATCCGAATACGAAAAATACATGAACCCAGACGACGACAGCGAGTACCTTATTCTTGTAAATGCGGACAATCCTCTTGATAAAAATTACGTTCCGGATGATCTCGTTGATGTTGTCAATACGCGCGCTGACGGCCGCAATAAACAAAAGATGCGCTTATATGCCGCAAAAGCGCTTGAGGCAATGTTCATTGAGCTTTTCGCAAACGGTTACGATAAAAAAGGGCCCTCCGGTTACCCTGTGTCCGTTATGAGCGCTTATCGCTCATACGCAACGCAAGCGTCGCTATTTAATTCGTACGTAGAGCGTGAAATGGCATCCAATCCGTCCCTCACGCGAGCTGAGGCCGAGGCGATAACGGAGACATATTCGGCGCGGCCGGGCACAAGTGAGCACCAGACAGGCCTTTGCGCTGACCTCCACAATCTTTCAAGCGCCATGCAGTCTTTCGCACGTCAGGACGCATATAAATGGCTCGTTGATAACTGCTATAAATTTGGTTTTATCCTTCGTTACCCGGAAGATAAAGTTGATATCACAAAGATTACATTTGAGCCTTGGCATTACCGCTTTGTAGGTCGTAAAGCTGCTTATGAAATGCATGAGCTTGGCATGTGCCTTGAAGAATATGTCGAGTATATAAATCAAAATCGATAATTGTCATATTGCGATTAGCCGTACTGAAAATATCATGCTCAGCGAAGCGCAGGGAGAAGTAAAACAATAATATTAATATGAACATAAAAAACCGAGCCTTTGTGCGGCTCGGTTTTTTTGTTATATAAGTTTTAGAAACTTGTTTTAGACTTCTGTTTATGAAAGTCTTGCTGCATTTATCTTTATGCCGGGGCCCATTGTGGAGGCGACGACGCAGCTCTTTATATACTGACCCTTTGCAGCAGCAGGCTTTGCCTTAATGATAGCGCTCATGAGAGCGTTGAAGTTCTCGGTGAGTTTTTCAGCACCAAATGAAGCCTTGCCGATCGGGCAGTGGATGATATTTGTCTTATCAAGACGATACTCAATCTTACCGGCTTTTGCTTCCTTGACAGCACGTGCAACGTCCGTTGTGACGGTACCGGCTTTCGGGTTAGGCATAAGTCCTTTCGGACCGAGGATACGGCCAAGACGACCAAGCGGACCCATCATGTCGGGTGTTGCAATGATAAGATCGAAATCGAACCAGTTTTCACGCTGAATTTTATCGATCATATCCTGGTCGCCAACATAGTCAGCGCCGGCTTCTCTTGCTTCATTAGCTCTATCACCCTTTGCTATGACAAGAACCCGTACATTCTTACCGGTTCCGTTCGGAAGGACGATAGCGCCACGGACCTGCTGGTCAGCGTGTCTCGAGTCAACGCCGAGACGTACATGAAGCTCGACTGTTTCATCGAACTTAGAGTTTGCTGTCGAAACTACAAGAGCAAGTGCTTCTTTCGGATCATAAAGCTTGCCGCGTTCGACGAGCTTTGCATTTTCTTTATATCTTTTACCTCTGAACATATTCTTTGTCCCTCCTTAGTCCGCGACGACAACGCCCATGCTGCGGGCAGTGCCTGCTATCATACTCATCGCGGCTTCAAGCGAGCCAGCGTTCAGATCTTTCATTTTCTGTTCAGCTATCTGCTTAATCTGTTCCTTTGTAATCGTTGCGACCTTCGTCTTATTAGGAACGGCGGAGCCGGACTCGATACCGCATGCCTTCTTAATGAGCACAGCAGCGGGTGGCGATTTTGTGATAAATGAGAATGAACGGTCGGCGTATACAGTAATAATGACAGGGATGATAAGTCCTATGTCATTCTTTGTGCGCTCGTTAAACTCTTTTGTAAAGTTAGGGATAGATACCTGATGCTGACCGAGTGCCGGACCTACTGGCGGGCCGTTTGTTGCCTTTCCGGCGGGCAGCTGAAGCTTAATGTAAGCAGCTATTTTCTTTGCCATTTGAAAAAATTACACCTCCGATTGTGGTATTATTCGGGAGAAGTTTTGTAAGACTGAATTTTCTCCCTCCCACGGCGGCGCGCAGCGCCGCATAAAAAGAATAATCTGTTAGTCTCCTCAGACGGACTGTTGTTTTTTCACGTGCTTTGTTTCCATCACGACAGGGAAGTCACGTCCTGCAGTCTCAATAACGACAGTTACCTGAGTGCCGTCTGGCGAGATTTCCTGAACCTTGCCGGAGAAACCAACAAAAGGCCCATCAATTATTGAAACTTGATCGCCTACAGCAACTGCAACTTTTTCTGTGTGTGTCTCAAGATTAATGGCGGCTACTTCCTCATCGGTAAGCGGCACCGGTTTTGATCCGGGACCAACAAAACCCGTCACACCGCTAATATTGCGGACAACGTGCCATGATTCGTCCGTCATTATCATTTTGATAAGCACGTAACCCGGAAATCTTTTGGACTCCGATTTCTTGCTTTTATTGCCATCGTGTTCGGTTACGACGTCAACAGGGATCTGCACGTCAAATATTAGATGGCCGAGGCCTCTGTTCTCGACAATTTTTTCGAGATTAGCTTTGACCTTATTCTCGTATCCAGAATAGGTATGCGCCACATACCAGCGTGGACCGAGGTTCATTTCATTTATGTCGCTCATGTTCCCGTTAGAATAGCCTACCGAGGGCTATTACACCCTGTGACAGTAGATAGTCAACTATTCCGAATATCGCCGCGAAGATTATGATAGCTATAATTACCATAATCGTTTTCTTGACAGTATCAGACTGTTTTGCCCACGAAATCTTTTTAAACTCACTTTTGAAAGAGCGCCACATCTTTGCTGAACGCTCTTTATCGCGAAGCGCCCATGCGACAAACGCGACAACGCATACAGCGATGATGATAAGCGTTATAAAACCGCCTTTACTCTCTTTCTTTGACTTGCCGGAACCTTTGTCATCCTTGTCTTTATCAGAATCTTTGTCCCCGGCTTTGTCCGTATCGGACTCGGCGTTCGTATCGGTACCTTTGTCATCGGTATCGTCGGTATCTGCGGCTGTATCAGACTCGGGTTTTGATTCGGCTTCGGTGTCGGTGACTGCGATCGTGTCAGCATCTGTGTCGTCGGCGAAAACGGAAACGGCTGAGAGCGTCATCACTAAGACCGCGGCCAATGCTGCAGCCAGCAGCTTTATGATGTATTTATACTTTGTCATAACGCGCTCTCTTTCGTTATTTAGTTTCTCTGTGCAATGTGTGCTTGCGGCAGAAACGGCAGTACTTGTTGAGCTCAAGTCTGTCGGGATCATTCTTTTTGTTCTTTGTTGTGTCGTAGTTCCGCTGTTTGCACTCCGAGCACGCGAGTGTGATCTTGACTCTCATCGTTTATCGGCACCTCCGGATTTAAAATTATTCACCGCACATGTTTTTTATATGCTTGCGGCGTCGTGTACCTCCCTCGCACGGCGTGCTCCGACGGATGTGGCGCATCCGTCAATTATGCATACTACATCATTAAAAAATAAAAATAAGCATGCAAAAAAAGAGCCCTCCGCAGAGGTAAAGTAATTATACCATCCGGGAGAGCTGCTTGTCAATATATTATTTCTTGAAAATTGTATATTTTATTAGAAAAATTATTGATTTTTTCAGAAGGATAATCGAAGGCAAACAACGGCTACCTCTTCTTTATTAATTGCCTGTGTCCTCGTTATCATCGTCATCGGTTTTATTTATAATTGCTATGCCAAGCTCAAGTAGCGCCTGAGGGTCAGCGGGGGCAGGGCAGCGGGACATCGGCTCGCTTGAGTTTTGCACTTTTGGGAATGCGATGACATCGCGTATGTCGTCGTGACCAAGAGTAAGAGCAACGAGCCTGTCAAGGCCGAAAGCAAGTCCGCCATGCGGCGGGATACCGTATTTATGCGCTTCAAGCAGGAAACCGAATTTCGCTTCAGCCTCTTCCTCACCAATGCCGAGCGTTTCAAACATTAGACGCTGCATTTCAGGTGTGCTGATACGTATGGAACCGCCGCCAATCTCCGTGCCATTCAAAACGATATCGTATGCGCGGGCGCGTACAGCACCGGGATTTGTCTTGATGAGCGGGATATCCTCGTCCATCGGCGCTGTGAAGGGGTGATGCTTGGCATAAAAGCGTCCGTCCTCCTCGCTGTACTCGAAAAGCGGGAACTCGACGACCCAAAGGAACTTGAAATCACCGGGACGCAAAAGCCCCAGACGGTCGGCACACTCGCGGCGCAGAGCGCCAAGCGCGTCAAATACAATGCTGTTTTTATCGGCAACGATAAGGATTAAGTCACCTTCAGAAAAGCCCAATCTTTCGTCGATAGCGGCGTTTTCTGCGTCAGAGAGGAACTTTGAGTAAGACGATGTTATCTCGCCATTCGTATTCTTGCGCCATGCAAGCCCCTTAGCACCGTATTGCTTTGCAATTTCACCAAGAGAATCAATCTCGCGGCGGGTAAATTTCGCACCGCCCTTGACGTTAATGGCGCGAACGCTACCGCCGGCAGCAATTGCCCCTTCGAAAACGCGGAATGTGCAGTTTTTAAGAATGTCGGTCAGGTTGCAAAGCTCAAATCCGAAGCGAATGTCAGGTTTGTCGGAACCAAAGCGCTCCATTGCCTCGGCATACGTAATGCGCGGGAATTTCTCCGGCAGGGTTACACCGAGGAAATTTTTATAAACATAGCGGATTAATCCTTCGTTTATATCCATGACGTCGTCTTCGGTTACAAACGACATCTCCATGTCTATTTGTGTGAACTCAGGCTGCCTGTCCGCGCGCAAGTCCTCGTCACGATAACAGCGGGCTATCTGAATGTAGCGGTCGAAGCCCGCGTACATGATAAGCTGCTTATATAGCTGTGGTGACTGAGGAAGGGCGAAGAATTTTCCGGGGAATATGCGGCTCGGAACGAGATAGTCACGGGCGCCTTCCGGCGTCGGCTTTATAAGGTTTGGCGTTTCAATTTCAATAAAGCCATTTTCGTGGTAATAATCACGCACGAGTTTTGTAATTTCAGAGCGCGCTATGATGTTTTTCATCATCTCCGGACGGCGCAGGTCAAGATAGCGGTAACGCATGCGGAGTTCATTGCGAACGTCGGTGTCACCTTCTGTGATGACGAATGGCGGTGTTTCCGCTTTGCATAAAATTTTCAGACGGTCTACAGCAATTTCTATTGCGCCTGTCGCGCGATTTACATTGATATCAGACCCGCGGGAGCGAACGACGCCGGATGCTGATATGACATACTCCGAGCGCACATTAGCGGCAGTTTCAAACGTTTCTCTGTCGGTTGATTCGTCAAAGGCAAGCTGAATTATGCCCGAACGGTCGCGTAAATCTATGAAAATAAGACTTCCGAGGTTGCGCTGTTTTGCGCACCAACCGTTTACAGTAACCCGGCGTCCGATGTCAGCAGTAGATAGCTCTGTTGCGTATGCTGTTCTTTTATCTTCATTGACAAATGGCATGGTGACAATTGATTCCTTTCACTTTAAGATTTAGTTTATAAAAAATAAATGCCCGTATGCCGGGATGAACATTTAAAGCTATTTACACGAGCAATAATATTTTATGATGCAAATAGCTCCATTTAAGTGTTATCCCTGCTTTTTTCATGCGCCAAACGGGTGGCGCACGGAATCAATGTCAGATATTATACAAATGCCAATACTATTATACATACGTATAATATGCATGACAAATCTCCTTCCGAGAGTAAGCATGGCAGCAAATGTTTTAATAAAACAATCCTTGCAGCCATGTGTGGTATTTAAACGTTGATTAATTCAGATAATATGATATTATATCACTTTATTTTCTCTGTGCAATAGCATGGGTGTGATTTATCGTGTTAATTATGCGGGCACGATTTATGATATTGTGCGTTCGGCGCCCTCAATTGGTGCTGTGATGGCGGAAAGAGGCTCATGCTCGTGTTTTGAGAGCGTCGGGTCGTCCGATATAATTTCGCGGGCATCCTGGAAAGCCGCTTCAAGAATCTTCATGGCACACTCGCTGTCCATTCCGGAAAGATTAATCGGCATCTCACCGCTTTGGCGGGTACTTTCGGACGATGGCAAATAGTCACCAGGTCCACGCAGCGCAAGATCGCGCTCCGCAATTGCGAACCCGTCATACGTAGTTCTCATTGTCTCAAGCCGCTCATAAGCCGTCGTGCCTTTTGCTTTTGCATAACGTGATACGAGAATACAAATGGATTTAGCAGAGCCGCGCCCGACGCGTCCGCGAAGCTGGTGAAGCTGGGACAGGCCGAAGCGCTCAGCGTTAAGGACTACCATCAGCGTTGCGTTCGGGACGTTTACGCCAACCTCAATGACGGTAGTTGAAACAAGAATCTTTATTTCATTTGCGGCAAAGGAGCGCATTACAGCGTCTTTTTCCGCTCCCTTCATTTTGCCATGAACATATGCAACCTTTATATCGGGAAACTTCTTTGAAAGAGCCTCTGCATAGCCAACGGCAGTCATCATATCGCGTCGTCCGGTGCCGGACATGCCGCTGTCATCGTATATTTCATCCGGGTCTGCGTCTGTGTTGCCATCATTGTCATCATCAACAGCAGGGCAGACAACATAAACCTGGTGCCCTGATTCCGTTTCGCTTTTCATAAAAGCTTCAATGCGTTCAAGGTAGCTTTCATCAACGACATAAGTTGTAACGCGCTGACGTCCAGGGGGCATTTCGTCAATTTTCGATTCGTCAAGGTCGCCGAACATGACAAGAGACAGAGTCCGCGGTATTGGTGTTGCGCTCATAACAAGCACGTGAGCCGACTCCCCTTTGCCGGAAAGAGCTGCTCTTTGCATAACACCGAAGCGGTGTTGCTCATCCGTTATAACAAGGCCAAGTCGACGGAATCGGACGTCCTCCTCAATGAGAGCATGTGTGCCGACGGCAAGAACCGGCGGGCCATTCGGATCACAGCATGCATCAATGCTTTCGCGCCGCTCGCGTGCTTTTTGCGAACCGACGAGCAGCACGACTTTTATTCCGACTTTACCGAGAAGGTCACTCAAATCAGCGTAATGCTGACGCGCTAATATCTCCGTCGGTGCCATCATTGCACAGTCAAAGCCGTTTTTTATAGCAAAATAGGCTGCTGCGGCGGCGACAACGGTTTTACCGCAGCCGACGTCGCCAACAACGATGCGGTACATCGGCCCGCGTTTGCCGTTTTTACCGCGCAAGTCGGAATAAATATCATTGATTGCGCGTTTTTGCGCTCCCGTCAGGGGAAAGGGAAGCTGCGAAATAAGCGGCGTTATATCGGTTTTGTCAATGTAATGAGCACAAAGTGTGTCTCTTGTGGCTTTTATGCGCATTACTTTGAGCGCGTATATTAAAAATTCTTCGTAAACGAGCCGCCGGCGCGCAGTATCAAGCGACTTTTCGTCAGAGGGGAAGTGTATATTCTCAATAGCATAACGAAGCGTGGGCAGCGAACGTTTTTCCCGAAGTTTTTCAGGTATCCGGTCAAGGAGCGTCGATGATGCAAGCGAAAATGCTTTTTTTACAAGCCCTGAAAATATTTTTTGCGTCATTCCGCTCGTCAGGCTGTACACAGGGACGACAGGCGCCAGCTCTGCGCCGGGCGGCGCCGCTTCATATGAGGGTGATGTCAGGCGCAGGCTTCCGTGGGTGAGCGTCGGTTTTCCATAAAAGCGAAAGCGTGAGCCTGTCGGGAATGTGCGCTTTAAGTATGGCTGATTGAAAAAGACAACCTCGCATACTCCCGTATCATCTGCGGCGCGAAACTTGATATATGAAAGGCCGCGTCTTGATGTCATAAGTTTCGGCTCGGTTACAACTGTGAGAATAAAAGATTTCGGGGTTGTGGCATCATATGATGTGTCGATATTATCAAAAAAAGAGGGGAAGGGATACGAAAGCGATGGCGTGCTGAGCTCATCGATCACGCTTTTCACCGTCACAACGTCGCCGCGAAACTCATATCGCCGCGGATAATGGCGTAAAATGTCGCCGACAGTATAAATGCCAAGTTTGTGGAGCTGTGCTTCGCGCGCACCGCCGGGTGAGACGCCACTCAGCGACGATACCGGCATTGTATCCGGCATTATATCAGCGGAAGTTTTGCCCTTTGTGACATTTGCCATACTGACCCCTCCTGACTTCTGCCGCATAAACGACGAAACAATAATATCAATATTTTATACTATCACACTGAGAATATTTAGTCAAATAAGCGATTTTGGGATATAAAACTATCAAATATATTTGATACAAAAAGTGTTGACAAGGTGAGAAGCTAATGATATAATAATCAAGCGCGTTAGCATTGACTGTGCGTTTTGTGGCGGAATAGCTCAGTTGGCTAGAGCAATCGGTTCATACCCGATAGGTCGTGGGTTCAAATCCAACTTCCGCTACCAATGGCCCGTTGGTCAAGAGGTTAAGACACCGCCCTTTCACGGCGGTAACACGAGTTCGATTCTCGTACGGGTCATAAAATTAAAGTGAAAACACGCTCAAAAGGGCGTGTTTTTTTGTTCTGTTTTAATTATCTTTTAGTCATCGGGCAATATGAGAATTCTTCTATAAAAACATAAACAGTATTAAAGCTTTATGTCATCATATTAAACTCGGTATCAAATTTCATATAAAAAACGGCCACAAGACCGCTGATAGATGCCTTATGACCGTTTGTTTTAATATATAATAATAACTATTTTTCGGTTTTAACGCGGAGCATGCGTGATGCGTTAAGAATAGCTATAATAGCTACTCCAACATCGGCGAAAACAGCCGCCCACATTGATGCGAAGCCTATGGCGCCAAGAGTCAGCACGGCTCCTTTTGTACCGAGCGCTATGGCGATGTTTTCTTTTACTATGCAAAGCGTTTTCTTTGATATTTTTATTGCTGATGCGACTTTCGACGGTTCGTCAGTCATTATTACAATGTCCGCCGCTTCAATCGCCGCGTCTGAGCCAAGTCCGCCCATTGCAATTCCAATGTCTGCGCGGGCAAGGACAGGCGCGTCGTTTATGCCATCCCCGATAAATACGAGCTTCCCCCGCGGTGATTTTTCTTTTATAAGCTCCTCAAGGCGAGCTACTTTTCCGTCAGGCAGCAGCCCTGCGTAAACTTTATCAATGCCAAGCTCACCGGCAACGCGACCTCCAATAACATCAGTATCGCCTGTCAGCATGACGGTTTTGCGCACCCCAGCCCCACGGAGTTCGCTTATAGCTTTCTTTGCATCCTGCTTTATTTCGTCGGATATCAAAATACTGCCGGCGAAAGCCATGTCAACAGCGACATACACAACAGTGCCGAGGTTGCCATCGGTACGCGCATGATACGAAATGCCGAGCATTTCCATTAAGCCCGCGTTTCCTGCGGCTATTTGCTTTCCGTCAACCCGTGCCATAATGCCGCGGCCGGGAATCGACTCTACATCACTTACGCGGGAAAGGTCAATCTGACCGCTGTATGCCTTTACAAGCGATTGTGAAATCGGGTGAGATGAGTAGCCTTCCGCATGAGCCACAAGCTCAAGAAGCTCATCTTCCGTTATGCCGTGCGGCGTGACGCTTGTAACGTTGAACTCACCCTTTGTTAGGGTTCCGGTTTTGTCAAAGACAATAGTTTCAGCAGAAGCGAGGGCTTCAAGATAATTGCTGCCCTTTACAAGAATACCCTGTCTTGACGCACCGCCAATGCCACCGAAAAAGCTCAGCGGTATTGATATGACAAGAGCACATGGACACGATATGACAAGGAATATAAGGGCGCGGTAAATCCATTCGGTGAATGATTCGCCTGCTATAAGAATTGGTGGCAGAACAGCGAGCAGAACGGCTGTGATAACGACAGCGGGCGTGTAATAGCGTGCAAACTTTGTAATGAAGTTTTCGGAGTTAGACTTTTTGGAACTCGCATTTTCAACAAGGTCAAGAATTCTGTTGACCGTCGATTCACCGAACTCTTTTGTAACACGCGCAGTTATAACACCGTTTATGTTAATGCACCCCGAAAGCAGTTCATCACCTGCGCCAACATCACGTGGGAGCGATTCACCTGTCAGGGCTGATGTGTCAATGGCTGATGTACCTTCAATAACCGTGCTGTCGAGCGGTATTCTCTCGCCTGGCTTAATTACGATTATATCGCCAACAGCCAGACTGTCCGGATCTACACGCTCTATATCACCAGTATCCCGGCGGACATTGGCGTAGTCGGGCCGTATGTCCATGAGAGCGGCAATTGATTTACGGGATTTATTTACAGCATAGCTTTGAAGTAAATCGCCGATCTGATAAAAAAGCATTACGGCGACGCCCTCAGTATATTCGCCGATGGCGAAAGCGCCGATTGTCGCTATGCTCATGAGAAAGTTTTCATCGAAAACTTCACCGCGAAAGATATTCCTTATGGCACGGAAAAGAACATCTCCGCCGATGATGATGTATGCTGAAAGGAATATAGCAAGCGATATATAAAAATTATCAGGATGCCAGATTATGCCGAGCGCATATATGACAGCGCCGGAGGTGATTTTTATTATATGTTTACGGTGGCGTGCCATAACTGATTTAAACTGCCCTTACAACGACATCTGGCTCATGCTTTTTTACGATTTCTTTCATTTTTGCTGTGATGTTATCGAATTTCGAATCATCGCCTTCTATGATTATCTTAGCAGTCATGAAATTAACCGTAGCGGATGAAACACCGTCGATATTTTTTATTGCCCTTTCTATTTTCGATGCGCAGTTCGCGCAGTCAAGACCGTCAAGCTTAAAAGTTTTCTTCATTAATGTTCTCCTTACTTTCGACGAATGCGGTACAATTGAATGAGCGTTCAACTGTTGTTATCATTATAGTTGAAAGAGCGTTCAACTGTCAATAGTTTTATGAAAAAAATTTGTAGAATTTTATTTTGAATGAAGTTTATATGACGTAAATGCGGCAAGATAATATTAATTGTGGTAAAATATAATCGTGTGAAAAAGCACTGCGGAGGTTTTTGTTATGAAAAACGACGAATTTTTTTGTGATTGCGACGTTATTCATGCCGATGTTGTCCAGGACGTGAAAAACAGGATGCCGGACATAAGTGAGCTGTATGAGCTTTCCGATTTTTTTAAAGTAATCAGCGACAACACGCGCTTAAAAATAATGTGGGCGCTTGACGAGCATGAAATGTGCGTTTGCGATCTTGCCGTGCTTTTGAATATGACAAAATCGGCGATTTCACATCAGCTTCGCACGCTGCGTGAAGCTAATCTTGTGAAAAACCGCCGTGAGGGGAAGATAGTATACTACTCTCTTGCCGACGACCATGTGTGCCAGATATTAGAAACAGGTCTTGCACATATAAAAGAGAAAAAATCCGAGGAGTAAACGCTGTTTTCTCTGGTTTTATACACTTGAAAAAACATAATGCGCTCATTGATGTAGCATTTGTTTTAGTTTATTTTATATTCATCACAGTGTGATATAGCAGCATGAATTAAAAAAACAATGAGCAGGATAAAAACACAAAAAGGAGATAATTAATTTATGAAACCAACTAATAAAAACGAAATTATATTCAGACGGAATAAAACTCTCTCTGAAAAAGTCGCAGCGGCTTTGCGTTCGCGAGGATTTGACGCGTACATATGTGACACAGGCGACGAGGCAGCTTCTTTAGCACTTTCGCTTATACCGGAGGGGTCATCCGTTTCATGGGGCGGGTCTTATTCAATTCAGGAAATAGGGCTTGTCGATAAAATCCGCAGCGGGAATTACCGCGTCCTTGACCGTGACGCCACGGCGACGCCTGAGGAAAGACGTGAAATGATGATTAAGGCGCTTACGGCGGATGTATTTCTCACAAGCTTCAACGCTGTGAGCGAAGATGGGGTATTATATAACATAGATGGTATTGGGAATCGCATAGCGGCGATAATATACGGTCCGAGTATGATTGTTGCCGTTGTTGGTATGAACAAAGTATGCCCGACAAAAGAAGACGCGTATTCTCGCGCAAGAGGATATGCGGCGCCGGTAAACGCAGCGCGCTTTGGCGGGAAAACGCCGTGTGTGGCAACAGGTTCGTGTGCAGACTGCAAATCTCCCGAATGTATATGCTCGCATATAGTCGAAACAAGAATGTGCAGGCCTGCCGGACGAATCAAAATCATACTTGTTAACGAAGAACTTGGTTTCTGACAAGATTAGACAACAGTGTAATAATGTCGACAATTGTAATACAAATGACTAACAATTTATATTAGATTAAAGCACTTGGCAAAGACTGTGTAGTTAAATGAAATAAAAGTGCTTATATTACTATATTATGAAAACAAAACAAACGCTAAAGTCAGCGCCTGATTCACAGGAACATGACGCACCAAACAGATGTGCCGGTGACAATATAACACATTACGACGAGTATAAATCATGTACGCTGTGTCCGCGGCGCTGTCGCGTCAATCGTGCGGCGGGTGAGCGCGGTATCTGCGGGATGACGGATGAGCTGACGGTCGCCCGGGCGGCGCTTCACATGTGGGAGGAGCCGTGTATATCGGGGGAGAAAGGTTCGGGGACTGTATTTTTCACAGGATGTCCGCTGCATTGTGTTTATTGCCAAAACGCTGAAATATCGTGCGGGGCGGCGGGCGCCGGAAAAGTTATTGATACGTCACGGCTTACGGCTATCTTTCTTGAGCTTCAGGAGAAGGGTGCTAATAACATAAATCTTGTAACGGCGGGGCATTTTGCCCCGCATGTCGCGGATGCAATCAAAAGATCTAAATCCCGGGGGCTTAAAATACCTATTGTTTATAATTCAAGCGGTTATGAGTCCCTTAACACGTTGCGTATGCTCGACGGGCTTATTGACGTTTATCTGCCCGACCTGAAATATAAAGACCCTGCAATAGCAAAAAGGTTCTCAGGAGCACCTGATTATTTTGATGTTGCAACGCGGGCAATAGATGAAATGGTGCGCCAGACAGGCACACCGGTTTTTGCAGGCTTCGGTTGTCAAGTTGAAGAAGGAATTATGCTACGCGGGACGATAGTACGCCATCTTGTACTGCCGGGGCATACGGACGACAGCCGCCATGTCATATCGTATCTTCATGAGCGATATGGTAACGATATTTATATCAGCATTATGAACCAATATACGCCGATGCCAAGGGTTCGGGGTTATGAAGACCTCGGACGCGCGCTTTTCGACTATGAATACAGTGAAGTCGTTGATTTTGCGGTATCAATCGGTGTTGAAAACGGCTTTATTCAAGAGGGCGGCACGGTAACGGAGAGCTTTATACCGCCGTTTAGCTGTGAGGGCGTATGATAATATACAATTTTACTTAAAACCAATCGGAGTTATATAAAATGTCAAGAAACTACCCGAAATTTACGGTTACAGATAAAGCCGCAAACTCAATTAGGCGGGGTCATGTATGGGTTTACGCTGAGGAAATTGTTGATGTATCAGGAAATCCGGAAAACGGTGGTATTGTCGACGTGTTTTCTCGAAAAGGGAGCTGGCTTGGAGCCGGTTTTTTAAGCGAACACTCAAAAATCAGAGTCCGCCTTTTGTCGCGCAACACAAACGATACTTTTGACAGAGCTTTTTGGGAACGACGCATCCGCTACGCCATAGATTATCGCCGCGCCGTTATGGGCGCGGATTTTAGTGCATGCAGGCTTATTTTTGGCGAGGCCGACGGTTTCCCTGGGCTGACTGCCGATTTATTTAACGACGTCGTTGTCACAGAAGTATTGTCATACGGGACTGATAAAATAAAAAATATGCTTTATTCGCTGCTTGTTGAGGAGCTTGCGCGCGGCGGCGTTAATGTTCGGGCGGTATATGAGAGAAGCGACTCACCGATTCGTGAGAAAGAAGGGTTGCCTGCCTTTTGCGGGTACGCTGAAGTTGGCGGGCAGACGAAAATCCCACCTGAAGATGACGGGCGGCTTGTCATAACGGAGAACGGCATACGTTACGAGATTAACTATATAACAGGGCAAAAGACGGGATTTTTCCTCGATCAGAAATACAACCGCGTGGCCGTCGCACGTATAGCCAAAGGACGGCATGTTCTCGACTGCTTTACTCATACGGGAGCTTTCGCGCTCAACGCCGCGGCAGCAGGAGCCGCGGCAGTTACCGCTGTCGACATATCGGATGACGCTATTGCGCTTGCACGAAAAAATGCTGAGTTGAACGGTCTTTCGGATAAGATTGATTTTGTCAGGGCGGATGTTTTCGAGTATTTAACGGAGCTTTCAAAATCACGCGGCGCATATGATCTTATTATCCTTGACCCGCCTGCCTTCACAAAGAGCAACTCTACCGTTAAAAACGCTCTTCGCGGTTATCGTGAAATCAACCGCCTTGCTATGAAGATACTGCCGCGCGGCGGTTTTCTCGCGACATGCTCGTGCTCGCATTTCATGACAGATGCGCTGTTCCGCGAAGCGATTGCCGGCGCGGCAAGCGACGCTGCCGTGTCGCTTCGTGAAGTGGAGGGACGGCGCCAGTCGCCGGATCATCCTATTCTTTGGGGTGTTCCGGAAACGGAATATCTGAAATTTTACATTTTTCAGGTCGTGTAATTGCTTTGGCGCGGGATTATAATCTAATCGAAAAATTCAAGCGAAAGATAAGGTGTATATAGATGGACGATGTAAGAATCTTAAACCTTAAAGAAAGCGTCTTTGCAGATAATGACAGGGAAGCGGAAAAGCTCCGTGAGGAGCTGACCCGCCGCGGGGTATTCCTTCTTAATCTGATGTCAGCGCCCGGCAGCGGCAAGACAACGCTGCTTGTCGCAATAATAAATAAGCTGAAAGATGAGTTTAAAATCGGCGTTATGGAAGCAGACATAGACGGCAGATGCGACGCCGAAACTATTGTCCAAAAAACAGGCGTGCGCGCAATCCAGCTTCACACGGGCGGTATGTGCCATCTTGATGCCGGCATGACGCGGCAGGGAATTGAAGGCATGGGTGACAATGATTTTGACTTGTTAATACTTGAAAATGTCGGGAATCTTGTATGCCCGGCTGAATTCGATACCGGCGCGACAAAGAACATGATGATACTGTCGGTTCCGGAAGGCGATGATAAACCAATCAAATATCCGCTGATGTTTGAAGTCAGCGACGCTGTCATTATAAGTAAAATTGATACGCTCCCCGTTTTTGATTTCGACATGGATGTTGCACGCGAGCGGATAAAACGCCGCAATCCGAACGCTGTGATATTCCCTGCATCGGCTAAAACCGGTGAGGGAATTGACGCTATTTGCGACTGGTTACGGTGTGAGATACGCAGCATTGCTTCCCGCTGACGGGGCTTGAATAAGCATAAAAACCGGCTTCCGGTGAATCCCGGAAGCCGGTTTTTGTTATATTCTGATGTGATTTTACGGTGTGACGATTGTGTAGATGTCGCTTATGTTCCATGCGTAGTCGACAACGCCAATAGCGGCAATACCGGCTGCAAGCGTATAGTCACTTCCCAGGAGTACTGCCATGCAGTACTTATTGAAGCGCGCGACAAATTGCGAGTAGTTTGTCACGTCGTAAATCGTGTAGGTGTACCCGTCTTCTGTGATAGTGTCAACGTATGACGGAGCAACTTCCATGACGTCATTATATGCGTTCTCATCGACAATACCATAGATGTAGAGTAAAGCGATATAGATTTGAAGGGTTGGCACGTCAAGGGCAATGCCGTACGATTCACCGTCTGTAATTACTGTGTAGAGGTTAGCACCCATAGCAGTCTTATTATCAGAAGACATTGCTATGAGATATTCTCTGCCTTCGTCAGAAGTATAGTAGTAAGCATCTTCAAGCTCAGGTGCGACTGTGTCTACATAAAAGTCAAAGCTGACACTCTGGCTGACACCGCCTGATGTTTTTGCGCTTACGGTGTATGTATAATCGCCATCGGGTAGCGTCGAGCTGTCAAACTGACCGGCAATATAACCGTAGTCGAAAAGGGATGTTACAAAGTCACCGTTTATGTAGTAAAGCGATTTTATCTCATCCGGGCCATAGTAGTAATCGTACTGTGCAACAATCTCCCCGTTTGCATTTGTTATCGTGTATACGATATCTTTTGCATTGCGGAGCAGTCCTATATCGGATGAAAGCAGTGTTGGATATTCAGGGTCTGTACCAAGCATATTATAGGCTCTGTTCGGGCTGTAGGCGATGTTCGACGGGTCAAATTCGCCTGTGAAATAGTTCAGACCGAGAACATCATAGTTATAATAGGTTTCACCTTCATAATACATGCCGAGAAGCTGGGAGGGGTAGTAATAATAGTCGTCGTCGTAGATTGTGCCGTCAAAGATATCAAGCGCATCCCAGTCTCCATAGAAACCGAGGAAAGGAAGCGTTAAGTCTTCGTCGGATACTGAGACAAGCAGCATGTAACCTTCGATGTATGCTCCGTTTGCAAAGTACTTGTCAAGAAGTGAAAGCGTCTCTTTTGATACGGTTATTTTTACTGTTACATTAACCGTAGAGCGCATCGGAACTGTAAGCTTTGATTTTGTCGGGCCGCTGAGAGTACCGCCGTCTGTAGAATAGCTGACGGTATAATCAGAGCCTTCGGCGAGAGTAAGCGCTGTAAGAGATGTATAGTAATCATATCCGTCATAAGCGGGGTAATCCGTCTGGACAACGGGTGTCAGCTCGTATGTTGTGTTCTTGTAAGCCGTATTTGTTACGGTAAATTTGAAGGTATAAACACCTTTTTTGTTGCTGCCGAGGTTGACCTTCGGACGTCCGCCGTCAACTGTCAGGTATGTATATGTTTTCAGAGCACCGAAAAGGTCAACAAGTCCCGCTCCCTGCTTTCTTGGTGAATAATAATCGACCGTACCGTCGTCGTAATATGATTCAACAACCGGGTCTGCCGTTGACATGAGAAGGGCGTAAACACGGTTAAGTCTATTCTTACGTGAAAGGTTTACAGTCTCCTCGAGGTATTGAAGCAGAACAGCAGCAGCACCTGCCGTTTGCGGTGTCGACATTGATGTTCCGCTCATGTTTGCATATCCGCCGATAACTGATGAGTATATGTTTCCGCCGATAGCCGAGATTTCCGGTTTAAGTGTCAGATCAGGTGCTGGTCCCCAGCTTGAGAAGTCGGACATTTTTCCGCCTGTAGTGCTGACAACGTCACCAATTTCATCGGCTATGTAAACGGTGTATTCATCAGCTTCAACCATGGCAAGACCGTTTTCCTGCGTTATTGAAACTGTAGGAATCAGATACGGGTCAATTGACATGTATATGTCGCCATCTGTGTTGTTGAAGATGATGCAGGCGATAGCACCGGCAGCGTAAGCGTTCTCCATTTTCTCCTGGAAGGATATTTCGCCGCGCGATATGAGCGCTATCTTGCCCTCACAATCAATTTCCACAAATTCCTCTTGTGTACCAAGGCCACAGAAAACATATTCGTACGATTGCCCACCAAGAGTCGAAATGAGCAGTTCTTCCGGCGCAAGGTCAATATAGGTGAATCTATCACCACCGACCTCAAGATAGAGATCCTTTATTATCTCTGCTTCAACACTTGCAACTGAGAGAGCAGCGTTATATGATGAAGGCTCTCCGACAACGCCATAGTCAGGTGTGTTGGCGAAAGGAAGATCATAATTATTAAGATAAAAGCCCTGATAATATTGGTTGCCTGCAGAAGTGCAAAGGACAATACCGGCTTCTTCAATGCGGTTGTAAACATCGTTAATAGCCTTGACGCTTGACAATGTGAAGCCGGAGGGAGAGCTCAGGCTCATGTTGATGACGTCAGCGCCGAGTATGATGGCATCCTCAAGTGCTGCAAGTATGTCTGTCGTAGCTGCGCCATCGTCCTCATCACTAAACACCTTCATCGCCATAATCTGAGCTTCAGGTGCTATGCCGAAAAAGTCGTCCCCGTTATTTCCGGCGATAATACCGGCAACGTGCGTTCCGTGGGAATCAACCGGGTAAACATCGGGGTCACCGTCGGCGTAGTCATATGCAAATATTATCTTATCACTCAGGGCTTTGCCGTCAGAGCCGCTGTTAAGGGTGCCGGCGATGTTTTTAATTTTTATATTCATTTCCCTTGCGCTGTCTATGTATCTCATATCAGAGGGCGCCTGGGAAAAAGCTTCATGAGTATAATCAATACCAGAGTCAAGCACGGCAACAACAATGCCTTTACCGGTGTATCCGAGCTTGTTTGCAATTTGTGCACCGATCATATCAGCGCCTGTTACCATGGAGCTTGACTTAACGGTCTTTGTTTCGGGAAGTGCATATGTACCGGATACAAAAACGTTTTTAACGCCGTCAAGTTTTGCTATTTTTGCAATACTGCCATAATCAACGACAGCGGAAAATCCGTTAATAACGGTTGTGTAGTCATAACTGTTGCCAAACGATACGTTCGGAACGGCAGCTTTTACCGCAGCTTTTACATTGTTATGTGATCCCACAAGTGCGTTGTATGCAGCTTTTCCTTTGCTGGTTGCGGTGAAGTCCGATATATCGGCTCCTTTTGCTATGTCGAGGAGGGGATCGTCCTCAAGCTCGATTATAACTACAACACGGTCATTCTTTTTATATACTGTGTCTTTAACCGAATCGGCAAGAGCTTTGATTGCAGCCCTTACACCGAAGATGTCATCACCCGTCAGCTTTTTGCCTGTAAATATACTTTCATCAGCTGCATAAACGGTGCTAAAAGCAACAGAACTGATGATCATTAAAGCTGCGAGCAGTAGAGATAATAACCTTTTTCTGTGCATTTGCATCCTCCTATCAATAATTCATATCCGACGTAGCGTTTAGCAAAAGCAACACTTCGTGCGATATGGTGTAATTATTAATAAGGTAAAACTTTTCCGGTGGAAAGTCAATATAATAGAGTTAAAATTTACATGTAATTTATAATCATAAATTAACAATAATGCTAAAACAAAATAAAAACGCACCAACACGCGAGTTTTATAAAAAAAGTACCTATGAAAAAAATTCAAAAAAATAACGCCCCGTAGGGCGTATTTTAATTTGATATCTCAGCTGATTGAATACTTCTCTTTATATTCATTATAATAGCGTTCAAATGCGCTTGTTTTCATCGCTTTAAGGCTGGATAAGTATTCGTGCGTATCGAAAGAATCAGATTCAAGCTCAATGACAGCAACGGCAATATTTGAGCAGTGGTCAGCCGTGCGCTCAAGGTTTGTAATCAGGTCATTGAACACAAAACCCTGTGTGAGCGAGCAGTTTCCTGATGAGATTCGCGCGACGTGATGAAGTTTTAACTCATCGCACAGCCCGTCAATCATTTCCTCAAGCGGCTCGACACGGTAAGCAAGATCAATGTCGCCTTTTGTGAAAAGATTAACGCATATACTTACGATTTCCTGTACCGCGGAGATAAGTGTGTTAATTTCACGTTCCGCTTCAAAAGAAAATACAAGCTTCTTTTCATGCATTTCGCGCGCAACGTCCGCTATATTGACAGCGTGGTCGCTTATGCGTTCAAAATCCGATATTGTATGTAAAAACTTTGATAATTCTTTGTTTTGATCGTGCGACAGCTCTCTTACCGTCAGTTTGACAATATAAGAACCGAGCTTGTCCTCATATCGGTCAACGATGTCCTCGCGTAATTGTATATCCTGATATAATTCGTCTGTGAAATTATGGATAAGTTCAAGTGAAGATTTAAAGTTTAACTCAGCTTTTTCTGCCATTTCACAAATGGCTTTACGGCTTTGCTCAATAGCAAGCGACGGGTGCTCAATAAAGCGTTCTTCAAGGTTGTCAATTCCGTCTGTCTTTTCAGAACCGTTCCCGTTGCGGTCAGGTACTATAAAGCATGCCAACCGCTCAAGAAGACTTATGAATGGCATGAGGAGGATAAGCATAGCAAGCCTGAAGGCGGAATTGAGCGCGGCGATGCTGACCGTCGTCATTTGCGCATTTATAAAATTAAATTTTAATATGAGATTGGCGATATAAAAGACCGGTGCTAATATCAAAACCCCGAAAATATTGATAATAAGATATTCAAGCGCTGTACGTTTGCCGTTGACGCTGGCACCAATAGCTGAGAAAAGGACCGGGGCAGAAGCTCCAATTGCAATACCTAAAATAAGAGGGAATGCCATTGAAAAGCTGATTCCGCCTGATATGGACATAGCCTGAAGTATGCCGACTGCGGCTGATGAGCTTTGGATTATAGCAGTTATTGCAATTCCAATTAGTATACCGAGTATGGGATTTTCAAACACGGTGAGCAATCTTAAAAACATATCGCTCTCTTTAATAGATGAAACGGATGCGCTTATCTGCTGCATACCGTACATAATGATTGAAAACCCGAGCAGTATATCGCCTATGTGGTTTTTCGTTATGTTTTTACAAAACATTCGGAAGATAATTCCGATTAAAGCTATAAAACCGGTCAGGGTAGCTGTTGATAATACTTCTATCCAGCCGGAGCTACCACCAATGTCCGAAAGACATATAACCCATCCGGTGACGCTTGTCCCGAGAATTGAGCCAAGAATGATACCTGTTGCCTGACGAAGGCGCATCATATTAGAGTTGACAAAACCGACAACCATGACAGAGGTTGCGGATGACGATTGGATGATGGCTGTTACGCCGGTTCCAAGAAGCACGCCTCTCAGCGGGGTGCTTGACATTCTATATAATATTAACTCAAGCTTAGTTCCGGCAATTTTTTTTAATCCGCTGCCCATTTCGAGCATGCCGAAAAGAAAGAGTGCTATGCCGCCGAAAAGCGTTATAATATCAGCTATTCCCATAAAATCTGCCCATTTAAGATTATTATTGACTTTATCTTTCGCCCTATAACGTTACCGCCCCTGTGTAAAATTTAAGTTACTGGAATTGTGAAATAAATGTTAATAATGTACTGCTTTATATTATGTCGTCCCGCGTAATGTAAAATATGAAAAATGATATTACTATATCGTTTACTAACATGCAAAATATGGCTTTGGTTTTTGTGATACTATAGCTTTGTAATCATAGTTTTTTGAAATTTCTTCATGTTGACATAGATTTACCGTTAGGATATCATGGTAATATAAACGGCGTACATCATACGCCATAAATATTACGAAGGTGAAGTAAATATCATGGTTAAAAGAATCGGGAAAATAGCCAGAGCGGCAGCTGTTGCTTTTATGGCATGTGTCTTTACACTGACACTACTGGCAACATCGAATGCCGACCTTTATGCCGATGCGGACACATGGGGCTGGGCTGACGAGTACATACGCTATGTCATAAGCGAAGGTTTAATGGGCAGCACAGACGAGGATGAGCTTATCTTTAATGCAGGTGGCGCTGTGACGCGCGAAATGTTCATTACTGTTCTTTATCGGTTTGCTGATGAACCCGCAGCGATTGGTTTGTGTTCCTTTACCGATGCGGACCCAGACGCGTATTATTATACGGCACTTCGCTGGGCACAGCAGCATGGCATTGCGCGCGGACGCGGGGACGGCACATTTGGCGTCGGCGACACAATAACTCGCGCGGAAGCTGCGGCATTTTTATACCGCTATGGGGACTTCACCGGATATGACATAAATTTGGGCAATGTTGCAACACTCGATATGTTTACGGATGCGGAAGGCATTGCCGAATGGGCAGTTGAGCCGCTTTCATGGGCATGCAGCCACGGGCTTATGATCGGCGTCGGTGGCGGTAAAATTGACCCGAACGGCGGCCTAACAAGAGCTCAGCTTGCCACACTCATCTACCGCCTTGATGATATTTTCGTTGACTATTGATTACCGACTGATTGCGGATTAACTCATATAGAATAAAAAATCTCCGGTGCTTGTCGCCGGAGATTTTTTTATGCAGTTATATTTTTTGGATAGAATAAAACCGGTAACCCCGGTTCGGTGCGTTGATGAATATGAAAGAGCAGGTGTTATTTTATAAATTCGAAAAGCAAATCTGACTTTCCGGTGTTGATAACAAGGTCAGAAGATTCTTTTATGTTATACGCCTTAAAATATTCCTCCTCCATTGGTATCCATTTGTTTATGAAATCGGTGAAATTATCTTTGTTTCGCTCGGCTATGCGACGAAGCTGCTCTTCATATGTAATTGTGAGGAATATGCTCAGATCGCGTTTTATCGTTATATCAGGGCTGTTTGAATAGCTGCCCTCGATGAGCAAAAACGGTTCTGTCACAACCTCACGTGATGATGTAATTGCACCACACTGACAGTCGAAAACACCGTATTTTATGATATCGCCCGGACGCATGGTAGCGGCAGGCTCCGATATTTCACTGTTAAACCGCTCATAATGTATGTTTTTACCCGGCGTCGAAAGTCGCTTTTTTGTGCGAAGCGATGCGGGCAGGAAGAAATCATCCGTGTGGACAACACCGCAGCCATAAACGCAAGAGATTAGGTCGGCAAGTGTCGATTTTCCCGAGCTGCATCGCCCGTCGATTGTGACGACAGGGATGTAATCTATGCCTTTTTCTGCAAGAAGCGTATCAATAGCGGCGAAAACTCCGAGGAAAGGAGCATATTTTTCATGTATCACGCGGTAAGCCGGCGTGTATATGTTTGAATACTCAAGCGAATGGCGCGTCATCCCGCCCCCTTCTGAATAATACAAATCAAGCCAGCGTACCATTTCTTCACGTGTGATAGCAGGGGGAGCAGCGCCCTCGTCAATGAGTGCAAAAATAGCTGAAATACCTTCGCGGAAAGCGGCTTCACCGCCATAATTCAGCTTTGAACTTTCAACGAAAATGCGCATAAGCGTGTGCGCCGTAAGCCCATACGGAAGGGACGCAAGGTTAACCCGGCATGCGCCGCCGCCTATATATTCAATTGTCGGCACGGTGTCGGAGCGCTGTGTGCCCTCTATTTCCTCTTTTAATAATTCAAGAGCCGATTCTTCATCGCGCACAAGGTGACCGCCGCCGAAGGCGCTTTGATAAACGAGTTTGACAGCGTCTTTCGGCATCATAGCTGGGTATCGGTTAAAATGGTATTTTAAGCAGTCGCGTATATTCATGTTTATATAAAATAGTCACTTCCTTATTGATAATAACTTATATAACTCCGTGCGACATGAGTATAGAGCCATCTTTTATTTCAATAAGGCCGAAGGAACCGGTGACTGCGGCGCCGGGGTTAAAAAGTCTTATAGGACGCCCGCCTTTTGCATCAGGTATGTACTTTTCATACGCCTTATGTGTGTGGCCGAACAGCGCAATATCGGCGCCTTCTGCCGCCGCATTTTTTATAAGGCGTGCGGTGCCGAACTTGACACCGTGTTTATGACCGTGGCACAGGAATAGACGAACGTTATCAATGTCAAGCACAAGAGATGCGGGAGCTTGTGTTGATAATGCCTTATCACAGTTTCCGGCGACAGCGACGAAGCGGAGATTCTTGTAAAGCGGAGCCATCTCAAGAAAGTCATACGCGCCGTCCCCAAGATGTATAGCATAGTCGCTTGTGTCGGCGTGCATTGACAGTACTTGATTTATTACGTTGTTGTTGCCATGCGAATCGGAAAAAACAATTATTTTCATGTCAGGTGCCCCTCACAAAATTATAGTACATTTCTGCGTTATTCTCATATACTGAGATTGAATGACGGTTTCAGTGCGAAAAAAACGATAAAGGAGACAAATTATGAAAATTGACAAAAATGCAATCGATAAACTGTTAAAACAAAGCGATGATCAACTTTGGCGCACGCTGCAGATGATAGCATCTCTTAATGGCATAGACATGTCAAAGGTGTCGCGTCCTGCAAACATGTCAAAACTGCGCTCAATTCTTTCAAACCTTACGGACAATGATATAGGCAGAGCCGTCGAGATTCTTGAGTCATATAGGAAAAGCGGAAAATGAATGGCATTAATCCGGCAAACGAGGGCGCTGCCACCAGCACTGCGGCAACGGGGCTTTTTCGTGGGGTATTATCAAACCCCGCACTGCTCCGTGGATTACTGGCTGCCGGCGCTGCGCTTTTAAGTTCGTATAAATTTAAGGATCCGGGGAAATTAGGGTTTTTAGGTAAGTTAGATTTATCGTCAATCATCGGGTCGCTTCCACAACTTTTGCCACTACTGATGCAGATGGTGTCCGGGAGCGCATCGGGGGAAGAAAAACATGACGGTGCACTTGCTGCATCGTCTACAGCGGTCGATGATAACAACCAGAGCGATGTTAAGACAAGCGATGTAGATAATTCCGATTCAAATATTGATGACATACTGGCTGCATTTGCGCCGAGCAAAGGAAGAGAAGAGTCAAATACAGAGGTCAGGTCAGGGCAACTGAACACATTCCCTGAAGCGCAGCCAGCAGCGTCGATATTTGACAGACACAGTCACAATGAGCGTCAGCTGCGACGCGAAAGGCTTATCGAAGCAATAAAGCCATATCTTTCTCCGTCCCGGCAGATAGCAGCGGATACAATGATTCAAGTCTCTCGTATCGCCGATTTATTTGGCGGAAGTTCATAGGAGGGAAGAGTCATGTACGTCAGAAATCAAAATAGCAGGCGAATAAGTGATATCCGCATTCCCGATTCATACAACGGGAATGCTATACCGCGGACAAATATATCGCAGATGACGGATGAGGAGGCTTTGCGCACAGCTGAGGAATCATTTCGCCGCGGATATGTGTTCGAAGATATGCGGCATCAGGAATATCCGGAGAATCCACTACATAACTTCGACTTTGACAGTGACAACAACGTCGAAGATGATATTACGCAAGACTCCGAATCCGGGGTGCTGGCATCAGATGGTGTTGACAGAAGTGCCGGCGGGGAAGCGATTGCTGCCATGAGCAGCCACGCGCCACCTCCTCCGCCAACATCAAAACCAGTGCATACACACCATCCGCATCCCCACCACGGACGCCCGGGATTTTTAAGGCAGCTCAACATCGGTACGGAAGAGCTGATTATTGCGGGAATTATCTTGCTCTTACTCTGGAACGGTGCCGATATTGATCTTATACTCATGCTGGCAGCTTTACTCTTCTGTTGACTTAGTATATATAGAATACGCCTGCATAAAGCTTTCGTTAATTTTATAATACAGCTCCGGTTTTGACTTCAGTCCTGTCGGGTAATAATCGTCTCCAACTATCTCAAGCGTGAATATTATACGGCAGCCTGAGGTGTCGGGGACTATTTCAAGTGCCAGAATATGCCCGGTCATCCGGCAAAGGTATTCGGCAAACATTATATCCGCAGCAGCGTAACCAAATATGTCGGAAAAACTTAAAAGTGACGTCGTTCTATGAACGAGAGGGAGGTGCTGCTCCGTCCTGCATGACGTAGTTATTATAATACGGTCGCGGGAGTCATATATTCGCATAACGGTTTTATCGTCAGCATGATGCCCGCACGCTGCTAATATTGCGCATAAAAGGAGGTGAAAGCTGTTAATTTCCATATAAACTAAACTTGTTTCCGTTACGGACTTATCATATTCAAGAGTCAGGGGACAGTTGAAACGCCGAAAACAGGGAAGAACAAGGTCACGGAAGCATGTTATTGACGGAATGAGCGGATATAATATCTTCTCGCGGAACTGAGGGGGGATGATATTAATATTCAGTAGCTTTTCATAAAGCGATGTCAGTTGGCGTGAATTTGCAGGTGTTATACCTGATTCACAGCATATCTCGTTTATACATTTTGAAATTTCAGAATATGAAATATTATCTTTTTTGATGTGTAGAATAATGCCGGATAAAGGATAAATGCGGCACAGTCCTATCTCGTCAATCGATGTGAAGCTAAAAAGCGCACACTTACAGCTGCCAAGAGAGACCGGCAGCATAGCTGAAGGTGCACCTGAGCTGCGTGCGCGATTATATTCGTCTATCCCGGATTTATCCATATATGCGGTAATATTTTGGCCGATTGATGCGGCGGCGCATTTTTGTTGCGCCGCCGCATTCATGTGTATGATTGTGCCATTTTCATCAGTTAGGATAAGCGGCAGGCTGTCATTTAAATCTTTATACATCTTATCGCTCTCACTCGTATTGCAACTACATTATTTTGAATTTGAATAATGTATTATCCATGCTGTCTTATGTCATATATCCATCATCCTAAGCTGTCGCTTGATGAAGGATTTGTTTCTTCATTTGTTGATTCTGTCCCCGCCGTGGTATCCGGTTCTTCTTCGCCAGTCGTTTCTGTTTCGGTATCAACAGGACCGGTTGTTTCTTCAGTTGTCGGCTCAGTTGTTGTTTCCTCTGGCCGGGTTGTCTCTTTTGTTTCTTCATGTGTTGTTTGTGGCGGAGATGTTGTTGTTTCTTTTGGTTTATCTGTATCTTTTTCTTTAGGTTTTGTTGTTTCACTATCTTTATCTTTTGTTGTTTCACTTGTATCTGTGGCGTCACTGTTGTCTTCGCTGCCATTATCATAAACAGAGCGGTCAGGCGGGGTTATTATGTGGTATCCGTAAACCCCACATGCGATAAGGGCATCGATTGCATCATTTTGCTCATCAAGTGAAGTGCCAGATATCAGATAGCGAAGTCCGTAGAGTGTAATACTGCCCTTGATTGATGATGCAGAGCTATATATTGAGTCGTAAATTGATGTCTGAGGGGTAGAATTACCACCGGTGTCTGCATCGTTTGCGGCAGAATCAGTTTCCGTTTCGCTGCCCTCTGCTTCTTGTTTTTCATCATCTTTTGGCCGCGTCCACATTATATCCTGTGTGTCGACAGCCATAAACCCTGTTAGCTTCGCAACTGATGCGAGAGTTTTCGACATGTCGTTGTTTGCATAAACAGAAGCGGGAAGCGCGATGCCGATGTGCAGTGAGCCGCAAAGCCCGTCAAGCTTTTCAAGAAAATCAAGAAGGCCAGCTTCGTCGTCGATTACACCACCCGTGCAAGGTATTCCGATGAGTAAAACTTCATCAACACCAAGCACACATGCTTCTGTAATCAGCGCCATTTCCATTGAAAGTGTTGCTTCGGCAAGAATCGGATCGTCTATGTAGTATGATGTCAGGTAAAAAACCGCGGTGACTTTCGGATTTTTGGAGTATCGTTTGCCGATTCGTTCGGCTGATGAAATAATATCTTCAAGCTTCGGTAAATTATCGGTAGCACTGATACGTGAAAGTTTAATAGCAGCATCCGAAAGATAATTGAGCGTGCCGTCACTTTTCAGCAGTGTAACGGTAACAGAATTATAACCGGATGCAAATAAACGCTCCATTTCTGCGTCAATTATATCAATTGTACAGCCGGTGTCAATTATATATCCGATGTCAAGGCAGCCCGAACGCAAATCAGGAGCGCCGCGTGCTATGTCGGAAAGACCGTTGCCTTCTCGCTCGGTGTCAGCTGTTGTATCACCTGAAAAATAGTCAGTGCCGGCAACAGAGTCAGCTTTTTTCTTCAGGTAATTGCCAAGCATTATTGTGCCGGTAATACAGACAATGACAAATACTATGATGATGACTACTGCGGAATTTAACTTCCTGTAGCGTTTGCCACGTCTCGGGCGGCGTCTCGGCCGCCGTCCGTTAATTTGTACGGGGGCGCGATACAATAGCTAACTCACCTCCTCGCGGGAAAACAGTCAACGGGTAAAACCTATGTTTTTATGTTTTATTTAATGTTACTTTTTGTAACTGGTCAGGTAATCAAAGGTCAGCTCATCATAAAGAGGTTTTTTAGTCACCGGTAGTTCTTTGGCGTGTGAGCTTACCTCTTCTTTGAACTTAGATACAAGGTATGATTCCTTAAAATCATCGAAATTATTGACGACATAGTCAGGGTCAATCTCGCAGCGCTTGATTATGTGGTAACCTAAATGGCTTTCGACGATGCCGCTTATCTCACCGACACCAAGGGCAAATGCAGCATTCTCAAACTCCTCAATAAGCTCCCCGTGCGTGAAATAATATCCGTCGGGATTGGATACCATGTTCATATCTTCACCATATTTTGCAACAAGCGTATCAAAGTCGACACCTGTCGATGCGCTGTTGAGAGCTTCTTTTGCCTTTGCATAGTTATCAGCGGGGTTTTCGCCTTCGTCATTTAAAATTAAAATCTGCTTTGCGTGGCAAAAACCTCCGTTTATGATGTAATTAAAAACAGTTTCATCGTCGGAGGGGATGGTACCATTTTCAATCATCGCATGGTAAAGTCGTGTCTGGCACTCAAAATATTTCATCGTATAGCGGAAAACACTGTCGTTCATGTATGCGGATTCAATGTTTTGCAAATACTCGTCAACTCCGCCAAACTGGTTTTCAATGTAGTCGATGACAGTATCATTCACGGCGTTTATTACGCTTTTACCATCTGGGTCAATATCATACTTTAGGCAAAGGTCAAATGTCGCAGCACAGTCTGCTATCGACTCAATGATGGATGCGCGGATTTCTTCAAGCTCCGCTGCTTTAGTTGCATTTGATTCAATATCATCCCAATATGAATTATCGCCACCATCATACTGGTTTTTATAATTCATGAAATAATAATAGTAAAGTTCAAATGGAACTTCATAATCGCCTATTGTCATTACGACACGAAGGTCGTCACTTGTGCTTTTGGGGATGACTTTTTCATATTTATCGCCGCAAGAGTAAAGCATAAGTGACATTATGGATATTAAAAGTGAAAAAGCAAATGTGATGCACGCAACCTTTATAAAAGCCGTTATTTTTATTCTACGGCGAAAGATACTATGTTTTATCTTCATATATTTGTCTCCCCATATGTAGCGGGCACTGACTGCCGATTTTTCTACATCTATAATAATACTACATTACGACTGTGAATGGAATCCTAAAACAAAATTATATGAAAAATTAATTTTTTTCATATAAACTATTATCAATATAGCTCTTTGTTTCATTTTAAAAGTATTTACCCGCAGGCTTTATACAAAATCAGTTAAATACAATTATTTAAAATATAAATTATATAAGCCTTGTTTCTTGCAAACAACTTAATATAGTGATATAATCGGCAAAGTAGTAAAGGAATAGCAATATTATTTTGAGTATTGCTAACCTTTTAGTTTTGTTGCGGAGGGATTTTTTGTGCAAGAAAAGTATGTGATGGTCGAGCTTGGCAAGTTGATAAAGGATTTTTCGCTCGGCATCGCTTATATGCCGGAAGACGGCGAGAAAAGAGAAGTGACGATTGCGGAGGTCAACAGACCCGGGCTGCCGTTTGCCGGATATTTTGAGAGTTTTGAGCCTGCCCGTATTCAGCTTGTCGGCAATGTTGAACAGAAATTCCTCCAGGGAATGGATCCTGCGCAGCGGAAAACAAATCTGATAGAATTTTTTTCGCGTCATCCTGTCGCTGTCATAATAACAAGCGGCAATGAGCCGCTCCCGGATATGGTTGAAATCGCCTCATATTACGAGGTTCCGCTTCTTCTGACAAAAAGCAGGACAAGTGAGTTTATGGCGGCGCTTATTGCATCGCTAAACGTGTATCTTGCCCCGAGAATAACGATACATGGCGTCTTGATTGAGGCATACGGCGAAGGCGTTTTGATTTTAGGGGATAGCGGCATTGGTAAAAGTGAAACGGCAATTGAGCTTGTCAAGCGTGGTCACCGTCTAATTGCCGACGACGCTGTTGAAATAAAGCGCGTATCCGCCGTATCGCTTGTCGGGTCGGCACCTGAGTTGATACGCCACTATATTGAGCTTCGTGGCATTGGAATCGTCGATGTCCGCCGCATTTTCGGTATGGGCGCCGTAAAAGATACGGAAAAAATCGACATGATAATCAAGCTCGAAACGTGGGTTGATGGTAAAGTTTACGACCGGTTCGGTCTTGATACGGAATATACCGATATTCTTGGTATAAAGGTACCGACAACAACGGTTCCTGTCAAGCCGGGACGTAACCTCGCCATTATCATAGAGATAGCGGCGATGAACAACCGCCAGAAGAAGATGGGTTACAATACGCCTGAGGAATTCAACCGGCGGCTTATGGAGCTGGTGAATGGCGGCAGTGGAAACTAAATCATAAATGGTTTTGGTATAAATAAAATAATAAGCTAATTTGAAGAAATACGCATATAATTATAACCCGTATCTCTGTTATATCGGGGCAGCTTATGCTGCTCAAAAGGTGTCTTACGGTATCCTCTCTTTATATGTAAAATCCGGTCTTGCTACTTTGGGTTGACTTTCGATAATAATGAATATTTATTCAACGCTATTCATTTTATCCGCTGATAAGGCTCACTGACAGCAGCGCTATGTGCTTAATAAGATAATACCAGATTAAATATTCTTTTTCTTACATTCTTGTGAATGTAGCATGACGCTTGTCTCATTTAATTTGTGACAGTGTAATATGTATATTGTAATATTTATTTATTAAAATATCTATTTCGGAACTTGACTTGATATAGCTCTCGTGGTATCATAATCATACCACACATGTTTTAATGTGTGCAAAATAAAAAAAATCCCGTTACAGAGTAGGCGCGCGCGCGTAAAGTGTCGGTGAGACGGGGAGTTGCTCACCGAACGAAGAATTTTTATAATTCGCGGTGCGCACGCCGCATCCCGCTGTTGCATGATGAAGGCTGTTTATATTTTAGTGCCTCCCTATGCGGCAAGGACTGTATGGGGAGGTGTGTTTTAATGAATGGAACAGGTGTAAAAAAAGAACTTTCACTTTTTGGCGACATTCGCGTTATGTGCTTTGCCGCCATGCTTGTTGCGCTTTCAATCGCAATTGCAGCTTTTTGCAAGGTTTATTTATCATTCGGCGCTATCCGTGTAACATTTGAAAACCTACCGATACTTTTGTCCGGCGTCCTTTTCGGGCCGCTTGTCGGAGCGGCGACCGGCGTTACGGCGGACATAATAAGCTGTATTATTGCAGCAAACCCCATAAGCCCCATTATAACTGTTGGTGCCGCTATGGTTGGTGCTGTGTCAGGTACTTTTTCGCATTATATTTTCAAAAAATACAGTACCACGCGCGTGTTTGTGTCAACTCTTGCAGCACACGTTCTCGGTTCAATGCTAATTAAATCAGCGGGGCTTATGATATATTATAATTTCCCGTTTGAGACTATCATTTGGCGTGTTCCGCTGTATCTTTTCATATGGGCGGTCGAGTCTTCACTGATTGCCGTCCTTCTTAAAAACCCTATTATTCTGCGCGTTGCAGATATCCGCAGGCAGACGAAATAGTGTTTTAATATAGCGGAAATTATCAAATTATACTTAAAGCAATAAGCAAATTTAAAAAGGCAAGAAAATGACATATAAAGAAGCGCTGGAGTATATTCACTCCATCGAGTGGCGCGGAAGCCGCCCCGGGCTTTCGCGCATACGTGAACTTTGCGCCGCAATCGGTAATCCGCAAAAGAATCTTTGCTTCGTGCACGTTGCCGGTACAAACGGCAAAGGCTCTTTTTGCGCAATGCTTGAATCCGTTTTACGTGCATCGGGGCATAAGACAGGGCTTTTCACATCGCCTTATGTCAAAACGTTTCGCGAGAGGATGAGAGTAGGCGGCGAAAACATAACGGAAGAAGAACTAACATCAATCATAGAATTCATAAAACCTTTTGCAGACTCAATGGCAGACCTGCCGACAGAATTTGAACTGATAACGGCGGCTGCCTTTGAATATTTTCGCCGCAGCAGGTGCGATATTGTCGTCCTTGAGGTAGGCATGGGCGGGCGTCTTGATTCAACAAACATAATTGATCCGCCGGAACTTGCAGCAATTGGCGAAATTTCGCTTGACCACACATCATTTTTAGGCTCAACAATTAATGCAATAGCCGGCGAAAAGGCGGGCATAATAAAAGATGACTCACCTGTGCTTTTTTATGGCACAGACAAAGAAGCGTATTCTGTAATAGAATCGGCGGCGAAAAATCACGGCTGTGAATTCCGCACGCCCGATTATGATGCGCTATTTGTCAAAAAATCGACGCCGCACGGCTCTATATTCGATTATAAGGAAATGCGGGACGTGAAAATCCCGCTTGCGGGGCTTTATCAGCCTAAAAATGCCACAGCCGTCATTGAAGCTGCGCAAATGCTTGCAGCAAAAGGGTGGAATATAACAGAAGAAACAATAAAAGCAGGCCTTTTATCTGTCAGCTGGCCCGCAAGATTTGAGCTTTTACGAGAAAATCCGATAATAATTTTTGATGGCGGGCACAATCCTCAGGGTGTTCGCGCCTGTGCCGACAGCGTGGCAGCATATTTTGGCACGGGACGTTGTGTAACAGTTCTGACCGGCATAATGAAAGATAAAGATACGGACGTCGCGGCGTCCGTCATATCGGAAATGGCGGCGTCGGTTTATACCGTGACGCCGGCAAATGCCCGCGCGCTGTCGGCTGCCGAGTATGCAGTAAAATTTAGAGAACATAGCGTGCCTGCCACGCCTTGTGAAACAGTTGGCGACGGCGTGCGCGCTGCAGTAGCGGATGCTGTCGCAAACAACCGCCCGCTTATCATAAATGGTTCATTATATCTTTACGAGGAAGCGCTGCGCGAGCTTGATATTGTGTGCCCGAAGTCTTAAAATATATATTGCTATGTGCCTTTTTTATAATGCCGCAGAAAGCATTTATACTAAAAAACGCACGCAATACATAACAACCGATAATTAATCATCAAAAAAATAGTCATAACCGTTTTATGCGGAGACGACGCTGAAATGAAGAAAAAGTATTTATATAAAATCACTATGCTTATTGTGCTCGCCATCATCCCGTTTATCTCAGCCTGCGGCACAAAAGACAGCAATAGTTTATCATATAAAATAATGACATTTTTAGGTTTTGACATGCACGATTATGAAAACGAGGTGCAAGGCGCTCCGATTTCTTCAGATGATGAGAGATATGACGAAATCGTTTCTATCGTGCGTATGCTTGTTTCCGATTCTGCATCAATAGCTACATTTGAATCCCCGCGTGAAGCTGCAGCCGGCAATGCGGACGCGATACTCAGCTATATGCTGAGTGAAAATTACTCTGCATATACTGGCAACTTAGAACTTATTTCAAAGGCGAATGAAGCGTACCCGCAGTACAATATAACAACACTTATACCGGTAGAAGATTTTGAAAGCGTCGTTTATAAGTACTTCGGCGGTGACGAAAGTGTTAAGAATAAAAGCAGCGTGCGCTTTACTTATCTGCCGAAAGTCGGAGCATATACAACGACCGGCGCCATTCCGACAAAGCTTGCCGATATCGACGTTATACTTTGCTATGAAACTGAAAACACCTACCGTATTCGCTTCCGGATTTTGTATGAAGGGCAGACGTCGCCAAAATATGATGCAATGCTGATAAAGCGCGACGACGGCACAATGTATATGCGTTTTCTCCGTGAAATAGAGGAGAGCACAAGCGACACAGGATCGGCAGCAAAGTGACATTTACAATAGAAGCTGAATACAAAAATAAATAAAATAGCGCCTGATGGATGTGCCATCAGGCGCTATTCGCATAATGTCAGCTTACTTTTTCTTAAACATATTAGATATAATTTCAATAAGCTTGAATTTTACGACATAGCGGGCGTTGTTTGTTTCCGTTATGATTTTGTACTGTGACGGGGTAAAGCCTGCTTCAATGAACATTGCTTTCTCAGAAACGGAGCCTTTGGCGATTGCCGGTTGTGTGCATATTTTCGGGAAAAGGACGCACCACCAGTTCTCGCCGTCGCCTTCGCCTATGACAATGCGCAGCGACGTGTAATCTCCTGCCGGAAGCGTTATGTTTTCGTATCTTTTCTCAGGGTAATATTCTGTTGTCAGCGTTGTCTTTGTTTCATAACCAAAAGCACCTGCAACACTCGACGCTACCTCATTTATCGCATCAAGTGACGAGAGTATAGCATCTTCCGCTTCTTTTTTTGTTTCAGCGTCGGCGACAACATCGGCAACGGTGTCAAGCACGGCGTCGCGTACATCAAGTTTTAACGCTTGATCGGCATCTGTGTTTGAATTGGCGATGACATGCAACCGTATGATATTATCATAAAGGTCAAAATCGTCAGGGGAGGGTATGAATGAATATAAAGCCGATGCCGCTAATATGGTTATGCATATAATAAGAATTTTCTTCATATGTCAAAATCTCCTTTACCGGTCACGAGCTTATAAAACGCTCTTTTATTATGTTCTTTCAATCAGATTATCGGCGAGATTTTGACGATTTATTCGGTATGACGCTTATAATTACCAAAATTATGAAATAAAACACGCCGGAACTGCGTGGTTCCGACGTGTTTTATTTTAAACTTTGTGTCTTATGCTTTTTTCAGTATTAAAACGCTTACCGAATAGGACGGGGCAGAATAAACGAAGCATTGTGAAGCTCCGTCAGCTTCAAGCTCAACATCCGATATGTTCGTCGGGGAGTCAAATGAGTTTTTGTCATCAGCCGAGCCGGATATGCGATGAATCTTGTATTTGCTTTCAACTGGGCAGTCAAGAGTTATCGTTATGTCGTCAGGCTTATCGGAGAAGTTGACGGCTTTTATGATAATGGTGTCGTTTTCCGCGTCGTCAAGGGCAACGGCAGATACTGTGGTATAAGAAGCGACTGTGTATTCGCCGACAAGCTCACCGTTTATGTAGAGCTTGCCGCCGATGGGCGTCACTTCACACTTAAACGTGTTGTATTCGCCATATTTAAGCGATACAGGCACGGGCGCTGTGAATCTCTGACCCCAGCGCATATGTCCATCCTTCACATACGATTTTCCGTCTTCAATTATCCAGCTTATGCCCTTGTACTGCATGAAAGCAGGCATGTCATCACGGATTTCGGATTCCGGACGTTTTGAGGTGTGGATACCGAAGTAAAGGGGTTTACCTTCCTCGGCAAAAGCCTCGACTTCATAAGTATAATTTTCAGTGCCGTCGCCTTTTATTGTTATGAAGCAGTTAGAATAAAATTCCTCAGCGCGCCTTGGATTATCGGCTAAGCCAGGAGGAAGCTGATCCTCCGTTGCCTTTGTCGTTTCGAACTCATCGCCGTTAACATTGACACCGCCGATTATGCTGTCGGCAAATTCAATCGGCTTGCCGTTGTAACGAGCGTTTCTGTATTTTACGCCGGGTCTGCCGATGATGGACGGTGCGCCGCAGTACGGACGATAAATGCGCTCGCCCTCGTATTCTGTCGTGAGCACATCGGTTCCGCGGTGGTTAGCGAAGAGCTTCCAGACATAATAGCTTGGTATGCCGTAAGACTGGTGGTTATTGAATACGAGGAGGTTCGGATCCCATGATTTATAATGGACATTTTCGAAGAGCGGCGCGTAGCTTGCGAGTTTTACAATGTCCTGATTCTTCTCGAGCCCGACCATGAACATCGCTTCGGCAACGGCGGCACGCAAACGGGCGTTATAACCACCGCTTGTGACGGCAAATTCACCGACGAAAATCTCAGGACCGCTTCTCGGATAACTATCATAACGATCCATGTTTTCAGCGAAGAATTCGGGAGTGTTGTAGAAGTGCTCGTCGACTATCTCTGTCGGTAGGCCGTCACGCTCTGTATGCGTGTTGGATATGAATTTTAAGTGCGGGTAAAGAGCTTTCAGCTCACGGTAGAATTTTTCGTAGCGTTCATTGTATTCGGGACCCCAGTTTTCATTGCCTATTTCAACATATGTCAGCTTAAACGGGGCGGGGTGACCCATAGCCGCGCGCAGGGAGCCCCATTTCGTTGAAACGCTGCCCGTTGCGTATTCTATTGCATTTTTAGCTTCTTCAAGAAGCTCGCGAATATAGTCGTCGCTGAGGAATGACGGACAACGAGCCTGGCATGTCATGCCGCAGTTGAAAACGTACATCGGCTCAAGGTCGAGATCCTCGCATATCTGCAGGTATTCATGGAAGCCGAGGCCGTTCGTTGTGCGGTAGTTCCACAGGTTCCAGTGAGTCGGGCGCTCCCAGACAGGTCCGACTGTCTTTGAAAAGCGCATCATTGACTCAGTTGTGAAGCCTTCTACAATGCAGCCGCCCGGGAAACGAAGGAATTTCGGCTTCATATCGCGCAGAAGTTTCATGAGGTCCGTACGCATGCCGTGGCCGTTATATGTATCGGCGGGCATGAGCGAAGTAAACCCGAAGCGCACAGCACAAGCCTTTTTCGCGCGGATGACGAATATGGCGTTGTGGTCGGTGCCGGATGAGACAAATCCTGCATTATATTTAGCGTAGCCGGAGTCAGCTATTGTGAAATCCTTGCTGAAGTAAACAGCGCCGTCGCGGCTCTCAACTGATACGGTTACATCAGCCTTGCCACCGACGCCTTTTGCAAACATGTAGAAATCATAGCCCTTGCCGGCTTCAACTGAAACACCGACAAAGCCTACATTGTAGATTCTGCCACCTTCATTGAAAGTAACGTCAAGCGCGGCTCTTCTTTTTATGTTGAGTGTGTCAGAGTAATTGAGCGTCATCTCAGCGCCCTCGGCATACCACGCCGGTATGTCCGTCGGCGCAAGTCCTGCGTCGTCAATCCACTGCTGTTTACCTTCACCGCCGTATATTTCGCAGACCCAGCCCGTCGGGGATGTGAAGACCTTCTTGTCCTCGGAATACTTACATCCATCAGGTACGATGGAATCTTCAAATGAGCGGTTGCGTATCAACTCGGGATAAAGACCACCATCAGCGCTTCTGTTTATGTCCTCGAAAAACAGACCATAAAGGTGCGGCGCTATGGGGAACCGTTTTTCTTTAGTTTTTACATTAATCTTACCCATGCGTTTGAAATCCTTTCAACTTTGCGCTACTGCGGCGTTTTTTTTATTATCGGCAGTTAATTTTACTACCCCTTTGAGTTTACTATATCAAACCGCTACTCGTAATGCAAGATTACCTATTGATAACATCGTTTGCGCAGGAAAAATCGGCATTATAACGAAAAATATATCAAATTTTTAGATAAATTAACGCAGAAAAAGCTCCGCTCATTTATTGAACGGAGCTTGATTATGCTTTATCAACACGTACTATATGCCCAAAATTGCTCAAAATACGCCATTAAGCATTATTGCGGCGTCTGAATATAAGCGCGCATACAAGGGTGGCCACATAGACGACGGCGGATGTGGCGATTATGACGTTGCCCGTTTTGGCATAGAGCGTTTCTGTGTTGCGCGGGGCAACATTAAAAACAAAATACGTTCTTTCACCGTTTTCTGTCGCGGAGAGAACGTCACCTCCCGGCGATATAACGCATGATATGCCGGTGTTTGCCGAGCGCACTATGTAACGATCTGTTTCAACAGCGCGCAGTACAGCTTGCGCGACGTGCTGCCGCAGTGCTACGGTGCCATCAAACCACGAGTCATTTGTCGATATGGCAATTACCTCAGCGCCATCCCGCACGGTGTTGACTGACAGGTTCTCATAAATTGAGTCAAAACATATAAGCGAACCTATTTTGCCGTATGGTGTGATGTGAATAGCAGAATCAACACCGGGGTAAATCGGGTCTTTTGTCATAACTAAGTCCGCGAGCGGCGGGACAACAGCTTCAATAAACTTTTGCAAGGGGATAAATTCGCCAAACGGCACAAGGCGGCGTTTATAATAAATATTATCCGTGATTATGCCATCATCAGGCGTTACCTGTATTATAACGTTATATTCAAGCGCGCTTTCTTTATAAGCGGAATCTTCACGCCAAAAAGTACCGACAAAAATAATAACACCGCTTTCTTTTGAAAGATCTTCGAGCGATTTATATAACGCTTTATTATTTTTACTGTTGATGTAATACGGCAACGCTGTTTCGCTCCAAAGCACAATGTCGGCTCCTTCCGACGCTGCTTTTTTCGTTAAATCCCCGTATATATCCATCAGCCGGTTGTAGTTTTTATTATTCCATTTTTCCTTTGAAGAAACATTGCCTTGTATTACGCCGACTGATATTCTCCTGTCGCCCGGATCGTCCTGTCGTAAACAATAAACGACAGTGGATAAGAGCATGTTTGATAAAAATATCAAAAGGGCAAGCGCTGCCGCTGAAAAAGCACGCATCATACGAGGTGACACATTTGATTGCGGTTGCGATACATCTTTTGAAGCTTTTGATTTGTTTTCAGCCGGCGGGCATATAAACCGATATGCGGCAAGCGCTATTGCAGCCCCCGTCGCCGCGATAGCAAATGATACGGCATATGAGCCGAAAAGGGCGGCGGTTTGTATAAGTGATGGCAAAAAAGCCTGCCCGATTGCAAGGCGTCCCCACGGAACCCCCGCCCATGTCAGCGTTTGCATCCATTCAAGTATTATGTAAAGTGCGCCGAAGTATAGCGGTGTTAAAAGCGAAGGGGAAGTGCCGCCGTGCTGTGATAGCGGACGCAGGCGCAACATGAAGGCGAAGATGGGCGATAAAAACATTGAAACGACAGCCTGCAGAAGTGAAAGTCCGAGCCACGAAACAAGAACGACAACTGCCGCGTCACCTTTAGTCAAACCGGTGAACTCAAGCGGATAAAGGCTGAGAAGCCAGTGAAAAACGGTTAAATAGTAAGGGTAAAAATAAGAAAAACCGAGAAGAAGGGTACGGCGAACAAAACGCCATCCCTTATCTTTCCCGGTATAAGCATATTTAAATAGCGTGAAAACAAACGGTGCAAGAGTTATCCACTCGAGCACCGATGGCAGGATGTATGAAACGGTAAGTCCGGTCAGCACACCTGATATGGCGGCTGTAATGCTAGCGGGAAGTATAAAAGACCGCTTACCCTTGCCGCGTATATTTTGTTGCAGCATGCATCCTTTCCTTTTAATCTATAATTTATCAGATTATTTTATCTAATATTATCAGATTATCAGCGGAATTCGCGCATAAAAGGCGCTTTCGTGGGTGAAAGTGAAATCACGCGCCCGCGAAGGTATGAAAGCGGACTTGCTTCATCAATATTATGCGAAAAAACAATTTTATATGCCATAAGCGCCTGATTTTTATAACCAGCGGCTCGGTCGGCGGCATTTTTGCCGTATTTGCCTTCGCCAAGAAGCGGCCACCCGGCGCTTGCCATGTGAGCGCGTATCTGATGCGTGCGCCCGGTGACAAGCTCTACTTCAAGAAGCGACAGCGGACCCGTCTCGCTCACTGTTGTTTTCAGGACACGGTATTTCGTTATGGCAGTCCGCCCGCCAGGTACGGGGTGGTCGAAAATTTTCACGGTGTTAGCCTTTGCGTCTTTGCGTAAGAAGCCTTTCAGCGTGCCCTCGCGCGGCGTGGGAATACCGTGTACGACGGTGAGATAATATTTTGACAAAAAGCCGTCGCGTATGAGTCTGTTCATCTCGCGGAGCGCTGCGGCGTTTTTTGCTGAAATCACAAGCCCGCGCGTATTGCGGTCAATTCGGTTGCAAAGCGCAGGAGCAAAGCTGTTCTCCTTTGCCGGGTCATACTCACCCTTTTGATAAAGGTATGCCTTTATGTGGCCGATGAGCGTGTTTGAATCAGATGAGGCTTCGCCGCCAATATCGCCTGAGTGAACGAGAACCCCTTCGGGTTTGTCGCAGATGATGATGTTTTCATCCTCATAAACGACTGATAAATGCGGTTTTATAGAGGAAAGCTCAAAAGCACCTGCTTCTGCACCGAAAAACTCATCGCTGATGTAAAGTTCAACAACATCGCCAGGTGCGAGCACAAGCGACGGGTTAGCGCGCCGCCCGTTTACTTTTATCCTTTTTGTGCGTATATATTTATACAGAAGTGATGCGGGCATTCCTCTTGTTGTTTTTAAAACGAATTTATCAAGCCGCTGACCGCTGTCGTTTTCTGTGACGGTAAGTGATCGCATTAAATCGTGCCGAAAATCCTGTCGCCGGCATCCCCAAGTCCCGGCACTATATATTTATTCTCGTTGAGACACTTGTCCATTGCTGCGATGAATATGTCAACATCAGGATGATTTTTGCTGACATATTCGACGCCTTCCGGCGCACCGACAAGGCACATCAGCTTAATATTGCGGCAGCCGGCCTTTTTCAGAATGTTGATGGCGTCAGAGGCGCTCCCGCCTGTTGCGAGCATCGGGTCTGTCACGATAGCAAGACGTTCGGATATATCTTCCGGCAGTTTGCAGTAATATAAAACGGGCTGGTGAGTCTCATGATCACGGTAAAGCCCAATGTGACCAACCTTTGCGGCAGGCTCTATTTTTAAAAATCCGTCGGCCATGCTGAGTCCGGCACGCAGAATCGGTACAACGGCAAGTTTTTTGCCGGATATCATCTGCGCTTTCATCGGTGCGATAGGTGTTTCAATCACGACGTCCTCAAGCGGAAGGTCGCGTGTTATTTCATATGACATGAGCATTGAAATTTCGTATAAAAGCTCACGGAACTCCTTAGTTCCTGTGTTTTTGTTGCGCATTATTGTCAGTTTATGCGTTATTAGAGGATGATTGATTACATGTAACATCACTAAATCCGGCCGCTTTTGGCGGCTTGTCCTTTCCGAAAATGGAGGTTATTTGGCCTTTGTATTTTGCCTTATTCCCTAAAGTATTATATCCCTGGGGAAGTGCCAATTCAAGTGGAAATGCTCGATTTACCGCATTTATCAGAAAATTTCGTCTAAAATACATAAATATTTGCTTATTATTTTCTCAATGTCCTATTGGGATGTCATTTACATCGGTGGCATCATATGATATAATCACCAGCATATTAAAGAATAATTCCGACATCGTTTAAATTGCAATAAATATTACAGGTGATTATTATGAAAAAACTGCGTGCTGGAATAGTTGGTGCGACAGGCATGGTCGGACAGCGTTTTGTTGCGCTTCTTGAAAACCACCCATATTTTGAAATATCCGTACTTGCTGCAAGCGAGCGTTCGGCAGGCAAGACGTATGCCGAAGCTGTCGGCGGGCGATGGCGTATCGATGTTCCGATGCCGGACAGCGTAAAAGATATGATAGTGCTTGACGGCGCTGATGTTGAAAGTGTTGCCGATAAGTGTGACTTTATATTCTGCGCCGTATCGATGGGAAAGGATGAAGTACGCGCGCTTGAAGAAGCTTATGCTAAAACAGAAACACCTGTCGTATCAAACAACTCCGCAAATAGGTATACCCCGGATGTACCTATGCTTATACCTGAGATAAACGACTCTCACCTTGACGTTATTGCTTATCAGAAAAAGCGGCTTGGTACAACCCGCGGTTTCATATGTGTAAAACCCAACTGCTCAATACAAAGCTATGTTCCGCTCCTAACGCCGCTTCTTAAATATACACCGACACGTGTTATCGTATCGACATATCAGGCTATATCCGGCTCAGGGAAGAGTATTGACGAAGTTCCGGAGATGCACGACAATGTAAAGCCGTATATATCAGGCGAAGAGGAAAAGAGCGAGCGCGAACCGCTGAAGATATGGGGAGCTGTCGAAGGTGGACTTATCGTTGATGCGAAAAAGCCAGTCATATCGGCGCACTGTGTACGTGTACCGGTAACAGACGGTCATCTTGCGACAGTATCGGTTGAATTTGAAAACAAGCCTGAAGCTGCGGAAATAATTGAAGCATGGAATTCCTACCGCGGAAAACCCCAGCTCCTTTTACTCCCGAGTGCGCCAAAGCAGTTTATAACATACATCGATGAAGCCGACAGGCCGCAGACAGCGCTTGATAGAAACATATACGGCGGTATGGGAATAACAGCGGGACGTCTGCGCCCGGACAATGTGTTCGATTACAGGTTCGTCGGCCTTTCGCACAACACACTTCGTGGTGCGGCAGGCGGCGGTGTGCTTTCGGCTGAGCTTCTTTACCGTGAAGGTTATCTTGAAGCGAAATAATAGTACGAATTTAGGCAGGTTAAATAAAATTCTATCGAAATTTCATAAAATTTTATAAAATATTCACTGTCGATATTCATTTTTAGCAAAAAAAATGGTATAATTAATTAACGGCGCGGAGCGCCGCGCCGTAATACTGACAAAGGCGGTATTACAGATGAAAATCAGGATAGTCGGCAGACAAATGGATGTTTCGGATGATTTGAAAGAACTTGTCGCAAAAAAACTAAAGAAGTTTGATAAGTTCTTCAATGACAATGCTGAAGCAGTCGTAACTTTCAACCGCAGGCATAATCAGGAATGCCTTGAAATTACGATTTCAGCAAATGGCACTCTCTACCGTAGTGAAGAGAAAAACGAAACGTTTAACAATGCCCTCGACGAATGCATCGAATCTATCGAGAGACAGATTCGGAAAAACAAGACCCGCCTTGAAAAAAGGCTGCGCGCTGGTGCTTTTGAAGCGATGGACAGCAAATACTTTGATGTGGAGGAAGAAAAAGAATTCCACATCAGGACAAAAACCTTCCCCTTCAAGCCTATGACTCCGGAGGAAGCTATCCTGCAAATGAACCTTTTGGGTCATCAGTTCTTTGTTTTCGTCGATTCGCAAACTGAGGACACATGTGTCGTTTACAAACGTCTTGATGGCGACTACGGTATGATAATGCCCGAAAAATAATTAAAATATGCTATCTTATCGATATAATCTGACAGTATTGCTGAGTCAGCGTATATGTTTTGATTAACGTATTTTAATATAATAAGATCGGGGGATGCTGTTTTGCAGCGTCCCCTGATTTTTTACTTTTCATTTTCACAGTTGCCGACAAAATGTATGTAAAATGCTATCAAATTACATTTATACGATTGACCGTTACCGTATTTTAATGTATAATTAACAGTGTATTAAAAATTATGGCTACTGCCATAAAAATACGGAGGGCAATAAAACAAGGTGAAAAAACTGATTTTTGTCCTTGTAACCGTAATTATCGCGGTGTCCCTTTCGGTTACAATTGGTGCAGCCGACCTTACCGGTGTGCTTACCGCATACAAGGATAATGATGAAGCCACTCTCAAAGGCTACTCCTTCGACAACCCTATCCAGTCGCAGTCGTGGCCAATACCGGATGAGTTGCGCATTGAATTTGACCTGACAGTTACAGGGCAGACTAACCCATACGCAACAATATTCTGCTTCAATAACAGGGATGGTTTAGGCCGTTTCCTCTTTACAATGGGAGCGGGGCTCTTCTTTAACAACTGGAGCGGTTACTGGTTTGATGCCGGCGTTCATAATTCTGTTTACGATGATCTTCTTGCCGAGTATTCCGGTTCCACGGTACACATCGTCATAAAAATAACAGAAGACGATTTTTCAGTCAGCTTTGACGGTGATGTTGTGTACGATTCCGCATACTTAATGGAGAATTTAAACAGCACCGGTGCATTTTACGGCGAGGGATTGACAGAAGAATATTTATCTGTCATAACATTTATCTGCCTGCGCAACAAGCTCGATTTCGGTTTTAACGAATGGTGGACAACGCTTGGCGTAGACGATACAAATGCCGATATTGCTGATTTTAAAATTTTCTGCGATGATCAGTTAGTAGCGACATATTTTATCGGTGGCGAGGTTGGCAATAATCAAATAAACTCACCTCCTGTTGAAACGGAACCTGAAACATCGCCCGATGAGGAGGAAGACTCGACACCCGTAACAGAGCCGGAAACAGAGAACACACAGGAAAACACGGATACTGATAATAAAGCAACGGATACATCACCTGAGAGTGACAGTGGCGAAGAAGGCAAAAAAGGCTGCGGCTCAACGCTTGGCGTAAGCGCAGTTATCACCACATTCGTGTGCATTTTTGGCACTGCCATGATAAGAAGAAAAAACGACTAAGATAGTACCGAAAGCCGCGCAGGGCGCTTTACGCCCCGCGTGGCTTTTTTGTTTTTTGCGCATTTTATCGCATATTGTCGCAAAATATGCTAATTAATATATTGTTTACAATTGGATGTGGGTTTTTTTACCCCGGTGCTTGACAAAAAGTCAATGCAGTGGTAGATTAATAAAGAAGTTAGCACTCATGTGCAAAGAGTGCTAACAATGCACAAAACAAAACACAAATATACGCAAGTATGATGTGTGAGAATAAATATTATGATATGAAAAGGGGGGTCGAAAATGGCGCGTTCACACGATAATCAAAGCGATAAACTTTCGGAGCGTAAAAAGTTAATACTTCGTGCTATAGTCGATTCCCATGTAAAAACAGGGGAACCTGTCGGTTCAAAAGCCTTAACGCATTACCACGGTTTAAACTACTACTCGTCGGCTACGATACGAAACGATATGTACGAGCTTGAGCAGGCCGGTTACCTTGAGCAGCCGCATACATCAGCAGGCCGAATACCGTCTGAGCGCGGTTACCGCTTTTATGTTGACTGGCTGCTTGAGCGGTATCAGATGACAGCGCGCGAGATAAGCGAGCTTAACGCAATTCTTTCCGCTAAGATGTCGGAGCTTGACAAGATTCTCGAATATGCCACGAAATTAGTCAGCGAGATGACGAAGTATACCGGTCTTGCTGTAAAGCCACCGAGAGATATAGTTACCGTTTTGCGCTATGAAGCTATTTGTCTCGATGAGTACAACCTGCTTCTTATAATAATGTTTACTGAGGACGACATCCGCACGATGCGTGTCCGCTCAACGATACCCCTCACACACGAATGTACGACGAAACTTGCGTCAGTTTTGAACACATTTGCTGCCGGGGTATCAATTGATAAAATAACACTGCCGCTTATCGTTGCCATGGAGGAGCAGATGGGCCCGTGGGGTTCGCTCATTGATCCTATAATGAAAAGCGTATATAACGCTATGAACGAGAAAAACGGCGGCGGTGTCAAGATTGAAGGTGTAAACAACCTTCTGCAGTATCCTGAGTATTCCGATATATCAGCGGTTAAGGATCTGCTCTCAATATTTGACCGCGCAGACGAAATTGTAAAGCTTATATCGGACGCTGAGGACGATGACAACGTCAACGTGTATATCGGCAGTGAAAACGCATTCGATACACGCGGGCAATCATCACTTGTCTTCCGCAAGATACGGCGCGGAGGAGAACTTGTCGGCGCGATTGGCATAATCGGGCCAAGACGCATGAATTATGCAAGGGTTATAACGCTTATTGACCGGCTGACAGGTGGTATTGCCAAAAATCTCAGAGGTGATAGCTCTAACGGTGACAGCAGCGGCGTTAGAAACAGCAGTTAGTAATAAGAATAAATACTATCCGGGGTGAAGAGAATTGTTTGTAGATGAAATTAACAAAGAAAACAGCAGCGAAAAGACTGAAGGTACAGTGCGAAGTGATGAAAAAACAAACAGTAATACGGACGCTGTCGTAGAAGAGACGCTTGATGATAACGACGTGTCCGTTGATGAAAACGCAAAGGATAAAGAAGATAAAAAGGAAAACAATAGAGATAAAAGCAAAGATAAAGAAAAAGACCCTAAAAAACTTTCAGCCGAGCTGAAAGCTGTAAAAGAAGAGCTTGCTGCCGTGAAAAAAGCTAAACAGGAAGCTGAAGCGGCACTCGCTGAGTTTGGGGACAAGTACCTGCGACTTGCGGCGGAGTATGATAATTACCGGCGCCGCAGCATTAAAGAACGTGAGGATGCTTACCGTGACGCATACGGCGATGCGCTCTTAAAAATGCTCCCGATGATTGATAATTTTGAGCGCGCAGCGCAATATACGGACACGGAGCCTGAAAAGCTGGCAGACGGCGTAAAGCTGATACTTAAAGGACTGCCTGACCTTTATTCCTCGCTTGGTGTTGAAGCATATGGTGAGGTGGGCGATGTTTTCGACCCGACAATACACAACGCCGTTATGAGAAGCGAAGACGGCACAGCCGAGCCGGGAACGATTACAGCAGTTCTTCAAAAAGGCTATAGGTTAGGCGACAAAATTCTGCGTTATGCGGCAGTGGTAGTTGCCGGTGAGTAATAAAATATAAAGTAAATAACTCCATTTTGGCGATAAATATAATAAATCAATAAACTTTTAGCACACGAGATATAGGGGTAAGACCCCAGGAGGATATGTATTTTATGGGAAAAATCATTGGTATAGATTTAGGTACTACAAACTCTTGCGTTGCTGTTTTTGAAGGTGGAGAACCTGTCGTTATACCGAATCCGGAAGGCGCAAGAGTAACTCCGTCTGTTGTTGCATTTGCGAAAAATGGTGAGCGCTTAGTAGGTCAGGTTGCAAAGCGTCAGGCAATAACAAACCCTGAACGCACAATAATGAGTATTAAGCGCAAAATGGGTTCAAATTACAAGGTGACAATTGACGACAAGTCATATACCCCGCAGGAAATTTCAGCTATGATTTTAAGCAAGCTGAAAGCTGATGCCGAGGCATATCTCGGAACGACTATTACACAGGCCGTTATAACGGTTCCTGCTTATTTCTCTGACTCTCAGCGTCAGGCGACGAAGGACGCCGGAAAGATTGCCGGTCTCGAGGTTCTTCGTATAATAAACGAGCCTACGGCAGCAGCGCTTGCTTATGGCATGGATAAGGAAAACGACCAGAAAATAATGATATATGACCTCGGCGGCGGTACATTTGACGTTTCTATACTTGAAATTTCCGACGGCGTTTTTGAGGTTCTTGCAACAGCAGGTAACAACCACCTGGGCGGTGACGACTTTGACAACCGCATCATAGACTGGATGGCAGAAACATTTGCGGCCGAAAACGGAGGAATTGACCTCCGTCGTGATAAAATGGCTCTCCAGCGCCTAAAGGAGGCCGCAGAGAAGGCGAAGATTGAGCTTTCGGGCATGACGTCAACAAATATCAACCTGCCGTTCATCACGGCTGATGCAAATGGTCCGAAGCACTTTGACGCAACGCTCACACGTGCGAAATTCAATGAGCTTACAGCAGACCTTGTCGATGCTACAATGGGACCGGTAAAACAAGCCCTTTCTGACGCCGGACTCAACATTTCACAGATAGATAAGATTCTTCTTGTCGGTGGTTCAACAAGAATTCCTGCCGTTCAGGAAGCAATCAAGAATTACATGGGCAAAGAGCCGTTTAAGGGCATCAACCCGGATGAATGTGTTGCCATTGGCGCCGCTATCCAGGCCGGTGTTCTTGGCGGAGAAGTCAAGGACCTTCTGTTGCTTGACGTTACACCGCTTTCACTTGGTATTGAAACGCTCGGCGGTGTTTTCAGCAAAATTATCGAACGCAATACAACAATCCCTGTTAAGAAGAGCCAGATATTCACAACAGCCGCCGACGGGCAGACATCCGTTGAGGTTCACGTGCTTCAGGGTGAGCGTGCCATGGCTGCCGACAACATAACGCTTGGACGTTTCATTCTCGACGGTATTCCTCCGGCACCGCGCGGAGTTCCGCAGATTGAAGTTACATTCGATATCGACGCGAACGGAATAGTTAACGTCAGCGCAAAAGATAAAGGCACAGGTAAGGAGCAGCATATAACAATTACGTCCTCGTCGAATATGAGTAAAGAGGACATCGACCGCGCAATACGTGACGCTGAACGCTATGCCGAAGAAGATAAGCGCAGACGTGAAGCTGCTGAGGTGAAAAACCATGCCGAAAACCTGATATTCCAGAGCGAAAAGACGCTCTCAGAAATCGGCGACAAGGCAAGTGAATCTGAAAAAGCTGAAGTGCGTTCCGCTATTGACCGTTTGCGCAAGACCGTATCGGAAGGCGACACCGAAGCTATTAAGCGTGATACCGAAGCGCTCCAGAAAGCCTTCTATTCACTCTCTGAAAAGCTTTATAAGCAAACAGGAGACACAAATAACAGCGGTGGAACCGATGGCGGTATAAATCCGAACGACGGGAACACGTATTATAATGCTGAATACGAGGATAAGACCGGTCAATAAGGAAAGGATTTAAATGTTTTGACGGCGGGGCGGCCGCGGTGCGGTCGCCCCGCGTTATGACGCAACCGAGGAGACATATATATGGCTGAGGGCAAGCGAGATTATTATGAGGTGCTCGGGGTATCTAAAAATGCGAGCGAAGAGGAGATAAAAAAGGCATATCGTACGCTTGCAAAGAAATACCACCCCGACTTGCACCCCGGCGACAGCGAAGCAGAAGCAAAATTTAAAGAGATTAACGAGGCGTACGCTGTTCTGTCCGACCCGGAAAAGCGCGAAAAATACGACCGTATTGGCTTTGCGGCTTTCGATCCATCACAGGGTGGCACCGGATTTACCGCCGCTGATTTTGATTTTGGTGATATATTATCAACTATCTTTGGCGAGGGATTTGGCAATCCGTTTGGCGGCGGATTCGGAGGATTCGGCAGCGGACGCAAAAAAACTGCCGTACGTGGCGACGACATAATGACATCCGTGACGATTTCATTCGAGGAAGCTGCTACGGGCTGTAAACGCGAAGTCAGCTACGGGCGCGTCGTTAAGTGCGACGAGTGCGGCGGCAGCGGCGCTGAAAAAGGCTCGAAGATTGAGACGTGCGACACTTGCCACGGTACGGGACAAGTTACATTTACCCAGCGCACAATGCTTGGGGTAATGCAGACGACAAGAACATGTGATAAATGCCGTGGAAGCGGAAAAGTTATCAAAGTACCATGCCATAACTGCCGTGGAACGGGATATATAAAGATAATGAAAAAGCTTGAGGTTTCGATTCCTGCCGGAATTGACAACAAACAGCGCATATCAATATCAGGAATGGGCAACGAAGGGCGTGGCGGCGGTCCGTCCGGCGACCTTATTATTACAGTGAATGTCCGTCCTCACCAGATATTTGAGCGCGACGGATATGAGCTTTACTGTGAGGTTCCGGTAACGTTTAGTGAAGCGGCGCTCGGTGCAAAAATAAAAGTGCCGACACTTGATGGCACTGTTGACTTTGACCTTCCGGAGGGAACTCAACCGGGCACGTCATTTACGCTGCGCGGGCAGGGAATCCGCTATATAAATTCACAGCGACGCGGCGATCTGCATTTCACGGTGACAATAGAAGTGCCGCGCAATCTCACAGCGCAACAAAAAAAGCTGCTTAATGAATTTGCAGCAGCATGCGGCGAAAACAATTACACAAAGAGAAAGAAATTCTTTAAATTCTTCGATAAATAGACATAATAAAGTTTGCAGTTAATAAAACATAAACAAACGGTGCGCGTTAGCGCACTATTTGCGGCGGGGTATAGTAACAAAGTTATGGATAATACAAATACGAGCTGGATAAAGATAAAAGCATCTTGCGACAGAGCTTCATTTGATGATGTGTGCGCTATCATGACAATGATAGATTCAGGCCTTGAGATTGAGGATTATGAAGAGTTTGATGAGCTTGCCGGGAGCAATATTTACGGCGAGCTTGTTGACGAAGCCATACTGTCCGCTGACCGCAGCCGTGCGTCTGTTTCCGTTTATATATCATCCGACAAACCCCTCGGGGAGTACATTTCTTTCCTCAACGAAAGGTTTGGTGCGCTTGGAATAAACGCAGATGTAACAACTGAAGGCGTTTGCGAAGAAGACTGGGCAAAGGCATGGATGCAGTATTATCACCCGGTAAAGGTGGGGAAAGTCGTTATCGTCCCCGCATGGGAAGAATATAAACCGGAGCCCGGGGAAGTTATTGTTTCAATGGATCCCGGCATGGCATTTGGAACAGGTACGCATGAGACAACACAGCTTATGATAAAACTGCTTTCCTCTTATGTAAATAAGGGCGACAGTGTTCTTGATGTCGGATGCGGCAGCGGTATTTTGTCGATATGCGCGGCAAAGCTTGGCGCTACCCGCTGCTTTGCGTGCGATCTTGACCCTGTCGCTGTCAAAGTTGCAAAGAAAAACATACAGGAAAATGGTGTAGATGACATCGTGTCGTGCGGTGTGTCTGATCTTTTATCTGCTGTGCCGAAAGATGAGACATACAGTATTGTGTGTGCTAACATTATAGCTGATATAATACTCCGCATGGCGCCGGATGTCGGCAGATATGTGCGCGACGGTGGGTTGCTTTTAATATCGGGCATACTCGAGGAAAAAGCAAGCGACGTAACGGATGTTTTACGCAGGCATGGCTTTGAGCCCGTGTGCTCAATTAATGAAAACGACTGGTGTGCTGTTGCTCTTAAAAAGGTTTAAATTAAGTAATAAATCCAAAATCACGATAAAATTATAATGTTACACTAAAACAAGGCGACGTGGACACCTTATGATAAGGTGCGCCGCCTTTTTTTTATATAATTTTGTCGGATTCATATAAATTAAACAAAAAATGCTTTGACAAACACGTGAAATAAATATATAATATTGTGAGTATATACAAAGTGTTTGTTTTTGGAGATTAATACGCTAATCTCTTTTGGCAAAAAGGTGCATCATATGATTGAATAATGCAGTATGTGCGTCTTTTTGCTTATATTTGGCTTGTCAGGACGATTTTATCGTATCAAAAGCTAAAGCCATTTTTTATTTATTGACATAAACATCGGGGAGAAGCTGCCTATGAATGTGCAGCTGTTTGTAATATAGTTATGGCAAAGAAAAGAACTACGGGAATCAATATTATTGAAGAAAATAATGTACGTTTTAAAGAAAATGATATAATAATGTATAGAGTGTTATTTGTATTAATTTACACAATAGCACTTGTGTGGCTTCTTCTATTTGTTCATGGAAAATCAAATGCAATTGAAGTACCAATAATGATTGGATACGCGCCGGTGTTTTGGGCGATTGGCGCTGTCATCGCCATTGCGGCAGGAAGTTACAGGGTTTATTGTATCTGCACAAAAAAAGACGAGCGCTTAAAGGTTGTTTCCTCGTCTCTTTTGCTCTATATAGCATGTGTATTTGCCGGCGTATGCTTCTTTTATAAACTCCTTTGTCTATACAATATGTCGCTTTTAATCATAGCCGTTATAGCAGCGGCCGTATGCTATTTCGTTTATTATATGTATCCGACATCGCTTTTCACCTATACGCTTTTCACAACAATCGGATTTACAGCACTGTTTTTAATAACAGAATACGCTCAGGCAACGCACATTCTCGCTGATATAGCTCGCGCCGGTGTTGGCGTATATGCCATAGTTCTTGCTGTAATATCTATTTTTGGACAGCGGGGCGGTGGAAAGCTGAGAATAGGTGCTCGCGTAATAAATCTCGGTGATGAAGATTATACGGCAACCTTCACACTTGTTACAGCCGCTCTCCTTGTTATCACCTCGGTTTTAGCTTTCGTTGCACCTCTTGCCTTATCATATATGGTTTATGTATATGGCGGTGCATTTATTGTACTGATTATCATTGGAACGATAATGATGCTTTAATAGAACCCACGATATTATTAACAGGAGGAAAACATGTCAAACCGGTTGTTTCAAAGAGTTATCCATCAGATGAAAGATGCGATCGATCGTGTTATCGGTGTTATTGATGAAAACGGTTCGGTAATAGCTTGCAGCGAGCTCGTCAAGATCGGTGAAATCAGACAGGGAATCCGCGAAGAAATATCGTATTCCTCCGAAACTGTTACTGCGGGTGGATACACGTATAGACCGATCGGTTCCTCCTCAAGCGCGGAGTATATAGTTTTTGTCGAGGGCGAGGATAAGACGGCTGAACGCATTGCGATGATTCTCGCAATTTCACTTTCTAACATTAAAAGCCTGTACGATGAAAAATACGACAAAAGCTCGTTTATCAAGAACATCATACTTGATAACATCCTCCCGAGCGACATTTATATCAAGAGTAAAGAGCTTCGTCTCAACACCGAGCAGACGCGCATCGTTCTCTTGATTAAATTCAGCGGCAAAACTGAAATGCTCCCATATGACATAGTCCAGAATATGTTCCCTGACAAGAACAAAGATTATGTCATAAGCGTGGGAGAGCAGGATATTGTCCTTGTAAAGGAAATAAAACAAGGCACAGATATAAAAGAAATCGAGCGCTCGGCAAAGACAATATCCGATACAATATCATCTGAATTTTTAGCCAAGGTCAATATTGGCATTGGTACAGCCGTTGACAATATTAAAGACCTTGCACGTTCATATAAGGAAGCACAGGTAGCCCTTGAAGTCGGAAAAGTATTTGACACGGAGAAAAACGTCATTAGCTATGAAAACCTGGGGATAGGCAGGCTTATATACCAGCTTCCGACAACGCTTTGCGAAATGTTCTTGCAGGAAGTCTTCAAGAACGGATCGCTTGAGTCTCTCGACCATGAGACGCTGATGACTATCCAGTGCTTTTTCGAAAATAACCTTAACGTTTCGGAGACGTCTCGTAAACTGTTCGTACACCGTAATACTCTCGTATATCGCCTTGAAAAGATACGGAAGCTTACGGGGCTTGATCTGCGCGAATTTGACCACGCAATAACATTCAAAGTCGCGCTTATGGTGAAACGCTACCTTGTATCAAAACCCGTGAAATTTTAAGGTTTTGTGCGGAAAAGCTGTCGCAGATGGTCGTTGTCGTTCACAGGTGTGACGCTCACAGGCGCTGTTATACTTTTCTGCATCAACCATATTCAAAGGAATAATATTTGTAATGATTGATTTTATCCACGTTGTCAAGACGTATCCGAACGGTACGGTCGCTCTCAACGATATTACGCTTCACATTGATGATGGCGAGTTTGTCTTTGTTGTTGGGGCATCGGGTGCTGGCAAGACTACACTCATGAAGCTGATACTTCGTGAGGAAAAAGTTACCTCAGGGAAAATTATCGTCGACGACATCGATATAACAAAGCTCTCGTATTTCAGAGTACCGCATTACAGGCGCAATCTTGGCGTCGTGTTTCAAGATTTCCGCCTTTTCCCGAAAAAAACGGTCTACGAAAACGTCGCATTTGCAATGCAGGTGGTCGGAACGCCGCAAAAGTTAATAAAAAGGCGGGTTCCGGCGCTGCTTAAAACCGTCAATCTCAGCGAAAAGTCAAAGTGCTTTCCGAACGAGCTGTCCGGCGGCGAACAGCAGCGGGTGGCGCTCGCACGTGCACTTGCGAACAATCCGTCAATAATTATTGCGGACGAGCCTACCGGTAACATCGACCCTAAGATGTCGCTTGAAATAATGAACCTTCTTATTAAAATCAACAAGCTCGGTAAGACAGTTATTGTCGTTACCCATGAAAAAAGCCTTGTTGATTATTATCAGCAGCGCGTCATTAGTCTCGACCATGGCACAATAGTTGACGACAGAGTCGGGGGTATGTACGAATGAGGCGCTATCGTATATCATATTTTATCGGACAGGCACTGCAAGGTATTTGGCGCAACGGCGTTATGAGCTTTGCGTCAATAGCGGTTTTAATGAGCTGTCTTGTCGTCCTGGGAGCATTTACGCTTCTTATCGTAAATATAAATACTAATCTTGAAAATCTTGATGAAGCAAATAAAATCATAGTTTTTCTCGATTATGATTTAACAGAAGAGCAAATTGTCGAAATCGAACGGCAAATAAAAAAGATCGACGAAGCAAAAACCATAAAGCGGATAACGGCTGACGAAGCATTGCGCAAGCTTGCTCAAAGAGCCGGTGAAAATGCGTCGCTGTATGACGATTATTATAAAGACAATCCGCTTTCGGATAGCTTTGAGATCACTTATGATGATGCAAAAGATCTGACAACAATTGAATTTGAACTGCAGGGCATTGAAGGGGTACGTAAATACCGCGATCAGAGGTACATAGTCAACCTCATATCCGACATAAAAAACGGCGTACTCTTTGTGTTTTTATGGTTCCTCGCTATACTGTTCATTGTCAGCGTGTTTATAATCATCAACACAATAAAGTTGTCTGTTTATTCGAGAAAAAGTGAAATCAGTATAATGAGGTATGTCGGAGCAACAGGTTGGTTCATTTCGTTGCCGTTCATTTTAGAAGGTGCCATCATCGGGCTTTTTGCAAGTGTTATAGCATACTTTGTTGAAGAGTATATCTACAAATCGTTTGTAGGGTCTCTCGGCATAAGTATTGAAATAATAACTCTTCTTCCGTTTGATGAGCTTGCGGGAGTTATTTTTACAGCCTTCATCCTCATCGGAGTAACTACGGGTATAATGGGCAGCAGTATATCACTGTCAAAATATACAAAGAAATAAGACCTCCGCACGGGCTTCTACGATGTCCGTGCGATTGTATAAAAAACGTAGCGGGAGGATAAATATGAACGAAGCTGAAAAGACAAACATAAAAAGTTCATATAAACGTGTGGTGGCACTGATATTGGCAGCCATACTTGCTGTTTCGGGAATATTCTACTATGGCGACAGAAGTGTTATGGCAGCCAATACTTCCAAGTACGCTAACAATACCGAAGTTAAAAACCTTTCACAGCAGATAAGTGAACTTGAAAAGAAGCAGAAGGACATTCAAAAGCTGATTAAGAATGCGGAATCTGAGAAAAAGTCACTGCTTGAGAAAAAAGAATACTACGACATACTGATATACACTGTTGAGTGCAAAATCGATGCCGCGAAAGAGCTTGTTGAGGAACTTTCCATTCAGCAGTCAATGCTTAATGATAGCATAGCGGAGCGCGAGGCTCAAATTGCCGATTTAGATGCCAAGATACGTGAACGTATCCGCACTTCATACGAAAGCGGCGACATAACAAGCCTTGAGATGATATTTGGTGCGGAAAGCATAACTGACTTCTTCATAGGCATCGACAGCATGGTAAGTCTTCTTGAATACGACATTCGCCTTATGAAGACTATGCAGGAAGAGAAGCTTGCGCTCAGTGATGAAGAAGCAAAGCTTGCTGAGTCGAAAGCAAAACAGGAAGAAACTCTGGCTGCGCTTGAAAACGATCAGGCAGAGCTTCAGAAGCTTATAAATGAAAATACAAAACTTCTGAAACAGAACGAAGCTAATAAGGCAAAATACGAAGAAACTGAAAAATATTATAAAGCTCTCGAAGAAAAGAAAAGCAAAGAGCTTGAGAACTTACTGAAAGAACTTGAAGCCAAAGAAGGAGCTACAAAGGTTGCTGAAGGCGAATTCATATGGCCTGTCCCAAAGAATAACAGAAGAATCAGCTCATCCTTTGGTTACAGAACGCTACAAGGCAAAAGAGAGCACCACAACGGAATTGATATTCCGTGTCCATATGGAACCGAGATTTATGCATCAAACAGCGGTACCGTCGTAAAAGCGGAATATGACTCAAGTTATGGTTACTATGTGCTAATCAATCACGGCGGTGGTATAGCGACACTTTACGGACACTGCAGCAAGCTGAAGGTTTCGGAAGGTCAAACTGTTAAGAAAGGGCAGGTAATTGCTCTTGTCGGTTCGACAGGTCACTCGACCGGTAACCATGTTCACTTTGAGGTGCGCAAGAGCGGTGTTCGAGTCAATCCGCTCGGGTATGTAAAACAACCATAAAGCTATTAAAGCAAAAACAAAATCATAACTGTTGTGTTTAGGCGGAGAACATTGACAGTAATAAAATATTCAGAAATATGAATAAAGCATCAGATAAGTGATAATCAATACTACATAATCCGCCAAAGTGGGGCATATATAATGAAAAAGAAAATATCAGTCGGTGTTGCCATCGTCATTGTGCTGTTCGTTGGACTTATTTCGTTTCAAGCGGCTTATATAATACTGTCGGAAAAATATAAAGCTGAGCTTGACGAGGCATACACATATACTGGTACAAAATTACAAAAGAAAATAGCCGAACTTGAATCACTTTACGGTGAATTATATATCAACGACGACATCGACGAGGACGCGATACTTGAAGCTGTATGTGATGCATATGTCGATACAATCGACAAATACGGCTCCTACCTGACAGCGGAAGAATATGCCGAGTTGATAAGCGATTATTCCGCGCAAATGGAGGGGATCGGCGTACATGTAATTTATAACGCCGATTATGATTGTATCGAGGTCATCTCCGTTATGCCGGATTCACCCGCGCTTGAAGCGGGGCTTTTACCGGGCGACCTGATTGTTTATGTAGAGGGAAAGCCGGTAAAAGAGCTCGGATATTACCCTGCAATTAATATGATAAAGGGTAAAGCCGGAACCGTAACGAACTTTACGGTATTGCGTGGTAAAGATTATACTGAGAGAGTTGATTTTTCCATCGAGCGTGCGGTTGTAACCGAGCAGACAGTGTGGCATCATATTATTGCTTCCGACCCGACTATCGGATATATTAAAATACTCAGCTTTGATGACGGCACATATAATCAGTTTGTCAATGCCGTGAGTGACCTGCGCAATTCAGGATGCACACGTCTTGTCATTGATGTACGGTATAACCCGGGTGGTCTTCTGACATCTGTTGTTGATGTGCTTGATTATATCCTGCCCGAAGGGCCGATTGTAAAGCTCATTGATAAAAAGGGCAATGTCGAGGTTAAATATTCGGATAAGTCGAGCCTTGACATGGATTTTGTTGTACTCGTTAATGGCAGTACGGCAAGTGCTGGGGAGCTTTTCACATCAGCTATAAAGGATTACGGCCTTGCGAAAATCGTAGGCACGCAAACTTACGGTAAGGGCACCGTACAAACAATAAAGCTTCTAAAAGACGGTGATGCCGTCAGCATTTCGTATAAACTTTATAGTCCGCCGTATTCTGATAATTACGAGGGCGTCGGCATAACACCGGATGTCATTGTTGAGCTTGATGAAGCACTTTCGGGCATCAGCATATATAAAATATCAGATGAGGAAGACAATCAGCTTCAAAAAGCTATAAGCGTTCTCAATTCCATTGATAAATAATAAACTAAGAGGTAAGTCCATATGGCAAAAGGCAAGGAAACCACGAGGAAAAAGTTATATACCGAAGAAGGGTATAAAAGTCTTGTTGACGAGTATGAATACCTAAAAAATATCCGCCGTCAGGAGGTTAAGGACACACTCGCGCAAGCGCGTTCCTATGGAGACCTGTCTGAAAACAGCGAATATGATGAGGCCAAAAACGAGCAAGCAAAAGTTGAAGCCCGAATAAACGAGCTTGAAGAGCTTATAAGAAGCGCTCAAGTCGTTACGGAAAAGGACATCGACGCTGATACAGTTCATGTTGGCGCCTGTGTTCGCGTATACGACATGACATACGATGAAGAGATTGAATACAATATCGTCGGTTCAAACGAAGCAAACCCGCTTCTTGGCAATATATCTGACCAATCGCCAATCGGATCGGCACTCCTTGGAGCAAGAAGGGGTGATATCGTAAGCGTCGACACTCCCGGTGGAGAGCTGAAATTAAAAATTATCGAAATATCAAGGTCAAAGAGCTAAATATAAAAAATAATTATTAAAATACTAAAAGAAAAAGATAAGAGATCAAGGATAGAGTAAAATGAGTGAAAACGGCATCATAAACGCCGCTGAAAGCACGGAAATTAAAAGGCAAAACATATCTGAGGAAGAAGAACTTTCCGATATATTTCGCATACGCCGCGAAAAGCTGGCAGCGCTTATTAACTCAGGACAGAATCCGTATGAGAAAGTACGGTATGATTTTGATACGTACACAACCGATATAATAAATCACTTTGATGAGCTTGAAGGTAAAACAGTTCGCATAGCGGGTCGTATGATGAGCCGTCGCGACATGGGTAAGGCAAATTTCATTGATGTTGCCGACGGACGTGGCAGAATACAGTGCTATATACGTTTAGACGATATAGGCGAAGAAGCCTTTAATGCATATAAAAAGTGGGATATTGGCGACATCGTAGGTGTGACGGGTGTTGTTTTCCGCACAAGACGAGGAGAAATATCCGTACACGCTTCTGAAATAGAGCTTCTTTCAAAGTCGCTTTTGCCGCTGCCTGAAAAGTTCCACGGTCTGCGCGATACTGACATGCGCTATCGCCAGCGCTATCTTGACCTCATAATGAATCCTGATGTTAAGGATACATTTGTAAAGCGTTCGCTTATTATTGATGAAATACGCCGCTTCCTTAACGCTCGCGGGTTCCTTGAAGTCGACACGCCGATTCTTACGACACATGAGATTGGCGCTGCGGCGCGTCCGTTTAAAACGTATCACAACACACTCGGCATCGACATGTTTTTACGTATTGAAACGGAGCTTTACTTAAAGCGTCTTATCGTTGGCGGATTCGACCGTGTTTATGAAGTCGGCAGAATATTCCGCAACGAGGGCATGGACACGCGCCACAACCCCGAGTTTACATCGGTTGAGCTATATCAGGCGTACACCGATTATTTCGGCATGATGGACATTGTCACAGAGCTTTATCCGTATCTTGCCGAGCGCGTATGCGGCTCTCGCGTGATAACATATCAGGGCGTAGAAATCGACCTCGGTCATTGGGAACGCCTTACTATGGTTGAGGCCGTAAAAAAGTATACTGGAATAGATTATTACTCATGGACAGACGATGCCGACGCACGAAAGTCGGCGGCAGCGGCCGGCATAACGGTACCGGACAATGCGACAAAGGGAACAGTGCTTCTTGAACTGTTCGATGCCTTTGTTGAGGACAAGCTGATACAGCCGACAATTATATACAATTATCCGATTGAAAACAGCCCGCTTGCAAAGCGTTGCAAGGACGATCCTGCCTTTACACAGCGCTTTGAATACTTCATCTGTGGTGGAGAGTATGGAAATGCTTTCTCCGAGCTCAACGATCCGATTGACCAGCGCGAGCGCTTTGAGCGTCAAGTGGCAGCAAAGCATGCAGAAGACCCGAACAGTACCGCTGAGGTTGATGAAGACTTCATAACAGCGCTTGAATACGGCATGCCCCCGACAGGCGGTCTTGGATTTGGTGTCGACAGGCTTGTGATGCTCCTGACAGACAGCCCGTCGATTCGCGACGTGCTTTTGTTCCCGACAATGAAGCCGCTTGATACGGGCAAGAAGGATAACAGGACGGAAGTTAAGGCCGAAAATAAGAGAGCAGATGTTGCAGACGCTGCTGTTGAAACAGCGCCTGTCATAAAAGAGAGAATCGACTTTTCAAAGGTTGAGATTGAAGAACTCTTTGCCGATTATGTTGATTTTGAGACATTCTCAAAGTCCGATTTCAGAGCCGTAAAGGTACTTGACTGCAAAGCTGTGCCGAAGTCAAAGAAGCTACTCAAGTTCACGCTTGACGACGGCACAGGAAACAACAGGGTAATATTAAGCGGCATTCATGAGTATTATGAACCCGAGCAGCTTATCGGAAAGACTCTCATCGCCATTGTAAACCTGCCGCCTCGCCGCATGATGGGGATTGACTCCTGCGGCATGCTTCTTTCCGCCGTATATAAAGAAGACGGAAATGAAAGGCTACATCTTATAATGGTTGATGATAACATTCCAGCGGGCGCAAAACTTTATTAATAACAAAGCAAATACCGCCGATGAAAACCGGCGGTATTTTTATCTTATTTTGTTTTCACAGCGTCATGTAATGCTTAACTGTTTAAAAGCAGTTGATAACGTCGCTTCCTGCCTTAACAAAAGCAATAAACTCGTCAATCTCAGCGTGGCACCTTATCGTGCGACCGCCGGTTACAACTTCGCGGGTGCGGACATCAATCCATTCGCCCTTCGGCAGGTAAACATCACGCTCCGTGCAACCCTGCTCGTAAATCGGCGCAAAGAGGATGTCTTCGCCATACATATACTGATCCTCAAGAGTATAAGTATTTTCGTCGTCGTAGTAGTCCCAGAACATCGGACGCATAATGGGTGCCCCAGTTTCGGACGCGATATCCATGTACTTGCATGTGTAGTCTCTGAGACGGCAGCGAAGCTCAATGAGGGATTTCAGTATCGGGTATACCTTCTCGCCAAAGCTCCAAAGCTCGTTTGCACCGTTACTCGGCTCAATTATTCCGGGGTGACGGAATTTATATGTTGACTCGCGGCGTCTTGAGCCGTGTAATCTCATAACAGGGCAGAAAACGCCAAACTGGAACCATCTTACGATAAGTTCACGGAAGTAGTCGCTTTCAATATCTCCGCTGAAGAAGCCGCCGATATCGGAGTTCCACCACGGAATTCCGCACATAGCCATTGAAAGACCATTTTTAATGCTCATCTTGAGGTTGTGGAATGACGAATGGATGTCACCGTTCCAGCAAAGAGCACCATATCTCTGGCTTCCGGGGTAACAGGCGCGGACAAGCAGGATTATTTCGTCTTCACCTTCTTTTTTCAGGCCTTCATAGAATGTTTTAACGTAATAGAAGGGATAAAGCTGTGCTACCTGAGCCCCATTTCCGAGGTAATATTTTAGGTGTCCCGGGTTTTGCGGATGAACTTCGGGTTCGGCTTCGTCGAGCCAGAAGTTTTTGATTCCGTAGCTATAATAATTTTGCTTTATTTTATTCCATACGAACTCGCGTGTGGCGGGATTCATAACGTCTATGAACGTCTGCTGACCATAGAAGTCAAAAATGCCATACTGACCGTTTTCGGTGCGCACAAGCATATTTGCTTCGCTCATCTGATGGTAGTTTTCGCTCTTCGGGTTGATTGTCGGCCAGATGGAAACGATCAGCTTTATGCCCATTTCGTTCAGCTCGTCAACCATAGCCTTAGGATCGGGCCAGTATTTGGGGTCAAACTTCCACTCACCCTGTTCGGTCCAGTGGAAGTAGTCGATTACAATAGCGTCAATCGGAATACCGCGGCGCTTGTATTCACGTGCAACTTCAAGTATTTCATCCTGGCTTTCGTAACGGAGCTTGCACTGCCAGAAACCGGCTGCCCAGCGCGGGAATTTTGACGGGTATCCTGTCAGATTGCAGTAAACTTTCATTGTTTCGGCGGGAGTTTCTCCTGCGAAAACAAAGTAATCTGCCTGATATGCGCTGTCAGCTACGAACATAGTGTGGTTTTTCGTAAGCTCACATCTGCCGGGGGCGGGGTTGTTCCAAAAGAATCCATACCCGAGTGATGAATAGTAGACAGGAAGGGATGTTTTTGTATTGTAATGGATTATCTCCGATGTCGTGCCTTTTCTGTCGAAGAAATCTTCCTGCTCGTGCCCGAGACCATAGAAGTGCTCGCCTTCGTTTGGCTCAAAAATCACTTTAATGCGGTAGTGGTCGCCTTCAATATGCTGGTAGCATGTCTGATAATCTCCTTCGTATTTCGAACGGAGGATTCTCTTATCATTTTTATAAAAAGTAACGCCACCGCCGCGCCAGATGCTGACGCTGATGCAGCCGTTTTTAAGTGTTGCCCTTGATTCATCGCCTTCGATGGTTGCATTGTCTTCGGTGGGGTCAAGAACTGTCCATTTTTCGTCGGAAACCTTTGAGTTGCGGGTGCTTCTGACTCTGATGCAGTTGTTGCCCCAGGGCTCAATTACCATGGTCTCGTCTTTTCTTCGGAATATTATTTTTTTACCTTCGATCGTTATGCGTCCCATATTACATCTCCTCTATTTCAACAACATTAAGAAGCGGGAATCCAAACTCGTTTAAGACAACTTTTCTGATTGCCGTATTCCGGCGGCCGGGCTCACCCGGACGTTCAGCATGATAAGCTACATATATTTCGCCGTTTTCAGTGAAGAAGGAGCAGTGACCCGGGCCTTCCTCTTTTTCTGTTGTAAATGCTGATAAAACAGGCGTGGGAGTTTTCTCCCAGCTTGCGGGATTTAGAAGATCGGCATTAATATCCGCCATAAGGTAGCCGACAACGTAGGAATAACTGCCCGCGGAGCCACCCGAATACGCAAGGTAAATACGGTCTCCGAGAATCAGCGGATAAGGACCTTCATTATTGATTGTTCCGGACTGATTTTCCCAGCCATAGAGGGGTCTTGATAAGAGTACCGGCTCGCTTAACAGCTCAGACGGTTCGTTCGGGTTGATTTTTGCTATATAAAGCATTGAACCCGAATCAAGCGGGGAGCCGATGTGATAACGCTCCGACCAAACGACATAGTCGGCACCATTGGCGGCAAAATGCGTCATATCAAGTGTTATGCCGGGACGATCAAGCATCCTGACAGGTGTTTCCCAGTCGGCGGGATTCATGATGTCGCCGCCTTCCTTCAGCCGCATATAGTGGCATCTTACACGCCACTGTTTACCGCTGACGGCAAAGAGAATATAAAGGCGTCCACCGATTACGTGGAATTCTGGCGCCCAGAATGACTGTATAAAATCAAGCTCTTCATTTTTATCAAGTATTACTGACAACCTGTGCTTATCGGTGAATAAATCATCGACAGTGTCAGCTTCACGAACGTAAAGACCGATATTGTGATTGACGTCATTTGTCGCGATGAAATACCACTTGCCGTTCCATGAAAAGACCTGCGGGTCTGCAAATCCTTCTACAAGCGGGAATTTGAAGCGGATGCTTTTGACTTTTCTTGTCCTCGGCATCCAGACGGCGCGGATTAGTGAGCCTTCTTCATCCGTTATCTCGATTGTGTCTTTTGCTGTGGAAAGTAAATCTTTCACTTCATCACAGCCCACAACTATAGGCTTCGTATAATTAACAAAGTCATATGTCGTCCAGTAGTGTACGACGCCCTCGTCTTTTGTGTCGTGAGCGATGACATAGTAAATGTCGCCTTTTTTTGTTATTACAGGATTTTTAATCATCCTTGGGCTTATTGTGTTTTCGCTTGTAATTGACGCTTCAGGGAAGAGAATACCGTAATTCTTGTTAAGGGGTTCCATTGTTTTGCCATCGCCGATGGACATATGTACGCTGTAAGCAAGCTCCTCAGGGTACTTGATTCCCGTAGGTTCTCTTGTGTATAAACGTATGTACTGTATAAAGACCACCTCCGCAACATTTACCATTTTGATATCATTATAAATGATGCACGTAGATATTCTTTAAATATGCTGATATAAAATTGCACTATTTTGATATCCGCTATATAATTAACTTAATGCTGGCAGATGGGCGGTGAGTTTTGTGGTAGTGAGAGCAGAAAAAGCAAGAAATATATCGAAATACAGCGAAGCTGTTTTACATATGACGGATTCGCGTCCGTACTCAATTCATCACACGAAAATTGAGCCGGGGACGAAAACAGCGCTTTATCTTCATTGTCACAACGAGATGGAATTTTTGTTTTTGTTAAATGGCGAGCTTGAATTCCATATAGAAGATAGCGTTTATATGATGCGCTCAAATCAAGCGGTGTTCATACCTCCAAATCACATCCATTATGCGCTTGATGTGTCGGGTGGAAAGGGCGGGTGTGAATATTATGCGGTTGTTTTTTCCTCAGAAATGCTCTCAGGCTCCGCTTTGACACAGTATGCCGACTATTTTTCCGCGATTGGACTTGTTAGCAACGGTGGCTTGCGCATTTTTGATGAAAAAAAAGACGCGACGATAATCAGCGCGCTGAATATGATATTTTCCTGCATTGATAAGCCCGCTGTGAAAAGCGAACTTCTTGTGCGGGGGCAACTTCTCACCATCTGGCAGGAGATATATAATGAATTCCTTTATTCGCCTGACGCCACAGCAGGCAGTGTCAGTTCTGCTGTCGGTATTCAGAAGGCGGTTGAGTTCATCTGCGAAAATTTTGCGGAAGACATCTCACTTACCACGCTTGCTGAAACCGCAGGTTTGAGCGAAGGCCATTTTTGCAGAAAATTTAAAGGTATAACCGGGTTTTCGCCCTTTGAATTCATCAACCGGCAACGTATCATGCGCGCTTGCGAGTTGCTTGTGTATACAGATGAACGGATAGCTGATATTGCTACATGCTGCGGGTATAATAACATAAGTTATTTTAACCGCACTTTTAATAAATACATGCGGGAAACGCCAAAACAGTATAGAAATCAAAGAAAAGATCAGGTGATGAGTAAATAAAACAGTATAGCTCTCTTAATAAAGTAGTGGTAGAGTTGCGGGGCAAGTAGTGCTATAATGGGATGAGTGTTTTAAGTATTGCGATTTTAAACATAGTTAAATTATGTTTGTTAAAATGAAAGCTATAAACGGCAACATAAATTAACCGGAGGTGGCAATGATGGCAACGATAAATGATGATAAAAATAACAATAATAACCTCCACGGTGACCCCGACGGTGAACATGAAGGCACACCGGAAAGAGCGCCTGATGAACATAATGCGCGCGATAAATACGAGTATCACGGTCTTGGAGGTAGTGCGAAAAAGGCTTATAGCAAGCTCGATAACTTCTGGTATTATAACAAATGGAAAGTTATTATTGCCGCTTTCTTAATTATCGTTATCAGTGTCGGCGCCTACCAGATACTGACGCGCGAAAAAGGTGATATTTTTGTTTTATACGCAGGGCCTGATTATATCGGTGGTAATTCACAGCCGAACATAAAATCAGCCATTCACACACTTGGCGCGTCTTATGCTGACTACAACGGCGATGGCAAGGTGGTCGTTGACTTTGCTGTAATAACATACCTGAATGATGAGCAGATAGCTGAAGCAAAAGAGAAAAATGATAATATTCTGATTGACTTAAAAATTAACTCCGAAAACTTAAAAAAGTTTAACATGGAGATTTTCGCGGGCGAGTCGATAATCTGCATGCTTGATCCTGATCTTTACGCAAGAGTCCGCGATGCAGGAGGGCTTATGCCGCTTGACAAAGTATTCACGAAAGAAGAGATAGAGACACTTCCGGTTTATGATGATTATGGTATAAAACTATCGGAGACAAAGTTTGCTAAGTATTATAAGGATGTAGGGAAGCTGCCGGACGACACGGTGTTATGCGTACGTGCAAAATCAACAGCGTCAATTTTCACCGGACGTGAGAAAACCGAAAAAAGACACGAAATAAACTTAAAAGTGTTTCGCGATATTGCCTTATTTGAATACCCGGAAGGGTATGACCCGGAAAATCAGACAGGTGATGTAAGCGATACAGCCGATACACCTGATATGTCTGATATGATTGATACATCTGACACATTTGATACGACCGAAGGGAACCAGTGAAACATCGAAATCATAAGGTAGTAAAAACAATAAAAGATGACGAGCGCATGAAAGCTCGTCATTTTGTTTTCGGTATAGATTTGTATATACAGCCTTTATAAAACTTATGCTCTAAAATTGTATCCGCAATCGTGGCAAAAGTAAATCCGCCTGCGGTTTGAAAACCATCTTCTTGATTGCCACACATGGCCCCTTCCGACGACAGCATGTATAATTGCAGCCCACCAGTCGTAACATATGAAAATCATAAAACCAATTATATATCGGATTAATAGCCAAATAAGATACCATATGCCGAATAAAACAAGATATAAACAACCGTGCTTGCTTATTTCGTTTGACAATTGAACTTTTGTGCTGCCGCATCTCGGACACTTAACATTGATTGCCATTTGTCATAACCCCCTTTAATAAAGCTCGCCAACCGACGTAACACACCGAAAAAACGCGCTTCGATTGTTGCTTTAAAATTAATAATTTATTAATTACACTTATTATATCGCCATATTTTGCAAAAAATCAATATAAAACGGCAAAATTTATAAAATTATGCCGTTTTTTGATATTATATTATGAGAATGATTTATAAACGTGTTAATGTCTAATTGCCGCTTCATTAAGTATTAATCTGTATCAGTATCGGAAACATCATTTTCAGCAGCTTCGGTGCCATTTCCCTGCGGTGCAGTTGATACTGGAGATGTCCCCTTTGTATAATCATATATTCCTGCGATAACGATAATACCGCCTACGACAACAAGAACTGAGGGTATTTCACTGAATATAATGACACCGACTATAGCTGCGAAAAACGGCTGCATCAGTTTTGCAATCGATATAAAAGCCGGAGTTTCAAATTTTAATCCCCAGCTAAAGACGCTGTGTCCTAAAAGCGTGCAGAGAATGGCAAGCAGCGCTGCATAAAGGATATTGTCACCTGAGTAGCCTGCGAGAGGTGTGCCGGATAATACGGCCATTAAAAACGTAGTGACGGCAGATGAGGTATATAAAATATATGTGTAAAGCGCTGTCGACATATTGCGGCGGCAAACCCGACCGATGAGCGTGTATACGGCCATCGCACCGGCACCCAAGAAGGCATAAAGGTCACCGATTATATTGTCATTGCCGCTGTTCGCGTCGGCAAGCGCGATGATAACACTTCCGATGAAGGCAACGATGATCCCCCGCCAGCCGCGCAGGGATATTTTCTCGCGCAGAACAAAAAGCATTGCAAATGCGACAAAGAAAACCTCGACGTTTACAAGAATTACAGCGGAGGTTATGCTTGTCAGTTTTAAAGACTGAAAATAAAGGTAAAAGTGAACACCTAAAAATGCTCCGCTTAAAAGCGACAGCGCCATATCGCGCGTTTTTATAACACGGCGCAGCTCATCGCGGCACTTTGCTATGACATAGGGAAGCATGAGGAGTGATGCTATCGTCACGCGGTAAAAGACAAGTATAATTGACGGGGCGTTTGCAAGACGGATAAAAAGCGAGGAAAGGGAAGTCAGAAGCGTCGCTGTTACTATTACAGGACGAACAACAGCCCCACCGCTAAATAGTTTTTTAAACATCTGCTGTTATATTGAACCTTTCGGGTATGTTTAGTTTTAATCTTCGCGGCGCTCTCCTAAGATGTTTCTGTACTTATTATAAAAGCTCTCGTAATAACCGCCCTCTATCGCTTCGCGTATCTTTCGCATAAGCTCATTGTAAAAATAAAGGTTATGCGTGACAGCGAGTCTCATGCCAAGCGATTCCTTAGCTTTTATGAGGTGGCGCAGGTACGAACGCGAGTATCTGCGGCATGTAGGACAAGAGCAGCCTTCGTCAATCGGACGGGGGTCGAGTGTGTATTTTTCATTTGTAAGTGTGATTTTTCCGCCCCATGTGAAAAGAGTACCGTGACGGGCATTCCGGCTCGGCATAACGCAGTCGAAAAAGTCGACGCCGCGCCATACGGCTTCAAGGATATTGACGGGAGTGCCGACACCCATGAGGTATCGCGGTTTGTCGGTTGGCATATATGGCTCGACAGTCTCGATTATATCATACATGACTTCAGCTTCCTCGCCGACGGCAAGGCCGCCGATGGCATAACCGTCAAGGTCAAGCTCACGTATTGCTTTCATGTTGTCAATGCGTAAATCGTGGTATGTGCTGCCCTGATTTATGCCAAAAAGAAGCTGATTCGGGTTTAGTGTCGTGGGCAGTGAATTAAGCCTGCGAAGCTCGTCGCGGCAGCGTATGAGCCAGCGAATGGTGCGTTCGCTTGATTCTTTAGCATATTCATAAGGGGCAGGGTTTTCAACACATTCGTCAAATGCCATCGCAATAGTCGACGCAAGGTTTGACTGTATCTGCATGCTTTCCTCCGGCCCCATAAAAATGCGCCGACCGTCAACATGAGATGCAAAATACACGCCTTCTTCCTTTATGCGGCGAAGCGGCGCGAGTGAAAACAACTGAAACCCGCCGCTGTCGGTTAAAACGGGACCATCCCAGTTCATAAAGCGCCGTATGCCGCCCATCTCCCGTATTACTTTATCCCCGGGGCGTATATGCAAGTGATAAGTGTTTGAAAGCTCAATCTGGCAACCAATTTCGGCAAGCTCAGCCGGTGATACACCGCCTTTTATAGCGGCGCATGTTCCTACATTCATAAAAACGGGTGTGTATATTACCCCGTGTACAGTATCAAAACGCCCAAGGCGAGCCTTTTTTTCTGTTTTTAATAAGGTGAACATCTATAATCCTTTATCACAAGTGTATTTTCGTTATTTGATGCGCCCGAACTGCCTGTCAAGCGAAGATTTTGTAATTTCAAGCGTAACAGGACGTCCGTGCGGACAGTATTTTATGTCGGGTAGCGAGAAAAGTTCGTCGCACAGCCAGCGAATATGAGCATCGCTGTAAACGCGTCCGCCTTTGATGGCAGCTTTGCAGGCACATGAGAAAAGCGTGCGCTCAAAAATGGCGTCGCGGGCTTCACCGACAGAAACTTGAAGTTCACTGCCGAAAACGACAAAAGCTTCCGTTGCCATCTCAGGTGTAAAGTTCTGCGGCAGCGCTGTTATGATGGCAGTATTGCCGTCAAGTGTAAAGTCAAAGCCTGTAGCGCGAATGTCGCTTGAATATTCGGAGATAACAGCAGCTTCTTCTGTTGTCAGCTGCACTCTGAGAGGTGATATTAAAAGCTGGGACGCGCCCTCAGCGGCACGTTCACGCATATTGCGACGCAGCCGCTCAAATAGTATGCGCTCGTGAGCGGCGTGTTTGTCAATCAGGTAGAGACTGCGGGATGTCTCGACAATGACATAGCAGTCCCATGCTTCGCCTAAGAGTTTATATTCTGTTTTCGGCGAATCTGCATTTTCGTGTATGCCTTTATTCTTATCCTCTATCGTTTCCTGATATTCAGATGGTAACGATTGCGTTGTATCTTTATCCGACGGTGATGATGTTGACACTTCATCATATGTCAACACTTCTTGCTGATTTGATTTCACAATTGCCGCCATCGACTCTAATAGAGCTGGTGTAATTGATGATGATGGCGTCTCAGATTTAACAAAAGGCTTTTGCTGTGCCTTAGTTATGTTCTGTGCTGGTGTAAAAGCCTGTGAAAAGTCACTTTTTTGATTTGTAGCTTTGTTTTGTGAAGTTTCCTCAATTGTAATTTGCTCGGGTCTTTTGTCCTGAGTGCTGTCGTGGACAGGAGCAAATGAAGCTGCTACTGTTTGTGCGCGGCGTTTGTAGTTATCGATAGCAGATGGCGCATTAATTCCAAGCGGAAGCTCGGCAAACGTCATTTTTTCTTCAAGAGCGGGGCGGACAGCGTAATATACAGCCTCAAAAATCAGCTTTTCATTTGAAAACTTAACTTCAAGCTTAGCCGGGTGTACGTTTACATCGACAAAACCGGGAGGTATGTTTATCATCAGCACACAGGCAGGGAAGCGGTCCTCCGGAATGAATGTCCTGTATGCCTGCTCAAGTGCTGCCTGAGCAGTTAGGGTGCGCACATAACGGCCGTTTATAAAAAACATCTGCCCGTTTCGGTTGGCGCGTGCGGTATCGGGCATGCCGATATAGCCTGTGACGCCGACGCCTTCATATTCGTATGAGACTGGAATCGTACGCTGAGTGAAATCACGCCCCAAAATCGAATAAATAGCGCTGCGCAAGTCCCCGTTTCCTTCGGTGCGCATTTTTAAAGCGCCGTCGGAGATTAACCTAAAAGAGATTTCAGGATGTGAAAGCGCGACGCGCTCAAATATTGCGTATATTGCTGCGGCTTCTGATACGTCTTTTTTGAGGAATTTCCGTCTTGCCGGAACGTTTGCGAAAAGGTCCTCAACGATAACGGTAGTTCCGGGCGAGCAACCCGTTTCTGTGTGGGATATGACTTCGCCCCCCACGACGTCAAGAAGCCCGCCAAACTCCTCTGTCTGCGGACGACTGATGATTCTCAGGTGCGAAACGGCTGCTATTGCCGCAAGCGCCTCACCTCTGAAACCAAGCGTCCAGATGGAGTTTAAATCTTCAGCAGTTTTTATTTTGCTTGTTGCATGGCGCAGTATAGTTTTAGGTAAATCGTCGAAGGTTATACCGCAGCCGTTGTCGGTGACCCGCATATAAGTGACGCCACCGCGTTGTATTTCAGTTGTTATGATAGTAGCACCGGAGTCAATAGCGTTTTCAAGAAGTTCCTTTATCACGGAAGCAGGGCGGTCGACGACCTCACCGGCGGCGATGAGGTTTGCGATTTCAGGTCCAAGGACGTTGATTTCGCGGGGGGTGATAATACTATTGTCCCTGCCGTTAGTTTTTCCATCCATCAAAACTCACCGCACTCCTTCCTTGTGAATATTTTAAATATAATACACTAATTCTACTGTTCGAGCATCTTTTTTATTTCGTAAATGAAGTTAATAGCTTCAATTGGCGTCATTGTATTCGGGTCAGCGGCGCGTATCCGTTCGGTTACTTCGCGTTCCGTTGGCGTTACAAGCGACATTGCCATATCCATTGTACCTGACAGCGCAGGAACATCATTTTCACCGGCTTTTGTTTTTCGCTCGGGCGTTCCGTGTGACTCTATTTCATCAAGGATGGCGCGAGCGCGCTTTATTACCTCTGACGGAAGGCCGGCCAGCTTTGCAACTTCAATACCGAAGCTGTCGTCCGTGCCGCCTCTCACAATTTTACGCAGGAAAGTGATGTCACTGCCGCGTTTTTTGGCTGCGATATTGTAGTTAATGGCACCTTCAAGCTCGTCTTCAAGAACCGTCAGCTCATGATAATGTGTCGCAAACATTGTCCGCGCGCCTATTTTACGGCTGTGTGTGTATTCGGCAACAGCACGCGCGATGGCAAGGCCATCGTATGTACTCGTTCCGCGACCTATCTCGTCGTAAATTATAAGGCTGCGGCGTGTTGCATTTGCAAGTATGTATGAAACCTCGGACATCTCAAGCATGAAGGTACTTTGCCCGGATGCAAGGTCGTCTGATGCGCCGACGCGCGTGAAGAGCTTGTCGACAATGCCAATCCGCGCTTCCTTTGCCGGAACAAACGAGCCTATCTGTGCCATGACTACGATGAGGGCAACCTGACGCATATATGTTGACTTACCGGCCATGTTAGGTCCGGTTATTATCATCAGCCTGTTATATGAAGTGTCAAGAAGCGTGTCGTTCGGCACAAAATATGTGTCGCGGACAAAACGCTCAACGACGGGATGACGCCCGTCTTTTATTTCTATAACGTCGGAGTAATCGACCTCCGGCCGTGTGTAATTATACTGCTTTGCCACATCGGCAAGCGAGCAGTAAACGTCGGTGCGGGCAATAAGAGCGGCGCTGTTGCGGATGCGGGATGTCGCTTCAGCGACACGCGAGCGCACAGAGCAGAAAAGCTCGTATTCAAGTGTTTTCAGCTTTTCTTCAGCGCCGAGAATTGTCGCTTCTCGTTCTTTGAGCTCCTCGGTTATGTATCGCTCGCAGTTAACAAGCGTTTGTTTGCGTATATAACGGTCGGGAACCTGATTTATAAACGATTTTGTTACTTCAATATAATATCCAAAAACTTTGTTATAGCCGATTCTCAGATTCTTAATGCCTGTTGCTTCACGTTCTTTTGCTTCAATCTCAGAAACCCAGCCCTTGCCATCACGCATTATGCCGCGAAGGTAATCGATGTCCTCATTTGCACCGTCGGCAATGATGCCGCCGTCGCGCAGCGATATCGGCGGGTCCTCCGCTATGTTTTCGCGTATGAGGGTGCGAACGTCGTCAAGCTCATCGAGCTTTTCATATATTTCATGGAGTTCATCAGACTTGCAGTCTTTAAGCAGCAAGCGAAGTTTTGGTATAACTTCAAGCGTTTTATATATAGCGCGAAGGTCGCGCCCGTTTGCCGTACCGAATCCAACTTTTGTTATTAGCCGCTCAAGGTCGAGCACCTCTGAGAGAAGACGTGAAATTTCCTCGCGCAGCATAAAGTCGTCGGCAAGCTCCGCTATGGCTGCCTGCCGGCGCACAATGCGTGATGTGTTGACAAGCGGATGCTCAACCCAGTTGCGTAAAAGACGAGCACCCATCGCCGATTTTGTCCGGTCAAGCACCCACAGAAGCGTCCCGCGCTTTTCACGCGAGCGCATTGTTTCGGTGAGTTCAAGATTCCGGCGTGTGTTAATGTCTATTTCAAGGAAGTGACTGCCCGAATATACGGACAGCTCCTTTATGTAAGAAATATCGGTGAGCTGTGTTTCGGCGACATAGGAGAGAAGAGCACCGGCGGCGCATGTTACCTCATCATCCTGCTCCGGCAGAGCCTTCTGTGAAACTCCGAACTGCTTGTCACACAATGCCCGGCACTCAGCATAGTTGAAACGATTTGAGTCGTTTTTTGTAACGGCTGCAGAGATGCGCTCCTCGATAAATAAAAATGTGCGGGGCAGCTTTTTTTCGTCGACGTTTGTAATGATTTCGCTTGGCATGTATGTACCAAGCTCATTTATCAGGCGGGATTCATCTTCAAGCGGGAATGATGTCGCAGAAACAGTGGCGGAAGAAATGTCGCAAAAGCAAAGCCCGATTCGGTCGGATGCCGCATTATAGTAAATAGTCGACAGGTAGTTATTTTGCTTTTCATCAAGCAAAGTGCTCTCGAAAACAGTCCCGGGCGTTATGACGCGGACAATACGGCGTTCCATCGGACCTTTGCCCGGTGTGACGTCGCCCACCTGTTCGCATATAGCAACCTTATAGCCGCGGGATATGAGTCGGCCGATGTATGGCTCGCACGCGTGGTATGGAATGCCGCACATAGGCGCACGTTCCTCCTCACCGCAGTCGCGCCCGGTAAGGGTAAGCTCAAGCTCGCGTGACGCTATTTTAGCGTCGTCGTAAAACATCTCGTAAAAGTCGCCGAGCCTGAAAAACAGTATGTGATCCGGGTACTTTTCTTTTAATCTCAAATACTGTTCCATCATTGCCGTAGCCATAAGATGCCTCCGGTATATGTATAAAATCGACGTACGACCCCGTACCATCTGGCACGGGGTCGTGCGCTTTACGCATAATGCAAAAGTAAAGTCCAGTTAATTAGTCTAATAACAAAAGGAACTGTTTGTTTATCAGCCGCAACCGGAGCATCCTGAGCATTCTCCGCCGCAGTGATGGGGATATTCGCCTGTTATATTAAACATAATTTCGTCATTTACTTCTGAAATAAGCGCGTCAAACAGCTCTTTTGCTTCGACGTAGTTTTTGTAATTCTCGTTTTCCGTAATCTCCATATAAAGAGTGTTTATACGTGCGTCAATTGAACGAATAGCATCGTTATCGCGGTCTTTTTCAGCATAAGCGGCGCTGAGCGCTGTCTGCTGGGCATTATATTCAGCGATAAGCCGATTCAGTTCTTCGTCCTCGCGGTAAGCATTCTGTGCTGCTGTCAGTTTTGCATAACGCTCGTCTTCCCTTATAAGGCGTCCGAGTGATCCTGCCATCTGGAGTATAGCGACCTCGGTTGTTTTTTCTTCTGGCATTTTGTTTCTCCTTAAATATTTTATTTTTTATTGGGTTTATGTTTATTACCGCGGCGGCGGGACAATCTCACCATGCAAAAGGTAAGGTTCGGCATCCGTAATACGCGCCCATACGAACTGACCGGGTTCTGCGCTGCCTGTGAGACGGACAATTTTGTTGCCCTCGTTGCGTCCGTGCATGACACCATCCTCCCCGGGTGCGTCATCTGTCAACACACGTTCAATCCTGCCAATCTCAGCCTTGTTTTTCTCAAGGGTAATTGCATTTTGCACTTCAAGAAGGCGTGCAAAGCGTTCTGTTTTTTCCTCGCGCGTAAGCGAGTCGATCATTTTCGCAGCCGGTGTGCCCTCGCGTGGGGAGTATATAAAGGAAAAGATCATGTCGTAACGCACACGGCGAAGGGCAGTAAGTGTATCCTCAAAATCAGCCTCTGTTTCACCAGGGAAGCCGACGATAATATCTGTTGTCAGCGTTATATCCGGCATTGCAGCCCGCAAAGCGTCGATTTTTTCAAAATAGCTTTGTGCCGTGTATTTGCGGTTCATGGCATGAAGTATACGGTCGCTGCCGGACTGTATCGGCAGATGAAATTGACGAGCAATCTTTTCGTTTTCCGCCATTACGCGGATTAAATCCGGACTTACATCCTTCGGATGGCTTGTCGTGAAACGTATCCTGAATTCACCATCGATTTTAGCAAGCCGCTCAAGAAGAGCGGGGAAGTCTACATTTTCATCAAGCCCGCGTCCGTATGAGTTTACGTTTTGCCCGAGAAGCGTTATTTCACGGTATCCACGCTCGACAAGCCTGCGTACTTCAGCTTCAATATCAGCCGGACGCCGGCTGCGCTCGCGGCCGCGCACATAGGGAACAATACAGTATGTGCAGAAATTATTGCATCCATACATGATGCTGACCCAGGCGCGTGAGGTGGAGCCGCGTACTACAGGTAAATCTTCCGGAAAATCAGCGTAGTAAGTGTCAGGGTTATTGTCACCATGAAGCGGCAGATTTGCAGCCGGGAAAAAGCGGCGTCCGCCGGCAAGACGAGCGGCAATAAAGGACGGCACAAGGTGAATCTGTGCTGTTGAAAACGAAAAGTCGACGTGAGGGAAGCTGACTTTGAGCTTTTCCGCCCTGTTCTGGCGGGATGCCATACAGCCGCCTACGCCGATTATCATATCCGGATTTTTCTCTTTTATGAATTTAAGCTCTCCGATGTGAGAGAGCGCTCGTTGCTCAGCATGCTCACGAACAGCGCATGTATTGACAAGCACAAGATCGGCTTCTTCTGCAGTGTCTATAATTTTATAGCCCATCAATGAGCATAGACCGGCGAGTTTTTCGCTGTCTGCTTCGTTTTGCTGGCAGCCAAACGTCATAACATATGCTTTTGGCTCGTGTCCTGATTTACGAAGAGAGTTTGTGTATTCACGTACATGTGATACCGCTTCAGCCGAGTCAATATCAAACGGTGATATGCGGTTTTTAGGTATATTCATTACTTATATTCCCGATTATGCGCCACCATCAGCGCTACTTTTACTTTAATTCCGATTAATTTGATATAATTATACAGCACTAAACTCGACATGTCAACGAAAGTATAATATTAACACGCTCAAACGCTATTTATACTATTAGTAGTATGTTGTATTGACAAACATTTTTTGCTATGATAAAATTGCGTAACATAAAAAACTGAATATATTGACATATATATCTGCATAAAGCGGTTTGTTCTTGACATTATATAAATCGAATATTGAGACACACAAGAAGCTGTGCGCTGCTTATGCGCATTGCTTCGGAATTTTCAAAATATTTATAAGACAGAGGCAACGATGTACGAAATAATTGACGAATTATTCCTCAGCGCTGTCCAGTACTGCACATTAGCAATTGAATTCATTGGCGTTGCTGTTCTTGTGTTTACTGTTTTAAAATGTGTCGTGCAGATGATAATGAAGAAAAGCGCGCACATCAGGCTTGATCTTGCAGAAGGCATAGCACTTTCGCTTGAATTCAAGATGGGCAGTGAGCTTTTAAGAACCGTTGTTGTGCGTGAACTGAGGGAGCTTTTAATACTCGGTGCGGTAATACTTTTGCGCGCGGCCCTTACGTTTTTGATTCACTGGGAAATAACAAACGAAAAGAAAGCAAGTATGACATCGACCGAGAATGCAGCGCTTAATAAAACAAACAATAACGAAGATGTTAAAAAGTAAAATATATAGTCATTTGTATAAAAGACAGTGCAAAGCAAAAAATGTTTGTGCTGTCTTTATATTTACTTTAGCAAAGGGAAACCGCCCATCGGGGCGGTTTTGATATTTATGATAACCAGAGTTATCTTTTCTCAAGCCGCTTTAATACAATTCCGAGCTCGCCCCAGTGGACAGGGGCGTTTGCGGCGCGCGGTGTGTTAATCAGTTTTGATTCTTTGTATAAATAGTCCGTCCCCTCTTTCTCCCATTCGTCCTCTTTGACATTTGCATATTTGATTAGGTGCGCAAGAGCATCAATAACCTCATCTTCTGTTTTGCCGGTTTTATCAATAAGCTTGTTTATAAACTCCATCCATTTTTCCTCCATAATTTCTTCTTCGATTTGCTTTTTTACATCTTCCCGGAACGTATCCATTGATTTGCCGAATTTCGGGAACCAGTGCATAACGTCGGCATGGTTTGACGCAATGCCGAGTTTGTACCCCTCGCTGTGACAGATAATATTGGGATAGTCAGGGGCAATATTAAACTTTCTGCAAAGATACGCGCATAACTCAACAGCTTCTTTGTAGACTATATTAAAGTATTCAGAACTCTTATGGTCATCCTCGCATATTTCAAAACTGATAAAATCGACATTGCCAATGTCTCCGACACCGCTGTGCCATGAGACACAATCCCACGGCAAAGTCTGAATTGTAGCGACGGTGCCATCATTCAGCTTGCCGATAAAGGCGGAAACGCACTTCTGCACACCGCCACATTTAGTGCATTTACCGTCAGGCCCTTTTATAAATGTATGAGGCCCTATGTCTTTGCCGCCCGGATGGTATCTGTTCCAGTCGTTATCGTAGAGATTTTTCCCGATGAGACCATCATCAGGTGCGATATATCGTGACAGCCACGGATTATTGGCACCTGTCGAATGAACCATGATTCTTTTAGGCGTTTGCTTTTTATATACATGATAACACTCGTTTTTTGTCAAATATAATTGTCGTAAATTCATTTTTCGTCTTGACAAACCAAACAGATTTAAACATAGTTACTTTTATTGTTCTTCAATAATGTTAATTTCAACTATTTATCCTTTAAACTGATAAAATCTGACATATGCTTTCTTTTTCATAGCCCGTCCGGAGCTTTTATAATATATCTGCTTTTGATAATTCTCCAGTATATTCAACGAGCAAAAGACAGCAATAAAAATCGTAAATTAACAGCAGTATGATAAATTATAGTAAGCTTGTCTGTTGCGCTTTCTCTTAAACACTTTCTTTTCATTTTATGCAGTTGTAATGCTTTTCGTAATCGCGCGTTTGTGCGGTAACGAGCCCCGCGTGAATAAAAAAGCGCCCCTCCGTCAGGATGGCGCTCGTTTGTTGTTTAACAATCTTTGAGAATGTTCTACTCATGATTTATGTAAACCTATTCGCCTTGAGCCGGCTGATTTTGTCATAATGTCAATCGCCAAACAATATACGAAAGAACAGCACCAAAGACTTGACAATATGCCTGAAAGCGTGATATAAATATTACCGTGCGAATGAAAAACACAATTAAATATACGTACACGGGGGCGTAGCTCAGCTGGGAGAGCGTACGGTTCGCATCCGTAAGGTCGAGAGTTCGATCCTCTTCGTCTCCATTTTACAAAATAAGCTTCAAATCGCTGTGATTTGAAGCTTTTTTGTGCTTTTTTTCCTTGTTTTTTCGTTTCAGAGCGATTTATTACAAGTTTATATGAATTGATATTGAAAGGAAAAAGTCTATTTTTTATATGATCAATGAATTTTTCCAGTTGAGCAATAATAAAAAATTGCAATAAGATATAGTAACCAGGCGCTAAATCGGTTTAAAAATTATTGAAATAAATTACAAATAGCAGAGGGGAACGAAAGGATAAAAATACTGTCTTGTTTATTGCATGTTATTCAATCTTTTCCCCTATGGGCATATTGGCAGAAAGTAAAGCGAATGTCCGGTTTGAGATAAATACAAGTGCAGAAACGGGTATAATATCGTAAACCGGCACAGACATAAGTATCGGCACATATTCGTGTGACGATACTGACGATACTACAACTACGCCGCCGGACGAGATAAAAGTCACAATGTCAGATTTGTCTTCCGAGGTGCCCGCCGTTTCATTTAAAACGAATCATATAAAGAAGACGAGAGCCCCCACGATGTAAGTCTTAACAACTCAACTTATAACCTGACACTTGATGTTAACCCGTATGAGTTTACAGAAAATCCGGTACTCGTCGTGTCAAACCCGAAGGGCATTGTCTTGACATATTATCCTACATCGTCTGACAGGCTGCTTTCAGCTTATATTCAGAGAGTTAAACTGCGACAGATCAGGAGAGAAGCACACATTCACGTACATAATGAAAGACATCGAGAGTATGCAGCTTGATTATACCGACGCATCAAGCAAATCTTTCTGGGCAATTAACGCAGCGAAATATTACCAGGTGACAGGAATCATAATAATCGACATTTTAAAGGGATTTATATAAAATAGAACATAATTTGAGAAAATATATGTTAAAGTTTGAAAACTGACTAAATCGATGATATAATAAAAAAGATGTTATCAGCAGGTGTGGTAGAGTATCCATTTGGTTAAATCCCTCACGGGGAGTAATCGTTTATAACATCTAAGGCTTGTTTTTAAACTATATGTCTATGTATATTTTCTTATAATTATTTTAAAATGAACATAACAATTTTGGCTAAATATTATTTATACAATTATTTTAAAAATGACTAATTATCGCAAGGTTTTGACTATTATGTATCGAACTTTTTTTAAGCGTTTTTTTGATATTGTACTTTCATTATTAGCGATTGTGCTCTTATCATGGTTATTTATTATTATTTCATTTGCAATTGTTATAGATGATCCTGGACCGGTTCTCTTCACACAAAAACGAGTCGGTAAAAATAAAAAGCTGTTTAAAATATTGAAATTTCGCAGCATGAAAATGAACACACCACACGATACGCCGACTCATATGTTAAAGAATCCCGATCAATACATAACACGAGTTGGAAAATTCCTGCGTAAGACTTCACTTGACGAGCTTCCGCAGATTTTTAATATTTTAGTTGGTCAAATGAGTATTATTGGACCCCGGCCGGCTCTTTGGAATCAGGACGATCTCGTTGCTGAGCGCGACAAATATGGTGCAAATGACATGCGCCCTGGTCTTTCAGGCTGGGCGCAGATAAATGGCCGCGATGAATTAGAAATACAGGTTAAAGCAAGACTTGATGGCGAGTATGTTGAAAAGATGAGTTTTGCGATGGACTGGAAATGTTTCTGGAAGACGATTATTTCGGTATTAAAACGTGAGGGTGTTGTAGAAGGTGGTACTGGCGCATTGGTAAAAGAAAAGGTGCATGAGAAAGAGGTAGTTAGTAAATGAAAAAGATACTGATTACCGGAGCGAACAGCTACATAGGAACTTCGTTTGAAAATTATCTGAAACAGTGGCCGGATAAATATCAGGTTGATACGATTGATATGATTGATGGATCATGGCGGGAGAAGAGTTTTACAGGGTACGACGCTGTTTTTCATGTTGCAGGAATAGCACATCAAAAAGAAACCAAAAAGAATGCTCATCTTTATTATAAGGTTAACCGAGATCTTGCAATCGAGACTGCAAAAAAAGCAAAAACTGATGGTGTAAAACAATTTATTTTAATGAGTTCAATGAGCGTTTATGGGATGAATACAGGAATTATAACCGAAAACACTGTACCAAATCCTAAAGGATACTATGGATGCTCAAAATTACAAGCAGAAAATGAAATAATTAAGCTTTGTGAAAACAATTTAAAAATAACGATAATAAGATCACCTATGGTATTCGGTCAGAATTGCATAGGTAATTATCGAACATTAGTAGATATAGTTAAAAAAATATCTGTTTTTCCTTATGTTAAAAACAAGCGAAGCGTAATTAATGTTAATAATTTATGTAATATAGTCAAAAAAATAATAGACGAAGAACTTGACGGAATTCTTCTTCCTCAAGATAAACAATATATGAACACTTCAATGAAAGCCTTGGAAATCGCAAAAGCATTTAATAAAAAAATTCATTTAAGTAGGTTATTAGGGTTAGCGGTTTGTATTGCAATGCCTTTTTTTCCGATATTAAAAAAAGCATTTGGGTCTTTATATTTTGACGAAAGCACATTTCTGATAGTATTGATTGATGAAAATACAGTTGTTTTAAAATACAAAAAAATGGAGATATGAATGATTGTTGTTATTCTCTCAAATGACCACATATGGACATATAATTTACGTAAAGAGATAATTCAAGCAATTATACAGCAAGGTCATAAAGTATTTTTGATTATGCCTTATGGTGAAAAGGTTACGGAGCTATGTGGTATGGGGTGTAATTTTATAGATATACCTTTTGAACGGCACGGGACAAATGTTATCAAAGAAATAAAAATACTTTACTATTATCATAAATATCTAAAAAAAATAAAACCGGACATTGTGTTTTCTTATACAATTAAGCCGAATATATATGGTGGAATTGTTTGTAGATATTTAATGGTTCCTTTTGTACCAAATATCACAGGACTTGGAACTGCAGTTGAAAATGGCGGGATAATACAAAAAATAACTTTATTATTATTATATAAATTTGCTCTAAAAAAAGCACAGAAAGTATTTTTTCAAAATAGTGAAAACAGAGACTTCATGATAAAGCATCATATCGTAAAAGATAATTATGCCCTGCTCCCGGGATCTGGTGTGAACCTCAATCATTATCAGGTATTGGATTATCCGCCGCAAGATGTTATCGAATTTGCTTTTATATCTCGCATTATGAAAGAAAAGGGGATAGAACAATTTTTAGATGCGGCAAAGTATATACGAAACAAGTATCCGAATACAAGATTCCATGTTTGCGGTTTTTGCGAGCAAGAATATGATCAAATTCTAAAAGATTTAAATGATAATGGCACTATAATTTATCACGGTATGGTTCGTGATGTAAGAACAATACTTAAGAATGTTCATTGTACAGTTCATCCTACATATTATCCTGAAGGTTTATCAAACGTTTTGCTTGAAAGCTGTGCTTGCGGAAGGCCGATAATTACAACCAATAGAAGTGGTTGCAGGGAAGTAATTGATGATGGTATAAATGGTTTTATATGTAAGCAAAAAGACAGTGAGGATTTAATTAAGCAAATAGAGAAATTTATATCATTACCATATGAAAAGAAAAAGCAGATGGGACTCGCAGGTAGAGCCAAAGTAGAAAAAGAATTTGATCGCAATATAGTTGTTCAGGCATATTTGGATGAAATTGAAAGGACTTTGTCTCAAAATGGATTACAAAAAGATAATAAAAAGCAGGGAAACAAGATTGAGGATTCTCAGAACGCTTGATTTTATTCCCGACAAAACAATGATAAAAATGCAATATTTTATAAAAACGGGTCGTAGATTAAACTTAAAAAACCCGCAAAGATACACAGAAAAGCTGCAGTGGTACAAGCTTTATTACCGAGACCCGTTAATGCAGCAGTGTGCTGACAAGTATGATGTAAGAGAATATGTAAGAAGCAAAGGGCTTGGTTATATACTGAACGAATGTTATGGTGTTTATGAACGGGTTGAGGATATTGATTTCGATTCTCTTCCTGATCAATTTGTTTTAAAAGATACGCTTGGTGGTGGAGGAAACAGTATAATTATTTGCAAAGACAAAGCAACTTTTGATTTTGAAAACGCAAAAAAGCAAATGCAAAAGTGGCTAAGTATAGACAGTAATAAGAAACACGAAGGAAGAGAATGGGTTTATCAAGGAAGGAAGCACAGGATTATAATTGAAAAGTATATTGAATCAAATCCATCAGAAGGAGGATTGGTGGATTATAAATTTTTCTGCTTTAACGGTATACCACAATATCTTAATGTTGTAGCTGACCGTAAATTTGGTCAAAAAGCAGCTATTGGAATCTACAACATTGATTTTGAAAAACTTCCATATGTAAGAAATGATGAAAGACCATTAACTTTTGAAATTCCAAAACCTGAAAATTATGATGAAATGATAGAAATTGCAAAAATTCTTTCCGAAGATTTTCTACATGCTCGGATTGATTTATATAATTTAAATGGCAGTATTATTTTCGGAGAAACTACGTTCTTTCCGGGAAGCGGATACATGGGGTTTATACCTGATAATTTTGACAAAATCATTGGAAATGCATTTATCCTTCCTTCGAAAACTTAAGAGTCTATTTAATAATTTATTAAATAAAAAGTAAATTATATTTTTATATGCAGCAGTTATTAAAAGTATGACTTAGATGAGTTTGATTCTGAATTAGGCAGTCATTTCACACTTCCTGATAAAAATGACTATGAACTAAAAATTATGAGGATGAAACAATGATTGTTTTATTTTGCCACAATGGTCCGCTTCGTACTATAGGTGGATCAATATTTTTTGGCGTTGCACACAACAATGAAATGTTTTCTCGTTATTATGCAATTGCTGATGAAATTCATGTAGCGATTCGTACAAAAAAAATTGATAAAAAAGATGCAGCTAAGTATTCCGAAATAACTCTTAAGCCATTTGTGGTTATTCCTTGTCCCAATACTGAATCTTTATTAGGGATATTTCAACGACCGAAACTAAAAAAGATATTAAAAAAAGCTATTATGGAATCGGATTATGTTGTTGCAAGAGTACCGAGTACAATCGGTTTCTATGCAGCGAAAATAGCACTTAAAATAAAAAAGCCTTTGCTTGTAGAAGCCGTGGCTTGTCCATGGGATGGTTATTGGAATCACAGTTTCAAAGGTAAGATTATAGCTCCGTTATATTTTTTTAAAATGAAGAAAGTTTTAAAGAAAGCTCCATATGCAATTTATGTTACAAACGAATTTTTACAACGTCGTTATCCGACAAAAGGGAAAGCAATATCATGTTCTAATGTCGCGCTGCCATCTTTCGACGAAAATATTATTATTAAACGGATTTTAAAAATAAAACAGCAAAATAAAATAATAATTGGAACCTTAGCAGCTGTAAATGTGCGTTATAAAGGACAACAATACATTATTCGAGCTTTGGGGAAGTTAAAAAAACAAGGAATTACTAATTTTGAATATCATCTTGTCGGAGGCGGAGATCAAAGTTATCTTCGTTCACAAGCAAAAAAATATAATGTCGAACATCAGGTTAAATTCATAGGGCCGCTCCCTCATGAAAAAGTGTTCGCGTGGCTTGATACAATCGATATATACGCTCAGCCAAGCAGGCAGGAAGGATTGCCGAGAGCTTTAATCGAAGCGATGAGCCGAGGTCTTCCATGCATAGGGGCAAGAACGGGAGGTATTCCTGAGTTGATTGAACCTGCTTATATTTTTAATAATTCAAGAAAGGAAATTGATGAAATAATAAATATACTGCTCTCGATGACACCTGATGTAATGGAGAAACAGGCGCGCCGTAATTTTGAATTTGCCAAAAGCTATGAAAGAAGCATTCTTGAAAAAAGGCGGCGTGAGTTTTTTGAGGAGTTTAAAAACAGTGCAATAGCTTCAAATAATTAAAAAAAAAGGATTTTGTTTTCTATGCAATCAAAAAAGATAGGAATTAGCAATATAGCGGTGTTGTTTTTATCAATATATTATGCATGGTTTTTCCTTCCGGTTTTGAGGATCTCTTTTAATACTTCGCTATATAAAAATTTGTTTTTTTTATGCTTTGTAATTGGGGTGTCGCTGCTGTTTTTAAACTACGTTATTTCAACAGGAGGGAAAATAAAACTAACTTTTAACATTCTTGTACCTATCATAATATACATGCTAGTTATGAGCATGTTCGTCATGTTCAATTATTATGACGCATCAAAACATATTCGTGTAAGTTTTACCTTTTGGGGAACTGCGCTTATATATTTTCTGTTGTCATACAATCCTTCATTACAACGCGCTTTCGGAAGATTTTTATTGATATTGTTTATAATAAACTGCATTACTTCATTTATTGGTGTATATTTTAATCCCTCAGCAGCGAGAGCGTTGACAAACGCATCAAGATCACCAGAAGCTATTGAAGAAGATATTTACTTATCAAAGAGAAATATAAGCTCAATATATTTATTTCAATCTTTGGTTGTCATTGCTCCTATATTTATATTTATGATTAAAAAGAAAATAAAAGCATTTTGGGCAATATTCGCGATTATTCTTATTATTATTGCAATTTTAAAAGCTTCATTTACAATATCACTATTATTGCTGATGGCTGGAATAGGGCTTAGTTTGATATATGTCAAAGGTATTGCTGGAAAAGTATTGCTTGTGCTGTTTTCTTTTATTCTTGTTTTATTACCGTGGAGTTCAATATTCGGGTACTTGTCTGACGTCATTGACAATTCATATATAAGTACAAGGCTTCATGAACTTTCAGTTTATTTTTCCGAAGGCAATATATCAGGTACCTTTTCAGCAAGATTTAATGCATATATGAGTTCTTTTACGACATTTATCAAATACCCGTTCGGAATCGGTGCGCATTATAGCTACAAAATGTTTGAAAATGGTATAGGTTATCACTCGCAAATACTTGATGACCTAGCGAGATACGGAGTATTTGCACTCGCTTTTTATATATCTTTCTTATCGCAATATTATAAGCTTTTAAAAAGACAATGGGTAAAAATAAACATGGAAGAAACAGTTTTCCCTGTATTTATTGTATATTTGGGATTCTTATTTTTGAATATTGCTTTTCGTTCAAGTGCCGAAAGTGTTGTTATGTTATTTGTTCTGCCGATTTTGCCTGATATAATTCAGCACAGGAGTAATTTATTAAAAAAACCAAAGGAGCAACATAATGATTAGAGTCTTACAAATTTTTTCCTCACTTGAAAAAGGGGGAGGCATTCAAAATGTTTTTAAAAATTACTACAGTCATATGAACACCGACGAATTTAAGATCGATTTTATTGTTCACGGTGATAAAATCGGTGAACTTGAAAAATGGTTTGAGTCATATGGTTCAAAAATATATCATGTCAGTCCTCGAAAAAAAAACCCGATAAAAAATATACGTCAAATTGCATCCGTAATAAAGAACGGTAACTATGATGTTGTTCACTGTCGTCAGGATTATCATGGAGCGATAGCAATGTGGCTTTCAAAGCGCTATGGCGTGAAGATAAGAATTATTCACAGCCATCGTGCATATCCTCCTGAGAAACTCCACCAAAAGTTTGTACGAATTATCGAGACAAAGATTGTAAAAAAAACAGCTACTCATTTTATGGCATGTGGGATACTTGCGGGAGAATGGCTTTACGGAAAAAAGGCAGTTGCTGAAAATAAAGTCATTGTGCTCAACAATGCAACCGAACTGGACAAATTCGTGTACTCAAAAGAAAAAAGAGACAAAATCAGAGGACTGTATTCATTAGATGAAAATGCGGTTGTGCTCGGTCATGTGGGTCGTTTTACAGAGCAAAAAAACCATGATCTTTTGATTAATATTTTTTATGGATACTTAAAAGAATGCCCGAACGCTTACCTAATGCTTGTGGGTGATGGTGCTCTTCGAAAAAGCATTGAAAAAAAGGTGAACAACCTTGGAATAGAAAAGAATGTTCTTTTTCTTGGTGTAAGAAACGATGTACCAGATCTTCTTAATGCAATGGATGTTTTTGTTTTGCCATCAAGATATGAGGGGTTGGGTAATGTAACTATAGAATCGCAAGCAAACGGACTTCCCGTCATTTGTTCAGGTTTCGTCCCGCATGAAGTAGCGATATCTGACAACGTATTATTTGTTGAAAAAGGAAAATATACGGATATTTTACGATGGGTCAGTGCAATTGACAAGGCGTTGGAAAAAGGACGATCAAACAATATCGAAGCACTGAGAAAAGCAGGGTACGATATAACGATTGAGGCAAAAAAACTTGAGGAAATATATAGAGGAGACTAAAATCTGATTATTGTTTACATAGAGGATTGAATTGAATGTCAAAGCAAATTACAGGAAAAAGTATTGCTAAAAACATTTCATTGTCTGTTTTAGTACAGGCAGTATCTCTTGTTGTTGGTTTTGTTATGAACCTTATTGTTCCGAAATATATTGATGAATATCAATACTCATATTGGCAAACATTTTTACTTTATTCACAATATGTCGGTTTTTTTCATTTCGGATTGTTAGATGGAATAGTTCTCAGATATTCACAATACGATTACGATGAATTGGATAAAAAAGCTGTCAGATCACAATATTTAGCAATTATATGTATTGATGCATTTATTTCACTTATATTATTTATTTCTGCTTTTATTTTTTTTAGCGGCATCAATAAGATAATTGTTATTTTATTATCTATAATTATTATACCTTCAATTACTTATAATTACGTGTCATTTACATTTCAAACGACAAACAGGATAAGCAAGTACGCCCGATATATTATGCTGGACAGATGTTTATATTGTGGTATTGTTGTTGCGTGTTTGCTGTTTAATTTAAAAAAAGCGTATTGGTATTGTATAGCATATATCATTTCACAAATTATAAGCATTCTCATATTCGGTATGAAATACAGCCGCGAACTTTTTTTTGGGAAAATGTTACCTACTATAGAATTAAGAATTAATTTAAGTAAGACTATTGGAGCTGGTGTTTGGCTTATGATAGCTTCTTACTCCGCTAATTTAGTAGTCGGTCTCGGAAAAATGATTGTTCAATGGCGTTGGGATGAATTGACTTTCGGTAAAGTGTCTTTGTCTTTTAGTTTGACAACATTTGTTCTTCATTTTGTTACAGCAATTAGTGTAGTGCTTTTCCCTTCTATAAAGCGCTTGGATTCAGATAGACTTCCTGATCTGTATAAATCAATTCGAGATGGCATTTCTCCGCTTTTACTGCTTGCCCTTATTTTTTATTTTCCGGGAAGCCATTTACTAGAACTTTGGCTTCCGAAGTATGCCACAAGTATTATTTATCTTGGAATATTACTACCTATAATTGTATATTCTTCAAAAGTAAGTTTGCTTACGAACAATTACTTGAAGGCATATAGAAAAGAGAAAACATTACTTGTTATAAACCTTTTCAGCGTTACTTTTAGTTTTATTATTTATATGGTTATCGCTTATGTTTTTAATAATCTATATGCTTTGATATTTTCAATTGTCGGAGTAATTATGCTTCGCTCAATCGTATCGGAGATTGCTGTCGCTAAAATTATCAAGGTAAAAGTATTTTTAGATATAATATTAGAAGTTATTATGACTAGCTTTTTTATTTTATGCACCATTTTCTTCAGGAGAATAGTAGGGTTTGTTTTATACACGATTGTAATTGTAATATACTTAATAACTAAGCGAAACAGCATTGTAAAACTGTTGTTAAAAACAAAAAGAATCTTCGTTAAGTGATTGTAATAATATATAAATAAATAGTTATAGCGCTATATTATAGTGAATATTGTTGTAAATGAATTGTATAATTAGAACCGAGTTATATACAACGATAAAACCTAATTAATTTTCTGACCATTGGACTATAAATAAATGTCAATATATAATTTTAAATGTCATTTTATATATTGACATTATTTTTATAATGTTATATGATGTTATATGTTTTAAATAATATTTTATATAAATACAGAAGGTAAAATGGACTACATCACTATAAAAACCGCATCGGAGAAATGGAATCTGTCCGAGCGGCGCATTTCAATGTTATGCAGAGCGGGGCGGATTATAGGTGCGAAAAAGGTTGGCAAGCTGTGGATGATACCCGATGATGCGCCGAAGCCGCTTGATGCGAGAACTAAAGAGTATATATCACAGATGAAGTTAATGTATTCGTATATAGTTAAGCCATCCATTCCACGGTATACGGAAGAAGGCGCATGCATGAATGCGGTTCGAGCGTTTGAAAATATTTATAAACGCTCACCACAAAATACAGCGTTCACCCCGTATCGCATTTGCCCACTTGGTGCTCATTCCGACCATAACCTCGGTAAAATTACAGGTTTTGCGATTGATAAGGGCATACATATCGCATACGGCCCAAAGCAAAACGGCGTGATTGAAATACAGAGCTTGCAGTTTCCGAAAAGGGCGCAGTGGCATGTGAATTCAACACCCGAAGTGAAGCAAAACGACTGGGCTGACCATCTGAGAGGAGCTACAATTGCGCTTAATAAACGCTATCCTTTGAGAGTAGGTTTATGCGCAGTGATTGACGGGGAGCTGCCTATTGGCGGGCTTTCCTCATCTGCGGCTGTGATTTTAACTTTTCTCAGCGCTTTGTGCGCGCTGAACGGGATAAAACTGACAGAACAGGAGCTGATACAGACGGCGCTTGAAGCCGAAAACAAGTATGTCGGTGTATCGTGCGGTAAGCTTGACCAAAGTTGCGAGGTTTATTGTAAAAAGAATCACCTTTTATATATGGACATGAAGGACGACAGTTATAAGCTTATCCCGCAGAACCCGAACATGAAGCAGTGGAAAATAGCCATATTTTTCAGTGGGATTGAACGTTCACTTACCAGCAGTAAATTCAATATGCGTGTGGACGAGCTCCGTTCTGCAGCTTACGCCTTGAAAGCCTTCGCAGGAATGGAGTACGGTAAGTTTAATGAGACAAACATGCGCGATGTTCCGCGGGAAGTGTATGATCAATATAAAGATCGCTTGCCTGAAAACTGGCGACGTCGTGCGGAGCATTGGTATACTGAGTTTGAACGTGTGGTGAAGGGTGTGGAAGCCTGGAGAAAAGGCGACATTGAGGAGTTTGGAAGACTCGTCTTTGAGAGCGGCCGCAGCTCAATTTATAACTGGGAGACAGGCAGCCCCGAGCTTATAAGACTTTATGAAATTATGACGCAGACAGATGGAATATACGGCGGACGCTTCTCGGGTGCGGGGTTCAAAGGGTGCTGTATGGCATTGATTAATCCTGACTTTAAGGAAAGCATTCTTGAGAAGGTCAAGCGCGAATACCTGAGGGCATTCCCGAATCTGGAGGGGAAGTATAGCGCTCACATCTGCCATAGTGCTGATGGGGTAAAACTCGGATAAACGTTTCCGCTTTTGCTGTGAGAAGTATTTATGCAAGAAGATAGGTGACTATATGAAATGCTTGGTATTAGCCGCCGGATATGCTACACGGCTTTATCCGCTGACAGAAAACTTTCCGAAGCCGCTTCTAAAAATAGGCGACAAAACGATACTTGACTGGTTGCTTGACGATATACATACATCAGGCGCGGTAGATGAATATATCGTCGTTTCAAATCACAAATATGCCCGTCATTTTAAAGTGTGGGCAAAGACAAAGCCGTATAAAATCACGGTTGTCGACGACGGAACCGAAACAAACGAAACCCGGCTTGGTGCCGTGCGCGATATTCAGTTTGCAATTGAGAAGCTCACAATTAATGATGACATGCTTGTCATTGCCGGCGACAATGTGCTGGATTTTAGCCTTACAAAATTCATCAACTATGCCCGGCAAAAACGTACTTCATGTATCATGCGCTATTATGAGCCGTCGGAAGAGAAACTGTTGAAATGCGGCGTTGTCACAGTTGATGATAACGATTTAGTGCTTGACATGACAGAGAAATCGCCGAACCCGGCAACACATTGGTGCTGCCCGCCTTTTTATTTTTATACCCGTGAGGACGTGAAATTGGTGAAAAAAGGCATAGAATCCGGCTGCGGGACAGACGCACCGGGGAGTTTTGTCGCATGGCTTTGTAAGCAGGTTCCTGTGCACGCAATGGAGATGCCGGGCGTGCGTTATGATATCGGAAACCTTGAAAGTTATGAGAAAGTAAAGAAAGAATACAGAGGGATTATGAGATGAGCATACTTAACGCGGACAAAAAAATCCTTGTGACAGGTGCCGCCGGTTTCATCGGGTACTATCTATCAAAGCGGCTTCTTGATATGGGTTGTGAGGTTGTAGGGATTGATAACTTAAACGATTATTATGATGTCAATCTCAAATACGCCCGGCTTGACCTTTTAAAACCGTATAGTAAATTCAAATTTTATAAAACAGATTTAGCGGATAAAGCGGCGATTGATAAACTTTTTGCTGATGAAAGATTTGATATTGTAGTCAATCTCGCGGCACAAGCGGGGGTACGTTATTCAATAACAAATCCAGAAGCGTATATAAACAGCAACATCATCGGGTTTTTCAATATTCTCGAAGCCTGCCGGCATAATCCTGTCGAGCACCTGGTGTACGCTTCAAGCTCATCTGTCTATGGCACAAACAAAAAGGTTCCGTATTCCACTGACGACAAGGTTGACAATCCGGTTTCTCTTTACGCAGCGACGAAAAAGTCAAATGAGCTGATGGCACACGCTTATTCGAAGCTTTATAAGATTCCGTCAACAGGACTGCGCTTCTTTACTGTCTACGGCCCGATGGGGCGCCCTGACATGGCTTATTTCAGTTTTACAAACAAAATGGTCAGAGGTGAAAAAATCCAGATTTTCAATTACGGTGACATGAAGCGCGACTTTACCTATATCGACGATATTGGCACAGGCGTTGTTAACGTTATGGGCAAGGTGCCAAAAGAGACCGAGGATGGCGCCCCGTATAAGGTTTACAACATAGGGAACAACAAGCCTGAAAATCTACTATATTTCGTCGAGACGCTTGAAAAGTGCCTGATGAGGGAAGGGATTATCGACCGCCCTGCAGAGAAGGAGCTTTTGCCTATGCAGCCGGGGGATGTATATCAGACATACGCCGACGTGGACGATTTAGTCCGTGACTTTGGTTTTAAGCCGGACACAAGCCTTGAGGAAGGGCTATCGAAATTTGCAAAATGGTATAGGGAATTTTATATTGATAAAGGCGGATGTAAAAATGAAAATTCAAAAAGATAATATTTTAATAAAAAATGTTACCGTTTGTGGTGCCATTCAGTTATAATAATAAGAGTTAACTAAAAAATCAGGATAACACAAAATCAGGAGAACTACAAAACATGCATATTAAAAAATCAGCTTATCTTTTCGCATATTTTATCGGCAACAGGCCTGAGGAAGAGCAGCTTTTTTACGCTATCAGCGAAGACGGATATAATTTCAGAAAACTCAGCGATGAGCCTGTGTTAAAATCGTATCTTGGCAAAAAATCAATGCGTGACCCGTTCATATTGCGCGGTGAGGATGGTAAGTTCTATGTCATTGCAACGGATATGAAATGCTCAGAGGGTTGGGCGTCTCAGTCGAGCATTGTTGTGTATAAATCGGATGACCTCATCAATTTTTATGAAGGCACGATTATAGAATACAAAAACTACAATGGTTTTCGCGATTGTGAGCGCGCATGGGCACCGCAGGCGATATGGTGTGAAGAAAAAAATATGTATATGGTGTATCTTGCGCTCCAAAATAAGTCGACAGCGAACACAACCGGTATTCTGATGTACAGGCAATATACGCCAGACCTGATGAATCCCTCACTTTACACTGAGCCGGAACTGATGGTTGATCCGGATGAAGTAAAGCATTGTGCAATAGACGGTGATATTATATATGACCCGTTTGGGGAGAGATATATCATGTATTACAGCGGAAAACAGATAACATCGGCAAAGAAGCTGACTGATATATTTCATCACACAGGTGATATCGTTCCGTTCCTTACTTACGACGGCGTACCGATGGACGTTGAGGGCAGCAATATTTATCAGATAATCGGCGAGAATAAATGGATTATCGCGGCAGACGGGACGCCGTTTAACGGAAGAAGATATGCGATGGCTGAAACGACAGATTTTAAGTCATACAGGGAACTTTCGCAGGGCGAGTTTTCTTTTGATTTCACGCCGCGTCACGGTTATGTCATTCATATAAGTGATGAGGAAAAAGAAAGACTCGAAAAAGCATTCTCAAAAGGAAGGTAATCAGTTTTTTAATAGATAAAAATAATAAATCAGCCCGCCGTCTGGCGGGTTTTTCGCTTTTTATAATGTTTATGCGATGATGATAGGATGAAAGCGTGCCTTATATAACGAGAAAAATAGGCAGATGAGCGCTGTTATGCTATGATTTTGCATACCCTCCACATGACTGCGAAGAATATTAAATAACAACACTTTTGAAATAAAACATGGTGGGTTATGAAGTTCATATCTGTATGCCTGACAAGCCTTTTTTCTTATTTAGCGCTCTTTATAATAACAAGGATACTTGGACACAAACAGGTGTCACAGCTTGATTCCTTTGATTACATCACCGGAATTACAATCGGGTCGATAGCTGCGGAGTTTGCAACAGAACTTGAGGAGTTCTGGAAGCCTTTTATTGCAATGGTGATATATCTGTTGGCTACAATTTTACTCGGGGTTATCTCGCGAAAATTTCCGCGGACGCGTAAATTTATCAGCGGAACGTCAATTATCATCATGGATAACGGAAAACTGTATAAAAAGAACCTCAAAAAAGCCAAGCTTGACCTCAATGAGTTTTTAATGATGTGTCGCGAAGAAGGGTATTTTGACCTTTCCGGTATTCAAAGTGCGTTTTTTGAATGTAACGGCAAATTAACGATATTGCCCGTCAGCACACGTCGTCCTGTCATACCTGAGGATATTCAGATAAAACCAGCTCAAGATACTTTATTTGCTGAGGTAATTATGGACGGGAAGATATTAGATAAAAATTTGAAGCACTTAGGGCTTGATGTAAGCTGGTTATCGAAAAAATTATGTGAAAACGGTATCAGCTCACATAAAGATGTGTTTTTAGCCGTATGCGATAAAAATCAGAATATCCAGTTTTATAAAAAAGAAGAGGATGAATAATTATGGCGCTCATCATCAAATATGCACAAAAATGATATATATAACCATTAGCTATACAAATGTTGATTCGGTTACTTTATACAAAAAATAATGCATAAATATTCTTCAATAAATTGACTTCTCCCTGCAATGTTATTATAATGTTAGTGGACTTATGAGCACAGGAAGGAAATGGTAATATGCGTTATACAGGCGTTGTTGCAAGGGGAATTATTACACCTATATTCAAGTATGGAGATGACGTGATAGAGGGCATAACCGAAAGTTTAATGGCGGCTGCCGAAAACGAAAACATAAAATTCAATGACGGTGATATAGTCGGCGTTACGGAAGCGCTTGTTGCGAGAACGCAGGGCAATTATGCAACCTGCGAGCAGATAGCCGAAGATGTTCGCAGTAAATTCGGCGGCGAGGATATGGGTATTGTTTTCCCCATTTTAAGCCGCAACCGTTTTTCTATTTTACTTAAAGCAATTTCAATGGCGACAAAAAAGCTCTATGTGCAGCTTTCATATCCATATGATGAGGTTGGCAATCCTTTAGTAAAAGAAGAGAGCTTTGAAGAGTCCGGTGTTAATCCATATACCGACAGCTTCACCGAAGAAGAATTCAGGAAAATATTTGACAAAGAGTCAACGATACATTGCTATACGGGAATTGATTATATTGAGTATTACAAAAACATCAACTCAAATATTGAAATAATCTTTTCAAATGATCCGACATATATCTTAAAGTACACAAAAAACGTGCTCAACTGTGATATTCATACGAGAATGAGAACGCAAAGGCTTATTAAAAAAGCCGGCGCTAAAATAAGTTACAGACTTGATGAAATAATGGCGTCGCCCGTCGGTGATAGCGGTTATAATCCCCAGTACGGTCTTTTAGGTTCTAATATGGCGACCGAAGATAAGGTTAAGCTCTTCCCGAAAGATACGCAGGAGTTTGTTGACGCGCTTGCGGCAAAATTAAGGGCAAGAACAGGGAAGAATATTGAAGTTTTAATATATGGCGACGGTGGATTTAAAGATCCGGTAAGCGGTATCTGGGAGTTTGCTGACCCGGTTGTAGCTCCGGCATACACAAGCGGACTTGTCGGAACGCCTAACGAACTGAAGATTAAGTATTTTGCCGACAATGAGTTTGTGTCGCTTTCAGGGGAAGATCTGACGAAGGCTATGAAGGAGCAAATTAAGCAAAAGGAACGGAATCTCGTCGGCAATATGAAGTCACAGGGAACGACGCCGAGAAATATTACCGATTTGGTTGGCAGTCTGTGTGACCTTGTCAGCGGCAGCGGTGACAGAGGAACACCGGTTGTGTTGATTCAGAATTATTTTAAAAACTATGCAAGCGAATAATATTGTTGTACGATTCGTTTAGACTAAACTTTCACATAAAAGCGGCAGGTAGTTATTTTAAAGCTATCTGCCGTTTTTGCTTTTGAAAAAATGTGTGAATATAATATTCACACATCGCGGGAAATATAATTAAAAGACACCATTGTGAGAATTAATACTAAAGGTGGGACATGAAAAAGAAAGAACTGCTTTTTGTCACAATTGCAACTCTAATTATCGGCACTCTCATGCATTTCCTTTATGAATGGTCGGGCGAGTCGCGTTTTATCGGTTATATATGTCCTGTGGATGAGTCCGTCTGGGAGCACATGAAGCTGATATTTTACCCGCTTTTCTTTGTGGCAATTTACATTGCAATAAGAAAAGGCGATATCGGCCGGATTTCCGGCTTTATTCTCACGTCTCTTATCGCTATGGCGCTGCAAATAAGCTTTGTTTACTTATATAAGCTGTTTACACAGCGCTCCCTCGTTGTGCTTGACATTATTTTTTATTATATTGTGATGATAGCGGCCGTTATCTTCGGCAATATTTGGAGCGGGTGCAGGAAAATACGCAACCTATGGCCGATTTTTGCCGCTGTTTCAGCTATAATGATTGTACTTTTCACCCGACTGAGTTACAGCAAACCCTCGTTTTGCCCGTTTCTTTTCATGGAGGAGTAAATATCACAATTACAACAGAAAAGAGCATAACATCATAACAAGAAAAAACGTGCCATAGTTATGGTTATGCTCTTTTAAACATATTCTGCTCTGTTGGTTTACCTGATAATTAAATGTTATTAGTCACCGTCAATTATATAGTTACTGAAACCGGAGCTTTGTGCTGTCGTACCGTCGGCGAAAATCCAGAATGCTTCAACTCCGTCGTATGCTTCGATGAAAGCTGAGCCTTCTTCATAGCTCATATTGAATACGGCTGTTGAGAGAACATCGCCGAGCGCTGAATCGTCAGTTAAGATTGAAACCGACAGATAATCATTTTCAGGCATAAGGGTATTTGGATTGATGATATGGTGGTAGCGGACGCCGTTTGACATATAATAGCGCTCATATGTTCCGCTTGTCACAAGAGACATATCTTCAAGCCCGACGCGCACGACGTAAGGCATATCAGCATTTTCGTCCGGGTTTTGAATGCCGGCAGCCCATGCACCGCCATCTTCTTTAGTTCCGATTGTGCGGACGTTGCCACCGATGTTAAGCGCATAGTTGACGACGCCACGCTCGGCAAGCGCACGCGCTGTCATTTCAGTTGCGTAACCCTTTGCTACGGAGCCGACGTCAAGCGACATTTCGGGGTCTTTGAGATAAACAGTCGAGTTTTCACGGTCGATAACAATGTCGTTTATATTGCAGTGAAGGGAAGCGGCACGAAGTTCCTCCATCGTCGGTACCGCCGGCTCGGTGCCGTTTTCCCGCGCGTCCGCTGCCGCTTCTCTGTAATCGTGCCAGATTGAAAGCACAGCGCCAAGAGCAATATTGAAAAGCCCGTTTGTTTTATAATACATATCAATCGAGTATTCAAGCAAATCAATTATTCTTTCGTCTACGACGACAGGCGCAACGCCGGCATTTTTATTTATTGTTTTAATATTGTTTATGTCAGCGTATTCATAATAAATATCGTAGAGCATGTGATACTCTCCAAGCATATCTGCGGCAAAAGCGCAGTTTTCCTCAAATTTTTGCTCGTCTGTTTCATAGCCTACGATATATGAGACGGTATCAAAAAAGTCATAATACATTTTCGACATGCGACGGGGCTTTTCTGCGCATGAGTATAAAGAGGAAAGCTGAAGCAAGAGTAAACCGCACATAGCGGTGCCTATTATAAACAGTTTTACTGTTCGGACGTGTTGACGATGTATTGGCACGGTGGGTCACATCCCCTTAAATAATATATTTATATTATAATACAGAATACAAAGAAAAGGGGAGCAGATGCTCCCCTTGACCTGCATCTTGACAGCAGGAAAATTGTTATGCTTTTTATTTCGCGTTGCCGATAGCCTTTGCGACGACTGCCTGGAATTCGCTGATGCTGATTGTGCAGGAAGCAGCAAGCGTCTCATCAGCAGGGACTTTATGACCCGCATCATTTGTAGTTGTTACTATGCTTAAGACTTCGGTTGCTGTCTTACCCTTGATATAGTTTTCAAAAGCAGCAGCCTGCTCATACCATTCCTTCTTGATAGAAGAGGAATCTTTCATGCCGTAATCATCGCCGCGCTCACGCTTTGTGAGAACTTCAGCCGTTGTGTCGGAAGTAATCTCACCGGCGGTGTTGAATTTAATCTTCGGCTGAATCATGTCTACGATGGCAACAAGTACTTTTCCATCCTTATCAACAGCAGTTGCGGAGAAGTTTGTATACATATTAGCGGAGCCATCGGCTTCTTCCGTAGCGGATGCGGATGATGAGTCAAGCGTTGTGTTGGCAGCTATGCCGAGCTTGTATTCAGAAGCTTTGAACGTGTAATTCTTTGCGTCTTCGCAAGCCTTTGTTACGGCTTTAATAAAATCGCTGATGTCGATTGTGCAGCCGGCGAGGAGAGTTTCATTTGTAGCTACTTTATGACCGGCATCATTTACCGTTGTTGTTATGCCGGCAACCTCTGTTGATGTCATGCCAATGACGAATTCTGCGAAGGCTTCAGCCTGCTCATACCACTCCTTCTTAATGGAGGAGTTGTCCTTCATCCCATATTTCTCTTTCTTTTCGCCTTTTGTCTCAAACGTCAAGGTTTCCGCAGGAAGAGTACCGTCGGTTACTGTGCATTTGTTCTGAGCAACGTCGAGTTTGCAGTCGACGATTTTACCATCCTTATCAAGAACAACAGCGGCAAATGTAGCATCAACCTGAGCTACACCTGTCTTAGAAGATGCGGTGGAAACGACAACGCCAAGACCAAGGTTATAACTTTTTTCAGCCTCTCCGCATGATACGAGACCAATAACCCCGGTAATTGCGAGTATCGCGGCAATGGCGATAGTCAGAATTTTCTTCATATTTAGCCCTTTCATTTACATAAAAAATGTAGTGCACTTGACAAAGACAATGCAGAAACCAGCAAAAATTATGTGGCGGCATATTGGTTGCCGCCTTTTATGATTTGGGGACAAACGTCACCATGTGATATTCTGCAGTGTTCGTCAATGCTTTTATTGCTGGTTGATATTATATAATAGCAGTAATATAATGTCAACGAGCAACCAGCAAAAATATGGCTAATATTAGTTTGAAATTATTAAGAAATATTATACATTACTTATATTTACTAATCTTAATTTATTAATAATTATAAATGGAGTGATTGGTTAATATTTTACAATGAAGGCCCGCATTGACTTATCAATACGGGCCTTGAAACTGGCTTTATGCTTTAAATTATTAAAGTATAATTATAAAAACTTCAGCTGTGTATCCTCGGGTGACGATGGCGAATCAGAGTCGCAGTTCGATGCGGGTGTGTATGGTATGCCGAGGTGTTCATAAGCCATGCGCGTGACGCAACGGCCGCGTGGAGTGCGGGCAATATACCCAATCTGCAGAAGATACGGTTCGTAAACGTCCTCGATTGTCACAGCTTCCTCACCGATAGTAGCAGAAAGCGTCTCAAGACCGACAGGGCCGCCGCCATAGTAGCGTATCATGGCGGTAAGCATGCGCCGGTCGGTGTTGTCAAGCCCAAGCTCGTCTATTTCAAGCATTGAAAGAGCTTCCCGCGCGATTGTCTCGGTTATCTCACCGTTGCCCTTTACCTGTGCATAGTCGCGGACGCGCTTTAATAAACGATTTGCTATACGTGGTGTTCCGCGTGAGCGAGAGGCAATTTCATATGCGCTGTCACCGTGTATCGGTATTCCGAGAATTTTAGCGCTGCGCTTTATTATTTCCGCAAGTTCTTCTGTTGTGTAAAGCTCAAGGCGCAAAACGACGCCGAAACGGTCCCGCAGTGGTGTTGTCATCTGCCCAGCGCGCGTTGTAGCACCAATCAGAGTGAAACGCGGAAGGCCGAGGTGGATGCTTCTTGCAGCGGGGCCTTTGCCAATGATAATGTCGACTGCGAAGTCCTCCATTGCGGGGTAGAGTATTTCTTCTATTTGGCGCGATAAGCGGTGTATTTCGTCGATGAAAAGAACATCTCCCTCACCGAGGTTTGTCAGCAGCGCGACAAGATCCCCCTGCTTTTCAATTGCCGGGCCGCTTGTTATGCGGAAATTAACACCAAGCTCCGCGGCGATAATTCCGGCAAGCGTCGTTTTACCGAGACCGGGCGGGCCATAGAGAAGAACGTGGTCAAGCGGCTCACCGCGTTTCTTCGCCGCGTCTATATAAATCGAAAGTTCTTCCTTTGCTTTGGCCTGACCTGTGTATTCGGAGAGTGTCTTCGGGCGCAGCGATACCTCACCTTCACGGTCACCAAGACCGCCACCCAAATCTTCAGGTTTTAGATTTGTATCAACTATTCTGTTCTCTAAATCAAAGTCGCCGTTATACATCAGCGGTGTTTATACCTCCGGGCGCGCTTCACAAAAGATGTGAAAGCGCTGCTTTTATTAATTCTTCTGTTGATTTTTCGGCAGCGTCCGGTACAGCACGAATAGCTTTTTGCGCTTCCTGACGGCTGTAACCAAGCACGACCAGCGCATCAAGCGCTTCAGACATCGATGATGACATTGACGTGCTGCTTTGAGTACCCACGTTTACTCCCGTGGCGGGCGATACAATTGGCGCGAGCTTGCCGGAAAGCTCAAGCACAATCCGCTGTGCCGTTTTCATGCCAACACCGGGAGCACGCGAGATAAGCTTAACGTTTTGCGATGCGACAGCTTCCGCCAGCGCGTCCGGCGTCAGGAGTGAAAGGACGGATATTGCAACCTTCGGTCCGATGCCGGATATGTTTGTCAGCATTCGGAAAAGGTCAAGTTCTTCTTTTGTGTAGAAGCCGTAAAGGTCAAGAGCATCCTCTCTGACGGCAAGGTGTGTATAAAGGCGAACAATGTTCCCCTCACCTGTTGTGCGCGGAAGAAGAGACAGCGTTGTAGCGCTGACAGTCAGGCGAAATCCGACGCCGCCGCAGTCGATGACGGCAAGATTCTCACCGACATGAACAAGCTCTCCTGTAAGATAGTAAAACATTGATCCTCCAAAACAGTATCAGCACATAGCATAAAGTGTCAAGGCACAGCGTCAAGCGCCAGCGACAAGCGTAAAACGGCAAGTGCAGCGCTAAAGCGCACGTTAAGCGTAAACGTTATGCCTGCGCCCTTCGGTCTCAAGTCGTGTGCGGTGTTTTCGTATTATAAAGTCAGTAATGCAAACTAAGATGAATATAGCGATAAAGAACAGGGAGATTAATCTGCCGTATATCACACAATCAGGTCTGTATTCCATTGAAATCGTGTGCTTACCGGCCGATGCACGGAAGACCATGACAGCATCAAGCGCTTCGAATGTCTCGACTTCTTTACCGTCGACTTTCACGACCCAGCCCTTGTCGTACGGTATTGATGTGAAGATAAGCTCGTCGCCTTCCTTGACATCAATCGTTCCGTAGAAGCTGTCTTCGGTGTATTTTTCAATGTTGTATCCGCTCACCGAAAGCTGCGGCATATAAGTTTCAAAAACAGTTTCGTCAATATAGTAGAAGTAAGTCGATTCGGTCATCAGGTAAAGTTTGTCGTTATCCACAAGACGCAGTGAAATATTCAGCTCTTCTCCGGATTCAAATGTGCCGAGGTCAACAACGCGATAAGTTTCGTTGCCGAAATACGTGCCGATTTTTGTATTGTTGAGGTAAAGATCACATTCGCGCAGATAGTCGCTCGGGAAGTAGCAGTAAATATTTCCCGTCTTTGGCGCTTTTATTGTGAAATACACTTTACCGATTACTTCACTATCGTTTCTTGTATAAATTCTGTGTCCGGTTGTGTAAGAAATATTAACATACTGCGTATCGGTTGATTCAATATTGATCGGCACAAAGACTTCTATTTTTTCTGTACTGCCGAGCATTTTTGAAATGATTTGATTCATGCGGTCAAACGGCGAATCATCCGATTCCATATTATAGCTGAGAAGATCCTCGCTGACGCCATAAGCAATCGGGAGTGCATAGGGGTTTTTATAGGCATATAGGTTTGCATATGCTTCGCCCGGATCATACTCATATGCAAGTTCATAAAGGCTTGATACGCTGTCATCTTCTTCGGCTATGATATATTTTAGCCCGAGAAGTGTGTCAAGGACGGGCGTACCGCCGAGATATTTTGACCAGTGAGACTTTGATGAAAGCCCAAGACGGTTGAGGAATTTAATCGTTGAGGAGTTAAGAGTTGACGTTGAGTTAGAAAGACCTCTGAAGCCGAGAGCCAAGGAGTCGTTTGTCTTTCTATGGACTGTTTTCTCCATGCGGTAGAAGGAATTGTCGTTTTCTTTCACCATATCGACAACCGGCTGTAGCCGGTCGATGAAGTTGCGGTATGATGTGCGCTTTGAGTAAACAACATCATCATCAAGCGCAACAAGGTTTAAAAGGCCTGCCGTGAACATTTCAAGCACAATTATAGCGGCGATTGCAACCGACATGCCTGAGATATAGCTTGATCTTACATGGAAACGCAAAAGTATTAAATATATAGCGAAAAATGCAATTGAAAGCCAGACGGTACCGTAATCGGTGACGTTTTTGTAGTCATATTTCTGGAGAATGACAAGCACAAATACCCAGAAAAAGCAGTCGGCTATAATGACCGGGACTTGAACCTCGCGGATATAAATAAACGCGCGATATGCCATCAGCACCATGAAGAAGCAAAGCATGAAGCTGTAGCGGTAGTTTAGCCAGTTAGGCCGCTGGAATCCGTGCCAGGCAATGTCTATTGTCGAGCCTTCAAAGCAAAAAACGAAGAAAACAGTCATGAATCCCCCCGCTATTTTTTCGCGGATGGGAATCTTCTTTATCATGAAGAAAAGCGGTAGAAGTAATAGTGTTATTGTTCCGCAGTAGACGAAGGGCAACCCTTCGGGGCGGACGGTATCATATGAACCGATGAAAAGCTTTGTTACGAGATCCAAAAGATCAAACTTTGAGTTAAAAGAGTAGTTAGGATTTGAAAACGTTGTCTTGCCGAAAGTCAGGGAATAATATGCAGACCAGAGTATGACGGTCGACATACCGAGGACAAGGACGGCACAACCGCCAATGCGTAGAAGTGTTTTTACAAAGTGAGCAGATTCGAAGTTCGGGTTGCGTTCTTCCGGCTTCATCGAGAAGTAACATACGAAGAAGTAAACAAAAACGAAGATGCACATCATGTACCCGATATAGAAGTTGCTCATGACAGCCCATGTCAGGGTAATGATGAACAGTTTAAAGCGGCCGCGCTTAATAAGACGTTCCATGCCGAGGATGATAAGCGGCAGCATGATGAGGTTGTCAATCCACATCGTATTATGCTGCTGCACGACGGCATATGCCGTGAGGGCATAGAGCGTCGAGAACATCACAATAGCCGTGCGGTTAAAGGCTTTTTTCTCTGTTTTGTTATGCAGGTATATGCCGAATGTCAGCCCGGAGCAGCCTGTTTTTAATAAAAACATCAAAAGCAGGGCTTCCGTTATCATTTGCTTCGGGAACAGGCATACAAGGAAAGAGAAGGGAGAGGCGAGGTAATAGGCGTATATGCCCATAAATTCGCCGCCAAGCGCCCTGCCGAAAGTGTAAACCCAGCTTTGGTCACCTAAGACTATCTTCCGCAGCTGTTCAAAGTAGTAAACATACTGCCCGTTGAGGTCAAGAACAAGAACGCTGCCCTGACCGAACGGGTATGTGCCCATCGCGATATATATAAGCCACATTGTCAGCGCCGGAACAAGAAAAGCAAGGCCGAGATAGCCGTACTTTTGCATAAAAGTACGCGTTTTCATGCGAAATGACGGCTTTTTCGGTCTTTTTCCTGCTTCTGTTTCTTCTTCCGTGTCGCTGTTTGCATCTATATCATATAATTCGTAATCAGGCGGAGTGTTAATGTCTGTGTCGTCATTTTCTTCTTCGTCTGGTTCTACGAACTGTATATCAGATAGAGCGCTGCTGTCTTTGCTATCGTTCTCAATATCATCTGAGTTTGCAAGCACAAATTCATCAATTTCGGAAATTTCATCGGCATCGCCCGAATTATCGTCGCCGGATGTGGTGCTGCTGCCGTTTGATGTGCCATCATCCCCGACACGTCCCGCCGAGATGGCAAGGGAGCGTTTTGCAACAGCTTTTTTCCGTGCTTCGTGAAGAGCGGCTCTCACGGCATCTGCGTTATGTTTGCTTTTGACGCTACCGTCGTCCGGATTTGCTGTTTGGGTACTATTTAAACTTGAAGTATCATTCTTAGGTTCCGAGCCATCGTCAAGCTTGTCGCTTTTGTTTATCAAGTCGTTTTTTTCGTCCATTATTTATGCCGTCCTTGATTTTTTTTACATTTTATATAATATAATTTATCCGCAGTTTATATTTGATTGATATTTATACCTCATGGTCATCGGAAGATGATGAAGAAGAGGCGGGAATAATTTTCTTTATGCTTTTTTCGAGTTTTTCTCGAGGAATCGTTAAATCGCGCCCGCAGCCAAGGCATACAATCCGAATATCGCTGCCAACTCGCCGGCAAACGAAGCGTTTTTCGCCGCATGGATGCGTTTTTTTAAGTTCCAGCACATCACCGACACGTATGACGGGAATTTTCGGGTTCATGTTCCCTGACTCAACCTCCAAATTGTAAATAAAAATGTTTTTAACACGAAAAATTACGCGGGCATATTTATGTTTATTATAGCACGTTTGCATTTTTTATGTAAATATTAGCATAAGTAATTTTACAAATGGATAAAATGCAGGTGCAATTCTGAAAGAAAGCGTCCTCATTTTTACAAATCAACGAAACGTCGAAGGTGATTGCGCCATATTTTGTTCTGTTTACCGATTTTACAGCGACAGCGGTTAATTAAGGGTTGTATCTTTGACATCAATATTATATCATGATATAATACTATGGATTACTATCTATATAATTTCGAGAGGAGGCCATCCGGTTGATAATATTAGGAGTTGATCCGGGAATTGCAATAGCCGGCTGGGGCATCCTCGAGTATAAAAACGGCATGTGCCGTCCGCTCGGATATGGCGCCGCAACGACACCGGCTGATATGCCGACGGAAGATAGACTATTATCTCTTCACTTAGCATTTGACGATATTATAAAAGAATACAAGCCCACTGAATTTGCGTGCGAGGAGCTTTTCTGGAACACGAATCAGAAAACGGGCATATATGTCGCCGAGGCGAGAGGTGTGATTATTTTGACAGCGAAGCGGCGCGGGTTAAAAATATCGGAATATACACCGCTTCAGGTGAAGCAGTCTGTTGCAGGTTACGGACGAGCTGATAAAAAGCAAGTGATAACGATGGTGACGTCACTTTTAAAACTGCCATCACCGCCGAAACCGGACGATACGGCCGATGCGCTTGCTGTGGCTATATGCCATGCTTACAGCTCATCGTCGCTTCTGTCGAAGTATTACAATAATTAATAATATCACAAGTTATAATAAAGGGAAATAATAAAATACACACGTGCTTTATGTATATGCATAGCACGGTATTTTAAATGAAAGCGGCAATATCTGATGTGGCTATCTGATAAATGGAAAGATTACGAACTCCTTGACTGTCAGGGCGGGGAACGCCTTGAACGCTGGGGGAAATATATACTTGTAAGGCCTGATCCGCAGATTATATGGGACTGCGGACGGCATGCAAAGGAATGGTCATACCCTGACGGCGTTTATACGCGCAAAGGGGGCGGCGGCTCGTGGCAAACAGGCGAGCGACTTCCGGAAAAGTGGTGCGTATCGTATGGTAACATGCGGTTTTACGTGCGTCCTATGGGCTTTAAGCATACGGGGCTTTTCCCGGAGCAGGCCGTAAACTGGGACAGGATGTCAGCGCTGATACAGAGCGCAGGAAGACCGATTAAGGTACTAAACCTTTTCGCTTACACAGGCGGCGCGACAATAGCATGTGCTATGGCAGGCGCTTCTGTCTGTCATGTGGACGCATCGCGCGGCATGACAATGACTGCCCGCGAAAATGCAGCTCTTTCCGGTCTTGCCGATGCTCACATAAGGTATATAGTCGATGACTGTCAGAAATTTGCCGAACGTGAGCTGCGGCGCAGAAACCGTTATGACGCTATTATAATGGATCCGCCGTCATACGGACGCGGCCCGTCCGGGGAAGTATGGAAGCTTGAAGACAACATACACAAGTTTGTGTCGCTTACGGCAAAGCTCCTTTCGGACACGCCGCTTTTCTTTCTCATTAATTCGTATACGACGGGGCTCTCGCCCCTTACGATGGAATATATACTTCGCCTTGAGCTTCTCTCACGGCTCGGTGGCGTGCTTGAATCCGGCGAGCTTGGTCTTCCGGTTAAATCAAGCGGAGGTGTGCTCCCGTGCGGTGCATCTGCATGGTGGATAGCTGACAGTGGACGTTAGTCCCGGGCAGATGTGCGGCGCACGAGGGTGGAAAAATCAGATTATAATTAAGAAAACAATCTCATTTTATATATTTGGAGCATCAAGTGAGTGCAAAAAAACCTATTATTGAAATAAAAAACGTATCATATTCATATGAAAGCATAGACGGTCGCCGCATATCTGCACTTGATGGTATTTCGCTTTCTATTGAACGCGGTTCCTTTGTTGCTGTGCTTGGGCATAATGGCTCCGGTAAATCGACTCTTGCGAAACTTTTAAATATGATATTGACGCCCGAGAAGGGTGAAATTTACTTTGACGGCGAGCGCGTCAGCGGGCCTGGCGATATAGATGAAAATGTCATGTACGCCGTCAGGCGCAGGGTTGGAATGGTTCATCAAAACCCTGATAACCAAATTGTCGCAACAATTGTTGAGGAAGATGTTGCCTTTGGTCCTGAAAACCTCGGTATTCCGCCACAGGAGATACGCGATCGTGTTGACGCGGCGCTTGCAGCCGTCGGAATGACGGAATATGCGCGTCATGCACCGCATCGACTCTCCGGCGGTCAGAAGCAGCGCGTTGCCATTGCGGGAATACTTGCTATGATGCCGGAGTGCATCATTTTTGATGAATCAACGGCAATGCTCGACCCGTCAGGACGCGCGGAAGTAATGGAAATTATAAAGAAACTCAACAAAGAGCGCAATATAACAATCATACTCATAACTCACGACATGATGGAAGCCGCTATGGCGGATCGCATTGTCATATTGAATGACGGTCGTGTATATGCGGACGGAACACCACAGGAGATATTCTCACAGGTTGATCGCATGCGCGCCATTAAACTCGATGTTCCGGAGACGACTGCGTTCATGTATGAGCTTTCATCGCTTGGGCTTACGCTCCCGCGGGGTGTTTTTAATGTGCGGGAGTGTGCTGAAGCGGTTGCCGCCGCTCTTTTTGCCGCAGGGAAGGTGCGAGTATGAGCGGGATCAGACTTGATGGTGTTTCATATGTTTACAGTGCCGGAATGCCGTATGAGAAAAAAGCGCTTGACAATATAAGTGTTGAGTTTGAAGACGGCAAAATGACAGGCATAATAGGGCACACAGGCAGCGGCAAATCAACGCTTGTACAGCTTTTAAACGGCTTACTAAAACCGACATCCGGTAAAATATATCTTGGCGGCACAGACATTTGGGCGGAGCCTAAAAAGATACGCTCCGTTCGTTTCCGCGTCGGTCTTGTTATGCAGTATCCGGAATACCAGCTTTTTGATGAGACTGTGCGTTCCGACATAGCTTTCGGACCGCGGAATATGGGGCTTTCTGATGCCGAAATTAAAGAGCGTGTCGTCGAAGCTGCCCGTTTTGCCGGACTTGACGAAAGCCTGCTTGATAAATCGCCGTTTGAGCTTTCCGGCGGACAAAAAAGGCGCGCAGCCATAGCCGGTGTTATGGCAATGCGCCCGGAGGTACTCGTCCTTGACGAGCCTGCCGCCGGACTTGACCCGGCCGGGCGTGAATCTGTCCTTGAAGGAATACGTCGTTACGGGCGGGAGAACAAAGCAACAGTAATTCTTGTGTCGCACAGCATGGAGGACATGGCCGAATACTGCGACAACATCGTTGTGCTTTCGCGCGGGCAGCTTTATTTGTCCGGTAAAACAAGCGATGTGTTCAGACATTGGGAGATGCTTACAAAAGTAGGGCTTGGCGTGCCTATGATAACGCGCGTTGCCGCAGAGCTTCGCCGTCTTGGCGTGCCGATGGACGATGATATATACACAGTCAGCGGAGCTGTCGCCAACATAGCTGCTATTATGGCAGGAAAGGAGGGCGGCAGCAATGCGTGACATTACGCTTGGTCAATATTATCCTGGTAATTCGGTGCTTCACCGCGCAGACCCGCGGGCAAAGCTTGTTTGCGCTATCCTTTATATAGCTGCAGTCTTTATGTGTAGGTCGGCGCTCGCTTTTATCGTTATTATTGCGGCAACGGCTGTATCAATAGCGCTATCCGGGATACCTCTGCGCGTGCTTTTGCGCAGCATGAAGTCGCTGATTTTCATTATTATATTCACAGCATTTATAAACCTGTTTCTGACGACGAGCGGCGAGCTTCTTTTTCAGTTTTATTTTATAAAAATCTACTCAAAGGGCATCATCAACACGATAGTGATGATTCTCCGCATCACGCTTTTAATCGCCGGCAGCGGAGTATTTCTCACATATACAACTACGCCTATTGCACTGACTGACGGGCTTGAGCAGCTTTTGGCGCCGCTAAGAAAGCTGCGCCTTCCTGTTCACGAGTTTTCTATGATGATGACGATAGCGCTGCGCTTTATACCGACGCTTGTCGAGGAAACGGATAAAATTATGAATGCGCAGAAGGCGCGCGGCGCCGATTTCGGCACCGGCAGTTTGCTTTCACGCGCGAGAGCGCTTCTTCCGATTTTGATACCGCTTTTCATCGCTGCTTTCCGGCGGGCTGATGAGCTTGCTATTGCAATGGAATGTCGGTGCTATCACGGTGGCGAGGGGCGGACGCGCATGAATGTTCTTCACCTCCGCACGCCTGACTTTGCCATTATGGCTTTTTGCGTCATTCTGTGTATAGCAGCGGCGCTTATAAACACATATATACCGATTTTTACGCTGATTGGCTAAAGGGAATGGTTAAAGCGGAATAACAGCTTTTGTGCGGAAGTATTGGAGCGTGGATGAATGAAACTTCTTCTGACAATAGCATTTGACGGCGGGGCGTATTGCGGCTGGCAGTCGCAGACGAACGGCCCGACCATTCAGCGCACAATCAACAAGGCACTTTTTGAAACATACGGCTTTGAATGTCTTGTAACTGGGTGCAGCCGGACCGACAGCGGTGTCCATGCGCGACGATACTTTCTCACAGCGGAACCGGACTGTACGCGCTCGCCTGACCGCACAGGCGACACACGCGGGATAGTTGATATAATACCTCTTGAGCGCGTGCCGAGGGCGTTAAATGTGCACCTGCCGGATGATATTGCCGTTATAAGCGCGAACGCTGTCCCCGATTCGTTTCATCCGCGCTATTCGGCAAAGCGCAAGACATATGAGTATGTATTTTACGACAGCGCAGAGCGGAATCCGTTTTACCGTGGGCGAGCATATCACATACAGCCGATAGACAACGATGCTTTGCGCCGTATGAACGAAGCCGCGACCGCTATGATAGGGCGGCATGACTTTCGCGCTTTCATGGCAAGCGGCTCGAGTATCGTTGATACTGTGCGCGAAGTGACCGAATGCAGCGTTCGCCGTGAAGGAGATTTTATAATATTCTGCGTAACGGCGGATGGGTTTCTTTATAACATGGTTCGCATAATGGCAGGGACGGTTCTTGCGGCAGCGCGCGGGAAAATAGACGCAAGTGATGTAAAAAAGATTATTGAATTACGTGAGAGAAAAAAAGCAGGTGACACGCTGCCGCCATACGGTCTATATCTTAAAGATGTAGTTTACTTATAAAAAACCGTATGTGTTGCAATTTCAGCGCCTGTAGCTTCATACTTGCGATATAATTCGAGTGTATAATTACAGTATTATTAAATCTGACTGGGGACGGGGGTGGCGTTTTTGAGCGCAGGACGCGAAAAAAGGCGAAATAACGCCTCTGTTATGCCGGAACGCTCGCCCGCAACAAAAAAAAAGGCGCGGCAGCTCGTACGTGCAGGAACATCCGCACTCCCGGAGGAGTCTATAGTTAATATTGGAGTTGAAATTCCGGACAATGCGCCGGACTTGAGTGTTAACTATTATTACCTTCGGTTGGCGCGCAGATTCCGGCTTGCCCAGACGCTTACTATAATAATAACGGTTTTTTTCGTTGTTTTCATGACAACGGCTTATTCGGATGACATAACAGCCGATAATATTAAATATCTATTTCGCGATATCAATGTAAGATCACAGGGCGATGACGCCAAATTCATGAATATCACATACAACGCCGACCCGACGCAATGTTTTTCAATGTTCCGGGGCGAGCTTGTATATGTGACCGGCAGTGGCCTTACACTTTATGGCGCGTCCGGTGGTGAGGGTTTAAAAGATTCCATGACACTCGAATCGCCTGTCGTTAAAGCAGGCGAGAAATACATGTTAGTCTTTGATATATCCGGCAGTCGCTTCAGTGTTTACAATTCCTTTTCAAGGCTTTATTCGGAGGAGCTTGATTACAATATAGCAAATGCTGCGATGTCGGACTCAGGTGCATTTGCCGTTGTTACAAGTTCCCGCGAATATAACTCCGTTGTTTTATACTACGATGATGATTTCGATTTAAGCGCACGTTACAGCAAAAGTCGCTATGTCACAGGCGTTGCCGTTTCCGACGACGGGAACCGCATAGCCATCGCTGCCGTGGATGCTAAAAATGGAGATTTTGTAACGGAGCTTACGTTTTACGAGCCCGGGCTTGACAGTGAGTTGGCGCATATTGAACTGACTGGCGTTTTCCCCGTATCCGTCGATTATATGGATGGGGGATTTGCTCTCCTGACACTGTCGGGGTTATACTGGTATGACATAGACGGGAATTTTATCACATCGTTAAATTTCAGGTATAAGCCTTATAAATACGCGGTATCAGACTTATATTACATCGTAATTTTCCCGAAAAATATAGTAGGCAGCGTAAACGAAGTTGCTGTTTTTTCATCTGACGGGAAGCCGTTGTATGAAGGTGTGATTGATGAAAGAATAACGGACATTGAAGTGTCTGACTACGGATATGCCTATATTCTGACACAAGACAGGGCTGTTATGATTGATATTGAAAATAGCTCCATTGTGTCAGTTCCCGTTTCATCACAGGCGAAAAGGATTCTGCCGACAGGTGATGGAACAGTCCTTCTCGCATATTCATCACGTGCAATATTTCTTGATTTTAAATCTCAAAGTAACTGACAGAGTTGAGAATTCATAGACTGTTAAGCGCAGCAGCAGCATATCATGTAGATTTGCGCGCAGGGTATCAAGCGGATTGATTTACTGCAGGCATTTTGCTTGTGAACTAATGAAAGGACGGGTGAAGCTTGAGCGTTTTTCTTGATATAATTATACTTGCCGTTATTGTCATCTGCATTGTACGGGGTTACAGACTTGGCTTTATCCGCAGTATAATGGGGTTAATATCAAGTGTTGCCGCATTTGCTGCGGCTGTGTATTTCACACCGTCGCTTTCGTCTGTATTTTATAATAAAGTGTTTTTACCGTCGATCTCAGGTGAGATAAGAGAAACGCTGATGTCGCTTTTCATGCGGGGTGGAGAGACACTTTCACCAGACGAGCTTTTCGCGGAGTCGCCGGAAGCTCTGACTTCTCTTCTTGAGCGTTTCGGCGTTACAAAGGACTCACTGGCGGAGCGTTTTGCATCTGCTGAGGCTGCAACATCTGAAACTGTGACGGAAATATCAAAAGCAATAGCGGCGCCGACTGCGTCGGCGATGTCGAATATTGTTTCATACTTTATAATTTTCACAGCTGCGTTAATAATACTTAGAATTATTACCGTTGTGCTCGGCGCTGTATTTGAACTTCCGGTGCTGCGCACTCTCAACCGCACGGCTGGCCTTATTCTTGGTATCCTTTGCGCCCTTGTGCTTTCGGTTGCGATAAGCACGGCTCTTGCAGCGCTGATGAAGGCGATGGAACCGGTAAAGCCAACGGTTTTTGGTACCAATGTCGTGGAAAATACGCATTTAGTTAAGTTATTAGCAGGTCTTAGTCCAAAAAAGCTATATGCTCTGCTTTGGCCGAAGGTCTGATGATCTGATATTTAAAAGCCTATAGCTTCCGGTTATATACCGGGCAGGTGAAAACAAAGGAGACACACACATAAATATGGAAATGTGTTCAAGATGTCATAAACGGATTGCCGTTTTATTTATAACAAAAATAGAGGGCGGAGAAACCAAAAATGAGGGTCTTTGCTTAAAGTGTGCAAAAGAGCTTGGTCTTAAGCCAGTTGACGATATACTTTCAAAAATAGGTATAACTGAGGAAGACGTCGATAAGTTTGAGCATGATATGGAGGGGTTTTTAAAATCCGGCATGTCGCTTGACGGTACAAATGCTGGTGACGAAGATGAAGACGCCGGAGCACCTCCGATTGATATACCACGCCTAATCCGGGACGGCGGTTTCCCGATTCCGCGCAGACAGCAGCCGAATCCTGATGAAAAAGACCATCAGAAGAAGGATTCAGGTAAAAAATCAGGACAAAAGCGTAAATACCTTGATGTTTACACAAAAAACCTGACAGCAGATGCCGCTGCCGGGAAGCTTGATAGAATTGTCGGGCGCGAGCGCGAGATTGAGCGCGTTATTCAGATTCTCTGCCGCAGGCAAAAGAATAATCCATGCCTTATTGGCGAGCCCGGTGTCGGTAAAACTGCGATAGCTGAGGCTTTGGCCGAGCGCATAGCAGAGGGAAATGTTCCGTATAAACTCAAGGACCGCGAAGTGCATCTTGTTGATCTTACTGCCCTCGTCGCCGGAACGCAGTTCCGCGGTCAGTTTGAGTCTCGCGTGCTGGGGCTGCTCAACGAAGTCAAGGAAGCAGGCAACATCATCCTTGTTATAGATGAGGTTCACAATATTGTTGGAGCGGGTGATGCCGAGGGCAGCATGAATGCCGCTAATATACTGAAACCGTCGCTTTCGCGCGGTGAAATTCAGGTAATCGGCGCGACAACGCTCAATGAGTACAGACTTTATATCGAAAAAGACTCGGCTCTTGAAAGACGATTCCAGCCGGTCATGGTAAATGAACCGTCTATTGCCGAGAGCATCAATATTCTGCGCGGAATAAAGCATTATTACGAGGAATACCACGGCATAAAGCTGCCGGACCATATTCTCGAACGCGCTGTCACACTCAGCGAACGGTATATAACCGACCGTTACCTGCCGGACAAGGCTATCGACTTAATTGACGAGGCGGCGTCGCACCTTGCTCTATCAACTCCATGCATAAACAAGCGGCTCATAACACTTGACGCGATAAAGAGAATCGATGAGGAATACTCCACACTCGAGTCAGCCGAACCGCCGAAGCTCGAAGAGGATATTGAGTGGCGTTATGCTCGCTTAGCGGAGCTTAAAAGCGAGCGGTTGCGTCTGACAGGAGAGCTTGAACGCCTTGATGTTGAATGTAGTAACATTGAGCTTACTGTGGCGGATCTTGCCGAGGTCATTGAGATATGGACAGGCATACCGGCATCAAATATTAAAGAAAATGAGTTTGAGCGCCTTGAAAATCTGGAAGAACGTTTAAAGCAGCGCATTGTTGGGCAAGACAAGGCTGTTTCCGCCGTTGCGCGCGCTATTCGCCGCAGCCGTGCGGGCGTTTCGTATAAGCGTAAACCTGTGTCGTTTATATTTGCAGGGCCGACCGGCGTCGGTAAGACAGAGCTTGTCAAAACACTGGCGGCAGACCTTTTCGATTCGCCTGAAACGCTGATAAGGCTTGATATGTCCGAGTTTATGGAAAAACATTCGGTATCGCGCATTATCGGCTCCCCGCCGGGTTATGTCGGTTATGATGAAGCCGGTCAGCTTACGGAGAAAATCCGCAGGCGTCCGTATTCGGTCGTGCTTTTCGATGAGATTGAAAAAGCACATCCCGATGTGCTTAATATATTGCTCCAGATACTTGACGATGGTGAAATAACGGACTCGCATGGCAAAAAAGTTGATTTTGCCAATACGGTAATTGTTATGACGACAAACGCCGGGTCAAATTATTCAATGAATGCGGCAGGTTTTGCTGTAAATCCTGAATCTTCCAGCGAGTCAAAGACAGATAAAGCGCTAAAGGAATTTTTACGTCCGGAATTTCTCAACCGTGTCGACGAAATCGTAACATTCCGTCCGCTTGACGAAAATGATTTTGTTGCTATTGCAAGAATAATGATGAATGATCTTGCAACAGCCCTGAAAGAGCATGATATAAAGCTAACATATACGGAGAGCGTGCTTGCTTTAATCGCTAAAAAATCATTTTCAACTAAGTATGGCGCGCGCAATATGCGTCGTTATATACAAACAGAAATTGAGGATGCAATCGCGTCCGGCATCATAAGCGCTAAAGGTAAACGAGTTACAAACGTTTACGTCGGCACATCAGCTGACGGCGAATCTGTTTCTGTCATCTGCTCCGGTGGAAATGTTTAATTAAAACCGGGCAGGATGTAATTATGATAAAAAAGCATTTTAATATGCATTTTTGACGATAAACTACATGGCTTTGAGAAATGAAAAGACATCCCTTCCGTGGCACTCTCAGACTGCCGCGGAAATAACAGCGAAGCTCGGTGTCTACCCAGGCACCGGGCTTTCCGCACGTGCGGCAAAAGACAGACTGCGCAGGATTGGGCCAAATGATGTGCCACATAGCGGGGTAGCGTCTGTTTTTCGGAAAGCAGTATACAGCACACTTGACCTCCCTCTTATATTTTTGCTGTTAACAGCCGCTGCGGCGACTGCTTTAGGCAATGGAGGGGGTACAAGAGCTCTTTTTATCATTTCTGCGATAGGTGTTTTTCTGCACGCAGTCGCATACATAATTGCCCGCTTTAGGACTGACAGGTATCTTCGCACACCGACCTCCGGGGTAAAAGCTACCGTCATTCGTGACGGCAAAGAGGTTATAATATCTGCGCGTTACCTTGTGCCCGGCGACATAATAAAGCTGAAAGCAGGCGATTATCTGACGTGCGACTGCCGTATTTTATCAGATGACAGCGTTACCGTTTACGAAGCAGATGTCACGGGTGTTGTCATTGCGGAAAAACATAACTGCACCCTTCCACCTGAAACGGACGTGGCACATCGCGCGAACATGATATATGCTAAAAGCCGTATTGTTTCGGGGGAATGTGCAGCCATTGTGGTTGAAACGGGCGAGTTTACGCTTGCGACAGAGACAAGCGTTGACACCGAGACAATGGCAAAAAAAGCAAAAGCGGCCATTTTTCATTCTCTTGAGCGGCGCGGACGCACGACAGGCGTCGTTATGATAGCAGCGGCTGCGGTGATGACTATTATAAGCCTGTTATCGCAAAGAAACGGCAGCATGCTGTACGATGTGTTTTTAGCAGGGCTTGCGCTTGCCGCTTCAGTTGCAAGCGAATATTATGAAGCATATGGCGATATAACACTTACATCCTCCATCACAGCCTTATTAAAAGCTACCGCGGGTAAAGTGCGGTATAAAAGCTCTCGTGCATTCGACGCTTCATCGTCACTTGACGTTATTATTACATGCGTCGACGGTATGATTGAGAGGGAAGGAATTTCATGTGCCGCGACATTTTTCGACGGGGTGGCACAAAATACTGCTGATATACCGGTGAGCCTTACGCGCGCCGCCGCCGTTTCATGCGGCGTATATGGCGGCGCTATCGCCGACGATACAATTCCACCTCGCTCCGAGTCGTCGCAGTTATTTATTGAGTATTTTAAATGCGCAGGACAAGCTCACACGGACATTTATTCACCAAAATTTATGCCCGTTTTTTTTCGCGGTGAAGCCGACGGGGTGCCATTTGACACACAGCTAATATATGACGGGGATAAGTACACGGCATTTGTAAACGGCTCACCGTCAGACGTGCTGCCGCTTTGCACAGAATATGAAGCGGCTGACGGCACGACTCTTCCTATGACAGAAGAGGTGAGAAGGGCAGCGTCGCGGTTTACAAGTGAGTATTCTGCCCGCGGGTATGTCGTTGTTGCCGTTGCGAAAAAGCTGACGAAGTTTTCTACATATGACAGAGTTCCGCTGATGCACCGCGACATGTGCCTTGTCGGCATGGCGGTGTTTTCAAAGCCGAGCGCACATTTTATTTCCGAAGCGATAAAGGACTGTCAGCGAGCCGGAATACGCGTAATCATCGCCGGACGCGGGCGGAAAGACGTTTTAGCTGCCGTACGAACCGGTTTTGCTTCCGGGGCAAGTGACGTTATCACAGCGCGGGCTTATGCGGTGATGGATCAGGACGAGCGGGCAGAAGCTGTCGGCAGTGCGAAAGTGCTGCTCGGGTTCGGCGTGCGCATGATGGCGGATGTGATACGAAATTTACGCAAAAACGGGTATCGCGTCGCTTATGTCGGCAACCCTGAGCGCAGCGCTCAAAGCGTCGGGGACGAAGTGGTGCTCATGAGGTTGGCTGATGTCAGCATTGCGGCAAGCACGACGGATATGCCTGACGGCACGGGTGGAGCTAATGCCAATGTCGATGTTCTCTCAGATGCGGCGGAACTCACAGTTCCGCTCTCTGATGACGAGGGCGGGGGCTTTCCCGATGTTATTAGGGCTGTTTTATATGCAAAGCAGATGAAAAGAAATGTTGAATCAATCAAGGATTATCTGCTTGCGTCGCAGGTAGCGCGGCTTACCCTTGTTATCAGCGCTGCTGCAGCGCTTGGAGCCGGTGCGGCAGGCGCGGCACTGACGCTTGCATGGGGGTTGTTATTTGATTTTGCTGTTGCTCTCACGCTTGCCGTCGAGCGGCCGGATAGTGAGACGATTATGTATCGCTTGAGTAAGAAAAAGACTCGTTGGTCGTTTGTTCTCGCGCTTCTATCTGGCGCCATTTGGGGTGCTGTAATGTCAATATGTACTGCTCTGCACACGGACGGGGTGATGGGACGTGTTTCATCGGTTGCAGTAGTCTCGCTTTTAGTAGCGACTGTTGCCGCAGCGGGTGAGGTTCGGCGCGACAGGTCAATTCTCTCACCGAAAAGGCTTATCAGCCCGTCAGGCTTTTCACTTTTATGTATTTCGGCGGCGCTTATCGTGCTGTTGACGGTGTCAGCGGGGTTTTCATCGTTCATTGGTATCGATCAGCCAAAGCAAAAAGAGCTTTTGCTGTCAATCCTCCCGGCGGCTGCTGTTATGATTACATACGAGATATCAAAAATAATAAAACCTTATCAAAAAAAGTATAAACGAAATGAAAATGACATAGATTAGACAAAAAAGCAGATAACGTTTTGTGCGTTATTTGCTTTTGCTTTATTTACAGAAATTGTACTTTGGTGTAAAATAATAAATTGTGTGACATAAACTTAAAGGAGAATTATTAAATGGCTGACAATACGCAGGCAAACTGCACTCACGACTGCTCAACATGCGGAGCAAACTGCTCTCATAGAAAAGAGCCCGGCTCATTGCTTGCACCTCCGAATCCAAACAGCAAAATAGGCAAGGTAATAGCCGTCGTCAGCGGCAAGGGCGGTGTAGGGAAAAGCATGGTCACATCGCTGCTTGCAGTTGAGATGAATCGGCGTGGATATAAAACTGCGATTCTTGACGCAGATATAACTGGCCCGTCAATACCGAAGGCTTTCGGTTTAAAACCCGGGAATGTCGATGCGTCAAATGAGGGGATTTTCCCGGTCAGAACAAAAACCGGTATTGAGGTGATGTCGGTTAATCTCTTGCTTGATGACGAAACAAGCCCTGTTGTATGGCGCGGGCCTATTATATCGGGAACTGTTAAACAATTCTGGAGTGATGTCATATGGGGTGATATTGATATCATGTTCATCGATATGCCGCCCGGAACGGGAGACGTCACTCTGACAACGTTTCAGAGCCTGCCGCTTGACGGGATTATTATTGTCACAAGTCCGCAGGAGCTTGTCTCGGTAATAGTCGAGAAGGCTATCAACATGGCAAACCTTATGAAAGTGCCAGTCCTCGGAATTGTTGAAAACATGAGCTATGTTCTGTGCCCGGACTGCGGTAAGAAAATTGAAATCTTCGGTAAAAGCAGCGCTGATGAAATAGCAAAGAAATTCGGTTTCCCGGTGCTTGGACGGCTGCCGCTTGATCCAAAGCTTGCCTCAATGTGCGACCTCGGCACAGTAGAGCTTGCACCGGATGGGCTGCTTTCGGCTGCTGCTGCATCAATTGAGCCAAAATGATAAACATGGATGACATCCTACAAAACAGAAAAGTCATTACTATAATAAAATTTATAAATAATTTTGTAAAATATTCTGGATTTTTATTTTTCTGTGATATATAATATACGACGGTCGATTAAAAAAGGGGCCGCGCGTCGGCACCGCGCAGCTCCTCTTTATTAATGGCATTTTTTTAACCAAGTACATTTTTATTGAAAAAATATTATATAAAGGAGCAAATCCCCGAAATGAAGAAGAAACTGACCACGGTGCCGTTTAATGGCACAGAAGAGCAGTTGCGAAAGCTCGACGAGCTTATCGAATCGAAACGCGGTGTGAAGGGCTCGCTTATGTCTGTGCTGCAGGGGGCGCAGGATATATACGGTTACCTTCCGATTGAAGTGCAGCGTTACATAGCGTCAAAACTTGACGTGTCGCTTTCAGAAGTCTACGGAGTTGCTTCATTTTATTCCCAATTCACATTTAACCCCAAGGGAACGTATTCTGTATCAATTTGCCTTGGAACCGCTTGCTACGTAAAGGGATCTGGAGCAGTCCTTGAAAAGCTGAAAGAGGTTCTCGGAATTGAGGAAGGAGAAATAACTCCCGACAGAACGTTTTCACTTGAAGTTACAAGATGCATCGGAGCTTGTGGACTTGCCCCTGTCATGATCATAAACAACGATGTTTACAGTAAAATGACACCTGATGAAGTTGAAGGTATCATCGCAAAGTACAGAATATGATATAAGTGCTGTGATGCGATAACTATATATAAACACAGTATTAAAACGGTATAGCATAACAGAAGCGCAACAAATAAAAATAAATACACGGAGCAGGGATATAGCATAATGAAAACAATCAGCGATTTAAACGCTATTAAAGCGAAAGTTATTGATAAGATATACCCTAAAAATCCGGGTGAAAAAAGAATTGTTGTCGGACTTGCAACTTGTGGTATATCTGCAGGGGCGCAGCCCGTTTATGATGAGATCGTAAAGGCTGTAAAAGAGCTTGGTCTTGACGGAGTTTCCGTAGTTGCCACCGGTTGCGTCGGTATATGCCAGTACGAACCGATAGTTGAAGTTTTCGAGAGCGGGGGCAAGCGCGTGACATATGTTTCGATGACACCCGAGAAGGCCCGCCGCGTTGTGCAGGAGCACATAGCAGGTGGCGTACCTGTTCTCGAATATACTGTTGCTAATACAAAACTTTAAGGTGGAGGGATAAGTGATAAAATGGATAATACCTCTATTTTAAGTACCCGTTTCTACGGGGGGCAGAAACGGGTTGCCCTCCGCAACTGTGGAATTATCGATCCGGAAAATATTGATGAGTACATAGCCGTTGACGGGTATCAGGCACTTGCAAAAGTTCTCACCCAAATGACACCCCAGCAGGTTGTCGACGAAATAACAAAGTCCGGTCTGCGTGGACGCGGTGGCGGCGGCTTCCCGACGGGACGCAAGTGGCAATTTGCCATGGGCGGTGAGCCCGGGACTCAGAAATATGTCGTTTGCAACGCCGACGAGGGCGACCCGGGCGCTTTCATGGACAGAAGCGTTCTGGAAGGCGATCCGCACAGCGTTATCGAAGCGATGGCGATAGCCGGATACGCTATCGGCGCAAGTGAAGGATACATATATGTACGTGCGGAATATCCGGTAGCCGTTAAGCGCTTGGAATTAGCAATAAAGAGCGCACGCGAATACGGCTTCCTTGGAAAAAATATATTTGGTTCAGGATTTAATTTTGATATACAGCTCCGTCTTGGTGCTGGTGCGTTTGTTTGCGGTGAGGAAACGGCGCTTCTCACATCAATTGAGGGCAAAAGAGGTGAGCCGCGTCCGCGTCCGCCATATCCGGCAGTCAAAGGGCTTTTCGGCTGCCCGACTATTATAAACAACGTTGAGACACTGGCCTGCGTTGCTCAGATAATTAACAAGGGCGCCGATTGGTTCGCATCCATGGGAACTGAAAAGTCAAAGGGCACGAAAGTTTTCGCGCTCGGCGGTAAGATAACAAACACAGGTCTTATTGAAGTTCCGATGGGAACGACCTTGAGAGAGGTCATTTATGACATCGGCGGCGGCATACCGGGCGGCAAACAGTTTAAAGCTGCGCAGACAGGTGGCCCGTCCGGCGGATGCATTCCGAAAGAGCACCTTGACGCACCGATTGACTACGAAAACCTCTCCGCTATTGGCTGTATCATGGGTTCCGGCGGCATGATAGTAATGGACGAGGACAACTGCATGGTCGACATAGCAAAATTCTTCCTCGGATTCACTGTCGACGAGTCATGCGGTAAATGTACTCCATGCCGTGTCGGCACAAAGCGCATGCTTGAGATGCTCGACAAAATCACATCCGGAAACGGCGAGATGGAAGATTTAAAGCGTCTTGAGGAACTTGCAAATTACGTCAAGTCATGCTCGCTTTGCGGACTTGGTCAGACGGCTCCGAACCCTGTTCTCTCAACACTACGCTTTTTCCGCGATGAATATATTGCTCATATCGTTGAAAAAAGGTGTCCTGCCGGCGTCTGCAAGGATCTTTTGAGATTTACGATTGATCGCGATAAGTGCATTGGCTGTGGCATGTGTTCAAAGGTATGTCCGTCGAATGCAATATATGTGACAGACTATACAGCTCCCGGCAGGAGAAAGCCATCCTACGCGATAGACCCCGAAAAATGCATTAAATGCGGCGCTTGCCGTGATACATGCAAATTCGGCGCCATCGAAAAGAAATAACGGAGGCATAGGCTATAATGGAAAAAAGCGCTGCAACCGAAATGGTAAACATAAAAATAAACGGCAGAGAATACGCCGTTCCATCCGGGATAACTATACTTGAAGCTGCACGCATAGCAGGTATCGAAATCCCCACACTCTGTTATTTGAAGGATATCAATGAAATCGGCGCGTGCCGCATTTGCCTTGTAGAGGTAAAGGGCAGCCGTTCAATGTGCGCTGCTTGCGTATACCCTGTGAGTGAGGGTATGGAGGTGTTTACAAACACACCGCGTGTAAGAGCTGCCCGTAAGATGAATCTGGAACTTCTCCTTTCAATTCATAAAAAGAATTGTCTTTCCTGCATACGCAACACAAGCTGCGAGCTTCAGACGCTTTGCAACGAATACGGTGTTGACGACGAATACTTCAGCGGTGAAAACAGAGAATATCAGCTTGACGAATCGACACCTTTCATAGTTCGTGACAACAATAAGTGCATACTTTGCCGCCGCTGCACTGCAGCGTGCTCAAATCTGCAGGAAATCGGCGTAATTGGCGCCGAGGACCGCGGTTTTGATACGCATATCGGCTCACCCTTCGAAATGAAGCTTGCCGAAACATCATGTGTTGGCTGTGGTCAGTGCGTAGTCGCATGTCCTGTCGGTGCTCTTTATGAAAAGGATGATACACAGCGCGTCCTCGACGCTATTGACGACCCGAATAAATACGTCGTTATCAGCGCAGCGCCGTCGGTGCGTGCAACAATCGGCGAATGCTTCGGTTATCCTCCCGGAACAGATGTCGAGGGCAAGATGGTCGCTGCTATGAAGCGTCTTGGCTTCGATGGAGTGTACAACTTAAACTTTGCCGCCGACCTGACGATAATGGAGGAAGGAACGGAGCTTCTGCATCGCCTTGAAAACGGCGGGAAGCTGCCGCTCATCACATCCTGCTCGCCCGGCTGGATAAAATACTGCGAGCATTATTTCCCTGAGTTTGTTGATAATCTGTCAACATGCAAATCACCTCAGCAAATGTTTGGCGCTGTTATCAAGACGTATTTTGCTGAGAAAAACGGTATCGCACCTGAGGATATTTTCGTCGTATCGTGCATACCGTGTACGGCGAAGAAGTTTGAGATCGGGCGCGATGGCCAGAGCGCAGCAGGCGTTCCCGACGTTGACGCTGCAATCACAACGCGCGAGCTTGCCCGCATGATTAAATCAGCGGGAATAAACTTCCGCGAGCTGCCGGATGAAGAGTTTGATGAACCGTTCGGAATCGGTTCAGGAGCCGGCGCTATATTTGGAGCGACGGGCGGTGTTATGGAAGCTGCGCTGCGTACAGTTGCCGAAATTCTTCTTGGCGAGAAGCTTGAAAAGCTCGATTTCTACGATGTAAGAGGAACCGACGGCATTAAGCGCGCCACTTACAAGATAGGCGACCGCACAATCAGAGTTGCCGCCGCAAGCGGAACGGCTAATGCAAAGCGGCTTTTGCGTGCGATTGAATCTGGCGAGGAAAGTTACGAGTTTGTCGAGATAATGTGCTGCCCCGGCGGATGCGTAAATGGTGGCGGTCAGCCGACACAGCCCGCTTCTGTACGCAATAAGCTTGATTTACCTGCCCTGCGCGCAAGTGTGCTTTATAAAGCCGACAGCGAAATGGATCTTCGCCGCAGTCACGAAAATTCCGCTGTAAAGCGCGTTTATGACGAGTATTTCGGTGAACCGGGCAGTCACAGGGCACATGAAGTCCTGCATACATTTTACGTTAAGCGTGGTATTTATTAAAATAAACTGCTATATTGCTCCGCATCAGTTGATTGCGGAGCAATATAGCGTTATAATGATGTATATGATGGCGCCCGATGCAGGTTTTACCGGCAAGACGGCGCGACGGAACGAAAGGAACGGTATACGATGGAACAGGTTAGGTTCGGTATCGTCGGAATAGGTAATATGGGTACGGCACACGTCCGCCGCTTTGTTGACGGCGAAGTCCCGGGAGCCGTGCTTACTGCTGTTTGCGACATCAATCCGGCTCGGCTTGAGTGGGTAAAATCCTACTGTGCCGAAAAGGGAGCAAAACAGCCGAATGCATATGACGACTGCATAAAGATGCTTGATTCGGGTGACATTGATGCTATTTTAATAGCGGTACCTCATTATTACCACCCGATTTACGGAATTGAAGCGTTTAAGCGTAAGATTCACGTCCTTTGTGAGAAGCCTATCGGCGTTTACACGAAAAACGTCAAAGACTTCATCAAAGCGGCGAAGGAAAGCGGCTGCGCTTTCGGTCTTATGTTCAACCAGCGCACAGATAAGTATTATCAGAAGATGCGCGAGATGATTGCGAATGGCGAGCTTGGCGAGCTGAAGCGCTGTGTGTGGATTATCACGGACTGGTACCGCACTCAGGCTTATTATGACAGCGGCGGGTGGCGCGCTACGTGGGCAGGTGAAGGCGGCGGCGTGCTTCTCAATCAGTGCCCGCATAACCTTGATCTCTGGCAGTGGATATTCGGTATGCCGAGCCGCATACGTGCTTTCTGCCATTTCGGTAAATACCACGATATCGAGGTTGAGGACGACGTAACGGCATACGCCGAATACCCGAACGGAGCAACGGGCGTATTCATCACTACGACGGGCGAATATCCTGGCACGAACAGGCTTGAGATATCCGGTTCGCGCGGTAAGCTCGTCCGCGAGGGAAGGACGCTGAAGTTCTACCGCTTATCTGTTGACGAGCGCGAGTATAACGCGACGACAAAAGAAGGCTTCGGACGCATACCGTTTGAGGTTATCGATGTTCAGGTCGAAGGTGTTGGCGGCGCTCACACTGAAATCTGCCGCAACTTTACCGACCACATTCTCAAGGGAACACCTCTCATCGCTCCCGGCGAGGAAGGCATACGCGGGCTTTCAATTTCAAACGCTATGATGCTTTCCACATGGAAAAACGACTGGGTCGATCTCCCGATTGATGACGATGAATTCTACACACAACTTATGGAAAGAGTCAAAACATCAAAACTCAAAGATGTTTTACCGACGGAAGTTGCTGATCTGTCGGGTACATATAATAACTAATAATAAAACAGCGGCGCACCGTTTAGATGCGCCGCTGTTTTTTCGTCATAAATGCCACGCTTTTGAAATATTAATCGTATGTGAGCTATTATAAAAAACCGGGGGCATATTATGAACACATATAATTACGGATTCAGTTCACGTGCGAGAAGTATGGGTAGAATACAAAGTGACGATAAAAGCAAAATAAATATAAACGCAAAGAATAAAGAGCATAGTAATAATAACACTTCATTTGCCACGACAGCGCTTCTTATGATGCTGACGGTGCTCATTTCATATGCGGCGGGTACGTTGACTGATCTTGCCGGCAGTGCAGCCGATGTGTCCGGAATATATAGATTTACTGATGAGTCGGCATCGGCAGGGGATGACAATGTAGCTGTTTATGCCATGTCGGGTGGTGTTGACGGTATAGATGGCATTGACGGTATAAATGAAGCGAATTACATGAATGACGATTATTACGATGATGATATTCATGGTAGCCCTTTTACGCCTGATGGCAATTCAATATCAGATGCCGAGTCGACAGCCCGCATAGCGGAGCTTGCGCACATTTATATTGAAGAATATATGCAAAGCATAAACGGCACAGGCGACGGTCTTTTGCCGTGAGGAGTGCTTTATATGTCTTTTTTGGCATATCTGACAGCGCTCGCCGCCGCTGTTGCGGTACATGAAGCAGGCCATATTACAGCGGCGCTTGCCTTTGGCGTGGAGATGCGGCGGATACGCATATTTCCCGCGGGATTTATGATTGACTGCGAGATAGGCAGCGTTCCGTACAGTAAAAGCGCAGTTATACTTCTCGCAGGTGCGGCGGCTAATTTGCTCGCTGCAGCTATAACAGCATTATTTTGCGGGGTAAAGGCGCAATTTTTCACTGTAAACATAGGCCTTGCCTTCTTCAATCTTTTGCCGATGTACGGGCTTGATGGCGGTGGCGTTCTTTTTTGCCTGCTTTCTATGTTTTTATGTGGTGCGGAAGCTGACGCGCGCGCCGCACGTATAACTCGCGTAGTATGCGGGGTGGTTTTATTTCTCTTTTGGCTTGCCGCTGTTTACATAAATATAAAATCAGGCGGGAGCCTGCCTATGCTTTTTGCTGCAGTTTATCTCATTGCACGCTACGCTGCTGAAGACATGAAAAAAATATAAAGAAATGTATTGCATTAATTATCAAATAGCCTTTACTATTAAAATTGTGAAATATTACGAAAAAATGAGCTTAAATTCGTTAAAAATGATATAAGAGAAAAAATAAAAATAACTTGCATACCACGTATATATCTGTTAAAATGTTGTCGGCAAAAAACTGAATAAAAAACCCGCCCTAAAAGGGCCGCTGTAAGGGACTTGCGCGCGGCTTTTTCTCGTTTTGAGGGGTGGATTTTTTTAATGCCATCAAGTTTAGCAGATTTACTGCAAAAAAATAAGAATAATTGCAATAATAAATACGAAGGGAGAGTTTCCGCTTCGGTAACGCGGCGGAAGAAGCGACGGGTAAAAGACAAAAGAAATGAACGGAAAGAAAATAATTGAACTGAGGGGCATTACTAAGTCTTTTGACGGTGAGATGGTTCTTGACAATATTGATCTCGATATCTACGATAACGAGTTCATAACACTTCTCGGGCCATCCGGATGTGGAAAGACTACGACGCTGCGTATTATAGCCGGTTTTGAAACTCCGGACGCAGGTGATGTATTTTTTGATGGTAAGAGAATTAACGATGTACCTCCGTATAAGAGGCACATTAACACCGTATTTCAAAAATACGCTCTGTTTCCGCACTTGAATGTTTATGAAAACATAGCTTTTGGTTTAAGAATAGCAAAAGTTCCGGAGAAAGAGATATCTGCACGTGTCAAAGAAATGCTCGCACTTGTAAACCTCCGAGGTTTTGAGCGACGCCGTGTGACGACGCTTTCAGGAGGACAACAGCAGCGTGTTGCTATTGCCCGTGCGCTTATTAACAATCCCCGTGTGCTGCTATTAGATGAGCCTCTTGGTGCGCTCGATCTGAAACTTCGAAAAGATATGCAGAACGAGCTGAAGAACATGCAGCACAAAACCGGGATAACGTTCATTTATGTTACCCACGACCAGGAAGAAGCGCTTTCAATGTCGGATACTGTTGTTGTCATGAATGCCGGCAAGATAATGCAGATAGGCACTCCCACTGACATTTATAACGAGCCTGTAAATGCATATGTGGCCGATTTCATAGGCGAGTCAAATATCATTGACGGCTTGATGATTTCCGACAAGCGTGTCGCTTTTGCCGGTCACCGCTTCGACTGTGTTGACACAGGCTTTGCACCAAACGAACCTGTCGATGTTGTCATACGTCCGGAGGACGTCGATGTTGTTCCCGTCGAGCGTGGTATGCTGACAGGACGCGTCACGACTGTGACGTTCAAGGGCGTCCATTATGAAGTTATTGTCGACATTGCAGGCTTTAAATGGATGATACAGACGACGGATTATGTCGCACCGGATGCTGAAATCGGAATATATATCGAACCTGATGCCATTCATGTAATGAAAAAGTCAGAGTATTCCGGCATGTTCGGCGACTACTCTTCATACAGCGAAGAGCTTGATCTTCTCTCGGAAAATATAGAGGAAGATGAAGAGGTAAACGATGATGAGAAGAGCGCTGAGTATGAGGAGGAAGAGCTGTGAGCGGAAAACGTAGTTTTTGGCAGCGTGCGGCAGCGGCACCTCACATGGTGTGGAGCGTACTTTTCATTATTGCTCCGTTAATCTTTGTTCTTTACTATTCGTTTACTGATTCTCAAGGGAATTTTACGCTTGACAACATAAAATCAATATTTAATCAGAAATATGTTGTAATATTCGTAAATTCCGTGACACTTGCGGTTATAGCAACACTGATTTGCCTCGTAATCGCATATCCGCTTGCGTATATTTTTTCACGTATGCGCGAGCGCTGGCAAAAGATAGCCATTCTTCTTACGATGTTGCCGCTTTGGATGAACTTCCTCATCACCACATACTCGTGGATGACGCTGCTTGAGGATACCGGCGTTATTAACTCAATCCTTAAAAAAATCGGACTTAATCCGATACACATGATTAACACGCCGGGAGCTGTTGTCGTTGGTATGGTTTTCTGCTTTTTGCCGTATATGATATTGCCGATTTATTCGGTTATGGCAGGTCTTGACGTACAATTGATTGAAGCCGCGGCTGATCTTGGATGCAATTCATTTAAGATATTGACAAAGGTTATAATGCCGATGAGTGTTTCCGGCGTTGTATCCGGCATAACAATGGTGTTTGTGCCGTCAATCAGTACGTTCTTTATTTCGCAAAAGCTCGGCGGCGGAACATTCCAGCTTATCGGAGACACGATAGAAGGGTATTTCACAGGAACTGCTATAAACTACAACGTCGGTGCTTCACTTTCGCTGATTCTCATGATATTAATTCTTATTTCGATGGCGATCATGAATCGCTATACGGATACTGAGGATACGAAAGGAAGGCCGATGCTATGAAAATACTTTCGCGTATATACCTCATACTGATTTTCGCCTTTTTATATGCGCCGATTGCTGTAATGCTCCTTATATCATTTAACGCAGGAGAATCAACGACTCAGTTCATGGGTTTTTCCCTCAGATGGTACCGTGAGCTGTTCCGTGATTCGGCCACGCTCGACGCGCTTCGCAACACTGTTATTCTGTCAGTTTCCGCAGCGGTGATTTCTACGGTAATCGGAACAATGGCTGCCGTCGGCATCGACCGGATGAGGACGAGATGGCTTCGGCGCTCTGTCATGATAGTGACGAATGTACCTATGATGAACCCTGATATTGTCACAGGTATATCGCTGATGCTGCTTTTTGTGTTTGCAGGCAGGCTTATGGGGCTAAGTAAATACCTCGGGTTTACGACGCTTTTGATAGCACACATAACATTTAACCTGCCATACGTCATACTATCTGTTCTGCCAAAGTTAAAGCAGATGAACAAACACATTCCCGAAGCTGCTCAGGACCTTGGCTGCACACCGCTTCAATCTTTTTTCCGCGTCGAGCTTCCGTGCATAGCCCCCGGAATAATAACGGGATTCATCATGGCGTTTACGCTTTCGTTTGACGACTTTGTAATAAGCAATTTCACAAGTGGCACGAGCTTTGAAACTCTTACAATACACATATACTCAATGATTAAAAAAAGTGTAAAGCCCGATATATATGCTCTTTCAACATTGATATTTGCCACAGTGCTCATTATGCTTTTCATTTACAATTTCCTCGAAGCTCGTAGTGAACGAATTGAGCGCATGAAAGCTAACGCGGATATCAAAATGGAAAGCAACATTCGTAAACTGATGAGACGCAGACGCGACAAAAGTGATGCACAAAAACAAGGCACCCGTTGAATTTTGTTTATTTATGCTTTCTTATTAACTTTTGCTTACTAACATCGAAAGGACGGGCATGACAATTGAAAATTAAATTAGGCTCAAAGAAGCTTGCCGCTTTTGTATTCATCGCTGTACTTCTTGCGCTCACCCTTTCAGGCTGCGGTGCAGATAATGTTCTTTACGTTTACAACTGGGGTGAGTATATATCCGACGGTTCTGAAGGATCACTCAACGTCGAGAAAGCATTTGAAGAGTATTACTTTGAACTTACCGGTGAAACACTTGACGTTCGTTATACGACATACCCCTCAAACGAGGATCTTTACGCAAAGATAAGCGGCGGGGGCTCCGAATACGATGTTATATTCCCGTCAGACTATATGATTGAGCGTATGATAAGTGAAGGGCTGCTTCAAAAGATAAACCTTGAAGCAGTCTGCGAAAAGTACGGGGTCGAGTGTTTGTATTCGTACATCGACGATAATTATAAAGGTCTTTACTATGACCCTACGGATGAGTATTCCGTTCCGTATACGTACGGTCGCGTGGGTATTATATACAACAAGGAAGTTGTCGACGAAGCTGACATCGGCGGCTGGGACCTCATGTGGAATGAGAAGTATGCAGGCAAGATACTTCAGTTCAATAATTCCCGTGACGCCTTCGCAACAGCGCTTTTCAAGCTTGGATATAGCGTCAATACAACAAATGAAGCAGAGTGGCGCGAAGCACACGATCTCCTTCTTCAGCAAAAGAGCATTATTCAGGGCTACGTAATGGACGAGGTCTTCAATAAGATGGAGTCCGGTGAAGCTGCAATAGCCCCGTATTATGCAGGTGACTATTTCATTATGCGTAGGGCGAACGAAAACCTCGGCTTCTATTATCCGGAGAATACGAATATTTTTGTTGATGCGATGTGCATACCTAAAGGGAGCCGAAATCCAGAGATTGCAGCGCTGTTTATCAACTTCATGCTGTCCGAGGAAATTGCCATAGAGAACGCCAAATATATATTCTATGCGTCTCCTAACTCGCTTGTTTATAACAACGCCGAATATCGGGAATTTATGGGCGAGGAAGCGATGGAAGTTCTTTATCCTGAAAACTTTGATTTTTCAGGTGAGCTTGCTAAAAATGGTTTCCGAAATCTTGACCCGGACACACTTGCTTTGATAAGCTCACTTTGGGAAGATTTAAAGATAACCGGCGGTATTGGTACAGGTGTTTATGTCGTCGGAGCAGTAGTAATCCTCGTTATCATAGCAGGCATTACAGCGTTGACAATCAGAAAGAAGCGCCGCGCAAGGTACGAATGATGTTTGTTTACGCCGGGTAAGCACAATTAACATCGTTAATATATTAGGGCATGGTCGATTGACCATGCCCTTTGTTTTATAGCAACGTGCACAAATGTTCGTCGAAAAAGTTCGTAATTTGGCGACAAATATGTAGAATTATGTTGAAATTTAGATAATAATATATTAAAATCATATTAATGGTGAAAATTGAATATAAAGAACTTGCATGAGAAAACAACAGATGCTAAAAAGAGTGAATAAATTAATCAAAAAACGAATTATCAGCTGTCTTGTACTTGCAGTATGCGCTTCTATCACAATTATTTCAATGTATATTTTAATGGCAGACAGAGCTGACATGACGGGCGACTATTATCTTAGCGTAGCAGACAAGGCACATGACTACGACCCGGATGAAAACCCGCTTCTTATAAAGAGTTTAGCAGATCTCATATATATGCGCGATGCTGTCAATTCCGGTGATAAAGTCGCATACTCGTCCAATAACGGAAATATAAATAAAAAAGTCGATGCAAGATCTGCTTCATACCGTCTTTCGTCAAATATAGCCTTATCAGGCGAGTGGACGCCGATAGGTAACACTCTTGCGAGCTCGTTCACAGGGACTTTTGACGGGTATGGCAAAACAATCACGGGTCTTTTCATATCCGGTTCATATGATGTCGCCGGGCTTTTCGGTTACAACTCCGGTGTAATCCGTAATTTAACGGTACAGGGAAGTATATCAGCCGTCAGCCGGGCGGGAGGTATAGCCGGCGTCAACACAGGCGAGATAAATGGCTGTATAAACGAAGCCGTTATAACAGTAACAGGTGAGTTCGCCGGCGGCATTGCCGGGGAAAACAAAGGCGGGAGAATATATAACTGCGCAAACAAAGCAGTCGTGAGTGGTTTTTTGCGTGTCGGTGGGATAACAGGAGTATGCACTGTGTCAGGTTCCGGCGGTATTGTACGCAATTCATACAATCACGGGAATGTTAGAGGAGAAGGAAAGGGTAACACCGATGGGTTACTTGGCGGAATTGCCGGTGCTGTTGATGGCTCGGACTCAGGAGGGCTTGAGAATTGTTATAATTATGGTTCAATAAGTTATTCGTATACAAATAATGGAATTACTGTTCTTCGTGGTGGTATTGCCGGCATAAATTCGGTAAGCAATAAGAATAATAAGATGGCCATACAAAACTGCTATACTTTAAGAACGACATATTATTATATACTGCCTAATACTAAAAAAGATTTTGACGAAACGACATGTGCCGCGTTCGATGAATCTGATGTTTCACTTAATGCACTGCTTAACGAACTGAATTCATGGGTTTCTACTCGTCCGTCATATTTCATGTGGGTACGGGATACAGAAGCAACGGGTTCCCAGCGTCTGCCGCGGCTTGTAATGCCGGAGTTTGACGACGGTCAAAATGACGAGCAGCCTTCACCTATGGTAAGTTCTATTTCCGTTTCATACGGTGGCGGTAAAAATTGTGCTATGCCATATGGTACGGTACCTTCATCAGGGTCCGGCACTGTCGATGATCCGTATGTTTTATACGGGAAAGAAGGCTTTCTTGATGTAAGCGGCGGCGAGTGTTCGGTTTCCGCACTTTTGACGCTTGGTGGTGCAGGGGGCGTTTACACCTCGCAGACGTTAAAATACAGGCTCGCAGGCTCGGACGATGATTATGTGTGCGAGTATCCGGGCGGTGAGACATTCGATTTCTATGTAGATATAATATCGTCGGCGGGGTATGTGTACGAGATTGTTTATGATGCTGACGGTGACGGAGAGAGATACACGGAGACGACAGTTTATACTAAGTTTTTGCCGTCTCTTGGGTCGTATTACGTTTACGAGGGCGTTAATTATTACTGGGACAGTGTCGGTGGCGTTCAATCTTGGCGGTCATATGTCCTCTCTTGCGGTGATGTAGAAATTTCAGATGTCGTTTACGGCTATGACGACGGCTCCGCATATGTTTACCTAACGCTTAACAATGAGGGCACTGATGCCGCCACTATTACCTCCTACGCTTCGGCAAGCAGTTATTTCACAGTATCCGGCGCCCACAGCAGCTATGTCTATCGGGTGACGCTTGCACCGGAGCTTGCGGCGGGTTTTTATACGACTGATATAACATTTACATACAATCATGGGAAAACGTTGACTGTCAAGGTCAAAAGCAGAGTATTGCGTCGGGCAATTGAGGTTACAACGGACATAACTGACGGTGTTGTTTTTTCATACGGTGATGTCTTATATTCGAGCGGTTTTGGTTTTACTGTTGTAAAAGGCACACTCGCGCCGGAAGATGTGCTCACAGGAGCCCCTGCCGTTGTCGGCAAATCGGGCGATGTGCCCGTTTACACAAAAGATGGGGGTCGGCTTGTAGCTGGTGAATATGAGGTCAAACGAGGGACGCTTTCTATAATAAGAAGTGGCGTCGATGTGTCGGAAAACTATGATATTACATATAGAATAAAGGGCTTCACCGTCGCGCCGCTCGTCGTCACTGTGACGGCGGGTTCGCTTAAAACGGAGTATAAATACGGCGAAATAACGCTCGATACGGTGCTGCAGCCGGTTTTCACAGGGCTTTTACCGGGCGATGTTATTATCGGGGGTGGGCTTTCGCTTTCCGGTTTTGATACCGGTGATGCTGCAGAGTATTCAGTATGCGGAAACCTTATCCCGGGGTCATATAAAATAACAAAAGGTGATGACTTTATCGTCAAAAATGGCAGCGCGGACGTATCAAGCTGTTATACTTTTGTTTATACCGGTACGCTTAGTGTTGTAAAGCGTTCTGTCACGGTGACGGCAACTTACGGCGCTGACGAGTTCATATACGGCGTAATTTCATCATCTGATGTGCCTTTTTATACTATAAAGCGGTCAGTTGAGCTTGCGTCTGGCGGATTTTTGTCCGGTGTGCCCGGGCTTGTTGCGCAGAATGGCAAAAGTGGTGTTATTTTTACATCGTCGGGCTATCTTTTGCCCGGGAAATATGCCTTCAGCACAGGCAACACGCTGCGTATTTTTGAATCGGACGGTATGGGCAACATTTGTGATGTAACTGATTATTACGAAATATCAGTTGATGGCAGTTTTACAGTTAAAAAACGTCCGATTTCGATTAATGTCGTGAGCATTGGAGGTCGTGCTCCATCTAATTCATACGAATACGGGGAAATAAGCTCGACTGATACTGTGAATGTCTCATTAGTATCCGGATATTCTCTTGCCAGTGGCGAAAATTTAGCTTTCGTGGTGCAAATTAGTCAGGCTTCAGGTGAAAAACCGCATTTTTCAAATGGCGGCTATCTTGTCGCGGGCAATTATAATACTTTACCGGATACAGCGGCAGTTTACGGGACAGGTGGTGAGGACGTTATCTTCTGTTATGACATAACATTTACAGGCATAGCTTTCACCGTTGCGCCGCGGCAAATAAGAATTACGGTGGTGGGGACTGACGTCGAATATGGTGTTTTCTCAAAAGACGATATGTTTTACAGTTTAACAGCAGAATATACTGGAGGACGGGCAGTTGCGCCGAATACAGCACTACTACCGGGAGACTCCTTTATCGGCTCACCGCTATTAATGTGTGCGGATGGTGCAGATGTCAGGTACAGCAAAGCAGGATATCTTGCAGCAGGGGAATATGTTATAAGCCGTGGCACACTTGGTGTTTGCGTTTCCGGGGAATCACCCGACGCACCATGCTATGACATTGTTTTTATACCGGCGTCATTTAACGTGCTGCGAAAAGCTGCTGTTGTTGTATTCAAAACCGATAATAAAATATACGACGGCACGCGGAATGCTATAATTTCGTCTATTTATATCGAAAGCGGAACGATGCCCGGTGATGATGTCTCTCTAAATTCATCTGGGATTACAGCGACATTTTCGAGCGCTAATGCAGGAGCGGATATAATAGTTACCGCGTCGGGCTTTGACGCCGCGCGCAACATCACAGGCGACGACGCGGAAAACTATACATTTATATTCAATTCGACCTCAAAAGCGTCGATTATACCGAAACAGCTTGACGCTTCGTATTTTATCGTTGATACAAGCGATGAGATTTACACAGGGAAGCCTATTCGCAAGGATATTAGAACATCACTGCGGCTTTTAGATGATTATTTCATTTCATACGAAAACAGCATTGGCCCCGGTACGGCAAGTGTGACGCTTTATGGGCGCGGCAATTATCAGGGAAGCGTAAGGTTTGAGTTTAAGATAATTGATAAAGGCAGCAGCAGCGGACCGGCCGTTGATGTATACCATTTGGTTACAATATCGCGCAGCGCCGGTGGTATCGTAACACCAATAGGCGAGGTATTTGTCGCCGATGGGGATTCGCTGACGATTAAAATAATACCTGATCCCGGGTATAAAGTGTCGAAAATAGTAGCCGACGGGTTAGAATTACCTGTTGCCGATGAAATTAATCTCACAAACGTGAGTTGCGATCATCATATTTATGTTGAATTTATTGAAATAACAAAAGAGCGTTCGGGGTTAGCTAACTTCACTGCATCGCATGAATACAACGGCTTCCGCGATGTAGCAGAGGATACATGGTATGGCACGGGTGGCTTTGGCTGCGTCCGCGATGTAGTCTCACTCGGTCTTATGGTAGGGGATGGCAACGGCGTTTTCCGCCCGACAGACCCAGTGACAATAGCAGAGGCAATAAAAATAGCCGCTGTCATACATAATATTTACACGGGCGGGGGCGGGGTATTTGAAAACAGTAATGCAAATGAGAGCTGGTACGTCCGATACGTCGACTATGCTATTGAAAACGGCATAATAAACGCAGATGATTTTGATGATTTCACCCTGACGTGTACAAGGGCGCAGCTTTCATACATACTTGCCCGCGCGATAGATAAAAGTGAACTTGTTGCTATAAACGAGGGAGTGTTGCCGCCCGATGTAGACGGCAGCGGGATTTACGATGAATATATTCTGCTTTTGTACCGTGCTGGTGTTCTTATGGGGCGTGATTCAAAGGGGACATTTTACGGAGATGACTATATTACACGCGCTGAGGTCGCCGCTGTCGCTGTGAGAATTGTTTTGCCGGACAGGAGAATATACAGACAAGAGATAAATGCGTAAATTGTAAATTAATTAAAGCAAAAAAACGCATCGCACATTTGCTTTTCGGCAAATATAAATGCAATGCGTTTTTTGCTTTAGGTATTGTTTTATGCTAAATAAACTTAGTTAAAATATTGTAGTAGATAACGGGTATATTTTACTCACATAGATATACGCGCCAAAGAATATGGTGCATCTTGCAAACAGAAAGAAGATATAGTATAATTACAATGCATTTTTATATATAATTGAGATTAATATGGTTATAATTGGTTTATGCGGCGGAAGTGGAGCAGGTAAGACAGCGGCATCCGCCGCAATGGCTTCACTTGGAGCTGCTGTTATTAATACCGACGAAGTATACCATAAAATAACCTTCCCCGGCTCGCCTTGCGTTCGTGACATCGCAGATGCCATGGGGGAAAGTGTAGTAAACGAGGATGGCTCTCTCAATCGTGCGGCACTTGCCGCCCTTGTATTTTCTGACGAAGAAGCAAGGGCACGGCTTAATTCTGTTGCCCATCGCCATATAAGGGGGGAAACAGAGGCGCTCCTTGAGCGGTACCGCAATGAGGGGTATCCCGCTGCTGTCGTTGACGCACCGCTTCTTTTTGAGAGTGGTTTTGACAAGATGTGCGATGTGACAATTTGCGTTGTTGCCAAAAAAGACATTCGTATAAAACGAATTATTGAGCGCGACGGTATAACAGAAGCACAGGCAATGGCACGCATTGAGGCGCAGTACGACGACGATGAGCTTCGGCGTTTGTGTGACTACACAATAGAAAACGATGGTACACCGGAAGAACTTATAACTGCCACAAAGGAGATTTATAGCGAAATTTTAGAAAAAAGACAACGCTAATCAAAAGGGAGCGTGATGTCACTGAAAAAAGCCATAATCAGGAGTATCGTCGTAGTACTAATAGCCACAGCGTCAGTAGCCGTTGGCTTCTTAATTGAGAATATACTCGATAAAATAGACAGAAAGAACCATCCGCAGGATTTTTCGCAATATGTAAGCATGTATTCTAAGGCATATGGCGTGCCGGAATATATTGTATATGCAGTTATAAAAACCGAGAGTGGTTTTGATAGCAGCACCGTGTCAAGTGCCGGAGCCATCGGACTTATGCAGATTATGCCTGAAACATTTAAGTGGCTTACGACGCTGCTCGGTGACTCATATGAAACCGGTATGCTCTATGACCCGGAGACAAATATAAAATACGGAACATACTACTTATCGTACCTTTACGGAATTTATGCCCGATGGTCTACGGTTTACGCGGCATATAACGCCGGTCCGTCTGTTGTAACACGTTGGCTTGAAGATAAAACGTATTCAAAAGATGGTATCAACCTTGACACGATACCGTATCCTGAAACGGAAGCGTTTGTTTCGCGAGTCGAGCGGGCGGCAGATACGTATCTGCGTCTTTATTATAAAGATTAGCATAACCAATACTATATATAAAATAATCGAAAGGACTTAATGTAATGTCTGAAGAAATTAAAAAACTTAAAGAACAGCTTTTTTATAAGAAGCGCAGCGTATACGAAGTACGTGACGACGCACAAATCGAAGCAGCTATGCGCTTTGCTGAAGGTTACGCAAAATTCCTTGATGAAAGCAAGACGGAACGGGAAGCCGTTGCCGCAGGAATACGCATATTGAAGTCAAAGGGATTTAAGCCGTATAAGCTTGGCGATAACGTAAAACCCGGTGATAAACTTTACATTGACAATCGCGGGAAGTCACTTTTGGCATTTGTCATCGGAACTGAGTCGCTTGAGTGTGGAATCCGCATATCAGCAGCTCATGTCGACTCACCGAGACTTGACTTAAAACAGCACACAATATATGAAGATGGCGGTTTCGGCTATCTTAAGACGCATTACTATGGCGGTATTCGCAAATACCAGTGGACGACAATTCCGCTTGCACTTCATGGCGTTGTTATCAGAGCCGACGGTGCTTCTATTTCTGTAAATATCGGTGAGGATGAAAACGATCCTGTATTCTGCATTACAGATCTTCTCCCGCACCTTGCAAAGGATCAGGCGACGAAAGCTCTCGACAGTGCTTTTACCGGTGAAGGGTTGAACATTCTCGTCGGGTCGCGTCCGTACGCAACAAAGGATGAGCCGTTTGATACGAAATCCCCCGATGAGCGTGTGAAGCTTGCTATTCTTAAAGCGCTTTACGATAAATATGGAATCACAGAAAACGACCTCATCTCAGCGGAACTTAGTGCTGTTCCCGCAGGCAAGGCTCGTGATATCGGCCTTGACCGTGCTATGCTTGGCGGATACGGGCATGACGACCGCGTTTGCGCATACCCGATTCTCATGGCTATTGCCGAGCTTGAAGCGCCGGCTCACACCGCTATGTGCATTTTTGCCGACAAAGAGGAAATAGGCAGCGAAGGCAATACGGGCATGAAAGGCAGATTGCTTGCCGATGTTATATCTGAGCTTTCAAAGACGCTCGGTGCTGACGAGCACATTGTTCGTGCAAACTCTATTTGTCTCTCTGCAGACGTTGCCGCGGGATTCGACCCGCTTTATCCCGAAGTTTTCGAGAAAAGCAACAGCGCTATCTGTGGTTGCGGCGTAGTTTTGACGAAATTTACAGGCTCGCGCGGTAAGAGCGGCACAAACGACGCCTCTGCTGAAACTGTTGCACGTATGCGCCGTATTTTTGATGAAGCCGGTGTTGTATGGCAGACGGCGGAGCTTGGCAAGGTTGATCAGGGCGGTGGCGGAACTGTTGCTATGTATATTGCAAACCACAATATAGACACAATAGATCTTGGAGTACCGGTGCTTTCAATGCATGCGCCGTTTGAGATAATATCAAAGGTTGACCTGTACGAGGCTTATCTCGCACATGTTGCATTCAATAATAAATAATATATTTCCGAGGAACAGGATAGCAGCGCGGCACCGATGGCGCTGCGTGAGTGATCAATGTTAGAAAAACTAAAAGAAGCAGAAGAGCGCTTTATTGAAATTGAAACGGCGCTCTCCGACCCGAATTTATATAGTGACAGGGAATTGTTTACCCGCTTAACGAAGGAGCATAAGGCGCTTTCACCGATAATAGAGAAATACCGCGAATATAAAAAGTGTGAAGAAGATCTCACCGAAGCACGCGAGCTTTTAAACTCAGGAGATCCTGAGATTTCAGAGCTTGCGCGCGAGGAAGTTAATGAAAAAGAAGAGAAGCTTGAAGCCATACTTGAAGAGCTGAAGATTTTGCTTTTACCGCGCGACCCGAATGACGATAAAAACGTTATTATCGAAATACGTGCAGGCGCGGGCGGAGAGGAAGCGGCGCTTTTTGCCGCTGTTCTTGCCCGCATGTACACAATGTATTCGGAATCGCACAATTTTAAAGTGGAAATTGTCAACGCAAATGAAACGGAGCTTGGCGGTTACCGCGAGGTTACTTTAATGGTATCGGGCGAGGGCGCTTATTCACGGTTTAAGTTTGAATCAGGCGTCCACCGCGTCCAACGTGTTCCGGAGACAGAATCGCAGGGAAGAATACACACATCCACCGCGACAGTAGCCGTTTTACCTGAAGTGGAAGACGTTGAGGTAGAGTTGAATCCGGCCGACCTTGAAATTGAGACAATAAAGGCAAGTGGAGCGGGCGGTCAGTATGTTAATAAGACCGAGTCTGCGATACGCATGATACACAAGCCCACGGGCATTGTAGTTGAGTGTCAGGACGAGCGCAGCCAGCATAAAAACCGCGAAAAGGCAATGAAGCTGATGCGTGCGAAGCTTTATGATATGAAACTCCGCGAGCAGATGGAGAAAATTGCGGCTGACAGGCGCTCGCAGGTCGGTACCGGTGACAGAAGCGAGCGAATCAGGACGTATAACTACCCGCAAGGTCGCGTAACCGACCACAGAATCGGTCTGACGCTTCATTCGCTTGATACTTTCCTCGATGGAGACATCGATGATATGATTGATGCGCTTATTACAGCCGATACGGCGGAGCGTCTGAAGAATGGAAGCGTCATATGAGCAGTATTTTTGATGATTCGATTGACACAAAATCCCACGAAAAGAAAAAAACGCTTATCATTTCAGCGCCTGCAAGGGAGGACGAGCTTACTGTTGCTTCCCATATAATACAAAGCGGCGGTCTTGTCGTTTTCCCCACAGAAACGGTATACGGTCTTGGCGCAAATGCTTATGATGCCAGCGCAGTCACGGGTATCTTTAAAGCAAAAGGCAGGCCGTCGGACAACCCTTTAATCGTTCATGTGTCAAAACCGGAAGACGCGGAGAATTTCGCTTACACAACGACGCTTTTTTATAAGCTCGCAAAGGCTTTTATGCCGGGTCCGCTGACGGTCATACTTAAAAAAAGAAGCAACATACCTGCATCTGTTACGGCGGGGCTTGATACTGTCGGCGTGCGGTGTCCGTCGCACGAAACAGCACACAGGTTGCTTTCGCTTTGTAAAGTGCCCGTCGCGGCGCCGTCTGCAAATTTATCCGGCAGGCCGTCGCCTACGAAAGTGACGCATGTCATCGAAGATATGAACGGACGTGTCGACGCAATAATTGACGGCGGGGAGTGCGAATACGGGCTTGAGTCGACAGTTGTGCTGCCGACAGGCGAGGATTCGTTGAAAATTCTGCGTCCCGGTGCCGTTACGGCAGATGCACTGCGCTGCGTGTGCGGTGATGTTACGCTGGCGGACGGTGCCGACGGCTCAGATATAGAAAAACCGCTTTCGCCGGGCATGAAGTATAAGCATTACGCCCCGCGGTCGCCCCTTATATTGCTCGATGGCAAAAGGGAGGACGTTGTCACGTTTGTAGCAAGTGAGATGAAGCAAAAAAGCTGTCTTTTCATTTGCTATGATGAGGACGCTGCCCCCTTTGGCGACAGAGCACTTACACTGGGGCGAGCAAGTGATGAAGCGTCTCACGCGCACAGGCTCTTTGACTGCTTGCGTTGTGCTGATGAGATAGGTGAAACGAAAAGAATAGATGTGATATACACATATATGCCCGCAAAAGGGGAGGACGGGCTGTCTCCTGCAATATATAACCGCTTAATAAGGGCGGCAGGGCATACAGTAATGAAGCTATAAAAAAGCGAGGGGGTTATACCCTCAGCTATTATATAAAAATGACACTTTAAGAAGGATTGGCGGGGAGCACCCTGCCTGTGAGAGATGGCAAGGAAGAAAAACGAAGCGCGCGCCGACGCTAATATAGAAAACACAAAGCCGGCGGTAGTAGTCGATCAGCCAATAACTGAAACGATTGAAACGAATTATATGCCGTATGTTATGACGGTTATAGTTTCGCGCGCAATTCCGGAGATTGACGGATTCAAGCCGGCACACAGGAAGCTCCTTTACACGATGTACCGCGCCGGGCTTATGACCGGGCCGCGTACAAAAAGCGCTAATATTGTTGGCCAGACAATGCGCCTGAACCCGCACGGCGATGCCGCGATATATGAAACGATGGTTCGCCTGACGCGAGCTAATGGCGCTCTTCTTCATCCGTTTATCGATTCAAAGGGTAGTTTCGGCAAGCATTACAGCAGTGACATGAAGTATGCGGCACCGCGCTACACAGAAGCGAAGCTTGAGCCTATATGCGCCGAAATATTCCGTGGTATCGATAAAAACGCCGTCGACATGGTTGATAACTACGATGGCACGATGAAGGAGCCGGTGCTTCTGCCGACGACATTCCCGAATATTCTTGCTAACCCGAATATGGGAATAGCAGTCGGCATGGCGTCAAATATATGTTCATTTAATCTCGCCGAGCTTTGTGATGGCACAATAGCGCTGCTTAAAAATCCAAATACTTCTATTGATAAACTGCTTGACATAATAAAAGGTCCTGATTTTCCCGGCGGCGCCCAGCTCATTTACGACAGAGAAGAAATGGCGGAGATTTACCGCACAGGGCAAGGCAATTTGCGTTTGCGCGCTAAATATGTTTACGACAGCAAAAAGGGAACGATAGAGATCATCGAGATACCGTATACAACGACGATTGAGATGATACAGAAAAAGCTTACTGATCTTATCAAGGAAGGTAAGCTAAAAGAAGTTACTGATTTCCGCGACGAAATTGACCTGTCCGGGTTTAAACTCGCAATTGATGTCCGCCGCGGCACCGATGTGCCGACTTTGATGGAAAAGTTATATCGCTTAACACCGCTTGAGGATACATTTAAGTGCAATTTTAACTTACTTATTGACGGCGTGCCAAAGACGCTTGGTGTTGCCGACATACTTCTTGAGTGGATACGTTTCCGCTGCAATTGCTATCGTCGCGAACTGACATACGATTTAAATCGTATGGAAGAAAAGCTTCACCTTTTGCGCGGCCTTGGCAAGATACTTCTTGATATTGACCGCGCGATTCGCATAATTCGCGAAACCGAAGAAGAAAGTATGGTCGTGCCGAACCTCATGGAGGGCTTCGGTATTGACGAAATACAAGCCGAATATATAGCTGAAATAAAGCTGCGCAATCTTAACAGGGAATACGTAATCAATCGCATACGCGAGATTGAAAGCCTGCAGGAGGAAATCGCGCGGCTAAAAGACATAATAAACGACGATATCAAGCTGAAGGGCGAAATAATAAAACAGCTTACCGAAATTAAACGCAAGTACGGTAAGCCGCGTCAGACAGAGCTGATTGGCGCGTCGGAAATTGAACCTATCCCGGAAGAAGCGCTGATTGACAATTATAACGTCAGAATCCTTCTGACACGTGACGGATATTTCAAGAAAATAACGCTTTTGTCGCTGCGCGGCAACGATGAGCAAAAGCTCAAGGATGGCGACGTTATAATTTGTCAGGAAGACGCGGAAAACCGCGATGAAATCCTTGTGTTTTCAAATAAAACGCAGGTTTACAAGGCAAAACTCTCCGATTTTGAGGACACAAAGGCATCAGCGCTCGGTGATTACATCCCGGCGAAGCTTAATTTTGACGAGGACGAAGGCACGCTTTATATGTGTGTCGTTCGTGAGTATAGAAGCGACTTCTATCTTTTATTCATTTATGAAAACGGCAAAGGCGTTCGCGTTCCGCTCTCAGCTTACGAGACAAAATCAAATCGCCGTAAGCTGACAAACGCTTACAGCGCATCCTCCCGGCCTGTTGCCGCGTTTCTTGAGCGCGGCGAGCCGTTTGACGTTATGATAATCAACAGCGTCGGAAAAGCGATTATCATATCTTCGTCACAAGTACCGGTGAAGGAAACACGAACATCAGTTGGCGTTCAGCTTTTCAACCTTAAATCAGGACAGCGCATTATATCAGCCATTGCTGCACCGTTTGACGCGGTTTGTGAGAACCCGTCGCGTTACAGGAAGAATAAGCTGCCGGCTACGGGTGTAGCTTTATCAGATGCAGACGGAGTTTTAGGTCAGATGAAGCTCATCTGAGTAAGCAGTATAAATTGACGACACCTGTGTTTTAACACCAGTGCATATAAATCAAATGCAAATGCGATATCTCGCCTTGACGTTGTCTTACGTCTTGGTTACATAAAAGGAGCAGGATTATGTCAAAAAAGAGGAAAACACATGCTCTCGCGGCCGCACTTGCCATATGTCTGTGTCTGTCGCTGTTTGTTTTAGCGGCAGATGAAGAATATGACAGCACGGTTGACCCGCTGATTTCACTCTCATATCTTGAGCGGCGCCTTGCTGAGCAGAAAACAGTTTATGAGGATGAAATTACGGCACTTGAGAACAGAATCGCCGAACTCACCGCAGCGAATGAATCACTTAAAAGTACGATTGATTCACTAAAGAAACAGATTTCCGACATAAAAGGCGGAGCTGTCGGCGTAGCTTATGAAGTTGTTGAATTGAAAAAAGGCCAGATTTTATATGCGAGCGGTGACTATGGAATTGAATTAATACTGCGCTCCGGGACAGCAACGGTTGTTTCTCCTTTCGCAAATCAAGGCATTTCCGACAACACATTAGGCACAGATTTGCTAAATGGTACGGCGATAGCACTGAACCACTTGCTTCTTATACCTCGCGGCGGTGATGGCAGAGGTATAAAGATAACGTCGACAGGCGCTTTTGTCATGGTTAGGGGTGAATATACCATTGGCAAGTAATAAGAAAAATGCAGCTGCGCCGAAAAAAAAGAACCCGTTTGCGAACAAGAACAAGTTGTTTATCCGCATACTTGCATGGATACTTGTTCTGATGATGATAATTACCGGCGTGTATACTGCATTATATTTCTTTATAAGCACAGTATTCGCAGCTGATGCTTCATTGCCCGACCTGAAGATAGCAGTCGGACTTTTGTATGGCGACAATGTTGACGTTGCTTTTAAGACAACGACGACAAACGGATACATTATAGGTACAGCCACAATTGAAAAATACAAAAAAACATTTACCCCTCTTTGGTCGACGACTGAGGCAAACGTAATTACTATTGTCTGTGACAGAAATAACGGAAAAAAATCAAACACATACTTCTTCTCCGATACCTCCGTCGCTGTCGGCGAATACCATCTCCAGATTGACACCGTATACAAAGATGCACAGACAATGGCGAAAGATATGGCGGTGATTGATGCTGCTTTATCTGACAAAGGTATTTATTCAATCCCGTCCTACATAAACGGAGAGTACAGGATACGCGTCGGAAACTGGGGCACGAAAAAAGAGGCAGAAACAGCGCTTGAAAAGTACGGTTCTGTTTTTAAAGGGAAGAAAGTGACAATCGTCGGGGCTTCGGCAACCGGTGTTTCAATGGTAGCGACATCAACAGCTAAGATTCTTTTTGAATATGACTGCGGGAAAACATCATTTTTAGCGCTTGATGCCATTGACGACGCGGACGGCACGCCGGCTTATCTTTCGACGCCATCAGGCAACATTTACGACGGCATTTTTGTTTATAGGAGATACAAAACATCAACAAAAGACGGGATTGAGCTTATAAATGTTGTTTCACTTGAAGATTACGTTGCCGGTGTTTTACCATATGAGATAAGCAACTCTTGGCCGCTTGAATGTCAGAAAACATTTGCAATAGCGGCACGAACCTATGTTATTCAAAACATGGGCAAATACTGGTCGTATGGTTTTAACGTTGACTCGACGGCAAACAGTCAGGTATACCGCGGAATAGCACGTGTAAACTCAAACGTGCGTGCGGCAGTCGCGGCAACTGCGGGGCAAGTATTGACTTATAACGGCTCCCTTGCGGCTGTTTATTATTCATCAAGCACAGGTGGTTGCACAGCTGGTACATATTACGTTTGGGGAAGCTCGGGTTATTCGTGGCTGGCGAGCAAGTCTACTCCGTGGGAAGATTACTTAAATCATACCAATGCGTTTTGGCAGACTGAAGTGTCGCCATCTGAATTATCGGAGTATCTCATAAGCCGCGGTTACACGACGATTAAAAGCGACATAGCGAGCATTACGATAAATGAAACTGCGGGTGAGGAATCATCGTACGTTTATAAAGTAACCGTTGTCGATACACAGGGAAACAAAGTCACAATAACACGCTGCGACAAGGTTAAATCTGCGTTTTCAAAATATCTAAACAGCGCAAACTTTGTTGTAGGAAAGGGCAGTGTAGACTATACTGAATATACAGCTCTCCTCCCGCCGGATAGCCTGCTTGAGTATGAATATCCGGAAGGCAACGGCGAGAGGGAACGCATATTCAGTACATCGAAGCTGTTCGGCGTGTTGACGGACTTTGGACAGTACCTCGGCTCATGGCTAAATGGTATATCGGTTATAACAGCTGAGGGCAATCGTATCGCTCCGAAAAGCGGCAACATGACTGTTCTCACCGCTGAATCGCAAAACCCGATTTATGCTGTAAGCAAGCTCGATGGAAAGCGGTACGACCTCTCCAACTTAACGATAACATCAACAAAATATGCAAAGAACAAAGAAAACTTCATATTTGTAGGTAAAGGCTGGGGACACGGAGTCGGTCTGTCACAGTATGGTACATATGACCTGGCAATGATGGGTATTGACTACAAAACTATTCTTACGTCGTATTGTCCCGGCACATCACTTTCAAACTTCGCAAATGTTGTCAGTTGGCAGTGGTGGTAATGAAAGCTACAAAACATAAAACAGCATTAAAGAAGGCATCCCGCAAGGATGCCTTCTTACTTGATTTTATGTGTATAGATATACGCATTTAAGTAGGGCACGGTTAGTTATGATGACCATATTGAATTAAGCAACCTGTAATTGTTAGCGTGTTTAATAAAAAGAACTATTAAGCGAGCTTGTATCTATTCATCGTATTCGGTGAATTTTTATGTTGCGTTAAAAACGAGCTTTTAAATGTTGTATTTAAGCCACAGCTATATAAAAAAAGACGGTAAATATCTCCTTAAAGCAACAGCGACTTGATGGGGAAGGATACTATAAGTGAGCTTATGGGGGATTTTGTCATAAGATAAAGCGGAAATTTATAAGTTCAAGTACTGTCAAGCAGTACTGATAATTTACGTATTTGATGCTTATTTTTTATTAGTCCTGTTCGGTTCTATGCGTTCAGATTTATGCGTGTTGGCAGCATTTCGTGTCCGCGTATTTACATCTAACTTACCAACATCTGGGTGAAGCTCTCCTGAAACTTCATTCATGAGAGAGAGAGTGAAATTTTTAAAAACATCTCTGTGGGACGGTGGGAGATTTATATATGTTTCGATAAACGCACGGCTAAAAGAGTCGAGACTGTGCCTTTTTGATATCTGATCTAAAAGTGTGTCGTCGTCGTTTGTGAACATATTGCCTTCTCCAGTTCTAAGCCAGAGTTCGTCCACATTAAACTGGAGACATATAATTTTTATTATTTTCTCAGTTACATCCCTCTCTCCGTTTTCAATTTGCGAAAGGTATGTCTGAGCAAGTGTAATTTTATTGCCAAATTCTTTTTGAGTCATATTTAATGCACAGCGTACTTCTTTTATTCTTTCGTTTATCGTCATAAAATAATCACCTTTCCTTGTGTCAAAGGCGCTCATATATATATATCGTTATAATATATATATAATTAATATGACAAAGATAACGATTTATAATACATTATTAAAAATTATGGTATTATCAACGATTCAGTTTTAGATTGCGATATAATAGCATTTTATATGTATTTTTGAGTAAAAATTAGTATTTGATATTATTGGGAATAGACAAAAAACGTATATATTAACGTCGTGAGCTTAAATATTAAAAGGCAGATAATGTATAAATAATTAACATCAGTGCATAATTAAACATATTATTTTAAAATGATTAAAAGAGGTTCTATACTAAATGTTGGGGTGGCCAACGGATAGAGCAAAAAAATAAAAAAA